>ENA-OSET01002563-OSET01002563.1-sediment-metagenome-genome-assembly--contig:-NODE-2563-length-17447-cov-3.549223_pt1 | contig 17447 bp, 17 predicted proteins | sample MGYA00237882_ERZ534229 | MGnify/ENA primary metagenome ERZ534229 (study PRJEB26408, sample SAMN06266212) | sediment metagenome | isolation source: Hudson Canyon methane seep mesocosm | place... | reverse complement strand
AAATAGAAAAATATAAAATGTTCCACGTGGAACATGGAAGTATCGAGATAATACAATAATTAAAACTTCATTTCAGGCACACCTGATATTTAGGAGTAATACTAAATGAGTGAAACAGAAAATAGTTATGATTCATCCAGTATCAAAGTTCTTAAAGGACTTGATGCTGTACGAAAGCGTCCTGGAATGTACATTGGTGATACCGATGATGGTACGGGGCTTCACCACATGGTATTTGAAGTTGTTGATAACTCAATAGATGAAGCCTTAGCTGGATTTTGTTCACAAATAAAAATCACTATACATCCTGATGAGTCTATTACAGTTTCTGATGATGGCCGTGGCATACCAACAGATATTCATGAAGAAGGTGTCTCTGCAGCCGAAGTAATAATGACTGTCCTGCATGCCGGTGGTAAATTTGATGACAATACCTATAAAATTTCAGGTGGCTTGCATGGTGTTGGTGTCTCGGTGGTAAATGCCTTATCTAGTAAATTAAGGCTGACAATTAGACGTGCAGGGAAAATTCATGAGCAAATCTATCATGAAGGTGTTCCTCAAAACCCACTGGCAATTATAGGTGATACAGATAAAACAGGGACAGAAGTTCATTTCATACCTTCTCCAGGTACATTTTCAAATATTGAATTTCATTTTGATCTATTAGCAAAACGGATAAGAGAGCTAGCATTCTTAAATTCGGGTATAAATATACTATTAAAAGATGAACGCTCTGCTGAAGAGGAAGTTTTTCATTACGAAGGTGGGTTAAAAGCATTCGTAGAATATCTTAATACAAATAAGACCCCAGTAAATAAAGTTTTCTACTTTTCAAACTTTAGAGAATCAGACGGTGTCGGTGTCGAGGTAGCACTGCAATGGAATGATGGTTACCAAGAAAATATCTATAGTTTTACCAATAATATTCCTCAAAGAGATGGTGGCACACACCTTTCTGGTTTCAGGTCTGCATTAACCCGAACGCTTAATAGTTATATTGAGAAAGAAGGTTTAGGAAAAAATTCTAAAGTTAATACCTCGGGTGATGATGCAAGAGAAGGTTTAACTGCAATTGTTTCGGTCAAAGTTCCAGATCCTAAATTTTCATCTCAAACAAAAGATAAACTGGTCTCATCAGAAGTGAAATCGGCAGTAGAGCAAGAAATGAATACTTGTTTACTAGAGTATCTCATGGAATCACCTCAAGAGGCTAAGCTGATTGTAGGTAAGATGATGGATGCTGCAAGGGCTAGAGAAGCTGCACGTAAAGCAAGAGAGATGACTAGAAGAAAGGGGGCCTTAGATATTGCTGGCCTACCAGGTAAACTTGCAGACTGTCAGGAGAAAGACCCCGCTCTTTCTGAACTATACATAGTGGAAGGGGACTCGGCAGGTGGGTCTGCCAAACAAGGCCGAGATCGAAAAACACAAGCGATTCTACCATTGAAGGGTAAGATTCTTAATGTAGAAAAAGCGCGATTTGATAAAATGATATCTTCAGTAGAAGTCGGCACCCTAATTACGGCCTTGGGCTGTGGCATTGGTAGAGAAGAATATAATATTGAGAAATTAAGATATCACAGCATCATCATCATGACCGATGCGGATGTGGATGGTTCTCATATCCGTACATTATTACTTACTTTCTTCTTTCGCCAAATGAGAGAGATCATTGAAAGAGGCCATATTTTTATAGCGATGCCGCCGCTTTATAAAGTTAAAAAAGGCAAGCAAGAACAGTACTTGAAAGATGAAGCTGCTTTAGAATCATTCTTAACACAATCCGCGTTGGACGGGACTCAATTGTTTATTGATGAAGAAACCCCTTCCATAAGTGGGCAGGGTTTGGAAACATTGGTTGAGCAGTATCGAACTGTAGAGAAAATTATTCTTAAACTTTCAAGAGCGTATCCAATTTTGGTGTTAGAAACTATGTTGAAAGTCAGTGCATTAAATCTCGATATGCTTAAGTCGAAAGCAGATATAGAGGCTTGGGCTGCTGAAATTTCAATATTACTCGGAGTGGATACAAAAACAGGTATGAATTACGTATTTGGTGTACATGAGGATGCTGAAAAGAATTTATATTTACCTAAGGTGGACGTATTTGTACATGGTATTTCAACGGAATATATTTTTGGTGAAGAGTTTATTGAGTCAATAAGTTATGAAAAAATGACGAAGTTAACGGAAGCCATCGAGGGTATTTTTAGTGAGAAAAGTTTCCTTAAGAAAGGCGAAAAACAGAATCAGGTGAATGATTTTAAAGAGTCTCTTGAATGGTTAATGAAAGAAGCTAAAAAAGGTTTGATGATACAGCGTTATAAAGGCCTAGGAGAGATGAACCCTGATCAATTATGGGATACCACTATGGACCCTGATAGTCGTCGTATGATGCAGGTTACCATTGATGATGCAGTTGCAGCTGATCAAATTTTTACAACGTTAATGGGGGATGAAGTTGAACCTCGTAGAAACTTTATTCAGAAATATGCTCTTGAAGTAACTAATCTTGATGTTTAAATTACTACTAAAGCTGGATGTTTAAATCTATCAGAAGTTTGTAGCATTCACTCCTAGGGGGCTATCTCTCTGGCTACAAACTTTTGACTTATATAACTAAGGAAATAAAAAGAATGGCTAAGTCTTTACAGGAGCAATTAATGGGCTCTGGATTAGTTGATAAAAAGAAAGCTAAGTCTATTCAAAAGGAGAAAAGAAACAAACGAAAACAAGCACCAAAGGGTAAGTTACAGGTTGACGAAGTAAAGCTTAGAACTGAGCAACAACAGCAGGATAAAGTTGAAAAAGATCGTTCATTAAATAAGGTACGCGTTGAAGAGCAAGAAAAGAAAGCAATTGAAGCTCAAATTAAACAACTAATTTTGGTGAACGCTGTTACCCGAGACGCAGGAAGTATTGGCTTTCAATTTTCAGATAATAAAATAATCAAGAAAATATATATTACTGAAGAGCAACAACTACATTTACTAGGTGGACAGCTAGCAATAACGATTTTAGCAGGGGAATACCACCTCGTTCCAAAGGCCGTGGCAGAAAAAATAACTGAGCGTGATGGAGGCGCTGTAGTTTATTTAGATGAAACTAAGAGCAGTGATAAAATTGAAGATGAAGAAGATCCTTATAAAGATTATGAAATCCCAGATGATTTGATGTGGTAAAAAGAAGAAACATTAATTATTAAAACGGCATCAGCTCAAATTCAAAGTCGTTGCATTTTTTGTGACCAAGTATCAATTTACGTTTAATCGATTTAATTTCTTTTTGTGTGTGCAAATATTCAATTTCAACTTTCGTGAATAATTTAAAAATATCAATTTTATTCATTTCAAATTGATTATCCCCAGGGAAAAAAATGAAATTGTAATTGCTTGAGTTACTATCAACTAATTCACTGATTCCTTTTACCTCTGTGTATTTGCATAAAGGTCTTTCATCGATCCCTTCATTGTTGGACTTTAAAGTAAGTGAGTCTTTACTTTTTTTATCTATTGTTGTAGAACAAGAAGTAATCCCAATAAGGATAATGATACTTAATAAAGAATGTAACATTTGAAATAACTTATTCCTGTTGTGACTTAATGTACTTGGCTGGAGATTTTCCAGTCCACCTTTTGAACGCTCTACTGAAAGCACTCAACTCTGAGAACCCAAGTAGAAAAGCAATTTCACTTAAATTGTGATTTCTGTTTTCAAGATATTGATACGCTTTTTCTTCTCTTATTTTGTCAACCAAGTCATGAAACTGAATACTTTCAGCTTTGAGCTTTCTATAAAGAGTATGTCGACTCATAAATAACTTTTCAGCTATATGTTCGGCATCAACATAGTCATTTTCTAAGTTTCGTTCAATCAACGCTTTAACTTTTTCTGAGAATCTAGGACTAGGTTTTATTTTTTTGATCAAAGATTCAATATGCTTGAGTAGTATTTTATGTAGGTATGCACTACGCTTCGGGAGCTTATAATCAAGAAATTCCTTTTTGAAAATCAAACTGCAGTGCTCCTGGTTGAAAAGGACAGGGCAGTTAAATAAATTGGAATAATTTGATAAATCAGGTGGAGGCTTATGTTGAAAGTGAACAGCTTCTAACGAAAGAGAGTCACTGATATTTTGTTTTACTCTAACAACTGAAATTGCAAGTGTGTGTTCCATATCAGGGCTACAGTAGGCAACTTCGACATCGTTAATAAATTTTACTTTGGCTAGCGTTTTATCTGTGTCAACTTCTATATGCATACCCTCATTTACAAGAGAATAATAACGTTCGTATTGTTTAAGGCCAGAGATAAGAGTTGGACTATTGAAAAATATATGTGCAACGACACCCATTTCAACATTATAGGGATTTTCTGCTAATTTGAGACCTAGAGAATAGTCCCCTGTAAAGGATAAAGCTAATTCCCATAGAGCATGATATGAACTGATGGGTAGTCGTGCGTCAGGAGCAGAAAGGTCATCTGGTGAACATGTAATGGTTGATTCTAGCTGGACAGGGTCTATCCCTTTACTTAGTAGATAAGAAGAAATAGTTTTGGCTGTTGATGTATTAACATAAAGTGTTTTAGCCTTATGTGGCACTACTTTTTTTATCATGAGAATGGGTCTGATAAATAATTAGTTAGTCTAAGTTACTCTTTGTGTGAAATTGCTGCAATGGCAAATGCAACACAATGTCAAAACAATGGCACAGTTCGTCAAGAAAGATAATGTTAAGTAACTTATAGTAGTTTAACTCTTGAAATATAGAGATGTCTGAGAATCACTACAGTGATTAGAATTAATATAGCTGAATAAAACTAGACTAATTAGCGAGGTAACACATGACATTTGAAATTTTTATTCCTCATAACACAAATGAACAAGAAAATTGTACAGCTCTTGAAGATTACTTAAATAATATGTTTTTTTGTTAGACTTTCATTTTAAGGCGCTCATTGATGAGCGCCGATTTTTTCTAACCTACCATTATCTCACTTAACCTGCCAACAAGCGCTTCATTTTTTTCAAGCATCTCTTGGAAACGTCTTAGTTGTTTTTTTGTTTCATCTGTTTGTTTAGATTGATTTGAAAAGATTAAGCCTACACGCCAATTCCCATCTTTCCTAATTACTTTATTAACTATCTTGGTTTCAATATGGTTAATTTTAATATCCCCCATATCCATCTCTAACACTAACCTGAGGGTAATTTTATTACCTAACTCGGGTTCACTCGGCAAAACTAAGGCAATACCAAAGAGACTAAAGTCAGATACTTGAAGGTCAGACCAAGTAGAAAAAAGGCCTTGTTTTGTTTTCAATTGCGCTTTTAAATTAGCTGCTGGAAGTCGTCTCTGTTGCCTTTTTTCTTGAGGGTGAAGCTGATGAATCATTTAGGTATCCTATATAAGTTAAATAAACCTATGTTAATGCGAAGGTATACATAAAATATTAGAATACAAATAGGATTATTCCATTGGGGATTTACCAAACTGTGAACGGTGTAAAGAAATGAGTGGTCAATTATTTTCAAACGTTAGAGGGAATGGGGAAGTAATAATACTCTTACATGGATTATTTGGTTGTTCGGACAATTTATCAAGAGTGGCGAAAGAGCTATCTGAAGACTATGAAGTACACTCGTTGGACCTAAGAAATCATGGGAAGTCGTTTCATTCAAGTGAAATGAATTATGACTTAATGGCCTTCGATATTATTAGGTATATGGATGGTAATAATATACAAAGTGCAATACTACTTGGTCACTCTATGGGTGGAAAGGTTGCGATGACTATGGCACTAATGCATCCAGAACGAGTGATAAAATTAATTGTCGCTGATATAGCACCTGTACATTATGAAGCACATCATCAGGAGATCATAACGGGCTTATGCTCAGTTAATTTTGATATCGTAAATACAAGACGAGAAGTAGATAGAATATTATCTAAAACAATTAGCAGTGTAGGTGTAAGACAATTTTTGTTAAAAAATTTACTAATTACTGACAATAAGAAAATATCATGGAAAATTAATCTTAAAGGAATTACTGAAAATTATACAAACATTCAAGCGGGAATGGCTGTAGGCTCAACTTTTTCAAAGCCTGTATTATTTATCGCCGGTGGATTATCCGACTACATCAAGGCTGAATATAAAAAGGCTACAATGAATTTATTTCCAAAAGCGGAAATGAAGGTAATTTCAGGAACTTCACATTGGTTACATGCAGAAAAACCACGTATATTTGTAAATATATGTTTGAGGTTTTTACAATAAAAAATAAGATACTAAAGTATGTTTCCCCAAGCATAAATAATTTATGGATCTGGAATAGGGCAAGATTGAATCTTTTGTAACCCCCTATTATCAGAACACCGGAGAGAACAATATGAGAGATACATGTTGAAGTTATTGAAGGGTTATTGTTGCTTAGGTATTGAGTAAGCTCAAAATTAAAAACTAATTCAGCAAACATAAATATAAGTGGAAACAGTATATAAAACTTAGGTGAATAATAATTAATGAATAGCAATTTAAGCTAGTTCAAACTTCGATGAAATCTGTGTTACCCTCGAATATGGCCGTGTTGAGCTGTCACGGTATAATAACTATATAAATAGGGGAATTAAGTAATGAAAATTAAAAATTTGGTGATGACTGTAGCGGCAGCAGGATTGATATTCTCGGCTCAGTCTAGTGTTGCAGGTGATACGCTTGCTTCTATTAAAAAGAAGGATTCTGTAACTTGTGGAGTATCTACAGGTCTAGCGGGTTTTTCTCAAAAAGATGAGAAAGGTGCTTGGAGCGGATTAGATGTTGACGTTTGTCGATCAGTAGCAGCAGCCGTATTAGGTGATGCGACTAAAGTGCAATTTAAGCCGTTAACTGCTAAAGAACGATTTTTAGCGCTTCAGTCTGGAGAAGTAGATATTCTTTCTCGTAATACAACCTGGACTCATACACGTGATACCTCGTTGGGTTTAAACTTTGCGGGTGTTATCTATTATGATGGCGCAGGTTTTATGGTCAGTAAAAAGCTAGGTGTTAAATCAGCGACTGAATTAGACGGTGCGAATGCATGTATTCAAGCTGGCACCTCTACAGAATTAGCGATAGCTGATTATTTCCGTGAAAACAGTATGAAGTATAAAGCCATTACTTTTGATACATCTGATCAAACCCGAGCTGGTTTTGAATCTGGTCGCTGTGATTTCTTAGTGTCTGATCAATCGCAATTATATTCGCTACGTATTGGTTTGAAAGATCCTTCTAGTGCGGTTGTTTTGCCGGAGGTTATTTCTAAAGAGCCCTTAGGTCCTGTGGTTCGCCAAAACGATGATCAGTGGTTTAATATTGTTAAGTGGGTTGTTAATGCATCAATTGAAGGTGAATTCCAAGGTGTTACTTCAGCGAATGCGACTGATTTAAAAGCGAACGGAAAGCCGGGTCAAAAAAGACTCTTAGGTTCAGAGGGTGATCTAGGCGAAAAGTTGGGTTTATCTGCAGACTGGGCTTACCAAGTGATTAAACAGGTAGGTAATTACTCTGAGTCGTTCGAGCGCAATGTGGGTCAGGATTCCCCTCTGAAAATATCACGTGGTTTGAACGCACAATGGAACAAAGGTGGAATTCTTTATTCACCTGCGATGCGTTAATAGAGATCAAATATAAAGGGCGGCGTAATAGCCCCCCTTTTTTTATTTGTAATATTCATTTCCGCCACTCAAGAAGAAGTATTTATGTTTTCTAGTAAAACGACTGAACAGGTCAAACTTGAGACACGACCGAGCATTTCAGGCTCAACAAAATTTTACAATAATCCTATATATCGTGGATGGATTTATCAGTCACTTTTGATGGTATTTTTGATTGGTTTTTTTTACACGATCATTTCGAATACCTTAGATAATATGTCTGCTCAAGGCATTAAAAGTGGGTTTAGTTTCTTAGGGACCTCAGCAGGTTTTGATGTTCTTATGTCACTGTTGCCTTTCGAAACAACAGATAGCTATTTAAAAATTTTCACGATTGGTATTTTGAACACTGTCCTAGTTTCAATTGTAGGAATTATACTTGCAACGATTCTTGGTTTTATTTTTGGCATTGCATATTTTTCACATAACTACCTAATTAGAAAGATCTCCATTATTTATGTAGAGGTATTTCGAAATATCCCAGTAATTTTACAAGTGATTTTCTGGTATACCGTATTTAATTTATTACCGATTGCGCGCGAGAGCATTAATATCGGTGATGCTATCTACTTAAATGTGACCGGCTTATATATACCAAAACTAGTTGACGAGTCAGGTTCAGGCTTTGTTTATTCTGCACTTATAGTGGCTATTATTGGCGTGTATTTATTAAAGCGTTGGGCAAAGAAACGTCAAGAACAAACAGGAGAGCAGTTTCCGATACTAAGGACTAGTGTAGCTTTGCTGATTGGCATACCGCTACTTGCTCTTTTGTTTTCTGGTGTACCTTTTCATTTTGATTATCCATCACTTGACAGGTTTAACTTTAAAGGAGGGACGACGATTATCCCTGAGTTTATTGCATTAGCCTTTGCGCTTTCAATTTATACCGGCGCTTTTATCGCCGAGGCGGTTAGGGCGGGTATCCAGTCTGTGCCTAAAGGGCAAACAGAGGCTGCCAGGAGTGTTGGTTTAAAAGAGAGTAAGATCATGTCACTAATCATTGTACCTCAGTCTATGCGTGTGATTACGCCAATGCTAAATAGTGAGTATCAAAGTTTAGTGAAAAATACCACAATAGCGACGGCGATAGGTTACCCCGAATTGTTTACTGTTTTTGCAGGATCTGCGTTGAATCAAGTGGGGCAAGCAGTAGAGATAATGTTTATGACCTTGGTGATTTATTTCGCTATCAATATGGTCATATCGTTTGTGATGAACCGCTTTAATAAACGTGCTGAAATAACTTCGCGCTAAGGAGATACTTGTGCAAGCAAGAGAGTTTAAAGCCTTACCAGATCAACCGGCCCCCTTATCAACAACAGGGCCAATTGCATGGGTGAAAGATAATCTCTTTTCTTCTGTGTTTAATATAGCCGTTACGGTCATTATCACTAGCGCACTTATTTCCATTTTACCCGGTGTACTTGATTGGTTGATCTTTTCAGCAAACTGGAGTGGTACATCACAAGCTGATTGTGTCAAAGATGGTGCTTGTTGGGTCTTCATTCAAGCTTGGTCACAGCAAATATTTTATGGCAGCTATCCTGATGGGGAGATCTGGCGTGTTAATTTATCATTGATGCTATTAGCTGGAGTGATTGCCTTATCTTTTACGTTACCGGCGCGTTTACGAAATAAAATAGCTGTTCCTGCCTACCTGTTATTACCCTTTGTTTGTTTACTATTTTTGGATGGAAGCAACATTGGTTTAACGCCTGTAAGCACAGACTTGTGGGGCGGGTTTTCACTAAATGTGTTGATTGCTGCAGCGAGTATTATTATTGCTTTTCCCTTTGGTTTTTTATGGGCTTTAGGTCGACAGTCCGATATGCCTTTTGCACGTTCTGTAAGTGTCACCTGTATCGAATTCTTTCGTGGAACGCCTATTTTGGCACTTTTTTTTATGGGCTCTGTGATGTTGCCATTATTTTTTCCTTCGGATGTCACAGTGGATAAACTATTACGCGTTTGGATTATTCTTGTTTTATTTATGTCGTCTTATATGGCAGAGGTTTTCCGAAGCGGGTTTCAGGCCATACCTCAAGGCCAATATGAAGCAGCTAATTCGATTGGTCTAGGGTATTGGCAAAAGACATTATTAATTATTTTTCCACAAGTAATTAAAATAGCGATGCCTAACATTTTAGCGACATTTGTTATGGTGTTTAAAAATACTGTTTTCTTATTGGTCATTGCTGTTCCTGAAATGCTGCAAGTAATTATGTCCGCTCTGAGTAATTCAAACTGGCTAGGGGGGCACGCTGTAGAAGGTTATTTATTTGTTGGGTTCATTTTTTGGATATGTTGTTTCAGTATGTCATTGCTCGCGACTTCAATTGAAAAGAAACTAGATACTAGTCATCAAAATTAAGGATTTATCATGAGTGTAGATAAGCAGAGTATTGAATGTACGAATGATAAAGAGATTATTGTTATTAAGGATATGAATAAGTGGTATGGCAACTTTCACGTTCTTAAGGATATTAATTTAACGGTTAAAAAGGGCGAGAGAATCGTGGTTTGTGGGCCGTCTGGTTCAGGTAAATCAACGATGATTCGATGCATTAACCGCCTGGAAGAATTTCAACGCGGTTCACTTGTTGTGAATGATGTTGAGATGATTGAAGACGTTAAAAATATTGAAGCTATTCGCCGAGAAGTTGGAATGGTTTTCCAGCATTTTAATTTATTTCCTCATTTAACAATATTAGAAAATTTAACATTAGGCCCTATTTGGGTACAAAAGAGACCCAAAGAAGAAGCGGAAGCAATTGCAATGAAATACTTGGAGCGGGTTCAGATTCCTGACCAAGCATTAAAATATCCTGGTCAACTTTCGGGTGGCCAACAACAGCGCGTAGCCATTGCACGATCCCTATGTATGTCGCCGCAAATAATGTTATTTGATGAGCCGACCTCAGCGCTTGACCCTGAAATGATCAAAGAAGTGTTAGACGTTATGGTTGAGTTAGCCGATGAGGGTATGACCATGATTTGTGTTACCCATGAAATGGGGTTTGCCAAAAAGGTGGCTGATAGAGTTATCTTTATGGATGCTGGCGAAATTGTTGAAGAAAATGAGCCGAATGAATTTTTCAATAACCCTCAAATGGACAGAACTCAGTTATTCTTAAGCCAAATTCTAGAGCATTAGAGGGGAAATACTCTGTTAATAAAAGTTACTATATTTTGAGTTCTTCAAAATTTGACGCTTGGGTATGTTGAGATTTTGTCATTTCAATCAAATTATCCAGAAAGCGTCCAATGGAATAGGTTAGGCCAAACATAACTAATAAAGCAGTCAATAGGTAAGCAAGGTGTACATCTAAGATCATGAAAATTAAGCCTTTAAAACAAGCGTTTGAAATTTTGGCCGCAAGCTTACCGTTCTAAAATAGTAAGCGCAACCTCATTTAAATCACCCTTGTTAAACATTGTAAAATGATATCGCTATTAGGCTAAGAATTGTCTGCTATATCCTCGAGAGTATTGATATTATCAAAGCTATCGTGATACTCCGAAAAATCTATCCAGCGGACGTTGTTCTCCTTTACCCACTGCATTACCCTGCGAGCACCCAATTTAATCGAGTGTTTAAGTTCATCCTGGTAGGAACAAGAAATGCACAAATGTAGAGGGTGAAAGTTATTATTCTCTTTAATCGCGAATAAAACTTTCTCATCGGGGTTTTCTTTGAGTGATGCCTTTATTTCAAGCAGCAATTGGCTAACAATTACGGGGCTCAGGTTTGGTGTATCACAAGGGCTTATAATCATTACAGTGGCATTTGATGCGGTGATTAAGCTTAAGATACCTGAAAGCGGTCCTAAGAATTCCGAATCTGAGTCAGAACAGATATCTGGTGAGACTTTTCGATACTGATCATGGTTTTTATTGCAGTTTATATAGATCGTTTTAAGTTGAGAGGCAAATGCGAGATAGACATGCTTTACCATGACTTGGCTATTAAAATTTTTTAGCCCCTTATCTATTCCTCCCATTCTTGAAGATAGGCCACCTGCTAAAATTCCGCCGTCAATTTTAATATCCATATAAGTTATACAGGGAGATAAAGGAATGGGAATACTCAGGTGCCTGCTAATAGTAAGATGTCCTTACAATTAGGCACAGAATATTTATATTGAGAAAGAAAAAGCGAGTATAAAAATACTCGCCTAGATTCATCTAAGGGTCTTATAAATTACTATCAATAAATGCAGTTAGTTGAGATTTCGAAAGCGCTCCAACTTTAGTGGCATCAATGTTACCGTTTTTGAAAAGCATTAATGTTGGAATCCCACGAACAGCATATTTAGTGGGAGTTTTATCGTTTTCATCAATGTTCAATTTGCAAATTTTGATTTTGTCTTTGTACTCATCTGCAATATCTTCAAGGACGGGTGCAATCATTTTGCATGGTCCACACCATTCTGCCCAGTAATCAATTAAAACAGGAAGGTCTGAATTTAATACGTCTTGTTCAAAAGACGCATCAGTTACATTAATGATGTTATCGCTCATGGTTTAAATCCAATATAATTTTGGGAAGCCTGATTGAAAATGATAAGTTACAATGCAAGAATCACAGAAAATAAAAATCGTAACTAATAATATATAGCCTTATTTTAGGATTTCAAGGTCCTTTTACCTTATGCGAAGAGTAAAAATTAGTGGATAAGCAACCAGAATACATTGCAGCAGTTGATCTTGGGTCGAATAGTTTTCATATGTTAGTGGCTAAGACGACTCACGGGGAAATACGTGTTGTCGATAAATTAGGTGAAAAGGTTCAGCTCGGTGCAGGTTTGACGGCGACTGGTGAATTTACAGAAGAGGCCAAACAAAGGGCATTTGATTGCCTAAAACGATTTGCTCAACGTATTAGTGGCTTAGATGTTTCATCAGTACAAATTGTTGGCACAAACGCGCTTAGGGCGGCAAAAAGAAAGAGACAATTCCTGAGAGAAGCTAAAAAAATCATGGGCTTTCCTATTGAAATTATTTCTGGCCGTGAAGAAGCCCGGTTGATCTATTTGGGTGTTGCTCATACCTTGGCAGATGATGCCGGCAAGCGTTTAGTGATCGATATTGGTGGAGGAAGTACAGAGTTAATTATAGGTGAACGGTTTGAAACAAATGCGCTAGAAAGCTTACATATTGGTTGTGTTTCATTCACAGATCTGTATTTTTCTAAAGGTGATTTGAATGCTAATAACTTTGATGCAGCTGTAAGGCATGCCTCGAGAGAATTATTGAATATCAAGCACCAATATACAGATTTAGGTTGGGAAAATAGTGTTGGTGCATCAGGCTCAGTCAAGTCAATACACAATTCTCTGGTTTATCTAGAGTTGATAAAAGAACATATTGACTTTGAAAGTCTAAAAACATTAAAAAAGAAAATGCTTAAACTCAAGCATATAGAAAATCTGGATGAATTAGGTGTTAAGAAAGACCGAGCATCTATTTTTCCGGCAGGTTTGGCTATCTTATATGCCTGTTTCGAAATTCTACAGATAAAACAGATGGCTTTAACGGCCGGTGCTCTAAGGGAGGGCTTACTCTACGATATATTAGGCCGGATACGACATGAAGATGTTAGGGAGCGCTCAATTGTTTCAATGCAATCACGGTATGCGATAGATGTAAAACATGCAAAAAATGTTGAGGACACAGCATTACATGCCTATTCGCAAATAGCTTCAGCTTGGAATATTGACAGTCTGCAGAATCAAAATTTATTACGTTGGTCGAGTAGAATTTTTGAAGTTGGTTTATCGATTGCACATGCTCAGTACCACCGTCATGGTGAGTATCTTGTGTATCACTCTGATCTACCAGGTTTTACAAGATTAACTCAAATGCATCTTTCCGTGATAGTAAGAACTCACAGACGAAAATTTTCGCAAATGCATTTTGATGATATGTCAGAGAAAGAGGCAGAAAAAATCAAGAAATTGTGTGTTATTTTCAGACTAGCCGTAGTATTAACTGCTGCTAGAAAGTCTGCTGAAAAGGATTTTAGAATACAAGTAGATGGAAGAAAACTGACACTGGATATGGGGTCGGGTTGGCATCAAAAAAACCCACTTAATGTGGCAAGTTTGGAAATTGAAAAAGAAATACTGATGAAACAAGATTTCGATTTAGTTTTTGTTAAGTAGCGCCAATTTTAAAAAGTTAGGCTGACTTGAATTATCTCGTTACGATGGATAGTTCGTTCAGGTACTAAATTAATAGTTTAACTCGTTGTATATCGTAATATTTGATACCCTTCCGCCTAAATTGAATCAAATTAATTTGGAATAATTATGCTCGTTCTAGGCATTGAAACATCTTGTGATGAAACAGGTGTAGCGTTATACCATAGTGAAAAAGGGCTAATTGCTGATGAGTTGTACTCACAAGTGGATATGCATGCCGATTATGGTGGGGTTGTACCTGAGTTAGCATCAAGAGACCATGTACGAAAAGCGATTCCTTTAATAGAAAAAATGTTATCACAGGCCAAGTTAACAATGTCTGATGTTGATGCGATAGCTTATACAGCAGGCCCAGGTTTGGTGGGCGCTCTAATGGTGGGAGCGGCAATAGCAAACGCATTAGCAATGGCCTTAGACATACCAATAATTGGTATTCATCATATGGAAGGGCATTTATTAGCCCCCATGCTTGAAAGTGAGCCTCCGGCGTTTCCATTTATTGGATTACTTGTGTCGGGTGGACATACTCAGTTGATATCTGTAGAAGCGATTGGGGAATATGAAATTCTTGGCGAGTCTGTGGATGATGCTGCAGGTGAGGCCTTTGATAAAGCGGCTAAAATGTTAGGGCTCGATTACCCTGGAGGCCCTAGAATCGCAGAATTAGCAGAAAGAGCACGGCTAGATTATGGCGGTACACCCTACCGGTTTCCTCGCCCAATGACTGATCGCCCAGGCTTGAACTTTAGTTTTAGTGGCCTCAAAACATTTACATTAAATACCATTCAGTCGATTAAAGAGACCAGAGAACTCCTTGATCAGGATCGCGCACAGATCGCGCTTGCCTTTGAAGAGGCCGTTGCAGACACCTTGCGGATTAAATGTAGACGAGCGCTTGAATTGACGGGAATGAAAACAATAGTGATTGCTGGAGGTGTAAGTGCTAACTTACATTTAAGGGCGACATTGGAGGAAATGGTTTTGAAGTATGATGCGAAGGTATTTTATGCGAGACCAGAATTCTGTACTGATAATGGGGCAATGATTGCTTATGCCGGATATCAGCGTTTAAAAGCAGGTCAATCTACTGGAAAAGGGTTTAAAGTGACACCTAGATGGCCAATGGATACTCTAGAAGCATTAACTAAGCCAAGAGAGTCTAATGAGTAATCTACAGAGTCAAGGTGCTGTTTTTATTGAAGGCTACGAATTTAATGCATCGATAGGTGTTTTTGAATGGGAAAAAAAAATCCTACAAAAACTCATTTTTGACCTTACATTGTATTGTGATTTTTCCATGGCAAGCAAAACGGATGACTTAGAATTTGCTATTGATTATGTTGCTGTTTGTGGCTTGATAAATAGGGTGGCTGTAGGTAAGCACTATCAACTATTAGAGTCTCTTGCTGAAGATATTTCTACGGAAATATTGGAAACTTTCCCTGTTACATCACTTGAAATACAAATCTCTAAACCTACTGCGGTTGCGGAAGCAAAACAGGTCGGGGTAAGAATTTCTCGAAAAAGTAATGCGGTTAAAGGTATCAAATGACGACGGTTTATCTTAGTTTAGGTTCTAATATTAATCGAAAGCAGAATATTGCTTCTGCATTAAATCGCTTGATAGAACTATTTGGTTCTATTGAAAGCTCTCCTATTTATGAAAGTGAATCAATAGGGTTTGATGGAGATAGTTTCTATAATCTCGTGGTTAGGGTTAAATGTGATAAATCCTTATCTGAACTATCAGATTGTTTAAAAAAAATTGAGGATGATAATGGTCGTTTAAGGTCAGGCCCTCGATTTTCGTCCCGAACTCTGGATATAGATATTGTTATTTTTGGTCGTAAAACAGGTGTTTACGGAGGTGTTGAATTACCTAGACCTGAGCTGTATTACAATGCATTTGTATTAAGGCCAATGGCAGATTTAGCACCCTTAGAGATTGACCCTAAAAGCGGTGAAACATTTGAAACCCTTTGGGAAAATATTAAATCTGAGTTACAAAGCAGACAAAAACTTTGGCAGATTGAATTTAATGACCAGTAAATAAGCTCATACTCGTTGCTTATTAAATATGTCTAATAATCCTGCAGTCGACTTATCTAGATTGTTACCAAGTTCAGGTGTTTTCATAACATCATAAATATGGTCACCTAATGACTTACCAAGCTCTACACCCCATTGATCAAAGGGGTTGATATTCCACAGTACACTCTGAACAAACACTTTGTGTTCGTAACAGGCAATTAATGAACCTAAACTTTCAGGTGTTAGTTTATTCATTAATAGGGTATTACTGGGTTGATTTCCGCTAATGACTTTATGTTTTGCTAATTCTTCTGCCTGCTGGGCATTCATTCCAGACTGAAGTAATTCCTCTAGGGCCTCAGGATAGCTCTTACCTCGCATTAGGGCTTGGGATTGACTTAAACAATTAGCAAACAAATATTTATGATGTTCGCCAAGTTCATTATGGCTTTGAATAGGAATAATAAAGTCTGAGGGTATCAATCGAGTACCCTGGTGTAATAGTTGATGATAAGCATGTTGGCCATTACACCCGACGCCTCCCCAGATTATCGGACCACTTTGGTAATTTAGCGCCTTCCCATGTTGGTTTACACGCTTACCATTACTCTCCATATCTAATTGTTGTAAGTGGTCGGGGAAATATTGAAGGTAATTGTCGTAGGGTAAAATTGCGTATGACCCCGTATCAAAGTAGTTCTGGTACCATATTCCTAACAATCCCATGATGACAGGGATATTCTGTTCAAAATCACTGCTGGTGAAATGCTTATCCATTTCGTGGGCGCCATGTAATAGTGATTCAAAGTTTTTCATGCCTAAAAGAAAAGCAATTGGAAAGCCAATAGCGGACCATAAAGAATAACGTCCGCCCACCCAATCCCACATAGGGAGGATGTTATTTTCTGAGACGCCAAATTTAATTGCTGCTTCATTATTACTTGTTACAGCAATCATTTGTTTTGATATTTGTTCTTCATTAAGACCTTTATCCAATAACCATTTTTTTACAGCAGAAGCATTTTGGACTGTTTCTAAGGTGCCAAAAGACTTTGATTGAATTAAGAATAAAGTCGATTCTGGGTTGACCTTTTTTAGGGCCTCTATAATATCTGAGCCATCAATATTGGCGACATAGTGGCAGTCTAATCCTGGAATGGAATATGGTTTTAGTGCCTCAGTAACCATTTTTGGCCCTAAAAAAGAACCACCAATTCCTATGCTCACTAAGGTTGAAATGGCTTGTCCGGTATAACCTACAAAGGTTTCATTGTGAATATTAGAAACAAAGTCTGCCATTTTTTCTCGGCAACGTTTTATTTCTTGATGAATATCTATGCCGTTGATTAAAAGTGCTTGATCTAAGTTAGGGTTTCTTAGGGCAGTATGTAGAGCAGGTCTATTCTCTGTTAAATTAACGTTCTCACCAGAAATTAATTGAGCAATTTTTTTATCTAAATTTGCTTCTTTAGCTGCTTGTATAAGTAACTCAATACTTTTATCGGTG
>ENA-OSET01002561-OSET01002561.1-sediment-metagenome-genome-assembly--contig:-NODE-2561-length-17448-cov-13.327212_pt1 | contig 17448 bp, 10 predicted proteins | sample MGYA00237882_ERZ534229 | MGnify/ENA primary metagenome ERZ534229 (study PRJEB26408, sample SAMN06266212) | sediment metagenome | isolation source: Hudson Canyon methane seep mesocosm | place... | reverse complement strand
GGGAATAAAGGCGCCCAACCCGGGTCTGTTCTTACTGTACAAAGGATTTGTCCTTCAAGACTTAGCTCATCATCAGGGGAAAAAATAAGTCGAACCGGCTGTTCTACAATGCCAGGATAACAACCAATACCTGATAGTTCAGAGCTATCTTCACTAACATCTTCATTCTTACCCTTATATTCGTAGGCATTATGATGATAAACGGGCCCCCAGGTGCTGAAGTGGTGCGGTAGCTCTTCATCTTCGAAGCTGTCAAACTCCTCTTTACGTAGTTTAGCCAAAGCATTAAGGGAGGAAACACTTCTACCTTCCATATAAGCATCTAGCTCTTCTACTGTGAGATAAAGGATATCCCGTGCTTCATCCAGTTGCTTATCCATCTGAAGCTGCTGGCCGATTTCTATATAAATATCTCTATATAGACCAAACATGCGGGTTCTGGCCAATCGCATATTTTCTCTATGTTTAATGGCTTCACGTAGCTTCTTTAAATGCTTTTTAAAAGTAGACAGTTTTTTCTGACCAAACTGTGATTCAATTTTTCCAAATACGAGTTGTTCGGCTTCGTTTCTAAATGAAGCTTCATTGTTTGCCAAAGTACTCTCAGTAAGGTCATCTCGACTTAGGAAGTTTTTAAGCACTGCAAACATAAAGGTAGGGTCTTTACGCAAGCTAATGGACTCCAGCTTGAGCTCACCGATCGTTCGGTCGCCATAAAGTTCAATATATTCCTGGCATTGCTTATAAAATTCGGGGGACTGCACCTGAATTGCATCTAATAGAAACCGATTCTCTGTTGCATCAACTAATTGCTTCAAGCCTTCATTCTGCCTAATGTAGCCACACATTCGAAGCAGCATTTTGGTCGGTTCTGTGCTTTCAATGCCATCTTCACCTGATAGCAAATTATTTTGTACAAGTTCAGGATTTTCAACGCCTATTTTTGTTAACCAGTCATTTACTTTTCCGTTATAAATCATCACATAAAAGTCATTAACGATAGGGGTAGTCCAACGATCCAGTAAGTTAGTATCTAACTGCTTGGCCAGAGCCATCAATTCAGCCATTTCCAGGGTATGCAGCTGATCACGAGGTATCGCGTGATACTCCCTTTGGAACATAGACTTAAATTCTTCAACTAGGCTGCCCATCCTCATAAAGCGACTCAGCAAAGCAATCAAAGCTCTCAGCATGGTCGGAAGCTTTGACAACTTCTGCACGAAAGAAAGATGAGAGTCCTGAATCATATCAACAGGATCTTGAAGCCCCATCATTCGTTCCATCGCTTCTTTGTTAGTTCCAAAGGATGGCAAAAATAATAAACCGCGATACCAGTTATTGATATTGTAATAAACACGCCCGTTAATAAGACCCAGCATGTTTCTTAACATATCTTGGTTAGCGCCAATCTCTTTTTCTGAGATTCCCATCAGCCGCATAGTTTGCTCATAAACTGTTTTGTAGGCTCGATTAGCAAAACTAAAAGTAAGCGGCGTAGTCACACCACAGTAACTTTCTTGTATATTGGAGTTATCCCATACAATTCGGTCCCCTTTAGCCTGGGTAGGTGATGGCATTGAGGTAACAGGGCGAGTCTGAAGAATATAAATTGAACCCTCTTCTATGGTCCACTCAATATCTTGGGGAAATAAACGGGCTTCAGCGATAGATTTTCCGGTTCGAATAAGCTGCTTAACCTGTTCGTTGGTAAGGCATGCTTTATTTTTCAAAGTATCGTCTACTTCGGTTTCTATCGTACCAAGGCCTTTTTCTTCATCAAAAATCAGCTGTACATCTTTCTCGTTAATAACCGATTCAACTTCTTTGGCATCCAGGCTTGCAGTATATTCATCAGTACTACAAAGACCGGAAACAATACCTTCACCCGCACCATAACAGGCTGAAATCAACCCCTGATCACGTCGACCATTAATAGGGTGAGATGTAAACATGACTCCAGAAACTGATCCAAAAATCATGCGCTGTACTATGACTGCGGCACGAATGTTTCTATAGTCAATTTTGTGATGTAAGCGGTAAATAAGCGCTCGTTCAGTAAACGCACTGGCAAACACACTTTTAACAGAGTGTATAATAGCGTCTAAGCCTTTTTGGAATAGCTCTGAGTCCATTTGCCCGGCAAACGATGCGGCTGCGGCATCCTCACCTACAACCGATGAACGAACTGCATAAAAGTCATCAACACCTTTTGGCAAAGTTAAAAGCGCTTCACTGATTTTTTCTTCCAGTTCAGCAGGCAACTTACCCGCCAATAATTTTTTACGAATATCGGCAGAAAGCGGACCAACGTTTTTATTGGTCAAATCTTTTAGTTTGTCGTCGATCCAGTCTCCTAGTTTGTTTTCTGACACATAACTATTAAATGCTTCCGTGGTAATTACAAACCACTCCGGCACATTAAACCCATTACGTGTTAACCAGGCCATCTGGCTTGCTTTACCACCCAGCGTGTTTTCACTAAAGCTTGACGCTTCTTGAGAAGAGAGTACGTAAGATGAAACTTTGCTTTGGTCTGTCATGTTGTTAGGTCTCAAGCTATTTCGTTTTACTTCCAGTTACTACAAGCACGCTGAATTTCAAGCATGAGCAAACGTCTGTATGTACTATGAATACGTTCCATAAACTTATAGTGCCTAAAGGTATGGGCCATTGCATACAAAGACATACGCGTAACTAATAAGTCTGCTAAACAAAGGCTGAACCCATCTCTCCAGGTGTCGGGATCTATTTCAACACCCGTATTTTTCTCTAACACGGTACGGTGGTATTCAATAAATTCATCGACATCCTCGCTTGTAAATTCACCCGTTAAGGTAAAGGCTAACAGTTCAACTACGTCATACTGAGGCAGGTGAATAGTTGCCAGCTCCCAATCGTAGGCACACAAACGAAGACCATCCGCGGTTTTCCTAAATGCAATGTTTCTTGGGTTAAAATCATTATGAATTAATGTCTTTGGCATTTTATCCATACGAGGCCAAAGCTTAGGAAATGATTTGATTAAGTCTCTAAACTGCATTAAATCCTGATCTGAAAACCATTCAGGAAACTCTTCACGAGCATGAACCCCTAGCATTTCCCATAAACGCTGTTTTTCTACTCTGGATTCGGTTGTAGGTTCATCCATAATCCAAGGTTGCTGACGAAGTTCATCTTCACGGTCATACCAAATGCTATGAACCTCTGCGATACCTTTTATAGCCACTCGAATGTGCTCGGGAGTCCAGTCGGAAACATCATCTGCACTATCCATCAACACCATATCTTTCAGCAATTCTTCAACAATCAGATAAGCTTCTCGCTCTTCATTCTCATACACACCGTAAATTAATGGGGCATTACGGGTAAAACGCGGATCTTTCTGGGTCATGACAGCTAGTTCACGCTGGTGACAACCGCGGAAACCTAGCTGATCTTTAAAGCGATTATATTCCTGAGCCAAACGAGGATCACACATAGCGGCCATGCTGTTAAGCATCATGATAACTTCAGTATCTAAGGGCTTAACTTTTACCATCACCTCTTTGCTTTCTTGCTTACCAAGGTCATTTTGTAACTCAAGAGAATAAGGGAAGTGACCAAGAATTTTATTCACTTTATGAGCCGTTAGCTCGGTGATGATACTGCTACCTTTTGACTCATGGACAACAGGCTCGGCTGAGCCTACTTTTATATGCTCACTTTCAAATTGCTCACGCATAATGCGCTGGAAGAAATTAGCATTAAGGTCACCCTGCTTTAAGGTATCTACAGGTCTATTTCGACCTAGCTTTTCATGCGCACTGGCAAATTGCCCGCTTGCAATGGCCGATAAGGTAGACAAGTCAAGCGCCAGACAATAACCACAAATAATCTCAGCTAAGCGACCTGCATTACCCGGCCCGGCACAACCCAATAACTCTAAGCACTCTTTCTGATGAGCTAAACTGGTTCCCCCTCCTACAGTCCCTATAACCAAACTTGGCAGAATCATACTGGCATATACGCCCTGACCATCATCCGTTAGCTCAAGGTGAAATTGACCAATAGAAGATTCATGTACACAAGCGATATCCTGACCTGTAGCTGTGAACATTGCGCCAATAACATTGGCAATATTAATATTAATGCCCACCATACCGGCACCAACACTACCCGTAACAAAGTTCTGATAGGCTTCAACTAATAGCTTGGGTGTTACTTTCAAAACCCGTTCTGTATGTTCAGCAGGCAAAATACACTCTGCCATCACCCTTACACCACGCCCTTTAAGGAAAGATTGGTAGGTTACTTTTTTATCATTAGACAGGTTAGCTTCGATCATGAAGTTTTCGAATTTTAATGCTTCGAATTGCTTCATCTGTTCCATCACCCAAAGACAGGCTTGCCAGGTACAGGTTGTGGTCATATTCTGACCTGCAGCATCACCCGTTTCATAAACAAAATGAACATGAACCGCCTTACCAAATACTTGAGGATCTACTTCTTTTAGGTCGGCATAGTTTGAGAATCGTTTGGTCTGCTCTTTAATTGCATCAAAGTGACTCTCTACCCAACTGGCAAAAAATAATGCATCTTGCATATTGCCTAAAACGAACAGAGGTACTCTCAGCATACGCTGACCAAGTACTTTAGTATTCACACCACCACAACGTGATAAAACCGTAGCACCACGAGTAGCAGAAGCAACCAGTGCCCCTTCTGAAGTTGCCATGGGGGCATACATCAAACCATTAACATTTTGACCATTAATAAGCAGAGGCCCAGCAACACCGACTGGAATTTCTACTGAACCTATAAAGGCCTCAATGTTGCTCATTAGCTTATTAGCATCAAACGAGTTCTTTTCTACTGTTTTTAATTTGGCATCGGTGTTTTCACGAATAAACGCCAGACGCTCTAACCTTGCCTCTTCTGTATATACTCCACGAGCCGGCACCTTTGGAAGCGTCAACGCATCATAAGCAGGTTCATCTTTGCTTCTATCATTCTCTCTATGTATCCAGTACAACACCTGCCAAAGCGAACTAGCATTGGCGGCATCAGGCACCGATGCTTTAACTTCGAGTAACTGTACACGCCCCGCATCAGTACTTATGGTTGTTGATATTGATGAGCTGGTAACAAGCAAATGGGTATCACAGAGATACTCTCCATCTATTGAAATTTTACAATTTTCAATAGGAGTATCTGATACCAATTTATTGAGTTTGTCAGATGATTCAATGCTAAATATCAAGCCATTGGGTGTAACAGTAGATAGCTCACCCGATAGCTCCTCGCCACAGAGGGTGAAAGATAAGACCCCCTTGTGCACTGTATTATTAAGATAGTTTCCATGTTCTTGACTGTTAGGTAACATTAATCGCTACTCCGCCTATAAATACTATGATAGAAATAAACAACGTGAACACTTTTACATAAGTGTAAAAGTGATTCCGCGATTAACAAACACACTAACGATTAAAACGATATAGCCCAGCAGCGTAACCAGAGCCACAGCCATTTCATTTTTTTCTCGGCCTTTTTCAGAAGGTTCATTGATAAAACGAAGCAAACTCTTCAGACATAAGACCAAAATAGCAAGCAATACCACTAAGGCAGGCCAATAGTCAGCACCACCAATTTGGTAGATAATAAAGCACTGAGTACCAATCATTCCAAGTACTAATAAAATGACGATTATTGCGGCACCTTTCGCGCCAAAAATTCTTGAGTAAGAATCAACGGTATCACGCTCTTCTTCCGGCCCTCTGGTTTTACGGGTTATTTCAAATGCAAAACCGCTAATAAAAGCTAGCACACCCAGCGCAATAACTTCGTTGCTCAGTGGCGTACCAGGGTTTCCCATTTGCACTAACCACCAAACCATAAAGAACATAATCAACATATGAGAGAAGGCATACAGTGTAAGACGCTTTTCTAGCCACTCACCGCAAAAGAACTCCTTACCCATTAGGCATGTCCAGCCAAATACAAGCATCCAGGCAGTTAAGGTCGAGCCGATTAAAGGAGGACTCTCAAGCAGAGATGCACTCCCTAAAAAAGATGAGTTACCAAATTGAAGTCTATCAATAGCAAACGAATAAATTATCTGCAGTACGATAGCAGCCAACGCTAAGCCCTTTAGGTGTTTAAGTGTTATCAATCCACTTTGCAAAACACGCTGAGGATGATTTAGTACATCAAGATCGTAATCTTTGTGCTCATCAAAAATGCGAACTACAAGAAAAAAGCTCCAGGTAACCAGACAACCCGCCACATCAGCCAAGGCAAGTGACACCTCTCCATCTGTGGATGAATATCGAGCCAGAACTGCAGCAGTAAGATAAAGAATAAAAAAGAGTAAGGCATTCACGAATGGAAAACGTTCATCCATCCACGCTTTAATTCGAGAGGAAAGCGGTGATTCAATAGTTATAGCAGTTGCGTTCACGTTTGGGGTCCTTAACAGGCTAAGATTTGGCTGTCATTTTTATACTCATTCAACCCTAGTACTTTAGTACTAAAGTTGAATTCATACTTTAAAGTGGATGGTCAGTTATGTTTCAATTTGTAACATTATGCCACCTCCGTCACTTTTTGTTAATTTGTACCACTTAATATTTTTAAATATATTACATTTGTACACATTTTGATTTTTCTCAAGAATTACATTCAACTGGCTAATCTAGCTAATTTTTTGGTTTAGTATTTTATCTGGTATAATGTTTGCCCTGTTTCGAATAACCCTTTTAATCTGCATTTTTCATCGGCCATCTTCCATGAACCAACTTTTTGTAGACAATCTTACAGTTATTGATTTTTCTTACCTTCATGCAGAACGAGGCGTCTTGGGAGAAAGCTGGATTGTCGATGTAGAATTACAGGGCGAACTTGATGAGCAAGGTATGCTCTTTGATTTTGGCGACGTTAAAAAGAAAGTTAAGTCTATTATCGACAACGAAGTCGACCATAAATTAGTGATACCGTCAGCACATCCTAAAATTTCTGTAGACAGACAAGATACATCTATAGACGTCATTTTCTGCTCAGAAAACGGTGAACAAATTATTCACAGCTCTCCTAATGAAGCTTTAACAGAGATTAGAGAATTTTCTATCAACAAAGAGTGTGTTTCAGCTTATCTTTGTGAAAAAATTCTTGAGCAACTCCCTTCTAATGTTACAGGTATCACTCTCAATTTAAGAGAAGAAGTCATACAGGGAGACTTCTATCATTACAGTCATGGCTTAAAAAAGCATAAAGGCAATTGTCAGCGCATCGCACACGGACACCGTTCTAAAATTGAAATTTTTAAAGATGGGCAACGTGATATAGGTTTAGAACACCAATGGGCGAATACATTTAAAGATATCTACATCGGCACGAACGAAGATAAATCTGATCAGGCAGATATTAATGGTATTCCGCACACTCAATTTTCTTATATTGCAGATCAAGGCACATTCAAAATCACCCTCCCCGCACGCCAAGTCTACTTAATGGACACAGACACTACCGTCGAGTGGATAGCGACACATATTGCAGAAGAACTTAAGAAGCAAACACCGTCCAGTCATTTTAAAGTTAAGGCATTTGAAGGCGTTGGCAAAGGCGCTATAGCTGAAAGATAAATAGCTTCTATTTGTTTCAGACAAAAAAAAGCCCGAAACAAATGCTTCGGGCTTTTTTAGAATTAGTGGCGTCCCCTAGGGGAGTCGAACCCCTGTTACCGCCGTGAAAGGGCGGTGTCCTAGGCCTCTAGACGAAGGGGACCCGGAACTTTCGATGATTTGGTGGAGCCATGCGGGATCGAACCGCAGACCTCAACGCTGCCAGCGTTGCGCTCTCCCAGCTGAGCTATGGCCCCAATGCGTCATCGGGGCGTATAATATGGAGTTCACTTCACTGAGTCAAGCTTTATTGCTTTATTGCTTTTCTATTTACTCTGACTCTCTGAATTTAAAAGAATTGTACTCAAAAGAGCCTGATACTCTTTCTCAACTCGTTTAGTTTCTTTCTTCGAGAAGCCACCCAATAAGTTTAACGCCGAACGTAGTCTGGCACGAGTCATATCAGGCCCTAGAAGCGCCATTGAGTCCATAACTGACCATGAGTTCGGCGTGCCCGCAATTGCAACAAAAACAGGATGATTAAAGTCACCCATTTTCAATTCCATGACCTTTGCCAGCGCCTTTATATCAGCAAAAATATTTTCTTTGCTCCAGTGGCGCTGAGCTTCTAGTTTCCATAAAGAAAACTGAAGTACACGCTTAACCTGACCGTCTTCAAGCTTCTTATGCTTAAAGTCTTCTTCGGTGAGATTTAACATGCCTGAGAACATAAACCCAGCCAACGGAACAACATCACTAAAGGTTTCCACCCTACCCTTTACGTGGGAAATAAGCGGGTTCATTCGCTCCGCATTAAATGCCCACGTTTGTAAACGCTGAGAAAACTGCTCGTCATTCAAGTTTTCACGAATCCATAAACCGTTTAACCAGCTGAGCTTTTCAACATCAAAAATCGGCCCACCCAAAGAAACACGGTTAATATCAAAACTTTTAATCATTTCATCAAGAGTGAATTTTTCACTTTCATCAGGCATTGACCAACCCATGCGCCCAAGGTAGTTAACAACGGCTTCAGGCATGAAGCCCATGCGCTCATAGTAATTAACACTGGTTGGATTTTTACGCTTACTCAATTTGCTCTTGTCTGGGTTTCTTAGTAGTGGCATGTGACACAACACAGGCATATCCCAGCCAAAATATTTATACAGGAGCTGATGTTTAGGCGCTGAGTTAATCCACTCTTCACCCCGTATTACGTGAGTGATTTCCATTAAATGGTCATCTACAACGTTAGCCAGGTGATAAGTTGGCATCCCATCAGATTTAAGTAGTATTTGGCAATCAACCTGTGACCAATCGATTTCGATTGTGCCCCGTAACATATCCTCAATTACACAGGTTCCTTCATCAGGAACCTTCATTCTGATAACGTAAGACTCGCCTGCAGCTAAGCGTTGTTTAACCTCATCTTCAGGTAACTCCAAATCACCCTTAATACCTGGGTTCAAGCCAGCCGCTTTACGCTCTTCTCTTATTTGATCAAGCACTTCAGGTGTTCTGAAGCAATAAAAAGCATGCCCCTTTTCTACCAATTCAAGTGCATATGCTTTGTAATCATCTTTACGCTCACTCTGACGGTAAGGACCTTTAGGCCCACCAACATCGGGGCCTTCATCCCAATCAAGTCCTAACCAACGTAATGAATCAAGAATATCCTGTTCAGACTCAGCAGAACTACGCACCTGATCTGTATCTTCTATACGTAAAATGAACTGCCCACCATGCTGACGTGCAAAACACATATTAAAAAGAGCAATATACGCGGTTCCTACGTGAGGATCTCCGGTTGGCGAGGGTGCTATGCGAGTACGAACAACAGTCATTAGAATGGGTATTCCTATTTCAGGTGGCTTAAAAATGGGGCTATTATACGCTAATAGGCAGGGGCGATATCAAATAAATCAACTTACTTTTTTTTCTTATCGGAGTGTTTAAGCTCCTTCCATGAAGTACCCCAGGGAGTATTTAACCACTGTAAGAAGCGCCCCCACCAATTAAGTTTGATTTTAACAATCTTAGCTTCTTCTGATATTACCTTATCTGAACATGGCTCCTCTTTTAAAGCCTGCTCACTTTTGGCTGACGGGCAGACTTCAGCGTGCCGCTCGTCATCAACTTCAACAGTTTCAGAGATATCAGACTCAACCACTTCAGTAATATCAATTTCAACCACTTCGTCTACGGGTTCAAGCGTCATAACACCAATATCAACAGGTAAATCTTTAATTGGTTTACCTGTTATGAGATGCCTTAATCCTGACTTGAGATCATCTTTAACGCCGGTTAAATGACGTTTCATTGAAGGTGTTAAACCGGGTAAATCTAACAAAGAATTAACATCTTTAAGAATAGTCTCAACATCTCTTACTATTTGCTTTCGCCCTGATATCTCACTTTTTTCAATAAGCTCAACACGTTTACGAATTTGGGATTCAGCAACCAAGTTTTCAAAGGGATGTGTTTTTCCCGTTCTTTTTTCTATTAAAACCCTAAGTGCAATATTTGTATGAGTAAGACGAACAAAATTGTCTATTTCATCAAAAAGAGGGCTATGACTTTTTCTTGACTCCTCTTCATAGAAAGACCAGTTTTTGTCTTGAGTGAGTAACAGTATAAATTTGAGTTTATTTTTAACAATCGCATCGACAGACTCTATTCTTGTCTTAATCTCAGCATCTGAACTATTCCGCACCTTTTTACCCAGACTGCTATAAGCTTTTAACAAGTCTAACGGTAAATCTTCTGCACTTTTCCCCATTTCCATTGAAGCCTTAAGCCCTTTAGTCATCGACTCTAGTGAGTTAACGACTGAAATGAGATTTTCTAATGCTTCGCGCTTCTGCTCCAACACTTGAATTTCATGAGACACGCTATTTTCAGACACGATTTATACCTATCATTTTCTCAAACCCAGCATTTTGTCAAACCCAACACTTTCTCAAACCCAACATTATCTCAGGACCCGATAGATTCACAAATGCCCCATAAAATCTTAGTCTGCCACAAATGGGTTCGTTCTTCTTTCCTGTCCAAAAGTAGACATGGGCCCATGACCCGGAATAAAAGAAACATCACTTCCCAGCGGCCAAAGCCTTTCTTTAATCGATTTAACCAACGTGGCATGATCACCCTTGGGAAAATCAGTTCGGCCTATTCCTCCACTAAAAAGCACATCCCCAACTAAAGCTAATTGGCTTTCACTACTAAACAACACTACATGGCCTGGTGTATGCCCAGGGCAATGAACCACCTCAAGACTTGAATCACCCACGGTAACTTTATCTCCACCCTCTAACCAACGGTCTGGAGTAAACGTTTCTACTTGTGGAAATCCAAACATCTGACTTTGTTGAGGTAAGCTATCTATCCAAAACTTGTCTTCTTTCTGAGGGCCTTCAATGGGCACTCCAAATTGTTTTGCCAGTTCAGCCGTGCCTCCTGCATGGTCAATATGAGCATGCGTTAATAGTATTTTCTCAAGCGATAAGCCTTCTGCTTCTAATACAGTCACTATTCGATCAAGGTCACCACCAGGGTCTACAACAGCTGCTTTTTTTGTTTTATCACACCATAGAACGGTACAATTTTGCTCAAAAGGTGTAACGGGCACGATCTGGTATTTTATAGACATCTCGATTTTAGTCCTAAGTGCGTCTCTCGAATTTGTACGGTTGTATACGTCCACTATATCAAATAAAATTTTCCCGGTGTTATAATTCACCTCCTTTTCACGCCAATATGGCACCTCTAAACTAAAAGAACATTATTAATGACCTATCGTAGTTATTTCTGTTTATTAATTTTTGCATTGCTCATACCCTTTAAATTAGCGCAGGCTACAGAGCTTAACGTAGTTAGTTCAATTAAACCTATACAGCTTATATCCACCGCTATTGTCGGCGACCTAGGGCAATCTAAAGTGCTATTACCGCCCTCAGCTAACCCCCACAACTATCAACTAAGGCCTTCACAGATGCGGCTTCTTAATGAAGCAGATTTATTTGTTTGGGTTGGCCCTGAACTTGAACTATTTCTGGTAAAAGTACTTAAATCTAGTACGGTTAAGCAAATTCCCTTAATCCAAACTTTAGGCCTTAAATCAGAAGATGATGAAGACCGTCATGAGCAAGATCACCATTCTCATGAGCACTCCCATGAAGGTGGTTTTGATCCACATATTTGGCTTGATCCTGCCCTAGCCTCATCAATAGCTGAATCTATTTATCAACAATTGGCAGCGCAATACCCCGAAAATAAAACTCAATTAAAACAGAATTTAGAAAAATTCAAGAAACAACTCAGCCTTGTAGAGGCTGAATTAACCCACATGTTAAACGTTAAAAAGGCAATAGATATCTATACGTTCCATCAAGCATTTAGTCATTTTGCAGAGCACTTTTCACTTGATATTTCAGGAACAATAACCAGTACACCAGAGGCTCGCCCTGGAGCTAGGCATTTGTCTCAGCTACGAAATGAGCTACAAGAAAAGAAGAATATTTGCCTGATTAAGGAACCAAACTTCAAAGCTCCTTATGTCGACAGTATTGCTCAAGGGCTTGAGGTGGTCACAGTCACCGTTGACCCAATTGCTGCAGGTATTAAAAATTCGGAATTGGGTTATTTCGAATTTTTGCAAGCCGTTGCCCACGGGTTTATGAAATGTCAAAACTACAATAAATAAACCACCATAAGTGGAATAGTTATAATGGCCAGCAAAGTCTGGCCACTAATAATCCCTGCCATCAAGTGCGCATCACCCCCCAACTGCCTTGCAAGAATATAAGCGGACGATGCGGTAGGCAAAGTTGAAAGAAGAATGACTACAACCGTAGTTACCTCGTCTGCCCCCATTAAACGTAACAAAAAAAGGCTCACCAAAGGAAAAACAATTAGCTTGATTCCGCTGGATACAAAAAATGGTAGCGACGTGCTTCGAAGTGCTTTCAAATTAAGCCCTGCACCAACAGCCATCAACCCCATAGGCAATGCCAAAACACTTAGAGGGCTTATTATCCCCTCAATAACAGGATGAAAACTCACCCCTAGCATATTAAAAGTAATGCCCACCAAACAAGCTATAATCAGAGGGTTCGTCACTATCGCTTTTAAAATCCCCCCTATCCCTTTTATATTTTTACCTCCCCAAACGGCAAATATCAAAATACATAACAGATTAATCAGAGGGATCATAAGTGACATGGCTACAGCAGCAGACGGCACATAGGCGTCACCATAAAGTTCACTAATCGCAGCCAAACCAACATAAGAATTAAAGCGAATCCCCCCTTGATAGACCGATGTAAAAACAGGCCCATTCCACCTAAATATTTTTTGGCAAAGAATTAAAATAAAAGACATAGTAAGAAGGAACGACACAACAACCATAAACAGCTTTGATATTTCAATGCCCCCTCGCTCTGCGTTAGTTAACTTATAAATAAGCATTGCAGGGAAAAATAAAAAATAAGTAAGCTTCTCTGCCTGCCCCCAAAATGTATCACCGGGGAACCCTGCTCGCTTTAGGAAATACCCTAAGAGAATAAGACCAAAAACAGGGATCAGAGCAACCGATACAGACATAGACCTACCAAAAAACATTATGAAAGATAGTTAAACTAAATAAACACACTCGGTTAATACTATAATAATAGCAATAAGGGTTAACCCCTATAATCAACCAGTATAGTTCTTAATAGCTCAGTTAATTCTGAACTTGATTTAACGAACCCTAAGTTCATAAAAAACTACAATTATTACGTATTTCAGTCTATTGTTAAGCATAAGTAACACACTTAAACCGCCCAGACATTTGAACTGTCTTAAATGGTTGAATATTGACGTACCATTACATAGACATTACATAGGCATTACATGAATTCAGCTGACATTTCGCAAGCCAGTTCAATTGCGGATAAGTATGGGTTATTTCCAAGTAAGTTCAGGTTATTCTTCTTTCTACTCGTTGTTCCTTTTGCTGTTTTCTGGGCAAACACGGTCATAAGTCAATATGGTCAAATAAGTTTGTTACAAAGTAAAATGGACAACATTGTTACCATTCAGCGACTCAACAAGCTCATTCATTTCGCGGAAGAGTTCCGGGATTATAGTGTTTTGGCTTCTTATGGACATGACCAGCAAGCTACTGGTCAATATTTTCAACATAAAAAAAACCTGTTAATTAAATTAAAAACTTTTAGAAACCAAAGCGACATTAATACTAAACCTTATTTTATTGATGCTTCATTGTCTCAAATTGAAAACCAGCTAGACCAGCTAGATATAGTGGTAGGCCTTGAAATGGGGGCTGAAGAAATTACGTTTGACAAGCATCACCAGTTAGTTCGTGAGTTATATAAAACCCAATCTAGAGTTGCGGATCAATCAGGCCTTTTCTCTGATGAAGATAAAGTATCCATTCAACTGATATTTTTTGCACTTGAAGAACTAAAAGAACTTTATTACTACACCGGAATTGTTCGTGCCTATGGCAGCTATTTTGTTAACAGAGGATACGTTACATCAAAAGGTGGAGAGCAACTTGAAATTGCCTACGATAACTTAATTTTATTCAGTGATATTTTCCCTAACAAGGTAAAAGACATTATTTCTCTGGAACCCAATATTGATAATAACCTTGCAGTTCCGCTTGAAAACTTTAAATACATTACCAATACCGCAAACTACCTTGATGAACAGATCATTCAAAGTTCAGATATCACCGTTCACTGGGATACCTATTTTTCAGAAATTTCTAATAACATTGAGACATTGCAACAGAGCCGCAGTCGCATTCTTGATTTTGTTACTGTGCGTTATACAGCACGAGTCAAGCAATTAACAAATCAACAAATTTACTACCTTATCGGCTTTTTAGTCGTGTTATTAATTGTGTTTTATATATATAAAGCTGATGTAAAAGATACCAAGCTACGTATTTCAGCCCAGAAAAAACGTATGATTGCCGAAGCGGCCACTAAAGCTAAAAGCGAATTTCTTGCAAGTATGAGTCATGAAATAAGAACACCGATCAACGGCGTAATGGGTATGGCTGAACTATTAAGTGGAACCTCATTAGACAAAGAACAACAGCAATATTTAGCTACCATTAAAATATCAAGCCAGTCTTTGCTTGCCATCATTAATGACATTCTAGACTATTCAAAAATTGAAGCAGGTAAGCTCGATATAGAAGATGTAAGTTTTGATATTCCCGAACTTATTAATAATTGCATGGCAATTTTTACCCCCTTAGCGCAAAAAAAATCATTAGCACTCTCCTCAAATATTGCAGCAGATGTACCTCGCAATGTGCTAAGTGACCCTACCCGTATCCGCCAGATTTTGCTTAACTTCACCAGTAACGCAATTAAGTTTACTGACAATGGCCGCATTCATATAAACACATCAGTTCAACAAGTTAATAATAAAAGCTATCTTAAATTCTCAGTCGAAGACACGGGAATTGGTATAAAAAATGGTGACGAAGATAAACTGTTCTCCGCATTTGAACAGGCTGACTCATCCATTACTCGAAAGTATGGTGGTACGGGTTTGGGGTTAGCCATTTCAATGAAACTAACTCACTTAATGAAAGGAGATATAGGCGCGAAAAATCTAGCTTCAGGCGGAGCCGAATTTTGGTTTATGGTTCCTCTACATGCATCTTCAGTCGCAACGCCACAGCCCTGGACAGGAGATAAAGCAGAACTAACTTCTGACAAACATATTGATTTATCTGGCACACGCATTCTTGTGGCTGAAGATAATAAAGTAAACCAGATGGTCATCAAGGGCTTATTAAAAAAACTAGGCACTGATTACGAGCTTGCAGATAATGGCCAAGATGCCTTTCAGCTGTATTCTAGTAACCCTGATGCTTATGATTTAATTCTAATGGATTGGGAAATGCCGGTACTCGATGGCATTAGCGCAACACATAAAATACGTAAATGGGAAGAACAACAGAGCTTAAACCCTATTCCAGTTATAGCTCTAACAGCCCATGCACTAGAAGGTTATGAAGAAAAAGCACTAAAAGCAGGTATGCAGGGTTTTCTTTCTAAACCTATAATGATTAATAAGCTGGAAAAGACAATGCAGAGCGTCTTAACTCGTTAACCTATAGTAAAATGCAGTTGTAGATAATAATGAGATTCACAAAAAAAAACCTACTCACCATGCTAACTCTATTGGCCGGTTTTATTCTATTAACCGATCTGCAAGCAGCCGTTACTCCAGAACAAGCCAAACAGTTGAAAAGTGAACTAACTCCACTAGGTGCAACTCGTAAAGCAAATATTGATGGCAGTATACCCGCTTGGAGTGAAGAAAATTATGACCAGATAAACCATAGTAAATGGCTGCGGAAAATTGAAAAAGAACAGCCACTGGTGGTTATTAACCATGAGAATATGGAAGACCACAAAGCTCATTTGAGTGCGGGGTTACAAAAATTATTAACTAGCTACCCAGACACATTTAAAATCCCCTTATACCCAACACATCGCACAGCAAAATATCCTCAATGGTTATATGATAATGCCTATAAAAATGCGACTGGAGCTAAAATAAGTCCGTCAGGAGAAGAAGTCACCTTTGCTTGGCCGGGTATCCCATTCCCAATCCCTAGGAACGCCAAAGAAGCGATTTGGAATCATCAACTTAGATGGAAAGGCTTATTTTTTAAATTGCATACTATTGAAAGTATCATCAATAGGAATGGTAGCTTTAACCTCATTAAAAACACTCTGGAAGTTTACTCTGTTTATCATAATATCAATCGCCCACGAAAAATCGATGACTGGCGCTACACTTATTACCTATCTTACATTAAAGCTCCTTCAAGAATTGCAGGTGGAGCTTATCTTTCTCATGAAACAATGAAACCTGTTACAAACCCACGACAATCCTGGATATACCTAGCAGGACAACACCGAATGCGAAGGTCTCCCGTTGTAGGCTATGACGCACCCACTTTTACGTCCGATGGGCTTAGAATGATGGATGAAATTGATATATTCAATGGAGCAATGGATCGGTACGATTGGGAGCTGAAGGGCATTAAAGAAATGTATATCCCTTATAACAATGGCATATTACAACAAGCACTACTGAACGAAGAAAATGTACTTACACCTCATCATATAAATCCAGAATTCACTCGATATGAGAAACACAGAGTATGGGTTGTAGACGCTGTATTGAAGCCAGAAAAAGAACACATCTACAAGCGAAGAACCTTTTATCTTGATGAAGATACCTGGTGTATTATGCTAGCCGACATTTATGATGAAAGCGGCACACTGTGGAGAGTACCTCAACGTTATGCCGTTTATTATGAAAATGTTCCTGTTATGTTCACTGCCCTGGACTCTTTTAGCGACCTAAAAAAACAGAATTATTATATTCAAGGCATTAAAAAAGGAAGCGTTACGCACTATAACATCCCCCCAAAAAAAGGTTATTTTTCACCAACAATGGTTAGGCAAAGATTGCACAGATAAATCATATTCCTGCGCTAAGGAAGAATGCAAAGATCCCCCCCCGTTATAGGTATTCACTTAAAGCTCAATATACGTATTATCTAAAACGCTCCTTAATTTTCGACTATAGTTACTAAGGGTAAGTTATTAATATAAATACTTGTTTTAAGTTGCCTCTACTTAAGTTCCCCCTACTACAGAAGAAAAATTGTATGAGTAATATTTTTACTATGTGGTTAGTCCTCACTCTTACCGGATTCCTCTCTTCCGTAAAAGCTGAAGAATGGAAACTCGGATCAATGGACGGTTACCCTCCCTTTAATTACTACAATCAGTCAGGCAACTAT
>ENA-OSET01002559-OSET01002559.1-sediment-metagenome-genome-assembly--contig:-NODE-2559-length-17450-cov-4.033155_pt1 | contig 17450 bp, 14 predicted proteins | sample MGYA00237882_ERZ534229 | MGnify/ENA primary metagenome ERZ534229 (study PRJEB26408, sample SAMN06266212) | sediment metagenome | isolation source: Hudson Canyon methane seep mesocosm | place... | reverse complement strand
ACGCTGATAGAGCTGAGTAATTAATATCGGCATAGTTAAATTATTGATATGAGAATCTTATTGGTACCGAGGGTCGGGAACTTATCCCTATGTAAATTGTCTTATTAATCAGGGTGTTAAGCGTTATTTCAAGCTAGGGCAGAGCCTGAAATACGTAGCTTTATACGTAGGATTAATAAACATGGGTAAATTTTCAATGAAAGGATTAACCATAAACAATAACACATACGCTTATGTCAGAACCATACCAAAGGCATTACTAAATCACCCTTCTTTTAATGGTAGAAGGAACTACCGGAAGCAAATTGGTCCAAGATCACTTAGCGATGAACAACTGTTTCTATCATGGAAGCAGACTCATGATGACTTTGAGCAATACATCGACAACCTAAAGCAGGTTAATATTGATGTTATTGACAGGAATGCCCTTATTAAGCGTGCAGAAGCCTACCTCAGAGCGAATAATCTTAATGTTGGCATGTTATCCAATGATGATGGCCTGACAGAACAAGATAATCAGCAACATCAATACGAACTGAAACAGATGATCGAGCACTCAGGGATATTTGATGAGCTATTTAAACAGGCATCAAAAGACAGTTATGAAGAAGCTGCTTTCCCGATTAATTCTCTAACATCACTTCCTGCTCACCTACAGGTCCAAAAACATGCTTGGAAGATCTTGACCCAACCAGCAGCTAATAACAAAATTCAGTACTTGTTTTCGGATTGCTGGGTAGTATATGTTGCTAAGAAAGGATTAGATGAATCTACTCGTTCAACTAAACGGATTAAAGCCACGTTTGATAAGCTCATTAATATGACTGGTGATCATATCCTTAATGAACAAAGCATCGATGATTCTTTAGCGCGTTATGTTGATGTGCGTGAATCTATACGTGATAACAATATAGCTAACGGTCAAAAACCTTCACCATCTCCCTCGTCAATTGAACGTGAATTGAACACACTTTTATCTATCTTCAGGACTACTATAAAGAAACATAGACTGAAGATTGTTGTGGCTCGACCTGAGATCAGGGAGGATATGGCTCCAACAGAACGCCATACATTTACAGCCATGGAACAAGTTCAATTGATCCGAGTCGCTTCAGATATAACTCAATCTGATTACCAGCCATACAAAGAGTTAATGCTACTGCTGATGGTTCAGTCTGGTACCCATATTACTGAGCTACTTCGACTTAAACGTGAAAGGGTGAAACTAGACCACGAAATCCCACATATCATTTTAGATGGAGAGCTTAAGACTCAGCAAAGAAAACGTGTGATACCGCTAGTCTTTCGGGTCGAAAGAATCAAAGAATTGGCAGCTTTGTGTGTGGATGATTCAGTTCATTTCTTAGGTGAAGATAATGTTAAACGTACAGCTGATAACTACTCAACACAATTGAACAAAATATGTAAACGAGTCAATTCAAGAAGCACATCATATAGCTGTCGTCATTCGTTCAAACACCATGCTCAAGTTAAAGGGATTGATACGCAGATTGTGGCAAATCTTGGAGGCTGGTCTGGCAAGGATTCAGGCTTATCACGACAAATGTTAAGTTATGGATCCTCAGGCTTGTTGAATATAGACTCATTACGAAGATTACAATCGGCTATGCTACAGATTAATGAACATTTGATTGATGTCGAATAAGTAGTTCTATGAAATACCTGACTGAGGCATCCTTTGACGCCTTTAGAACCATCCTCAACCACTTTCAGTTCTAACTGATCCTTGAGCTAGTGGATACGAGTAAGATTCCTATATAGATCTCTCAGGATCCTGTGTGGGGTTTAGCTGTAATCGATCAATTGAACTACTCTGAGACCCTCTGAACGAGGAATGAAACTTCTACCTAATAACCTTGTCATATATATGTGATTATAAACTGACAGAGAGGTAGACGATTGGACCAATCCCAGAAAGACAATGCTGCACACTTAGCTGAGATGATTATAGCTAAAGGTGAGCCCCATAAGAATTCTGAAACAAGAATACTTCGTTTATCAGGAAGAAGTATGGGGACAAGTTCGGAAGAATTTCGTGAGCTCTTAAATGAGATGACAGCAAAGATTACCCGATCTCATGACCAAGTTGTTATTGATGGGCACCGAAAATGCCTCAATCTCATTATGAACACTCTTGCATTATGTATCTTCCGCTTTGAGTGGGTTAGTTTGCCTCTTAATGGTTCAAACTTTGAGGATGGTGAATATCTAAATTGGTTAGGGTTTGGTCGACGTAGAATGAAGAGCTGTATTGATGTTCTTGTGGAAAATGACGTGATGATTTTAGGTCGAAAAGGGCATCGAGGTGGGGAGGAAGCACAGGCAAAAGCATCTCAATATTATCCTAGCGAACGTTTCATCAGAATGATGTGCGGCTGTCTCTACACTGAATTTGGTGACTTTGATGATAATGCTGATGAAAGTTTGTATCAATTTAGGCGATTTAATGATGAAGATTTACCTATCTATGAAAGCTATAGTTACAAAATAGCTACCCTTAGACGTCATAACGCCTATATGCGTGAGCATAGTTGGGCAATGAAGAATCCATGTCATATTAGTGTTAAAGATTTTGATGGACGAAGTGGACGAGTTGTTAACTACTATCAAAATCTAGCTGAAAGACGGGTACAGATTAGAACGAACACATTACTTGATGGTGAGAAGATAGCAGAACCTGACTTTTCAGCTAATCACCTTAAAATGGCATCTCACTTAGTTGGAGAAGAGCTTCCTGAGGATCCTTATACGGTTGTTGCTGATGAAACAGGCTTGACCAGAGATCAGGTTAAATCTATTGTTACTAAATGCATGGGAGCAAGCAGTCTTCGGTCAAAAGGAGGCATAATAAAAGACTCTCGTTTAGCTAGAATAGCAATTGATAAATATGAATTTAGGGCTGGGCTGGAGTCGCTGGAACTCAACTATCCTTGGACTAATGACATTTTCTTTCATGATTTTGGTTCACGGCTTCAATATCTTGAAGGGAGAATAGCATTACACATGATGGATTGGGCTGTAACTGAGGATGTGCCATTATTAGTTGTTCATGATGCATACGCTGTTAAAGAATCTGACGAAGAAAAAACATTTCAGCAGATGCAGCACGCATGGCATATGACTATTTTGGAAGCCCGGGAGGACAGGTTTTTAGAAAAGACCGAATACACTGTGCCACTAGTAAGAGAACGAAAATCACTAATAGATAAGGCAAAAAAAGCTAAGAAATCTAAATAGAATATAATAAGAAAGAAGAGAGAGAAGGACACTGGGAGAGCGTCTCTATAGACACTAGCATGTACACCCTCTGTAACAGCAGGTAAGTAAAGGGGTGGGCTAGCTTATTCTAAATCAATGTCCGTGCCTATAATCACAGTTTAAAGGCTTTTACTGCCTGTTAGATTATTGATCACAACGCATCCTTATTCGTATAATGAAATGTTTTGATTAGGATTAATTGCATCTAGTCGCGATGAGCTCCTGTGTGATCCATATGATCCACCAATTTGATGTAAGCACTAACTGGATCAGTCGAGAGTTAGAGTGGCTTAAAATGGATCCTGTGGCGCCTGAGATCATGTTGCTGCATCACATGTAGTAATACCGCTAGCTAAGTTAGACTAATACTTTTATCTGGAAAATATATCGCCTAATCTCTACGCGTCACTACGCATGATTATATATATGTAGATGATGGAGGGGAGGAAGTTCTAACATACCCCCCACCCTTTGAATTCCAGTGTGTTTTTCTCAATGCTCGTGATGTGTCATAAGGTCATATATAAAGAGACGATCTTCTGTGTGATCCGTGCGGCCCTCTAATTTTGTTTTCGCGCTAGTTGGATCAGTGAAAGGTTAAAGTGGCTTAGAATGGATCTGATGGCCTCTTGGAGCCGTTTAACGGAAAGTCATCAAAGTTAAATAGATGAATGATGGGATAGGGGAACTGCGCAGAATACACATTCCTGTCACACCTCAGTCACACTTGGAGTGGAAAATGTACCGATTATTCTATATAATCACACCTCAAACGACTATCTGTTTTAGTCGTTAAATTGTTATGTAACGTGGTGCTACAGCTGGGATTGTTAAGACAATGCGCCCGTAGCTCATCTGGATAGAGCATCGGCCTTCTAAGCCGAGGGTAACAGGTTCGAGTCCTGTCGGGCGCACCATTTACATAACTTGATATCAACCCTGTCATACAGGCGTCACAGTTATGGCATCTATTCGTCTTCGTAATGATAAATATCAAGTGCTAGTTTGCCTGCACGGTATACCAACTTCCAAAACATTTATTAAGAAATTACATGCTCAGCGATGGGCTAAAGCAACTGATTTAGGCGTCTTGCTACCTCGCTCTGCTTGTAATTGCCCGACCCAGCGGCCTAATGCTGATTCACCTATATCAAGTGCACGACAGGCCTCTGGATAACTGTATTTCTGTTCAACAATCTTCAAGTTTGAATTGTATTGTTATTGACAGGGAATACGCCCCCTTAAATGGTTATCCGGGTTTAGTATGCCACTACAGAATGAGTAGAGGAAGTTAATAGGCAAGGCCACGAAGGGTGTTATTCTCGTGACATTTATCGCTCTCATGCAACTAACAAGTACATTACCTGTCATTAGTCTATCAAGTGCATCCTAAGTCAAAACTTAGCTTGCCTCATACTTACTATTAGAGGTATTTTCTTGAGCCATCATTCTTCACAATCACTTCGCGTAGCTAATGCTCTTAAAACCTCATTCATTGCTGACTCTCTAGCCATGCCAGTTCACTGGTTTTATCGCTCTATAGATATAGAACGAGCCTTTCCGGGTGGCATTCAGCAGTTTGAAGCTGCGCCTGCGTTTCATCCCTCCTCTATTATGTCTTTACATTCAAAACGTAAAGGCGGCCGCCAGTCTATTGATACATCGATCAAAACAGCCATCGAAGTAGTCGGCGATGTCATTTTAAAAGATAAGTCACAATTCTGGGACAAGCCCAATATGCATTATCACCAGGGTATGGCTGCAGGCGAGAATACTTTAAATGCCCACTGCGCTCGCCTAATGATGCGTGTCGTCGCCAATTCACCTGAAAGCTATGACAGACAAAATTTTGGAAACGCCTATATCGAGTTTATGACAGCAGAGCCGCCTCGTCACCCAGACACCTATGCTGAGTCATATCATCGTGGTTTTTTTGCTAATTTTACTCAAGGCCGAAAACCAGAAGAATGTGCAATGAAAACACACGACACCGCTTCCATCGGAGGCTTAATCACTATTGCTCCGTTGGTTTTCTCAGAACGTCTGAGAGGTGCCAGTGAGCCTGCAATACAAATTACTTGTCGAGGACACTTAGCATTGACACATCCCGATGAATCATTAATGAGAGTCTGTGATCGTTATGTAACATTGCTTTGCGGGCTGATGGAGGGGCCTGATCAAGAAGGTGTTAAAGCCTTGTTAATACAAGCAGGTAAAGGCTCACCAGGTTTGGATGTCGCAGGCCTAATCAAACGCAATTTAGCTGATAATCAAGTGGTAGGGCAGGTGTTTTCACCTGCCTGCTATATTTCAGATTCTTGGCCTATCGTTTTATATTTAGCATATAAATATCTAAACGATCCATGGAATGCACTTAAAATTAATACCAATCTAGGTGGTGATAATGCCCATCGGGGTAATGTACTTGGCATCTTATTAGGGTTGCAAAGCGATACTGTAACAAACAACTGGTTTGAGAGACTGTTGAGCCACAGCGCAATTGGTCAGGAGATTGATGCACTCATTAACATGGCATGCAATGCTAAAGTTTAATCTCGATTTAGCAAACAACCATTTTCACCGCTCTCGCACCGACCAAATAAATATACCTTGAGATAGGGGTGACATTGAAGCGAGCCTAATAGCTATGGGGAAAGATATTTAAATCTGAGCGCGTAGAAAAGACATAAAACTGACTATTTATTTTCTTATAAACACTAGCATTCTCTTCTGATGTGCATGAGGGTGTTATACAATTACTAGACCCAAGCTTGATGGGACACCCCCTTTAATTTTTGTCGCAGCTCAGTCACATTTGGAGTGGATTATAGGCTAGTTATCCTATATAATTCCCGCCAGTAATGACCAGCATTTGTAGTCATTAAAGTGTTATTTAGCGTGGTTTTGCGGCTTAATTCCCGTAGCTCATCTGGATAGAACATCGGCCTTCTAAGCCGAGGGTAACAGGTTCGAGTCCTGTCGGGCGCACCATTTTTATCATCAAAAAACGTGACCTAGAGTATCTGTATTGGCTGAATAGTTTAGTCTTCTATGAATTTTACTAAACTTGAATTCAGTCAAAGCATTAATTCATTAGACTACGCGATAAAAATCATAACTCCAACAAAATAAAGCGTTGTAATCTTTATATTCCTTTCACGCCGCTTAATTGTAAATATCTGCTTGAGGTGATGATAGAACATAATAAAATCTCAGTCATAAATTACTATTACAATGACCTGCTTCAGTTACGGTAGACTGGATCTTTCGATATTAAGGATATCTTCGCGATATATGTTTCAAAATAAAATAACAGTGCTATCACACTGGTTTCTATCACGACCAAGAAATCTCAAGCGTCTTATTACATTAGTTGTGGATTTTTTTGCGATCATCTTTGCGCTATGGCTAGCATTCTCATTACGTTATAGCGAGCTTTATATACCTGCTCAAGAGCAGATGTGGATCTTTTTATTAGCGCCAACTATTGCTATCCCCCTTTTTATAAAAGCGGGCCTTTATCGAGCTATCATACGTTATCTTGGCATGCAGGCATTATGGACGGTTATTAAGGCGAGTTCGTTTTATGCCCTAATATTCGCCGTTATTGTTTTGTTGGCAGGTGTCGAGCAGGTGCCGCGAACCGTATATGGTATTAATGCCATTATACTGATGTTATTTGTTGGCGGAAGCCGGTTTATAGCAAGGTGGTGGTTTGCTAATAGTCGCGATAGTGGTAGTCATCAGCAATCAATAAAACGTTATATCCCGCCCGTTATTATTTATGGTGCAGGTGCTTCAGGCGCACAAATAGTGGCAGCTTTAAAAATGTCTCGTCAATTAAGACCAGTCGCTTTTATTGATGATCAAGCTAGTTTACATCGCCAACAAATTAACGGACTTAGCGTTTATGCCTTTACTGAATTAGCGCATGTAATTGAAAAGTTTTCGGTGGGAGAACTTCTTTTAGCGATGCCTTCAATTTCAAGAGCCCAGCGCCATACAATTCTTACTCTTTTAGAACCGTATCCTGTCCATGTTCGAATGTTGCCAAGTTTGATGGATCTTGCAGAAGGTAAAGTAACGCTTGCAGATATACAGGAAGTTGATATTGGCGATTTACTTGGCCGAGAACAGGTTGCGCCTATTGAAGAATTGCTCTGTGCAAATATTACTGGCCAAGCTGTCATGGTGACGGGAGCAGCTGGCTCCATTGGTAGTGAATTATGCCGTCAAATTATTAAACTTCGACCGACCACTATAGTTTTGTATGAGCTTAATGAGTATGGGCTTTATGCCATTGAAAAAGAATTACAGGCCTTAAATATAGATATACCTATTATTCCAATACTAGGCACCGTATTAAACCAATCACGGATTGAAGCAGTATGTAATCGTTTCAGCATTAATACTATCTATCATGCTGCTGCGTATAAACATGTTCCAATGGTAGAAAAAAATACAACTGAAGGTGTTCGCAATAATGTATTTGGCACCTTAAATTGTGCTAAAGCGGCTATTGCGACTAATGTCGAAACCTTTGTTTTAATTTCGACAGATAAAGCCGTAAGGCCTACTAATACGATGGGGGCAACGAAACGTTTTGCCGAGCTTGTATTGCAAGGACTGGCTGAAGAACAAATAAGCACACGATTCACAATGGTACGATTTGGTAATGTATTGGGTTCATCGGGCTCTGTTGTGCCTTTATTTCGACAGCAAATTGCTAATGGAGGCCCAGTTACGGTGACGGATGCTAGAATTATCCGTTACTTTATGACTATTCCAGAAGCTGCCGAACTTGTTATTCAAGCAGGCGCCATGGGAGAAGGTGGCGATGTATTTGTGCTTGATATGGGTGAACCAATCCGTATTGTTGATTTAGCTAAACGTATGATTCATCTGAGTGGCTTTATTGAAAAAGATGAGGAACATGCTGATGGCGATATTGAAATTGTCTACACAGGCTTGCGTCCAGGTGAAAAATTATATGAAGAATTACTCATCGGCGACAATGTGTTGGATACGCAACATCAAAAAATTATGCGGGCACAAGAAAAGGTTATCCCTTGGCCGCAATTAAATCTTATTCTGGAGAAGTTACAACAAAGTAATGATGATGATGAATGCCAACAAATAAGAAATATTTTAATGTCCTATGTGGATGGTTTTAAGCCCCAATGTGAGCTAGAAGACTGGTTGTCTTAATATTTCATAAAAGTACCTGCTGAAGATGGAAAAGGTGCTTAAATATTCGAAATCTGCATTTTATTAGATACTTTATCGTGCTAGATTCCACAGTATTTAAAATGAGCTAGTAAGGAGGTCCTCTGTGCTAAAAAAGCTAGTGTATAATGCCACCTTTAAGTTTATGGATTAGCTGAATTATGTGCGGAATCGTTGGTGGGATAGCAGAAAGAAGTGTAACGCCTATCTTATTAGAAGGACTTAGACGGTTAGAATATCGAGGTTATGATTCTTCTGGCATTGCACTCTTAGACACTGATAATGCGATGCAGCGAGTGCGAGCTTTAGGTAAAATAAAGCAGCTCGAAAATAAAATACAACAAAACACAACTTCTTTTTCAGGCAATATCGGTATCGCTCACACTCGTTGGGCTACTCACGGCATCCCTTCTGAAAACAATGCTCATCCACATATTTGTAATAATAAGGTTGCCGTAGTTCACAATGGTATTATTGAAAATTATCAAACTTTAAAACAAGCTCAGATTACCGCCGGCTATCGTTTTACATCGGAAACAGATACTGAAGTTATTGCTCATGCTATTCATCAGCAGTTAGAAACTACAGATAATTTATTGCAGGCAGTTACCACAGCATTAACTGAATTTGAAGGTGCCTATGCATTGGGCGTCATAGCTATCAATGATCCTGATACGCTGATAGCGGCAAGAAAAGGCAGTCCACTAGTGATTGGTATTGGTATTGGTGAACATTTTATTGCCTCTGATGTGTCAGCATTACTACCCGTCACCCAAAACTTTATCTTTCTTGAGGAAGGCGATGTTGCAAAACTAACGCGTCAATCAGTCGAAATCTATGATGTAAGCGGTAAACGAGTAGAGCGCCCTGTCAAACAATCAAGCTTGAGTGTCACTGCTGTAGAATTAGGCGAACACCGCCACTATATGCACAAAGAAATCTTTGAGCAACCGAAAGCAGTAAGCGACACGCTAGAAGGACGCATCACTAAAGATAAAGTACGTGTCTCTAGCTTTGGCCCACAAGCTGACGTTATTTTTGACAGTATAGAACGGCTTCATATTATCGCCTGCGGCACGAGTTATCATGCCGGTTTAGTCGCCAAATATTGGGCAGAAGATATTATTGATTTACCTTGCCAGGTCGAAGTTGCCAGTGAGTTCAGATATCGCAACCCTGTTATTCAAAACAATACCTTATTTGTTACTATTAGCCAGTCTGGTGAAACGGCGGATACCTTAGCGGCATTGCAGAAAATCAATACAAAGCGCGAAGGGAAAAACACCCCTACATTAACGATCTGTAATGTGGCTGAAAGCAGTCTGACGCGCGAGTCAGAGCTAAGTTATTTGACTCATGCTGGCCCCGAGATTGGCGTGGCATCGACGAAAGCATTCACTACTCAGTTAGTTGCTTTAGCCTTGTTGGTCACGAGTATAGGTAAAGTGAAATCCACACTTGATGAGAAGCGTGAAAAGCATATTGTTAATGGTTTGCAGAAATTGCCAAACTTGATTAGTAACGCACTTACCCATGAAAAAGAAATTGAAACGGTAGCCCAATTATTCGCAGATAAAGAACATGCGCTTTTCCTAGGAAGAGGGACTATGTATCCAATTGCAATGGAAGGCGCATTGAAGTTAAAAGAGATTAGCTATATTCATGCTGAAGCATACCCTGCAGGAGAGCTAAAACATGGCCCACTAGCATTGATTGATGAAAATATGCCTGTCGTTGCTATTGCTCCACTTGATGATTTGCTAGAAAAATTAAAGTCAAATCTACAAGAAGTCAAAGCTCGCGGTGGCCAGATGATCGTGTTTGAAGATGAACAGTCTGATATTAGTTCAGAAGTTGGTTTTAAGGTTGTTAAAGCCACCACTAATGTAGGCCGGATTACTGCTCCGATCACGTATAATATTTTGCTGCAACTACTAAGCTATCATGTCGCTTTGATAAAGGGTACTGATGTTGATCAACCGAGAAACTTGGCAAAAAGTGTAACGGTGGAGTAAAGTAAGCTGAATAAAAACAACTGGTTGTGGGAAGGTAATAAAGTTTATTCGTTTAACCCCACGCTTGTGAGTGAATTTGAATATGCCGATAAAGTACTTAAATGTGTTATAGGACGAAAAATAGAATGAAAACAGTATTAGCCAGGTTTTTTGTTGAAATATATGATGGGCGTAGTGTGCTATCCCAGCTTGTTTCTCAGCAATTAATACTTCGTTACAGGCGAACAGCTTTAGGCTATTTATGGTCACTAATAAATCCTCTAATGATGATGACTGTTATGGCGGTGGTTTTTTCCACGCTATTTAAAGCAGACCTAAAGACTTTTGCAGTATTTCTTTTTGCGGGCATGATACCTTGGAATTTTTTTAGTTCGCTAACCTCACAGTCTTGTTTTTCTTTTATTAATAATGAAGGGCTTATAAAACAAATCTATTTGCCTAAGGCTATTTTTCCTTTAAGTATTGCTATCGCGCTACTAATAGATAGTGGGCTTTCATTTCTTGCTTTATTTGTTATTATTCTGAGTATTGGAGGTTCATTATCATGGGCCGTATTATTTATCCCTATTGCCTATGTACTGTTGTTCTTTTTTGCATTGGGAATTGGCTTAATAATGTCAGTGCTCACGGTTTTTTTCCGAGATTTACAATACGTTATTTCAATCGCTATGCAGGGAATGTTTTTTTTAACCCCTATTTTATATAAGCCTGAATCATTAACAGGGAAGGTCGAGTGGTTGATTAAATTGAACCCTGTAGTACCATTCATTGAGCTTTTTCGAACGCCCCTTTTTCTCAATACTGTGCCTAGTTTAGATATTATCTTACAGGCGACAATGTATTCAGTTTTATCTATGGCTATAGGCCTTAATTTTTTTCTCAGACAAGAGAAAAAAATTGTATTTCGGTTGTGATCTGACATGAGTATTTATATTGAAAATTTATCCGTTAAGTTCCGTATTTATCATGACTCATCGCCATCACTAAAGGATTATGCTTCTAATTTATTTAAACGCTCTAAACAAAGTCGATATTCTGATTTTCTGGCAGTAAATGATGTCTCTTTTGATATTAACTCAGGCGATAGAGTTGGCATTATTGGGCACAATGGCGCAGGGAAAAGCACTCTTCTCAAAGCACTGTGTAGTATATATAGTCCTTCTGAGGGGAAAATAATAGTTAATGGCCGGATAGCACCACTACTGGAAATAGGTGCTGGTTTCCACCCTGAATTTACAGGCCGAGAAAATATTTACCTGAATGGCGCTATTCTTGGATTTAGCAAAGGTGAAATTGGCGCAATTGAAGCTGAAGTCATTGCCTTCGCGGAGCTTGAAGAATTTATTGATACGCCAGTTAAATACTACTCAACTGGAATGTATATGCGATTAGCTTTTTCTCTTGCCACAGCAATGGAGCCGGATATTCTTGTTCTAGATGAGATTTTTGCTGGTGGTGATGCTGCTTTCATGAAAAAGGCTAGAGCACGAATGCATGACCTGATTGATAAGTCTAATATCATGATTATGGTTTCTCATGACCATGAATTAGTTAGATCTTTATGTAATCGGTTAATATGGTTAGATCATGGCAAACTGGTAGCTGATGGTCCGCCAGACAAGGTTCTTAATCGTTATTTGGATATTAACTAGAATGGAGAGTAATATGGATGTGGATGTGGATGTGGATGAGTTGCTGTCAGAAATAGTCATTAAACTGAAAAAAATTACTGAGACAATTGAAAAAAAAATACGTCACGATCCCCTTCAGCCACGTCACGAAGCCTTTCAAATATATATGACTTCTAAGTTTAGTAAAGAGCAGCCGGCTGTGAGCGGTAATATTCGTAATATAGCGGCCATTAAACAAAATGAATCAGTATCCTTCGGGTGGCTGGGTGATATATACAGACGTCATTTTAAACAATATAAAGTGATTAGGCATATCTCTATTCATCTATGGAGAACAGGCTACCCTTTTTATAAAATTCACGTACAGCAATATTTTATTAGTAGTAAGTCAAGAAAATGGATGCCACTGATTAAATTAAGTGAAGTAGTGGTAGCGCAAGGAATTACGACACATAAACTGGCTGACAAAGAACTTGTTGAAACCCCCCCTCCAGGAGTTTTGCCAAACACAAGTGCGGACTACCTTGTATCACCGCATGAGCAATATATCTTTCCTGAGACTTATATAGCGACCATTGATGATGGGGTAACATACGGTGGAACCAACTTAGTACTAGCTGCAGGTAAGGTGATTTGTCATGATTTATTCGATTTTGAACGTGATTACACTAGCGAAGAATTTCACCATCGAATTCTAATTTCTCCTAAATCTGTACGTATAAAATGGTTATTGTATGACCTAAAGCCAGAATCAATCGCTGTTGCCGCTACTTTTGTTGATGCTTGCGCTCCAAATTATGCTCATTGGTTGACGGAAGTATTACCTCGGATAGCACAGTTTTGTACCGAAGAGAGATACATGAACATTCCTATTATTGTAAATGATGGGCTTCATGAAAACATCATGGAGTCATTAATACTCATAGCTGGAACCGAACGTGAAATTATCACCTTACCCATTGGAAGAGCTATAGCTGTTGATAAACTTTATGTTACATCAGTTTCTGGATATGTGCCCTATGAACGGCGATCCAATAAACTGTCTAACCATTCACATGGCTTGTTCAGCCCTTACTCCTTCAGAATGGTTATCAAAGCTGTATCTTCACATGAAAGTATTACCGACATAATTTGGCCCAAAAAGATATTTCTTCGGCGTAATTCAGGTGGTCGGAAAGTTATAAATTCAACTGAAGTTGAAACGTTACTGGTCGAAAATGGATATGTGGTCATTGAACCAGAAAAACTATCATTCGTACAACAAGTGCAATTATTTAAAAACGCAAAATCAATTGTTGGATCCTCTGGGGCAGCATTAGCGAATATAGTATTTGCTTCTACCTATGCTGATATCACAATATTAATAGGTGAATACCCTGATACGAGTTATTGGTATTGGCAAAATATGGCCTGTGCTTCTGGCAAGAAAATTAACTATATCTTAGGTGATAATGCACCTGATAACGGAAATGGGATTCATGCTGATTTCACTATTAATTTAACCGATTTGATGTCAAAAATTTAGTATAAAAAAGAGTAGATATAAATGAATGAAAATATTCATAGCACTGCGATTATTCATCCAGAAGCAAAGGTTCATGAAAATGTCAAAGTTGGTCCATTTAGTATTATTCATGCTAATGTCGTCGTGGCTAGCGGATGTATAATAGGCTCTAATTGCGAGATTGGAATACATTCTTCCCTCAGTGATGGCTCTCCACTGATTTTTGAAAAAAATTCTGTAATTAGGTCTCATTCAGTTTTTTATGAATCTTCGAGGTTTGGACAAAACCTAGTCACTGGACATCGAGTTACAGTAAGAGAAAATACAGTGGCTGGAATAAACCTACAAATAGGAACTCTTGCTGATATACAAGGAGATTGTGTGATTGGGGACTATGTCCGATTTCACTCGAATGTGCACATTGGTAAGATGTCGAGCATTGGTAATTTTGTATGGCTATTTCCTTATGTTGTACTTACGAATGATCCCCACCCTCCGAGCAATATTTTAAAAGGGGTAACTGTTGGGGATTACGCAGTGATAGCAACAATGTCTGTAATATTGCCAGGAGTGACTATTGGTCATGGTGCGCTTATTGCGGCACATTCATCATTAAAATCAGATGCGGAGCCAGACATGCTATATGTGGGATCCCCAGCAGAAAAAATATGCAAGGCCAATAAAATTAGACTGCAAGATGGAACTCGTCGTCCAGCATATCCATGGGTGACGCATTTTTCTCGAGGTTACCCTGAAGATATTTTAGAGATGTGGAGGTGTCAACATGACAAAACTAATACCGACAATAATTGATACTCTTAACGTGGGAATGATGGAAAGCTATGAGCAAACTATCACCGATGCCGATATAAAAACATTTGCCGGACTGTCGGGAGATAATAATCCTGTGCACATGAGCGAAGAGTATGCTGAAAATTCTAGATTTAAAAAAAGGATTGCTCACGGCTTATTAAGTGCTTCATTCTTTTCTGCTTTGTTTGGAACAAAACTTCCTGGTTACGGGTGTGTTTATGTTTCACAAAACCTTAATTTTAAAAGACCCGTTTATCTGGGTGACACAGTTAAAGCAACTGTAGAAATAATCAAAATTGATAAAGAAAAGTCGAGAGTTTTCTTTAAGACTCTTTGCAGAGTAAGCGGTAAAATAGTGATAGATGGCCACGCTGAAATATTTATCCCATAACTGAAATACATGAAAAACTGGACAAAAGAATGAAAATTGATATATGCCAGATATATGACTTACCTAGAATTAATGACCCACGAGGAAACCTAACCTTTGTTGAAGGGGGGCGTCATATCCCTTTTGATATACGCCGTGTTTATTATCTTTACGATGTGCCTGGTGGTGCAGAGCGAGGCGGTCATGCACATAAAGGTTTACATCAACTCATTATTGCGATGTCTGGTTCCTTTGATATTCATCTTGACGATGGATGTGGAAAAAAAACAATTCACATGAACCGAAGTTATAACGGGCTTTACGTATGTCCTATGATCTGGAGAGAGATTGATAACTTCTCATCAGGAGCGGTATGTATGGTGTTGGCATCTGACTATTATGATGAAAATGATTATTATCGAGAATATAATGAATTCGTCGCTGATACAAAAAAGGAAGTTAAATGACTACAATTCCTTTCCTTGATCTTGGTCAATTAAATCAATCCATAAGACCGTTGTTTGATGAAGCATATAACCGAGTTATGGATTCTGGGTGGTTCATTATGGGGCCTGAGTTAGAAGCTTTTGAAAATGAGTTTGCACAATATAGTGAAGTTAAACATTGCATAGGGGTCGGTAATGGTCTGGAGGCACTGCATCTTTTACTGAAGGCCTATGATATTGGCCCGGGTGATGAAGTTATTGTTCCTTCAAATACCTTCATAGCAACGTGGCTAGCTGTGACCAACTGTGGTGCTACACCAGTACCTGTAGAGCCTAATATTGAAACCCATAATATTGAACCAACACTGATTGAAAATGCTATTACCAGTCGAACTCGCGCAATTATGCCTGTTCATTTATATGGCCAACCGGCAGATATGGACCCTATCACCGAGATTGCAGAAAAACACGGGCTGATTGTTATTGAAGACGCTGCTCAAGCACAGGGGGCTCGTTATAAAGGAAGGCGAGTTGGATCATTAGGCCACGCTGCAGGTACAAGTTTTTATCCAGGAAAGAACTTAGGTGCTTTGGGGGACGGCGGTGCAGTTCTGACTAACGACGATGCTATTGCTGACAAAGTAAAGCAATTGCGTAACTATGGTTCAACAGTGAAATATCAACATGATGTCATTGGCTATAATAGTCGTTTGGATGAAATGCAGGCTGCTTTTCTTAGAGCTAAACTTAGCGTACTTGATGAATGGAATGTAAGTCGAAGACGCATTGCGGATCAATACTCAATGCTTTTGGCCCAGGCAAATGTCATCTTGCCAATTGTGCCCGACTATGCTGAACCTGTGTGGCACCTTTATGTTATTGGAAGTCAAAAGCGAGATGATTTAAAAGTACACCTCGAACAACAAGGGGTCTCAACGGTTATTCACTATCCTATTCCTCCTCACCGACAAAAATGTTATTACAATTATAGTCAATATAATTTACCAATTGCCGATAAATTGGCCAAAGAAGTGTTGAGTTTGCCAATGTCTCCGATAATGAGTAATGAACAGGTAGGCCAAGTTGTTGCTATGCTATTAAGTTTTGATAAAAATAATGCCTGAATCAAAAAAAGAAATAAGATCTAGTCAAGACAAAATAAGCACGATTCCAGAAGATATTAGTATTGTAATGGCAGTGTATAATCATGAATCAACTGTTGCACAAGCTATTGAAAGTGCACTGAGCCAAAAAATGCCTTACACGAGTGTAATATACTGTTTGAACGATGCTTCTACAGATAATAGTGCAGAGGTACTCAGTGAATACGCTAGAATATATCCAGATAGAGTTAAGGTTTATACCAGTAAAGAGAACTTAGGCTCTGGAAAGAAATCTTTTCTCCACCATCGGCCACCGGTGAAAGGACGATATTGGTGTTTGCTTGCAGGGGATGACTATTGGACGGACAGTAGTAAACTGGCTAAACAAATCTCCTTCTTGGATAGCGCACCAGATTATGTTGGATGTAGCTGTAATAGTATAGTAAAAAATGAAGTGACGGGTGAAGAGAGTTTAATCGAGCCAAGCCGTAATATATGGAACCTTTTGGATTTGCTTTTACTAAAACACAAATATGCTTTTTATGTACATACGACCAGTATTATTTGGCGAAACATTTACATTCAAAAAGGCTCTTTTCTACCCCCGGAATTTAAAAAGAAATACGCTTCTGGTGATGTTATGCTGACGCACATGATGTTAATGACTGGAGGTAAAATGAAAAACTTACCTGAAGTTATGAGTTGTTATCGTTATACAGGTAAAGGAGTTTGGACTAGTCTTTCACTAAAAGAGCAGTCTGAAAGAAATGCTAGATTGGAGAAAAACATCTATCGCTTGACCCCCTTAAAATATAAGATTTATATTTTGGCGCAAGCTTTACGGCGTAAATTTAAGGTGTTGAAAAATTTAATTCAGGGTCCAATAAATGAATAAAGAAAAATTAGTTTTTATAAAGAGCATCCTAAAACCTGTCGTCTGGATGATTTTTGGGGGAAAGTTAAGCGAATCGTCAATGGTAAATCTGTTTCACAAGATCAGGTTGATATGATTACTGATGCCATTATGGAAGGGCAGTATTTAAACAGTTTATTGAATGGGCCT
>ENA-OSET01002558-OSET01002558.1-sediment-metagenome-genome-assembly--contig:-NODE-2558-length-17450-cov-64.203074_pt1 | contig 17450 bp, 18 predicted proteins | sample MGYA00237882_ERZ534229 | MGnify/ENA primary metagenome ERZ534229 (study PRJEB26408, sample SAMN06266212) | sediment metagenome | isolation source: Hudson Canyon methane seep mesocosm | place... | reverse complement strand
TGGCTATGCGCCTCTTGAGATAGTTTGAGCAGAAACAAAAAATCTGCGCAATCTGGGTGGGTTATTTATTGCCAGCTACCTAACTCAATTCTGTATGCTCTACAACTTCCAGATTATACCCGGCAAGCCCAAAATATTTTTTCTCAGAACCCATCACTTTCAATTGCTGAACACCCAAATCAGCCAGAATCCGTGCACCTGTCCCTGTTGTACGCCAGTCTGATTTCTTTTCTGCTGCCAACAAAGGATCAACAACCCCATTATCTTGCAATTGGTATTGGTGTATATGCTCAACTAATGATTTATTATCTTCACCTTGCCTGACTACGACCAATATACCTCGACCCTCTTCAGCAATTTTTTTCATTGCTTGATGAATACTAATTGAACTTTCTGATCGCGTTGATGAAAACAAATCATCCAATAAATTCCTAGCATGTACACGCACTAAAACAGCTTCATCAATTGCCACATCACCCATCACCAAAGCAACATGAACATTATCATCATTTGCATCCTGGTATGCGTACAATTTAAAATCGCCAAATTCCGTCGGATAATCACAGACGCTTATCCGATCCAATGTATTTTCATTTTTAATTCGATAATGAATTAAATCCGCGATAGTCCCTATTTTAAGATCATGCTGCTTTGCAAATACCTCCAAATCCGGACGCCTTGCCATACTCCCATCGTCGTTAAGTATTTCAACGATAACAGCCGCAGGCTCCACACCCGCCAGCTTAGCCAAATCACAACCCGCCTCCGTATGCCCGGCCCTATTAAGCACTCCACCCGCTTGCGCCATTAAAGGAAATATATGCCCAGGTTGAACCAAATCACTAGGAACAGCACCTTTTGCCACAGCCGCCTGCACCGTTAACGCTCGATCTGCCGCCGAGATGCCTGTAGTAACCCCTTCAGCCGCTTCAATTGACACTGTAAAATTGGTCGTATAAGCCGTTTGATTATCATTGACCATCAAAGGAAGCCTAAGTTGTTGGCACCGTTCTCTCGTTAAGGTCACACAAATTAATCCACGACCATACTTTGCCATAAAGTTGATATCTTCCGGCTTAGTAAACGATGCAGCCATCAACAGGTCACCTTCGTTTTCACGATCCTCATCATCCATGATAACAACCATTTTCCCTTGTCTTAGATCTTCTATGATCTCTTCTATTGTATTCATTTTGTTAAAAAACCACTATTTTGCAATAACTCTTCTGTTACTGAACTACATGATTTAGCAGCTGTCTCACCTTTCATAAGTCGCTCCATATATCTAGCCAGCAAATCCACTTCCAAATTAACTTCCGTCCCCGCCATCATCTCACCCAATGTCGTTTCCTTTAAGGTATGAGGCACAATATTGACAGAAAAGAATGCGCCATCAACACTATTAACCGTTAGGCTTACACCATTGATACAAATAGACCCTTTCTCAGCTATATATTTGGCTAGTTCATTAGGTACTTTAAATTGAAAACGAAAGGATCGCCCATCAGGCATTTTTGAGATAACCTTGCCCAAACCATCAACATGACCGCTCACTATATGCCCACCCAGCCGAGTTGATGGCGTTAACGCCAACTCTAAATTAACAGCAGCATTAACAGCAATTGACTTCAAGCCTGTTCTGGACATAGTTTCATTCGAAACATCCGCACAAAAATAATTTGCACCTAATTCTATCGCTGTTAAACAAACACCATTGACAGCGATACTATCACCTAAGGCAGCATCGCCAATTGCAAGCTTCCCCGTTTCAATTTTTAAACGAAAGTCACCACCTTTTGGTTGAATGGTGACTATCTTACCTATTGCTAAAATTATTCCTGTAAACATTTATATTTAAGAGCAGGTTAAAGGTTAAAGGTTAAAGGTTAAAGGAATTAAATCCTTAGCCTTTCTCTTTGAAGGTTAGCCTTAAATCAGGCCCCACTTGTCTAACTGAAGACATTTTAAATTGTTTTTTATCTGCTATCGTTTGTGCTGCAGGCAAATGAAAAAGCCCACGGCCTTGATCACCTAAAACGCAGGGAGCCATATAAACCAGCCATTCATCAACAAGACCTTGTTCGAGTAGTGCGCCATTCAATACTGCACCGGCTTCTACCAACACGGCATTAATCTGTTTCTGTCCAAGAAACATCATAACGGCCTGCAAATCCAGTCGACCATTGTGGTTTTTTATTTGAAAAACCTGACCGCCTGCCGCCTCAAGTGCTGTTATTTTTTGTTTGTTATCACTGCACGTTAAAACCCAAGTTTGACCGGGCAAATTTAGCATCTTTGCATTCACGGACATTTGCAATTGGGAATCAAGTATCACTCGTATAGGCTGAATGACTTCTTTATCTAACCTGACATTCATCGATGGATCATCTGCCAAAACAGTATTAATGCCAGTCAAAACAACCGAACTTTCTGCTCTGAGTTGCTGAACATCTAAACGTGACTCAGCAGAGGTAATCCACTTACTTTCTCCAGATGCCATAGCCGTTCGACCATCAAGGCTCATAGCCAACTTACTTCTAAGCCAAGGCTGCCCTGTTGTCATCCGTTTAATAAAGCCCCTGTTTAACGCCAGCGCATCATCCTGTAAAACACCGCAATCCACTTGAATCCCAGCATCTTGCATGCGTTTAACACCCCGGCCTGAAACTAAAGGATTAGGGTCCTGTATTGCCACAACAACACGCGCAATCCCGGCAGAAATTAACGCATCACAGCAAGGCCCAGTTTTCCCAACATGACTACAAGGCTCCAAGGTAACATAAGCGGTTGCCCCGCGTGCATCATCAACCTTAGATAAAGCATCGATTTCTGCATGCGCCAAGCCAGCCTTCATATGCCAGCCTTCGGCAATAACACAATCCTCTTTTACCAATACACAACCCACTCTAGGATTTGGATCGCTTGTACATTCCCCCTGCCTGGCCAGCACCAAAGCTCGCGACATATAATCCGCGTCCTGATTAACTGTCATCTTTTTTGCAGGTTTTCAATAATCTCTGTAAATTCATTCACATCCTGGAAGCTTCGATAAACCGAAGCGAAGCGAACAAAAGCAACATGATCCAAGCCACTTAATTCCTTCATCACCAGCTCGCCCAATTCATCCGCCTGAATTTCACGATCACCTTTGGCTGTCATTACTTTTTTTATGCGATTAACTGCCGCTTCAATATCTTCACTGCTAACGGGCCGCTTTTCCAATGCCCTATGCATACCTGAGCGAAGCTTCAATTCATCAAAACTCTCTCTTGCACCATCACGCTTAATAATTTTAGGTAACGATAATTCTGCAACTTCATAAGTCGTAAAGCGCTCTTTACATCCAGGACATTCTCGGCGACGTCTGACCTGATCTCCTTCACTCGCTAGTCGAGAATCCACGACTCGTGTATCATGAGTTGTACAAAAAGGACATCGCATTTATTAACCTGATTAGCTAACGAAACAGAGTATTTTATACTATTTGTTAAGTGATTAATATTCCACCATTAAAATAGTTCTGTTATCTTAGGAATGTGTATGAAATAACATCCCGAAGTTATAACGCAGGTTTTTTGCTTCAGGTGGGATGATCTCATGAGGCGCATAGTTATTCTACGTAACGAATGAGATCATTCCAGCTGGAACAAAAAAACCAGTTAGAAACCGGGAGGTTGTTTTATGCACGTTCCTTAATACCTTGTCTTTTAAATCTCGTATAAACCATGGAAGATCGCGAAGGCGTCATCAAGTACCAACTTAACCATCAGACCACCCCTATCAATGCTGCTATTTCGATTACTGAGTTAAATGCCTGGCGCACTATTTTATTTAATTTAAAACTGATAGGCCAAATTGAAGGGAGATATGATGGTCTTGGCTTTGGCAATATAAGCCAGCGTATTAAATCAGGATCAAGCGATAACAATCCCTTCTTAATTACCGGCTCTCAAACAGGAGCAGTCGAGACACTCAGTAAACAGCACTACTGCACTGTACTAAAGGCCTGCCCCTATCAGAACCAGATTGATTCAGAGGGTGAAACCAAACCTTCGTCAGAATCACTTACCCATGCAGGCATTTATCAACAGGATAAAAGCATACAATCGGTTGTGCATATTCATTGCCCCAAAATATGGAACCATACCACCCAATTGGGTCTACCTCGTACCTCAGCAGAAATTAAATATGGAACTGCAGAGATGGCAAATGAGGTTACGCGCCTTCTGAACACAAGTGAACTAAAAACAAAAAAGATATTCTCCATGTTGGGACATAGAGATGGTATTGTCGCTTTCTCTGACTCAATCGAGTCAGCAGCTCAGATTATTCTCTCTTACTACGCCAAGTCACTCGCTCTTGATCAAACCCAAGGACAAAGCTAGAATAGCAGGCTATATCAGAATATATTAAAATTATGCCAAAAATACTTATTTACACCGCCAACCTTTGTCCTTATTGCACCATGGCCAAAAGACTATTAGATACAAAAGGCGCCTCATATTCAGAAATCAATGTTGACTCTAAAGCAGGAGGGCGTCAAGAAATGGTTGAAAAAACAAAGCGCAGAACGGTGCCTCAGATATTTATTGGTGAGTTACACGTGGGAGGTTTTGATGATTTACATGCCTTGGAAACAGACAATGAGCTGGACTCACTACTAGCCATATCTTCTTAAAAAACACCTAAGAATTTAAGCATTCCTATTCTATCGTCAAATACCTTAGCCCTAAAACCGACTGCTCATCTGCATAAGTTTTAACCCAAACAATTTTCCCCAGCCCTTTTACATCAAGGCCGTTAAGCATTAATTTAACTATGTGGCCCGGTTTAAGGGCTGCATCTACCTGTTGAACCTGAATAGCAAGACCATCAGTAGACACATTAATGCCTTGAAAGTCTATTTTTCTATCATCAACAATCAAATAACCAGAATTTTGTTTTCTAGCTCGAAAATAACTTCGCTTACGCCACAGCTTTTCAGCATTGTACATCACATCCCTAAACTCTAAGCCCAGCATGATTTTTTCATTCTCAAACTTTGCCCAGACTAGGTCAACCTCACCCGTTAACATTAAATCTTTAACGTATATTTCTGCCGCATTATTTTCTTTAATCAATGCTTGGAAATCAGCAATCTCAGCCAGTAGGTTACCTGGTATTATTTCAATCAAAATCCCTTTAACAGAAACATCATAACTAACAAAATCAAGCAATTCACCCGACACGTATAGCTGACCTGATGAATTAAAACTTTTCCGGTATTCTTTTCTATCTTGAAACATTATTTCTCACCGCGCCATTAATCACATAGCTTAAAGATAGTTTATTTTTCAGGATAAGTCATTATTTGAAGTAATGGGTTGCCATTGACTGGTTTTCATCCATTCATTAAAATTAGAGACTGAAGCAGGTTTACTTAAATAGTAGCCTTGTGCAATATCACAACCATAGCCTTTCAGTTTATCCATTATTTCTTCTGACTCAACACCTTCAGCCGTTACATGAAACCCCAAATTATGCGCTAAGTTAATTGTTGCATTAACAATCACATCATCATTTTCACTAATTAGAATATCTTGCACAAATGAACGGTCTATTTTTAATTCAGCTAACGGCATTTTTTTCAAATAGGCTAAAGATGAATAGCCTGTCCCAAAATCATCGATAGACAACTGATAACCCATATCATATAAGCGCTGAATCACATCTAAAGTTAATTCAGGGTCTGAAATAATAGAGCCTTCAGTAATTTCTAAAATCACCCATTCTGGCTTAATCGCGGTTGAAACAGCCACGCCTGCAATTAAATCAGGCAATGCTGGGTCATGTAAATCTTTGGCAGATAAATTGACAGAAATAGTCAATTCCTTCCCCTGCTCTCGCCATTGTGCACAATGCTGAAATGCTTTTTTAAGTACCCACAGCGTGAGTGGCTTTATCATTCGTGTTCTTTCAGCCATTGGGATGAATTCATCAGGCGATATAAAACCATGCTTGGGATGATGCCAGCGAACTAATGCCTCTGCACCATATAAGACACCTGTTTGAATAGATACTTTAGGTTGATAAAAAAGCTCCAGCTCTTCTCGCTCAATCGCATGACGCAACTCACTCATTAAGGTGAGTCGGCGAGGGCTATGTTGATCGAACGAAGGATCATAAATAGCATATCCTTCATTAGAATTACTTGCCACATACAAAGCCACACCTGCTTTTTGTACTAAACTGTCTACATCTTCCCCATGTTCAGGGAAATGAACAATACCAATATTAGCATGCACAGCAAAAGAAAGACGCTCAACAACAAAGGCGGGTTCCAAGACTTTATGAATATGGCCAGCCAACAATTCGGCTTCTTTTTCCTCTGTAGGATCAGTTAGAAGTACACTAAATATATTTCCATCAATTCTAGCCACACTATCAGCACCTAGAACGACCCCTTGTAACCGTGAAGAAATTTGCTTGGTAATCTGATCACTACTCGCCCGGCCTAGCGTGTCATACACTTCTTTAAAATTAACAATATCTATCAATAAAACAGACAGTAATTTATTTTGATTATTGGCAGATAAAATAGCCTGCTCTACTCTGTCATAAAACAAACTACGGTTGGGAAGATCTGTTAAAACATCATGTGTTGCAGCATATGAGGCCTGCTTTTCCAGATTTTCTGTCCGGTTTCTCAACTCTTGCGTCTGGTCAAAAATTAATGCGCCAGCCTGATAAGCAATAATTGAACTAGAATACTGCCCCCAAAAACCAAAGACAAAGGGAATAACATCTAAAACCCAAAGTGCAAAATTAGTTTTTTGTGCATGCGCTATCCCATTGACTGAGATCTCACCCGTTTGGTAAAAACAAACCGCTAAAGTTGCTATGACAATACTTGCTATCGCAATCCCCACACCCTGATACGCTGTTTTTGACACTTCACTTTTCAGAATGCGTACATTATCGCTCAGTAAATTATTAGCAATAGCAAAAATCATTTCAATACCTTCTATAAGCCACTCATAAGATCTTTCTTAATATCCTCAACATTTTCCAACCCCACTGAAATCCTCACCAGGCTATCCTTAATGCCCACTTCTGCTCTGACTTCAGGCGACAAGCGTCCATGTGTTGTTGTTGAGGGATGGGTAATGGTGGTCTTTACATCCCCTAAATTTGCTGTAATTGATAGCATTTTTGTTGCATCAATTAATCTCCAAGCGTGATCTTTACCACCAGCCATCTCAAAACTAACCACCCCACCGAAATGCGATTGCTGTTGTTTTGCCAATTCATGTTGAGCATGTGAGGCTAAGCCCGGATAATGAACCTTGGCAATCCCTTGTTGTTTGTCCAACCATTGTGCCAATTCAAATGCATTATCGCAATGCGCCTTCATCCGTACAGCCAAGGTCTCAAGCCCCGACAGAAACACCCATGCATTAAACGGACTCATCGTCGCACCACCTGTACGCAGATAAGGGTAGATATTCTTCTCTATAATCTCATCACTGGCAACCACAGCACCACCCACACACCGACCTTGCCCATCAATATATTTAGTTGCCGAATGAACCACAATATCGGCACCTAACTCTATGGGTTTCTGTAAGACAGGTGTACAAAAAACGTTATCTACCACTAACAAACAATCATGTTTGTGAGCAATATCCGCAAGCTGCTTAATATCTGCAATTTCTATTAATGGATTTGAGGGCGTTTCAAGAAAAAGAAATCGTGTATTTGGTTTTATCGCTGCTTCCCATGCCGCAGGATCAGTTAATTCAACAAAATCGGTTTCCACTCCAAATTTACCAAAATAATTTTGGAACATTAAAACCGTATTTCCAAATACGCTACGCGAGGAAACAACATGATCACCCGACTTCAACAGCCCCATACCCACAGCCATAATGGCCGCCATTCCTGATGAAAACGCCAGGCATCTCTCGCCTTTTTCCATTAACGCCAATCTTTTCTGAAAAGCATCGACTGTTGGGTTTGTAAAACGTGAATAAATATTTCCGGGCTGCTTTCCAGTAAATCGTAATGCGGCTTCTTCAGCACTTTTAAACACATAACTGGACGTAGCAAAAATGGGCATACTATGCTCATCTTCATGGGTACGTTCATGCCCTGCTCTAATCGCTTGTGTTTCTAATGAATAGTCATTCCAGTCAAAATCAGTCATTTCGTTTTAAATATTTAAACAGCGTTTTGTATATCAATAATAAAGTTATCTGAATTACGTTCAGCCTGTGCACCATCATTTCTTAAATCATTTATTCGTTCTAAATAAGCATCATCAATATCACCCGTAATATACTCACGATTAAAACATGAGGTATCAAAATGCTTTATTTTAGAATTACCTTTTTGCACGGCATGTATCAAGTCATCAAGATCCTGATAAATCATTTTATCCGCCCCAATCGCCTCGCCAATTTCTTCTTCAGTGCGGTTGTGAGCAATTAACTCTTCAACAGCAGGCATATCGATACCATAGACATTAGGATATCTGACAGGCGGCGCAGCTGAAGCAAAATATACCTTATTTGCGCCGGCATCCCTGGCCATTTGAATAATTTGCTCTGATGTTGTTCCCCTAACCACTGAGTCATCAACCAGCAAAACATTTTTACCTTCAAATTCCAAACCAATCGCATTCAATTTTTGCTTCACTGATTTTTTCCGCATCTGCTGACCTGGCATAATAAAAGTTCGCCCAATATAGCGATTTTTCATAAACCCTTCACGAAACTTCACACCTAAATTATTAGCCATCTGTAAAGCAGATGTTCGACTGGTGTCGGGAATGGGTATAACCACATCAATATCATGGTCTGGCCATTCACGTAACACTTTGTCTGCCAGTGTTTCACCCATTCTCAAGCGTGCTTTATAGACTGAAATATCATCTATAATTGAATCCGGTCTAGCAAAATAAACATATTCAAAAATACAGGGGCAATGATCCACAATTTCCGAACACTGCTTGGTATGTAAAGTACCATCTATTTCAAAAAAGACGGCCTCTCCAGGTTCTACATCACGAACCAACTCAAAATCCAGCACATTAAAGGCAACGTTTTCTGAGGCAACCATAAAATCCGAACCTTGCTCAGTCTTACGCTCACCAAAAACCAGAGGCCTAATTCCATGAGGATCTCTAAAGGCTAAAACACCAAAGCCTGCAATCATGATTACCGCAGCATAAGCCCCTTTACATCGCCTATGCACAGCAGATACTGCTTGAAAGACATCATTAGCATCTATACGCAATTTCCCTAACTGTTGCAATTCATGTGCAAAAACATTAAGTAAAATCTCAGAATCTGAATTGGTATTCAAATGCCTCTGGTCATCCATAAACAATTGTTTTTTTAGCTCTTCAGTATTAGTTAAATTACCGTTATGAGCTAAAGTTAGTCCAAAAGGAGAGTTGACATAAAAAGGCTGAGCTTCAGCAGAACTAGAACAACCCGCTGTTGGATAACGTACATGCGCTATCCCCATAGAGCCTCTCAACTTCACCATCTGTTCAGTTGAGAACACATCTCGCGTCAAACCATTATCTTTACGTAAATAAAATCGCCCTTCATCACAAGTTACAATTCCCGCGGCATCTTGCCCTCGATGCTGCAAAACAGTCAACGCATCATACAACTCCTGATTGACGTTTTGATGAGAAACGATGCCAGCAATACCACACATGTCGATAAACCTTAATTTAAATTGATAAATGTAACGTTTGTTACAAAAAGAATACTTTTAGACTGAGTAATTAACATATCCTGCCAAACCGGAAGGAACATGATCACGCAACCAAAGAGCCAATGATTGAAACGGAGGAATTAAAATAGATTCTTTCCACCAAGAATCCTCGGGTAACGGTGTTACCCCAGCCAGCATAATAACAATAGCAACAACAACCAGTCCGCGTGCTATTCCAAAAATCATCCCAGCAAACCTATCAGAGCCAGTTAATCCCGTTTTCTTAACCAGTTCACCCAATAGAAAGCTAATTAAAGCGCCTAAAATTAAGGTTACCAAAAATAAAATAGCAAATGCGCTTGCAATTCTTGCAGATGGATAAGTAATCACGCCTTCAAGAAAAAATGAAAACTCGCGACTAAATGTTAACCCTACCCAGATAGCAACAATCCATATTACAAGAGAAAAAGCCTCTCTAACAAACCCTCTCAACAAGCCAATAATTGAGGAAATCAAAACAAGCCCCACAATGGCATAATCTACCCAAATCATTTAATACCCCAACACTTCATCAACATATTTTAACAATTCGTCATGAATATCAATTTTTATTTCATTAAAATATCCTTGACTCACCGCCAACTCATTTAAAGCATAGCCAAGCCGAGCTTCTCCAAGCGGAAAAAGTAAATGACTCAAAGGTTCATCGACAAATAATTCTGAAATACAATCATCTGAGGCAATCAACACGGCAATAATCCCTCTTATTCGCTCGTCATCTAAAGTCGAATATTTTTCAATATTTTGCAATAAAATAGCAGCCATTACTGGAACTGGAAGCTTCCACAGTTCAGATAATTTGAATGCTAAAAATGAGCTATTTGCTGAATATTTTTGATACTCCATTTTCTCAATCGATTTATTTTCATGAATCGCTTGCTGTAAAACATTTTGATAATCTGTTTTTTGTTGAGCTAAAACCAACTGTCCACTGCGGGAAAATAGCCCAGCTATATAGCCATCATCGGCATCAACTGATTCAATATATTCAGAAAACTTAGCCGCACAAATTGCTTTTAATACCGAAACCTTCCATAGGAGTTCTGACAACCCCGGCTTAATGGCTAAAGCTGAATTTAAAGCCGGCATTAAAACCGCTGCCTTAATTTTACCTATCCCTAATAGAGTAACCGCCAAACGAATATCTGTAATATGCCTAGGTAATCGATACAAAGGACTATTAACCAGTGACAAAACAGATTCTGACAATGCTATATCTTTAGCTATTAATTGGCTAATTTTTAAAATATCAGGGGACGGCAAAGAAATTTCATTATTAACAGAGACTAATATCTCCGCTATAACGGGTAATTCAATATCAATCCCTGTTTCCAATGCTTGTTGGTATTGCTGTTCAACAAAGAGACTCATAATAATACAACAACTACTCTTGTTGTGATGTAACCATCCCTTTTATATTGTTAGTTTTACTTATTTTTATCTTCATTTTTTCTGCTCTTTCTCTTGAAAGTTCAGGACCTACTTTTACTCTATATAGAAAACCATTTTTGCCTGGTACCTTTGTAATGATGACTGGATACCCTTGTTTTCTTATTTCCTTTTGTAAAGCAGTAGCATTCTCTTCTTGCCCAAATATCCCTACCTGTACAAACCACCTAAGCATTTTGTCCGCTACTTTCGCAGGCTTATCCATAGTATCTTGCTGTTTAATAACTTGAACTTCGGGTAAGCTAATCACATCATCAATACTTTTTGGTAACCTTGTTGCCTCAGTATTTAGCAAATTAACCGGAGCGTCAGGAATTTGTAATTCACTGACCATTTTACCTTTTTCATCAATGGGGTCATCAAACAGCATGGGAACAAAAATAGCGGCTAAAGATGTAATGACAACCGCACCAACCAATCGTTGTTTTAAATCTTGATCCATATCACCACCTCATTCATTTTCTTTTTGAGCCAGAAACGCTGAAACCAAAAAGAAGGATCCAAAAACAAGAATTAAATCACCTTCTTTTGCATTTATCTCTGCTTCAGCATAAGCTTGCGAAAAGTTTTTATAGCCAAAACTGACATTATCAACTTCGCAGTATTTAAAACAATCCCGCATAACTAATTCACTAGCGGTTCTTGAATAAGATATCGGAGCTATAAACCACTGATCGATAACGGGCTTAATAATATTAACAACCCCTTTTATATCCTTATCTTTCATCATCGAAAAGACAGCAACAATTCGTGTCTCTGGAAAAGTACCTTGCAGATAGTCAAGCAAACTACTCACTGCCTGAGGGTTATGTGCAACATCAAGCAATACTGGCGTATCTCCTGCAATCAATTGAAAGCGCCCTTTTAAGCTTACATCCTGCAAACCTTGCCGAATAGAGGCTTCTGTCACTGGTAATAAATGTGCCAGCTCAGTTATTGCCGTTAATACGGTTGCTGCATTTCTATATTGATGCTCACCCTTTAATCCTGGCTCTGGTAGCAACAAGTATTCTCGGTTCCCGTCACCTTTACACTGCCAATCCCAACACTTCTCATGCTTCTTAACAGTATACTCATGATTAATTCGTAATAGAGGGGATTTTCTTGCTGTTGCTTGCTGCAACAATGCTGTAGGCGGATCTAAATCACCAACAATAGCCGGTGCGTTAGGTCTAAAAACACCTGCTTTTTCATAAGCAATGGCATTGCGTGTTTCTCCTAACCAGTCAACATGGTCAATACTGATACTCGTTACGAGCGCAACATCGGCATCTAAAATATTAACAGCATCTAAACGGCCACCCAGCCCCACTTCCAACAACTGTACATCTAAATCAGACCGCCAGAAAATATCAAGAGCCGCTAATGTTCCAAATTCAAAATAACTCAGTGATGTGTTAATACGAACAGCATCAATTCGCTCAAAGGCTTCGCAGATCAATGCATCAGAAACACACTCACCATCAATTTTAATGCGTTCATTATATTTTAATATATGAGGCGAAGTATAAGTTCCAACACGATAACCTTGTGCTCTATATATTGCTTCCAAAAAAGCAATACATGAACCCTTACCATTGGTACCTGCTACGATAACTGTTGGTGGTTTAAGCCCTTCCGGGTTAAGCGCATTAAAAACACTGGCCGCCCGTTCCAACCCCAAATCAATCGTTTGCGGGTGAAACCCTTCCTGCCAAGTTAACCAATCATCCAGCGAGTTAAAACGCGCCATACTTTTTAGTTAAACTTGTCCATTATCATTATCAGAATCTTCAACTACAGAATCTATCTCAACTTCAGTAGTCGTCGCCTCTTCCTCAACACTCATATCCTGATCATTGACAGTTTTTGCTTCGAAAGAAACCATTAACATCGATAAAATACTACTGATCTTTTCACGCATTTCACGTCGATCAATAATCATATCAATCGCACCATGCTCTAGTAGAAACTCACTCCGCTGAAAACCTTCAGGTAGTTTTTCTCTCACCGTCTGCTCAATAACCCTTGGCCCAGCAAAACCAATTAAGGCTTTGGGTTCTGCAACATTAATATCACCTAACATTGCCAAACTAGCCGAAACACCACCCATAGTTGGATCTGTCATAAAAGAAATATAAGGCAAACCTGCCTCTGATAGCTTAGTTAATGCTGCACTCGTTTTAGTCATTTGAAACAAAGAAAACAAGGACTCTTGCATTCTAGCTCCACCACTGGCAGTAAAAACAATAAATGGCACACCTAACTCTAGACTGGTATTCACTCCACGAACAAATCGCTCACCAACAACTGATCCCATTGAGCCGCCCATAAAACCAAAGTCAAACGCTGCAACAACAACTCCTTGTCCCTTTAAGTTACCTTGCATAACAACCAAAGCATCATTTTCTTTGCTAGCTTTTTGTGCTTGGGTCAAACGGTCTTTATATTTCTTACTATCCTTAAACTTTAAAGGATCATTAGCCTTAAGTCCTGCACCAATTTCTATCCGTCCATCTTCATCCAAAAACATTTGCAGCCTAGTTCTGGCTGATATTCGCATATGATGTTCGCATTTAGGACAAACGCTAAAGTTCTTCTCTAATTCTGCGTTATATAAAATAGCATCACAACTGGAACATTTATTCCATAAACCCTCAGGAACTGTGGCTTTTTTGGGGCTAGACTCTGTTCTAATTGTTGCTGGTATTAATTTTTCAAACCAATTCATCGTTACTTACTCCGAGTCTATTCCTAACTATCCATTGCTTGTCGCATGGATCGTATTAATTCAATTATTTCTGCTTTAGCTTGTTCAGGGTCGTCAAGATTAGCTTCAATTTTACTAATAAATGCACTACCAACCACCACACCATCCGCTAAGCTTGCAATGGTCTTCGCCGTATCGGCATCTTTAACACCAAAACCAACACCAACAGGTAATCGTGTATGTTTTTTAATTTCTGCTAATTTACGCTCAACATCCAAGGTATCAAGATGCCCGGCACCTGTAACACCTTTAACGGACACATAATAAAGATAACCACTACCGACAGCATCCATTTTTTTAATTCTATCGACAGGACTATTAGGTGCAAGTAAAAATATTTGGTCAATATCCCTGGCTTTTAACAAGGCCACACATTCTTCAGCTTCTTCAGGCGGTAAATCAACAGTTAAGACACCGTCAATTTCTGCACGTTGCGCAGCATTTGCAAAATTTTCATAGCCCATGATTTCAATAGGATTTAAATACCCCATTAGAACAACCGGTGTTGTTTGATTCGTTTTTCTAAATTCAGTCGCTAAGCTCAAAACCTTTCTTAAGCCAGTATGATGCTCCAATGCACGTTCACTTGCTCTTTGAATAACCGGTCCATCAGCCATAGGGTCTGAAAAAGGCACACCTAACTCAATGACATCAGCTCCCGCCTCAACCATGGCATGCATCATCGGCACAGTAAATTCGGGGTTTGGATCACCTGCGGTAATAAAGGGAATCAGTGCTTTACGGCCTGTTTTCGCCAATTCATCAAATCGAATTTTTAAGCGGCTCATAATTCAACCCCCTCTCTCATTCTGACCGTATGCATATCTTTATCACCACGCCCTGACAAGTTTACAATAATGATTTTATCCTTAGCCATCGTAGGCGCAAGTTTAATGGCATAAGCCAAAGCATGACTAGACTCAAGTGCTGGGATAATACCTTCCATTTGAGTTAAAGCGTAAAACCCACCCATCGCTTCATCATCAGTAATATTGACATATTCGGCTCTACCAGTATCTTTTAGCCAAGAATGTTCAGGACCAACGCCGGGGTAATCAAGACCTGCAGAAATTGAATGCGTTTCAATAATCTCCCCATCATCATCCGCCATTAAATAGGTTCTATTTCCGTGTAATACACCCGGTCTACCCGCACATAAAGGAGCAGAGTGACGACCTGTTTCCACCCCGTCCCCCGCTGCTTCAACGCCATAAATATTCACTGATTCATCATCAATAAAAGGGTGGAATAAACCAATAGCATTCGATCCCCCACCAACACAAGCAACCAAAGCATCAGGTAACCGACCTGTTTGTTCCTGACATTGTGCTTTTGCTTCACGGCCAATAATAGTTTGAAAATCACGAACCATGGCAGGATAAGGATGAGGACCTGCTACCGTTCCAATGATATAAAAAGTATCATCAATATTAGTTACCCAGTCCCTCATTGCTTCATTTAGAGCGTCTTTTAAGGTACTAGATCCAGAGTGAACAGGTACCACTTTGGCACCCAACAAATTCATTCGATAAACATTCTGTTTCTGTCTTTCAACATCAACAGCCCCCATATATACTACACATTCCAAGCCTAATCTTGCAGCAACTGTCGCCGTAGCAACCCCATGCTGACCAGCACCTGTTTCAGCAATAATACGCGTTTTTCCCATCCGTTTGGCCAATAAGGCTTGTCCAATCGTATTATTAACTTTGTGTGCGCCTGTATGGTTTAAGTCTTCACGCTTTAGGTAAATCTGTGCACCACCTAACTCTCTACTCCATCGCTGTGCATGATAGAGAGGCGAGGGCCTGCCAACATAATGCTGAAGGTCAGCATCAAGTTCTGCAATAAATTCCGGGTCTTTCATATAGCGCTGGTACGCTTCATTCAATTCTGAAATAGCAGGCATTAATGTTTCTGCTACAAAAATCCCGCCATAAGGACCAAAATGACCTCGTTCATCCGGCATGTTATACATGTCTTTACCTGTCGCCTTCTTTAATTTCTTGAATAAATGCAGCCATTTTAGCTACATCCTTAATTCCTTTAGCACTTTCAACACCACTACTGACATCCAGTGCGTAAGGTTTTACCTTTTGAACGGCCTGTCTTGCATTATTAACTTGCAATCCACCGGCTAAAATAACAGGTAACGAGCAATTATCTGGAATCAAATCCCAGTCAAATTGACTACCACTCCCCCCTTTTATCCCTGGATGATATGCATCTAATAATAAAGCGGATGCATCATCATATTGAGCTGCGATATTTGCAACATCCATCCCTTCTTTCATTCTGATTGCTTTCATATAAGGTTTATTATAAACCCTGCATGTCTTTGCTGTTTCATTACCATGAAACTGAATACAATCAATTGATACCTTACTTAATACATCTCTGATTTTCGACTCTTCTTCATCAACAAAAAGTGCAACGACTGAGACAAATGCAGGTAGCGCTTCAACTATGTTAATTGCCTGTTCAATACTGACATTTCTAGGACTAGGCGGATAAAAAACCAAACCGATCGCATCAACACCAAAATATGCAGCTGCAACTGCATCTTCAGCCTTAGTAAACCCACAAATTTTTACGCGAGTACGCATCATTTATCTCATCAATTTAAGCGATATAGGATAACATAAAATTAAGTTATTTTTTCACCCAGCTACCAATCTACATATTTATAAGTTTGTTTTGTTTGGTTTTCATTTCAAATAACTTTCTTCCAAGCAAAAAAAAACCCAACCTCGTCAGAGATTGGGTTTTTGTATTAAAAGCTTGGCAATTCCCTACTTTCACATGGCAACCTGCCACACTATCATCGGCGCTAAGCGGTTTCACTTCCGAGTTCGAGATGGGATCGGGTGGTTCACGCTCGCTATGTTCACCAAGCAAACTTGGATGGAGCAGACGAAAGACTCAGGACGAAAGACTCAAGGGTTACCTTGGGTTTTCATGCTTTTGTTTTTCATACTACTTCAAAACTCTTTAATAAACAGGCTATTGATCGGGCTCTGACTTTCGTCTTGGGCCTTTCGTCTTTAGTCTGTTTTCGGAAATCTGTATTTATATTCTCGCGCAGTTTTTCAAGCAAATGTCTTATTAGCTTCCACTAACATCCATCAAACTGATTGGGTGTTATATGGTCAAGTCTCACGGGCAATTAGTATAAGTTAGCTTCACACATTACTGCGCTTCCACACCTTACCTATCAACCTTGTAGTCTCCAAGGGCCCTTCAGGGGACTTATAGTCCCAGTGAGATCTCATCTTGGGAGGGGCTTCCCGCTTAGATGCTTTCAGCGGTTATCCTGTCCGTTCGTAGCTACCGGGCAATGCCATTGGCATGACAACCCGAACACCAGCGGAACGTCCACTCCGGTCCTCTCGTACTAGGAGCAGCTTCCCTCAAATCTCAAACGCCCACGGCAGATAGGGACCGAACTGTCTCACGACGTTCTGAACCCAGCTCGCGTACCACT
>ENA-OSET01002556-OSET01002556.1-sediment-metagenome-genome-assembly--contig:-NODE-2556-length-17472-cov-24.423455_pt1 | contig 17472 bp, 18 predicted proteins | sample MGYA00237882_ERZ534229 | MGnify/ENA primary metagenome ERZ534229 (study PRJEB26408, sample SAMN06266212) | sediment metagenome | isolation source: Hudson Canyon methane seep mesocosm | place... | reverse complement strand
GGTGCTAAAGTTGGCGCTGTTGGTGCATCAGGTGATACGTCATGTCGTGACCACACTCTGGCTTACCGTTTACGTATTGCTTTAGCGGCGCAAACTGGTGGTACAGCAGACACTATGCCTAATGATGATGGCTTATCATTTGTAGCTACGCCTGCAGCATTATTTGAGCAGCCTACTTGCGGTGTAAGCGATCCAGGTGTGTATGCAAATGCAGATTGGAGCGCATCTGACTTTGGTTCTCGTTAATACTTCTGAGAAAAATTAAAGTTTAAAATTCAGAATGAAAGCTCCCGTTATGCGGGAGCTTTTTTATGTGATAATACAGAACAATTTAATTTGTTTGGATGAAAATATGATGCGACGTAGTACCGGTTTTACCCTTTTAGAATTATTAGTGGTAATGGTCATTATCGGCCTATTAGTTGGCTATGTTGCTCCGCGTTATTTTTCTCAATTAGGTAAGTCTGAAATTAAAGCCGCTCGTTCACAAATCTCCGCTATCGAGAAAGCATTGGATATTTATCGTTTAGATATGGGCTATTATCCATCACAAGATTTTGGTTTAGATGCATTAAATAATGCACCTGAGAATGAAGTTAAATGGACTGGACCTTATCTTGAGAAGACAGTGCCATTAGATCCTTGGGGGCAAGCGTATATTTATCGTATTCCTGGTGAGAAAGGGGAATATGATTTATTTTCATATGCGAAGGATCGACGTTTAGGTGGTAGCGGCGAGAATGCTGATATTTATAACCGCTAAACTTATCTTACTTATTTAATTCTTTTATATCGTGCTTATATCCCAAAATAAATTTGTACTTCAAATCTTGGTAAATTTGTTGACTGGTACCAATCTTAGACAAATTCAGGATAAACGAGTTGTTAGACACTTGTATTCCCCTAGGTTCAGGCTGACTGGCTCTTTTGTTTGCACTGGTTCTGTTTAGTTTATGCAATTCCAACTAAGGGTGATGCGTCCACAATCAGCTCCTGAGTTAATTCAGCTTGAGGCTTCGTCAGATGATGATGCGCGTCGTTTAGCTATTCAGCAGGGCTTTACTGTTTTACGAGTGAAAAAGAAAGGTTTGAGTCGTCGTAAACGTGACTTTCCTTTATTATTTTTTTGCCAAGAATTACGTGTTTTATTGGAAGCTGGTTTGACCTTAACTGAATCCATTGAGACATTAGTTGAAAAAGAAACAAATACAGATACACGCGCTACCATTGCAAATGTATTGACCTCTTTGAGAAATGGTCGTCAATTTTCAGATGCCTTGTCAACAATGCCTGACTATTTTCCAGGTTTATTTGTCGCAAGTATTAAGGCATGTGAAACAACAGGGAACTTACCTGAAGGTTTACAACGTTTTTCTCTTTATTTAGAACAGATTGATATTTTGCGTAAGAAGATAATTAGTGCGTCGATTTACCCCGCATTAGTTTTAGCTTTTGGTGGTTTAGTATTACTATTTTTATTGGGTTATGTAGTACCGCGTTTTAGTCAGATCTATGAGTCACGTTCGACGGAGCTTTCTTTACCTTCTGAGATATTAATGACAATAGGTCAAACGGTTGAGAATCATGGTGTATTATTACTGGGCGTATTGGCTTTGATTGTAATTGGCATGGTGACTGTTTTTTCTCAACCAGCCATTTTGGCAAAAATTGGAAATTTGATTACTCGTCTCCCTAAAGTGGGTGAGCGTGTGCGTATTTATCACTTAAGTCGTTTTTATCGTACTTTTTCTATGTTGTTACGCAGTGGTATTCCTGTAGTATCTGCATTGAGAATGGTTAATGATTTATTAGGGCAAACTTTGAAACAAAATGTAGCACAAACAAGACAGCTTATTAGTGATGGACAGCCATTTGCACAAGCAATGTCAAATTGTGGTCTGACTACACCAGTTGCTGCTCAATTATTTAAAGTTGGTGAGAAGTCTGGTCGATTAGATGTAATGATGGAACGTGCTGCGAGCTTTCATGAAGAAGAAATGTTACGTTGGGTTGATGCCTTTACCAAGGTATTTGAACCTTTATTAATGGCTGCAATCGGTTTAGTGATTGGTTTAATTGTATTACTAATGTATTTGCCAATATTTGAATTAGCGAGTGGTATTCAATGACAATGAAAACGCCATTCGAAGAGTTGATTCAACAAGCACGTGAGGCAGTTAATTTTAGTCAAAGCCCACTTGTGGTTTTGGAAGAGTTAAGCGGTTTTGATACGCAGCGGTTAGTTACTGAGCTTGCTAGCGTATTCTCTTATGAGACTATTAGCTTCGATCAGATGGTGAGTTACAGCTCTGCATTTGATTTGTTATCATTTTCAGACTCTATACAACGTGATTGTGTTGTCTTATATGATGACAATGATTCGATTATTTTTGTTTTTTCAAATGTATTTGATCAACAATTATTTTCATGGGCAGTAGAGAAAATAGCTTCACCATTTAGTTCTAGATTAGCATCTCAGGCTGATATAACTGCATACTTAACCAAGCAAGAAGAGTCTATGCGAGCCGTTGATACTGCCCTATCATCAGTAGACTCTGAAGGTCGTCAGATAAGCACTATTGAAGAGTTATCACTGCATAGTATTGAAGGTGTTGAGAGCCCTGTTGTTAAGCTCGTGCGTTCTACACTCTATGATGCCTTAAAAGCTGATGCTAGTGACATTCACATTGAAACAACTCCAAAAGGCTTAGCGATTAAATATCGACTTGATGGTGTGATTAGCCAGATGGGTGCTGTCAGCGAGCAGGGTATGGCTGAACAAGTTATATCACGCATCAAAGTTATGGCTGAACTTGATATTACCGAAACACGTATTCCACAAGATGGGCGTTTTCGAGCAGTATATCGCGGTAGAGAAATTGATTTTCGTGTCTCAGTGATGCCAAGCGTTCATGGCGAAGATGTCGTTATTCGTGTATTGGATAAGCAATCTCTAGCGGATCATGTTGATGGACTGCGTCTTGATTATCTAGGTTTTGAAGAAAGTGTGATGACCGTCATGCGTCGCCATTTTCAAAGTCCTTATGGCATGGTGTTGGTAACAGGCCCAACAGGAAGTGGTAAAACAACAACCTTATATGCTGCTATTAGTGAAATTAATACGGGTCTAGATAAGATCATTACTATTGAGGATCCTGTCGAATATCAATTAGCAGGTGTATTACAAATTCCTGTTAATGAGAAAAAAGGACTTAGTTTCTCTCTAGGACTGCGCTCAATACTTCGTCATGATCCCGATAAGATAATGGTGGGTGAGATACGTGACCCTGAAACTGCTCAGATTGCAGTTCAGTCAGCGTTAACAGGACATTTAGTATTTACGACTGTCCATGCTAATAATGTATTTGATGTGATTGGTCGTTTTCTTAATATGGGCGTTGACCCCTATAGTTTTGTATCAGCCCTTAATATTGTTATTGCACAACGTTTGATTCGCACAGTGTGTCCATCATGTGCCCAAGCTGTAGCTGTTGATGCTGATTTAATGACTAAGGCAGGCATCAAGCCACCTGAGCATGCAAAGCCAGTTCATGGTAAAGGCTGTGGAGTTTGTCGAGGCACGGGTTATAAAGGTCGTCGTGCTGTAGCTGAAGTATTATGTTTGGATGATGAGTTACGAGAGTTGATTGCAGCAAGGGCATCGATTCGTCAAATTAAAGATCATGCCCGCACTCAGGGAACCTATTTATTACGTGAGGCTGCCTTAGAAATGGCATGGCGTGGTGAAACTACAATTGATGAGGTGAACCGTGTTACTGCAATGGCGTAAACCTATCACAATTGCCTTAACACCAGAATCAATTACGATTAATTCTGGTAACAAAGCGATACATACTATTAATGTAGACGAGACTGCCACTGAAAAGTCTTCATGGAGTCAGGTTCTAACTGAGTTAGAGAGTTATGCAGCAACAATAGCAGCAAATAAAGTTAAGTTTGTTATTTCGAATAATTATGTTCGTTATGCTATTTTGCCATGGCAAACAGATGTTTTTTCTAAGAATGATTGGCAGTCATTGGCTGAAAATAACCTTAGAGAGCATTACGGTAATATCGTGGGAAACTGGCAAGTAACGGTTGCTATGCAAGGTTATGGGAAACCAATGATTATTAGTGCGATTGATCAATTACTGATTAATCGAATAGATACTTTGGCAAAACAATTTAACTGGACAGTTGAGTCTATCGAACCTGCTTTAATGTCTGTCACGAATCAATATCGCAACAAAATAAATAACACTAGTTTTATGTTGATGACAGAGCAACAGCGTGTATTGGTAGCAGAAATAGACAAGGGATGTTTAGTTGGTTTCTCTGTAACAAGTCCTCTAATTGGGCAAGAACAGAATGAAAGTAATAAATTGATTAAACGAATTCTTAAAATGCACTCTGCTGGATCGAGTTTTATTCATTATTTTGGCGACCAAGGATTGCAGGCTAATAGTGATCTAGAATCAGCAAAGGTGATTCCTTTAGCTATTAATCCTGAAGGTTCGGCAATGAGCATAATGTTGGCAAAATCATGATGAGATCATTATCGTTAAACTTTTCAGACCATAAGCAGCGTAAACGACAGCAGTCTAATTTGATTGTGCTAGTACTGTTTGTAATCATATTTATTGCATTATTTGTAGATCAAGCACGTATTGAACAAGAGATCGTTGATATTGAAGAGAGTATTGCACGAGCTCAAGGGCGTAAAACTGTAAAACAAGCAAAACCATCAGAGCAAGACTTCCGTAAAATGAACATAGCGACTGCGGTACAGCAAAAATTAAACTTTCCTTGGCATGAACTGCTTGCTGCTATTGAAGAGGTTAAGCAGCAAACAGAGCATATTAGTTTGATGGCGATTCAACCTAATCCCGCTAAGGGAGAGGTTATTATTCATGCTGAAGCCCCAGAGCTGAAAACGATGTTGGACTTTATTTCATTATTAGAAAAACAAACTGTGTTGAAAGATGTATTGCTAATAAATCAACATCGCTTAGATGATTCTAACGATCATGACTTGGCATTTACCCTAAAAATGGGGTGGGTGATTTAATGCGTCAATTACATTGGTATCTTGCTAGATTAAGCGATAAAGTCGGGTTTGTTGCTGGACTTGCTTGCTTATTATTGCTGGTGATAGTTTTCTATGCCTTTTATTTACTCATTCCTGCCAAGCAGAAATTACAGGATTTAGAATTGCAGTTAGAAACTATGCCGCCTGCACAGCATGTTATTTATGCTTATGAATCTCCTAGTGAGCAGTTCTTCTCTGAGATTCCACATATAGACGATGTTACAACACGTATTGAAACGATGTTTAATGTGGCAAAAGAACAGGGTATTGTTATCAATGAAGTTGTGTATAAGGATGAGCAAAGACCTGGGGAAGATATCGTTCATTATACGATGAGTTTTTCAATAGCTGAGTCTTATCCTGTCACTAAAAAGTTCATAGTAAATACCTTAGCAGAGTTACCTTATTTGGCTTTAGAACAATTAACTTTTGAGCGTGATGAAACCAATAAAAATAGAATTTCTACTCATGTTCAATTTGCTTTGTATTTGGTGCGTTAAGTGGTGAATGAAACTTTAAAACGTTGGTTAGTCTTAGGTGGCTTATTATTACTGACCATATGGTTAGTTTTAAATGCACCTGTATCTGAAAATGATAGTGAGGTGGTAGCCGTTAATCCTAGTCGTTCATCAAAGCTTGCTGCTATGGTTAGTCCAAAAGTGATGCCTGAGAATATTGGGGATGAATTAGCACTTAAACATCGTATAAAGAATGATGAAAAGATAGTTGATATCTTTGGCACACAGCAGAAAGTTATTATTGTAAATACTCAGCCAGTTATTAAAGTCAAACCTCAGATTAAGCCCACTGCCCCTCGCTTACCATTCAAATATATCGGTAAATTAGTAGAAAATAATGTAACAAAGTTATTTTTGATGGAAGGAGAAGCATTACACATCGTAAGCGAAGGCGATCGAGTAGGTAGTAATTATCAGTTAAATAAAGTGGAAGATAAGCAGATCAGTTTGCTTTATTTACCATTAAAGATCACTCAGACGATGAGTATAGGAAAGGCACTTTGAATAAAAAAAATCTAGAGTCGACAAGCGTTATGAATCAAACATTATTTCGTATCTTTATCATTAGCCTTGTTTTAGGTCTATCTGCGTGTAATACGACAGAGTTTTTTACAAAAAAAGATAATGCTGATGGTAGTAATACCCCGACTGTTTCTGAGCAGATCGATGAAATTACGCAACAAAGAAGAGAGGTTCAATCTCTAATTATTGAAGGTGACTCTGCGTTAACAAATAATGACTTTATTTTGGCTCAGAAGAGCTATGAGCAAGTTTTAACAATAGATTCGCAGAATTTACGTGCTAAAGAAGGTCTTCGTCGAGCAGCCATATTTGCAGAACATGCTGCCTTAGTTGAACAAGCTAAGATAATAATAGGTAAGACAGATGAGGGTGATAGAAAGGCGGCAGAAATACTAAGAAGCGTTTTGGTAGAAGACCCAGATAATATACAGGCAGGTATTTTATACAAAGCAATCATTGATCATGCAGATGCAAAGCGTATTGAGGGGATGAATAAAAAGCTTAAATATGACAACCAAGTTTCTTTAGAGTTTAGAGATACACAATTAAAAGTTATCATTGAGGCATTAGCTAAGGGGACTGGGGTTAATTTTATACTGGATAAAGATGTTAAAAGTAATTTAAAAGCCTCTCTATTTATTCGTGATGTCTCACTTGATGAAGCTATTGATATGTTGGTGCAATCAAACCAACTAAAGAAAAAAGTTTTATCTGAAAATTCTGTTGTAATTTATCCTGATACGGCTTTAAAAGTACGTCAATATCAAGACTTAATAATTCGTAGTTTTTTCTTGGAATATGCGGATCCTGTTACTCTTAGTAAACTTTTGACTTCCATGCTTAGTATAAGAAATATTCAAACCGATGAACGCTTACCTATGATTATGATTAAAGATGTACCTGAAGTGATGGTATTGGCAGAAAAGTTAATTAAATCTCAAGATATTGCAGAGCCAGAAGTGATGTTGGAAATGAATATTCTTGAGGTAAGGCGTAGTGCTATTACTGATAAAGGTGTGACATGGCCTACCCAGTTAACAGTATTATCAGATAATGGTTTAACATTAGCAGCGCTGAAGGATGTTGGATCTGAAAATTTAGGGATCAGTCCTACCCCATCACTTGTTTTTGATGGTAAAGATACTAATGCAAATTTGCTAGCCAATCCTCGCATTAGAGTTAAAAATAAAGAAAAGGCAAATATTCATATTGGTGATCGTGTTCCGATTATTACATCGAATGTCTCTTCAAATGGCGTTATTTCAGATAATGTTCAATATATTGATACTGGTTTAAAACTTGATGTTGAACCTAATATTAGTATGGCTGGTGATGTTGATATTAAATTGACCCTTGATGTAAGTTCAATTGTTGGGACGCCAGTTGCGGGTGAGCCACCTCAGATTGGCTCCCGAAGAACTTCTACACAATTACGGTTAAAAGATGGTGAAACACAGGTGTTAGCGGGGCTAATTAGTGATGAAGATCGTAAAACAGTTAATAAAATACCAGGCTTGGGTGATTTACCAGTGATAGGTCGTTTATTTTCAAAACACTTCGATGAGAAAGTAAAAACTGAATTAATTCTTACGATCACCCCACATATTATTAGACCAAGAAAATCACCTGATGCTGATTTAGCTGACTATTGGATAGGCACCGAACTTCAAGTAGGTAGGGGGATGACGGGAACTAAGAAACGAACACGAGAAGAAATTTCTAAATTATTTAGAGCAGGCGTTGCTCCGGGTTCGGCAAATCAACCAGCAGCAGCCCCAAAACAAGAATCAGCTCCTCAAGGTTTAAATATTCAATTACCACCGGGTTTAACATCGTCTTTTTAGATGGTTCTTCCTTTGGGATATTCACGAAAGTTTGAGTTACGAATGAATGGTAATAAAAAATGTATGGTTGGATTCTCTTATATAGAGATGATCTTCACAGTTGCAATTTTAGCCTTATTGGCAACAGCTGCAGTGCCTTATTCTGAATTGATCGTTACTCGCCAAAAAGAAGCTGATCTTAAACGTGGATTGCGTGAGATTAGAACGGCAATTGATGCATATAAAAAATCAGCAGATGATGGTCGGATTACCAAGTTAATCGATGAGTCGGGTTATCCACATAGCTTGGAAGAGCTAGTAATGGGCATAGAAGATATTAAGGATCCTCAAAAAAGAAAAATATATTTTCTACGTCGATTACCTAGAGATCCAACGTTCTCTGACCAAGATGAATTAGCTTCTTTATCGTGGGGGAAACGTAGTTATGATAGTGATTATGAGTTTCCACAAGAGGGTGTAGATGTATTTGACATCTATTCTTTGAGTCAACAGGAAGGATTAAATGGTGTTCCGTATAATCAGTGGTAAATTTAAAGGTTTTACCTTTGTTGAAGTGATGGTGGTATTAGCTATTGTTGCATTATTGCTTACCATCGCTTTGCCACGATATTTTTCAGGTTTAGAGCGGGCAAAAGAAGCCATTCTTCACCAAGACCTAATGACAATGCGTGATGCAATCGATCATTACCATACTGATAAAGGAAGCTATCCTTATTCATTGGAAGCCTTGGTTCAAGAGAAGTATTTAAGAAGTATTCCTGTTGACCCAATAACCGAACTCGCAGACACATGGATAAGCGTACCATTACCTGATTACTCTATTGGTGTTTATGATATTAAGAGTGGTGCTGAAGGTGTCGCTCTTGATGGCTCTGCATATATTGACTGGTAATGAAGATAAGAAACTCGGGTTTTGCTTATATTGCACTATTAGCATCTTTGACTGTATTGATGTTAGTCCTGACTTCGGCATCAGAAAGCTTATACTTAAAATCTAAACGTGAACGGGAGCTACAACTCTTTTTTGTAGGTGAACAGTTCCGAAATGCTATAGGTAATTATTATGAGAGCTCTCCTCAAAGCGCTAAACAATTCCCCAAAAGTCTCGATGTTTTATTAAAAGATAATCGATCGATTAATCCCGCTCGACATCTTCGACGTATATACGAAGATCCAATATCTCGAAAGAAGGACTGGGGGCTAGTCAAAAATGAACAACAGGGTATTGTTGGCGTGTATAGTTTGACTACGGAACCTATATTGATAACTAACTTTGATTACAAAAAGGTTACCGTTGATATAGAGCAAGGAATGCTGGTTTATTCAGACTTGAAATTTATCTATACCCCTGAAAAAAAATAACAATTTCCCAAGCCGAATTAGACTATTCACATAGTGTATAATTTGGACTTTAAAGATTATTGGAATTCGTTACATATGTGTGGGATCGTTGGTGGTATTGCTGAAAGAAGTGTGACCCCTATTTTGCTGGAAGGCTTAAGAAGGCTCGAGTATCGAGGTTATGATTCTTCGGGTATCGCATTGTTAGATTCTGATAATTCTCTTCAACGTGTTCGCTCACTAGGAAAAATAAAGCAGCTTGAACATAAAATTGAACAAGATACGGAAGACTTTTCAGGTCGAGTTGGTATTGCTCATACTCGCTGGGCAACACATGGTATTCCATCAGAAAATAATGCTCACCCCCATATTTGTAATAATAAAGTAGCCGTTGTTCATAACGGGATTATTGAAAACTACCAAGCATTAAAACAATTACAGCTTAAAGCGGGTTATCGATTTACATCTGAAACAGATACAGAAGTAGTCGCGCACTCAATTCATCAGCAGTTAGAGTCTACAGATGATTTGCTTTTGGCTGTATCACAAGCATTAAATGAATTTGAAGGTGCTTATGCATTAGGTGTTATTGCAATCAATGATCCAAATACATTGATTGCTGCTAGAAAAGGGAGTCCCTTGGTTATAGGCGTTGGTATTGGAGAGTATTTCATAGCCTCAGATGTGTCCGCCTTATTACCTGTAACTCAGAATTTCATATTTCTTGAAGAAGGCGATATAGCAAAACTGACCTTAAGTTCAGTAGAGATAATTGATAAGAATGGTAAAAATGTAGAACGTGAAATAAAGCAGTCTAATTTAAATGTTACAGCAGTTGAATTGGGTGAGCATCGTCATTATATGCATAAAGAAATCTTTGAGCAGCCTCAAGCTGTTATTGATACTTTAGAAGGCCGAATTAGTTCAAACAAGGTGTTGGTTTCTAGTTTTGGGCCTCAAGCTGAACCGATCTTTGAGAGTATCGAACAAATTCACATTCTTGCATGTGGTACAAGTTATCACGCGGGACTCGTAGCTAAATATTGGTCTGAAGACATTATTGGATTGCCTTGTCAGATTGACGTTGCCAGTGAATACCGCTATCGAAACCCAGTAATTCAAAATAATACATTATTTGTTGCAGTCAGTCAGTCTGGTGAAACTGCGGATACTTTAGCTGCATTGCAACAAATCAACAGTGAAAATAGTGAAATAAATACACCAACACTATCCATTTGTAATGTTGCTGAGAGTAGCCTAACGAGAGAGTCTGACTTGTGCTATTTGACTCATGCAGGGCCTGAGATTGGCGTTGCATCTACGAAAGCATTTACAACCCAACTTGTGGCCTTAGCCTTACTAATTACATGTATTGGTAAAGTGAAAAAACGAATTACTAAAGAGCGTGAAGGCCTTATTGTTAAAGGCTTACAGAAGTTACCTAACTTGATCCGTAGCGCGCTGATACATGAAGAAAATATTAAAGAAATTGCTCAATTATTTGCCGACAAACAGCATGCGCTTTTCTTGGGACGGGGCACTATGTATCCTATAGCCTTAGAAGGTGCTCTTAAGTTAAAAGAAATCAGTTATATTCATGCTGAAGCTTATCCTGCAGGAGAGCTTAAACATGGTCCACTGGCATTAATCGATGAAAATATGCCTGTTGTTGCGATAGCGCCGTTAGATGACCTATTAGAAAAACTTAAATCTAACTTACAAGAAGTAAAAGCACGTGGTGGGCAGATGATTGTGTTTGAAGATGAGCAATCTGATATCAGTTCAGAAGAGGGATTTAATGTTATCAAAGCGACGACGAATGTTGGTCGGATTACAGCACCTATTACGTTTAACATCCTTCTACAACTACTTAGCTATCACGTAGCATTGATCAAAGGGACAGATGTAGATCAGCCTAGAAATTTAGCTAAATCTGTGACGGTTGAGTAGTTTTTATATGAAAGAGAAAATAATTGGTTTAGTAAAAATAAAACTGTATTCAGCAGTAAGTATTGGTAAAAATGATATTGCTTTAATCGTAGGTTTTATTGTAGATAGACCTTTTTTATTGCTTGAGCAGAGTTTATAAACTTGGTATTGAGAGTTAATGAGCTCGCATATATATATCATCTATTTGGTGGTGAATTATCATGAGGGGTTCAGTGAAAGCCAGAGTCATAACTCAATATAGACGGGTACAGGTTTATTTGGAAAATACACTTTGGGTGATAAGTGAAAAACTATTTCAGATGGGGCTGAGTGTTCTAGTCATTATTTTACTTGCTCGTTATCTAGGACCTGAACAGTTCGGTATTTTATCTTATGGTCTTTCGGTAATCTCTATATTTGCGATGGCAGGACATGTCGGTTTAAGTGGTTTAGTGGTGCGGGAATTAGTTAAAAATCCAGATAGACAAGAAGAAGTTTTGGGTACGAGCATAGTATTAAAAGGAATTGGTTATTTTATTGGTTTTTTGTTATTGCTTGTTTTTGCATTCATTTCAGAGCCAGAATATAGCATAGGTTTCTGGGTTCTGATTATCCTATCCTTTTCAATCTTATTTCGACCAATAGATGTGATAGATTTTTGGTTTCAATCCCGCCTTGAAGCAAAGTTCACAGCAATATCTAAAATGATTGCGTTATTAGTCAGTTCGCTATTAACTATTGCATTAGTCTTTTCGGAAGTAGAACTTGTTTTATTTACTTTACCGATTGTTATTCAATCCATTCTAACCGCGATCTTACTGTTAGTTTTTTACAAATACAAGTCTGTGATAGGGGGGGGGAAATGGTGTTTTTCCTCGACAAAAGCGAAAGAATTAATTAAGCAAGGTGTACTTGTATTTTTAGGTTCAATCTTTGCTGTGGTTTACTTGAAGGTTGACCAAGTTATGCTGAAATGGATGGTTGGTGTAGAAGAAGTTGGAATTTACTCTGTGGCATCTACACTTTCAGAAGCATGGTATTTTCTACCTGTGGCAATTGTTTCTTCACTTTTTCCAAAGTTGATTAATCTCAGAGAGTCTAACCCATTAATGTATAAGGCCAGGCTCCAACAGATCTTTGATTTATTGTTTTTAATAGCAATGGTTATCGCTACAATTGTTAGCTTTGTTGCAGATCCTCTAATAGAATATTTATTTGGGAAGGCTTTTCATGATTCTGGAGAAGTACTTGTTATTCATATATGGGCTGCAGTCTTTATATTTATGCGAGCTGCCTTTAGTAAATGGATTTTAATTGAGAACGTTTTGATCTTTTCATTGATTACACAGGGTCTTGGTGCTATGTCTAATATTATATTAAACTGGTTCTTCATCCCAACTTATGGCGCAGTGGGTGCAGCATATGCTACATTAATTTCTTATGCAGTTAGTTCTTACCTAGCCCTTATTTTTTATTCAAGAACTCGAGAAGTTTTTGTGATGATGTCATTGGCAATCTTATCCCCTTTACGCTACTTAACCGTAGTGAGGAAGCTAGGGTGAGTTGCGAAATGATGATGCATTTGAAGGACGATTGATGAATTGGCTAAAAAAAATATTACCATTTTGGTTGAAACAAATAATTCTGAAAATAATTTTTTTCCCAAGAAAGGTGGTTACTCCAGTTCTTTCTAGATCAAAATTTCTTACTAATATCTATTATTTATTTTTTAGTCAAAAGTTTGATCGAGAACATATGGCCGTCATTTCAGGGCGAAATGCCTATTATCATGGGCTTAAAAGTGGAAAAAAAGCTTCAGCATTGCTTCGTCGAAATATACATCGGCTTGAAAAAGGTCTAATTATGCGACCACGACGAGATAGTTTTGCTGAAGGTTTTATTAATGAGACTGTTAATTATTATCAGGTTTATGTGAATTCTGATGAGGTATGTGACGTTGAGAAAAAATGGTTTACTGATGTTTTGAATGAATACTTTTCAATTATAAAAGATACGAAAACTATTGCCCAAGCACGAAGCGCTTTCAAAACTTGCATTATCGACAAGATGACCTCTTATGAAAATGTAAAATTTACGCCTTATTTGTATGAAAAACTACCCCCATCTGATATTAGCTTTGAAAAATTACACCAGCTATTTATAAGAAGAAGATCTGTTCGTTGGTATGAGAATAAACCCGTACCTATTTCCTTAGTTGAAAAAGCCATTAATATAGCGACATTGGCTCCATCAGCTTGCAATCGCCTTCCTTATAGTTTTTATATTTCTTCATCGAAGACTAAAGCCGTGGAAATGGCAAGCTTAGCTGGAGGTACATCAGGTTTCAATGACAATATTCCTTGTACTATTGCGATAGTAGGAGACTTGTCAGCCTATCCTGAAGAGCGTGATCGACATTTAATATATATTGATGCTTCATTAGCAGCAATGCAATTGATGTTAGCCTTAAATTCTTTAGGTTTAGCAACATGTTCTATAAACTGGCCGGATATCGAATCGGCAGAAAAAAAGATGCAAAGACTACTTAAATTGAAGAGTTACCAGCGCCCTATTATGTTATTGACGGTAGGTTATGCTGACGAAAAGGGAATGATTCCTTTTTCACAGAAAAAAAATGCTCAAATAGTGTTGCATAAAGTATAGATAAAGTAAGAGGCAGGTAATGATTGTTGAAATTAGAAAAGCAGGTTTTTTAAACAAAGGTGCAGAGTTAATGCTTTATGCAATCTTGGATAAAATGAAAAGGGAGTTTCCGGTAGCCAAATTTGCAATGGCACCTCATCCAGTTGCTGCGCCTTATGAGGAAAGGATTAAACTACACCTATATCAGAAACCTGATATTTGGAGGTACAGATTCCAATGGGGTAAGGTATTTAGCCTTATACCTAGATTTTTTCGTAAGATGTATGGGGTGGTTTTAGATCGTGAAATAGATGTGGTTCTAGATGCTGCAGGTTTTGGCTATAGTGATCAGCAAGGAAGAAATGCGAGTTTGGGTTTAGCTAATGCATGCAAGCGATGGAAAAAAAATGGTGCTAAGGTGATTCTTTTACCTCAAGCATTTGGTCCATTCAATGATCCGGTAATCAGAAAGTCGATGAAAATCGCTATAGAAAATGCAGACATTATTTTTGCACGAGATAAAATTTCATATGATTATTTAATTGATATAGCTGGTGAAAGACAAACGATAAGGATCTCACCTGATTATACCAATTTAATTGAAGGCATCTTACCTGATGACTTTGATACGATAAATAATCAGTTTTGCTTGATACCTAATTATAGAATGATCGATAAAACCTCAGAAGATAAGAGCTCATTGTACATACCATTTATGATTAAATGTGCTCAATACCTTATAAAAAGAGGCGTGAAACCATTTCTATTGGTTCATGATGGAATCAATGACTTGCTGTTAGCTGAGGAGATAAGTAAAGGTGTAGGAGGTGAAATACCAATTGTTAAGGAAACTCACCCTTTAAAAATAAAAGGTATTATTGGTGCTTCTGAAGGAATGGTTGGTAGCCGTTTCCATGGGTTAGTAAGTGCGCTAAGTCAAGGGGTACCAGCGTTAGCAACAGGGTGGAGTCATAAGTATGAAGAGTTATTTAATGATTATGATTTTCCTGAGGGGATATTGAACGTAACTTGTAATGAGCAAAAATTACATAATAAATTAGATATGATAATTAATCAGAAGTCGCAAGCCATAATTAAAAAGACTCTTGGAGAGAAATCATCTATACAAAAACAGCAATCAGAGATGATGTGGACTGAAGTATTCACGCTGTTAAACAGTAAAAAATAATAGAAGATTCAGAATCTAGATGCTTAAATTTAGTTTGCCGAAGTTTTAATATTACTAATTATGTATCAATCTCAATAAGGGGTTAATTTGAAGATCAAAGTTTTATTGTTTACACCTTATTTCTTTCCCGGTTTCAAAGGGGGGGGGCCAATTAAATCAATAAAAAATTTAATTGAGAAAATTAGTGATGAGTATGAATTCTGGATTGTAACAAGTGATAGGGATTTGAACGATATCACACCATATAAAGATATCACTGTCGACAAGTGGAATGCTGTTGGTCAGGCAAATGTTTTTTATGTTAGTCCTGAAAAATTAACGATATTAAATTTTATGGGGATTATAAAGGACTCAAGATGTGAAGTCATATATTTAAATAGCTTTTTTAGCCTTAATTTTTCCATTAAAATTTTAATTGCTTGTAAATTTGTGTTCTATAGTGGTATTAACTCGATTATCATAGCCCCACGAGGAGAGTTTTCATCTGGTGCATTAAAAATAAAGGCTTTTAGAAAGAAAGTTTTTATATTTCTAGCTCGATTTACAGGGCTATATAAAAATATTCTGTGGCAAGCCACTAGTAATATAGAGAAAGAAGATATTACCTATAATTTTAATCTTAAGAAAGGTACTATTTTTCTTGTTAAAAATTTGCCATCAACGGTAAATGTTGATTTAAAAGAAAAATGCTTAAGTGATGTATTAAAGATAATATTTTTGTCTAGAATCTCTCCCAAAAAAAATTTAGAATATGCTTTAAGAGCGATGAGGAAAGTTGTTGTAGAGGTGCAATTCGATATTTATGGACCTAAAGAAGATATGGAGTATTGGGTTTTATGCCAAAGCTTATTGGATGAGTTACCAAATAATATAAAAGTGAGTTATTGTGGTCTTGTTGAACCAGAAAATGTAAGTAGTACATTTTCTATGTATGATCTATTTTTCTTCCCTACGCTTGGTGAAAACTATGGACATGTAATAGCGGAGTCTTTATCAGTTGGAACATCCGTTTTGCTAAGTGATCAGACGCCTTGGCGTAATTTAGAAAATGACTCATTAGGATGGGACTATGCTTTGTCGGATGAGATAACTTTTGTGAAAGTTATAGAGAGTATTTCAAGACTATCTATTGAAGAAAAGATAAGCTTGCGTAAGAAGGTAATAGAAAACAGCTATAAACGGATCTATAACCCTGCAGATGTTGAGGCAAATAGAGCGTTGTTTTTAACCGCAGCAAAGACAGAATAATTTAAGGTTAGGATATACATGTTCAACAATAAAACGCTACTTATCACTGGTGGTACAGGCTCATTTGGTAATGCTGTATTGAACCAGTTTTTAGACTCTGCTCTTAAAGAAATTCGTATTTTCTCGCGAGATGAGAAAAAACAAGATGATATGAGAAAGAAGTATAATAATCCCAAGTTGAAGTTTTATATTGGAGATGTACGAGACTATCAAAGTATTTTGAATGCTACTCGTGGTGTGGATTATATTTTTCATGCAGCGGCACTAAAACAAGTTCCTTCTTGTGAATTTCATCCAATGGAAGCGGTTAAAACAAATGTGTTAGGTACTGAGAACGTACTTGAAGCAGCGATACAGAATGAAGTGAGTCGAGTGGTATGTTTAAGTACTGATAAAGCTGTTTACCCAATAAATGCGATGGGTATATCTAAAGCGATGATGGAAAAAGTCATGGTGGCTAAATCTCGTAATGTCGATGAATCTAAGACGGTTATCTGTGGAACACGTTATGGCAATGTGATGGCCTCCAGAGGGTCTGTTATTCCATTATTTATTGACCAAATTCGTACAGGTGAGGCTTTAACCTTAACCGATCCTCATATGACTCGTTTTATGATGACATTAGCTGATGCCGTGGATTTAGTTTTATATGCATTTGAACATGGTAATAATGGGGACATTTTTGTACAAAAAGCACCTGCAGCTACAGTGAAAACATTAGCTGATTCCTTAGTAGAGCTGATGGATAAACCAAAACATCCGATTAATATTATTGGCACACGACATGGTGAGAAGTTGTATGAAGCATTGTTAAGCCGTGAAGAAATGGCTTGTGCTGAAGACCGAGGTGATTATTTCCGAGTTCCACCTGATTTACGTGATTTAAATTATGCGAAGTTTGTGGAGGAAGGTGAAGAGAAAATATCTCAAATGGAAGACTATAATTCACATAATACTGAGCAGTTAGATGTTGATGGTATGAAAATATTATTGCTTAAGCTTGGGTTTATGCAAGCCATTATTGATGGCCAATCTATTGCCGCAGAAGAATAAAGTGAAGGTTTTAATTACTGGTTCAAATGGCTTCTTAGCTAAAAACTTGAGAGTACATTTATCTGAACGTATAGATGTCGAAGTTATATGTTTTAC
>ENA-OSET01002554-OSET01002554.1-sediment-metagenome-genome-assembly--contig:-NODE-2554-length-17478-cov-4.447331_pt1 | contig 17478 bp, 9 predicted proteins | sample MGYA00237882_ERZ534229 | MGnify/ENA primary metagenome ERZ534229 (study PRJEB26408, sample SAMN06266212) | sediment metagenome | isolation source: Hudson Canyon methane seep mesocosm | place: USA:Hudson... | reverse complement strand
CAGGGCTTGTACCACCAACTAATGAGTCAGCCGGGCCAGTGAACCACTGAGATACTTCCTGCAGACCAATTACATGAGGGCTACGACGATTTATTTCATCAGCCAAAGCTTGTGCACGCTCTGGAAAGTTAGTTGCTTGAACAGTCTGGAACACTTCACTTACTGCAAGTGGAATAGCGATAGGGTTTTGTTGCTCAGGAGGTAACTCTGCCTGCTGCTGTGCCGTTTCAATTACTGGAAAAATATCTGCACCTAAGTAGATATTGCGAGACATAACTTTTATTTTATCAGTACTAGAATCAGCTGCTGCCATTTGCGTTGTCAGCATAGAGGCGCCAAGTACTAACGCTCCCATCTTGCTCATGTGTAATTTCATGGTGTGCTCCATTATTATTAAGTTTTGTTTTTAATTATTTTCGTATGGCATCAAACCGAGGAACGATGCGCTACAAACATGCTCGCGCAGGTGAGGTTAACTTGCAGTGCAAATTCAGGTTAAAACGTGTTGAAAAGTGTAAATATCGAGGTTATTAGAGGGACTGGTTCACATTTTGGATGAATGAGCTTTACGAATATGCCTCATTCACTTTCTGTATCAATTCGTTTAAGTCTTGTTGATCTTCTTCACTTAACGAACAATGATCCAAAACATAATTCGCCGTTTTAATCACCGCACGCCACCGAGGTTTGGCAGGTAAGGTTTTTACACTTAGGTATTTATCCAAGGTTCTCGTTTTAGCAGTTGCGCCATCAACATACACACGCCAGCAATGGCTCTCCTCTGCCAAATCGGCCTTTGTTTTGTGGGTATAACGCTCCCACGTGATGAGTGTGGTACGTAACGCTTTAACAACTAATTCTTTTGGATCACTATCTGGTAAGTGAGTATTTACTTCTAATTCATTTGACTCATCTTTGGTATTAAGTTGAATTAGTGTTGATTCAATTTGTTCCATTCTCTGTCGGTTCTCAGATAACTCCAATGAGAGGCTAGAAAGCAATTCTTGGGTATTTGTACTAGTTTTTGTATCGATATTATGAAGAATAAGCGTTAAAAAACGCTCATTTTCACTATCAATAGTTTGAATTGATGCATTAATTGAATTTGATTGCGTATTTAGCTTAATAGACAGTTTTCGTAGAACTTGGTTTGAGTTTAAGTGCTCTCTAAGTTGGTTGGTCGACGCTTCAGCAATGTAGTGCGTGATTGTTATATCAGATTGATCGAAGTTAGAGAGCTCAGCATCCTCTATGCCCAATAATGTGCTCGCGCCAGTATTTACAAATATAATATCCAAATCTTCATTCAATAATAGTATATTTTCTTGTGATGCATCTAAGGCATTAGTGAGCCGTAGGTTGGAAAAATTAAGTTGTTGTTTCTGCTGTTTTTGGTGTTGAATCTCACTTTTCAGCTGTTTATTTTCTAAAGATGCCAATAGAAGTCGCTTAACACTGACCTGACTATATACTCGCGCTGTGAGTTCTTGTTCGTGGTATGGTTTGGTAAGATAATCATTCGCTCCCGCATTAAGTGCCTGAACAATGTCGTTAATTTGGTGTCGAGCGGTTAGCATGATAATAGGCAGGGTATAAGCATCGAACTGTTCACGTATTTCTTTGCAAACGTCTAAACCATTTTTCCCGGGCATCATCCAGTCGAGCAATATAAGCTCTGGAGAAGATTGAGGTAGGCTGTCTAATAAAGCTTGTCCATTGGGGAATACTTTAATTTGATAGCCTGCATCAAGTAATTGGCTAGCAACAAGTTCGCGATTAACTTCTTCATCATCTGCATAAAATATTAACGCATTTTTAGTAAGGCAGTTATGAAATTCTGGTGAAATAACAGAGGTATTTTCATCAATATTAATAGGTACGCTATTAGAACTTAAGGCTTGTTGTTCATAATCTTTTGCTTCATGTTCTTTTGATTCAATATTTGGTTTAACCGCAGCCCTAGGAAGCGTGAATTCTGCAATTGTACCCTCGCCTTCCACTGACCTAAGAGTCAACGCACCTTCATGTAACTCAACTAGCATGCGTGTGATAGATAAACCAAGCCCTGTTCCTCTAATCTCATTACTAGACTGCCCCTCTATAGTCTCAAAGGGTTTCAAAACAGTACTCAACTGATCAGACGAAATACCAATACCGCTATCACTTACTTGAATCAATATGTGATTATTTTGCCGCTGAGCATTTATACGAATATACCCTTGCTCAGTGAATTTAATCGCGTTACCAATCAGGTTGTATAGGATTTGCTGCAAGCGCTGCTCATCTGCAAGTACTTGGTTAGCATCTTCATCAATATTGAAATCAAGTGCTATGGGTTTATTTTTGATAAGGGGGCTCAGGCTTTGAATTGTGCTATCAATAAGAGGCCCTAGGTAGGTAGCTTTTATCTGAATACTTAACTTATCGTGCTTCATACTAGATATATCAAGTATATCGTTAACTAAGTTCCCCAAACGATTTGCAGTTGATTCGATAAGATTAATTCGGTTTCTTGCACCCTCAGAGAGCGTTGGTGATTCCTGTTTTATCGTTTTAGCTAGCCCTGCAATGCCATGAAGTGGCATTCTTAATTCATGCGATGTGCTAGCCAGAAAGTCATCTTTGAATTCATCAAGCTTAATGAGTGATTTGTTTTTCTCTTGAAGTGACTTTGATAAGCTCTCTATTGCAAGGAAGTTTGATAAATATCGCCTAACAAGTCCTGTTAACTGAAATAATACAAAAGCCAAAACACCAAAATGAGTCAGGTTGGTTGTACGAATCACATAACTATAATTGAGCATGTCATTAATGACTGCAAAAAGGAAAACAAACAAGCTTAAACCAAAAATCTTTGAATGCTTAAGTTTAGCCTTGAGAGCCTTGCCCCAGCTATAAACAATGAAAGGAACGAAGAGAAGTAGCAGTACTTGAAAGAAAGGATTTAAGCCTGAATAGGTGTCTACCTCGAACATTAACGCAGCAATACAGAACGGAATAGCCGTTAACCACCCAAGCAAAGGTAGCTTCTTAGTGGTTGTTTCTGGAAAGATCAATTGAAAATAATTTAAAAAGAACGGCAACATAAGGTACATCGTAATGTTTTCAGTTGATTGAAGTGTTTGCCAGTCAAAATGATTGAATAGATAAAGTATGCGCTCATCCATACTTAAACGTCGAATACCAATAGCAAAACAAAACAGACTAAAGAACAGAACTTTTTTATCTTGAGGCCGTGACAAAAATATAAGTAAACAGAATATGCCTGTTAAAAGGAGAATTGTGCCGGAAGTGGTGGCCTTTAAAATAGGGATATCACGAATAAGATGTACGCCACTCTCGTCAGTAATTTTTGGGGCATACCAGATACCCCCCCAAAGGTAATGATAGTTTGAGGTTTTAATAAAAAGTTCAACTTTGCCGTCTTGTGGCGTGAATTCGTAGACGCGAGGCAAATACCCTGGTTTTTCGTGTTCTTTATCTGTAGCTATAGTGCCGTTACCACCCAATCGAACATTATTACTCCACAACTCGTAAGCACTGGCCATGTCAGGAAGGTAGATATAGACTTTATCTAAGTTTTTAGGTACCAATATTTCTTTATAGTAAGTGCCGTAACCTTTTGGAGGGAGCGGATTATGGCTGTCAGGAACCTCGCTAAAATTCTGATTCCATGAGCCTGGTACATATACATTTTTCCAAGAATCTGCTTGCTTATTTTCTGCATCATGAATGAAGCTTTCCCAGTCAAAGTACCAGGTACCTTCCAAACTATGAACTTCACTATTTCCCCAGTCATTAAGACGTAAATCAATTATGTTATTACTTTTAGGTATCGGTTGATTTACCGGTTTGGATTGCACTGCTAAAACATCAGTAGCGATTAAAAAGCAAAGTGCGATATAGAGAAAATCAAGTAGTGAATTTTTAGTCATTTTGGCTAATTAATTATTGTTATTGGGTGTATTTTATATTCGTTATTTTTTAGGTATTAATAGTAACGCGAATCGAAAGCAGATACTTGCGTTTATTTTAAACTTATCTACTCATTGAGCTAATACTTAAGTAAGGAAATCTGAAAGAGCATTGTTGGTTTTATCAAAATATGGAATAGAATTAACATAAATTAAAAATTCATGCCGGTAAATTAATGGCTATATTATCAAGTGACAGCGCTATTATTACCAATGATGGGTCAACGCTTTTTATTCATATTCACCTAGAAAATAGAACGCATAGCTGCAACTTAATATACCACCAAAAAAATCTCAAAGGATGTCGTTTGCAACGTTCATCTAGCAATATGTCTCTCGCTACAGATGTACGTCCCAATTTAATATTTAGTGACACAATGTGAAATAAATGTGCTGCCGTATAGTCAATAATAGAACGCCTTAAATGTTCATCACTAATTTCTTGCAGTGCTTTCTTATAAAGGTTTTTGCTAAATAAACATTCTTCGCGTGGTACGTTGCTTTCAGTTATTCTTTTAGACATATCAAGATAATTAAATACAGATATATTCGGGTTATAGACAATTTTTTCGTTTAATGCCAAGCGTGAAAAAAAGTCCAGCTCAGCACTTGATTGATCTTCAACCTTAAATCCCCCAATACGTTTGAATGTATCGCGCTTGATACTAAAACTTGAGATAACGAATGGTTGATCACCAAGTGCACTTGTTTCGAAATAACGATTAGATATTCTATTAATATTGGTATCTTTTGGGAAATTAACTTTCGCATCTCTAAATTCCCCATCATGGGTCATAAATTGGTAACCAGAACCAAAGCAATTAACGTTAGGATGCTTATCTGATAAACGAACAATATCTTCTAAATAATGAGGCTCCCAGGCATCATCAGCGTTTAAGAATGCAATAAGCGGGTGCCGAGCATTGGCAACGCCATAGTTTACAGCTTTTGAAAAATTCGAGTTAGGAATATGAAGCATGCTCATATGTTGACAGGAGAAGTTTGAAATTTTAGCAAACTGATTGGGGGACTGTTCACTATGGTCACGAAAGTTCACGACAATAATTTCAAAGTCATTATAGGTTTGAGCCAACGCACTTTTAACTGCCATACATTGGATGTTTCTACTATCCGAAATCGGAATAATAATTGAAATCTTTTGTGTTGACGTACTCATAATTCCTTCCCCGGTAATTCTCTTTAACCGATATAGAGTTTTCAATGCTTGCCATATACAGGTATTTGGAAGGTAGCGACGCTAGTAAGCACCTCTACCAAAAACGACAACAGGAATGGTTGCGAATAGTATTTTTAAATCAGTGAGCAAACTCTTTTCTTTAATATAACGAATATCTAAATCTACCTGCTCCTCAAATGTTGTGTCTGCACGACCAGAAACTTGCCATAAACCAGTTAATCCAGGCTGAGTTTCTAGACGAGACATTGATTTATAATCGTATTGATCCGTCTCTTGAGTGAGTGCGGGTCTTGGACCTATCAATACCATGTCGCCTTTTACTACATTGATTAGCTGAGGTAGTTCGTCTATTGAATATTTTCTAATCATCCGTCCAACACGTGAAACTCTAGGGTCTCGAAATAACTTCTTACAAACGCCTTCACGGTCACTTTTAATTAGATTTATATCAACATATTTTGGGTCATCTGGCATGTACATAGAGCGAAACTTATATATCTTAAATCGTCTTCCTCTCTCACCGACCCGTATTTGAGAGTAAATTGCAGCACCTTGACTCTCTAGACGTATGAATATGCTAGTTAATATGAAAACTGGGCTCAGTAGTAAAATCATCATTACAGCCACTATTTTCTGTAGAAGAATTGGCAAGCCAGTTTGTTTGTTTATTTCATTTTGAAAGTTCATGGTTAGACTCCTTTTGGGTTCATTAGTATTCTTAATAAAAAAATCGGATTACCAATTACATACCGTTTGAATTTGCTTTTTGGTTCTTGAGCAAGACGCCATACCCACTCCATTCCTATTTCTCTAAGCCATAAAGGGGCACGAGGTATTTTTCCAGAATAGAAATCGAATAACCCACCAACAGCGAGTGTGATATCGACGTTTAAAAATTCACGATTCTCTTCAATCCAATGCTCTTGATAAGGAGAGCCTAAGCCAACTAACAATATATTTGCTTGCGATTCATTAATTACTTTGATTATTTTTTGTGAATTTTTTTTATCAAAATAACCATGATGAGTTCCAACAATTTGTAGTCCTTGATGGGTGTGTTTTAAGTTTTTAGCAGCAGTTTTAGCTAGTCCTGGTTCAGCACCTAGTAGAAATATTTTTTTCTTACGTTTAATGGATTCTTCACATAAAAGTGGAAGTAGATCTGTTCCATTAATATTGTCTTTAAGTGCACAGCCTTTACAACGCGCAGCTAAACGAACGCCTGAACCATCGGCAAACACCATGTCGCCTAAATTAATATTATGAGCCAAAGATTCGTTATATTTGAATAAATTAATCGAATTAACATTAACGAAATACCCCACTTTTGTGCCAATCACATTTTTACTATTAATAACCATATTGACAGCGTCTTTCATACTTACATTATCAAGGTGCACGCCAAAAAGACTTATTGTATTAGTCGACACTAAATTATTTGATCGATATAAAACAGTACAAATAAGGAAGCGCAACACCAAAAAAAGATAAGTAAAAGCATTATAATTACACTGTGTTTTCAAGGTCTCTTCCAATGGTATTTGAGATAGGCCACTCATTTTCCTAAGGTTGTATACATTTATCAGACCTGCTTTCTGGTATTTAAAGTTACTAATAAATTCATTTTCACCTTCATGTAGTGGGAGCCCACAAAGTGCTATGTCTCCTTTAATAACCTGCAACAAAACTAATGAGTGTTTCAGGTATCCTTTTGAGAATTTGACTAGATAATTTTCCCGCTTTAATACATCGTATTTGAGTTGAATTTCAAATGGATATTGATAACAGAATAATGCTAATAAAATATTGAGACACCATAGGGGTAATAGAATAAGTATTGCCATACTTGATAAACAGATATCAATAATACGTATTAATGCTGATTGCCTAGCACGCTCATTTTGCAAAATCGGTGTCTTTAGAGCTTTGGTCATGGGAAAACTCCTAACAAATGCCATATATTTATATGTATGATGTTTGCAGAAGCTATGCCAAAAGCATAAAAATCAATAACACACTGTTTATAAAGAAATAATTAAATGGTTTTATAGTTTTTTAGATAGAGAGTTTTCTGAGGAGCATTGCAATTTAAGAAAGTTTTTTATTTTGGAAATAATATTAAGCGCTATTTACAACTCAATTAACTGTTATTCAGGTAGTCTTCTTATATGGGGAGAGATTTAGTTTGTTAGACGTACAACAAACGAACTGAATAGTATCATAAGTCGAGATTAAACCGGACGCTGACCAATATTGTTTCTGACATATTCTCTTGCATATTCAATAAATGCTCGATTGACTCTTCCGACAAAACAGCGCCTTTACGAAGTAAAAGAATGCCCGACACCGTTGAGATATTCTTTTGTAGAATCATCCCCTCTTTTAAAGAGTGCAAAGGAAGGACGATTTCAGTATCTCCACTTGCTTGCTCAATCTCCATTGTTATGGAGCTCAATGAGGTTAGTAATGATTGGTCATATTTACCCTTCTCAGCTTGCATCGCTGACATGGTAGCATCATGACAAAGATGTTTTGTGATTTTTATACCCAAGCGCCACTCTACATAGTCAATCGCTAGTACTAAAATCCTTGCAGTAAGAGGAAGTTCATCACCACATAACCCATTAGGGTAACCAGAGCCATCAAGATATTCTTTTTGTTGAAACAATAAGCTTGATACTTCTTGAAGCGGTGAAAATGCCATTAAAGTGCATGCCCCATTTGCCGGATATTGCTTATATAATAAAAATTGTTCTGGACTCATTTCATCAAGTGTCAATTTAAGTATTTCGTCAGGGATACCCATTTTACCAATCCCGTGAAGCCTTGCTGATATGATAAGTGTTTGTTTAATTTCATCACTTAAACATAAGTCAGTGGCGATATGACTCACTACTTCAGATATGCGCTGCCCAACATCTCGTTGGCCTTTTAATTTCAAGTCAATTAGGTTGATTAATACTTCTTCCATGACACTATAACCGTCATGCAAGTCCTGATAAGCCTGATCAACATTCTGTTCAGAAAGTGCAATTTCTTCTTTTTGATGACTTTGTTTCGTTTCTAAAGTTTTAACTGCATGGTCAACAAACGCTGCTGATTGAGCCATTTCACGTTCAGACCTTTCTATATCAATAGTTAAAGCATCATTTTGTTTTTTAAAGCTTTTAAGAACTCTGTTCTTTAATTTATTCTTTCGACGATGCGCTAAGGCGTTATCGACCAAGCTAATGACTTCTGCTGCGTCCCAAGGTTTTGAAAGGTAGCCAAAGATGCCGCCATCATTGATAGCTTTCACCGTCGACTCCATATCCGAATAACCGGTTAACAATATTCTTTCAGTTAAAGGATAAAGTGTTTTTGCTTGTTCAAGAAAATCAGCACCACTTAAACCAGGCATACGCATATCACTAATGATCAGGTCAACGGTTTGAGCTTCTAGTAATTCTAAGGCTTTCTCACCACTACTTGCTGTAAAAATAACGTAAGATTGATTTCTGAAAAGACGTTTTAAGGCACTTAAAATACTTGTTTCATCATCGACAATTAGAATTCGTTGGTTCATATCAGTGCTCGCATGTCATCATTTATTGATAATTACAATATGTCTAAGCTGTCATTCGTGTCAATTTAGTTTATTGTGCTTTTGTAACTAGATATTAAGCTGTCGTAAATTCGCAGTTAACATTCTTCCTGGAGGTGAACCTACGCCGCTAGAAGTGCATCTACTTTTCTAATTAACTCACTGTTCTCAAAAGGTTTTTCGATAAGCCCGTCAACCCCTAATGACATTACCTGCGCGACCTTCGCTTTTTCTGCCGCAGAGACCACCAATACTTTGATCCCCGCTAGAGATTCATTTGACTTCATCACTTCCAACACCTCAAATCCACTCATTCCTGGCATAATAATGTCTAGCAAAATAACGTCAGGTTTAAATTTCATCGCTTTTTCAATACCTTGGGCGCCATTTTTAGCCAAAATAATATTTACTTTTGACTTAAAAAGTTCACTTAAAATTTTAAGATTAGCTTTTTCATCATCTATGACTAAGATAGTTTGACGCTCAGGCATTAAATTTTTCATAAATTACTTTCCGGCTATACTGCGTTTTTACGCAAATATCGATGCTACATTACTAATGGCTAATTTGAGCATACAGTTTGTCTGCATATTCTGAAGCATCTTCATACTCAACATTATCGACCAGTTCAATTATTTTATTAATAATAATTGAATATTCATTATCCTTACACATTGCTTGTATTCCGGGTAAATGTTTTTCTACTGAAAAATCAGAAGCCGCCAGCAACGGTTTTATTTTATCCAAATCACTCCGTAATCTTTCGATTGAAAACGGAACAGTTAACTCAGTTTGAGGGATATTAACTATGTGAGCAAGATCTTCTAGTAGCACATCCAATTCCTTTAATGTTATATCAAATAATGTCTTACTTGATGCTCCTTCTAATAAAGTATATTCCAGCTCCTCGCATAACGTCGATAATTCAAAAGCCCCAATATAAGCAGAATTCGACTTTAACGAGTGTATAATTCGATGAAGTGTTTCCCAATCGCCTTCTAGATACAACTGTTCAAGTACTTCTTTTCCTTCTTGGCCGTTCACAAAATCGTTAACTAAACCCAAGTAAAATTCAGCATTGCCTTTTAAATTCCCCAAGGCCAAATCATATTTAATTCCTTTAACCTGTCTAATTAAAGATAATTTATCTTGAATTTTTTTAGGTATATCAACACGTGAAAAAGCTGTGTTATCAATATTTACTTCTGCGTATACTGGCCTATCTAAATGGGAATCAACCGTCACATTCAAGTAGCTTATCAATGTTTTATTCAGTAAATCAGGATCAATCGGCTTAATTAAATGAGTATTCATACCAACCTCTCGACTTTTGTCTACATCACTTTGCATCGCATGGGCTGTCATCGCAATTATGGGCAGTTCCCCCAGTTTCAACGTATTCCTAATTTCTTTAGTGGCCGTTAATCCGTCCATTTCTGGCATCTGAATATCCATAAGAACTAAGTCATAAGTCTTTAGCTTTAACTTTTCTAAAGCAATCAATCCGTTTTCTGCAATATCGACCTTAACGTTCGTATCCTGTAAAAACCCTAACATTACTTTACGATTGAGAACGTTATCCTCCACTAATAAAATGTGGAACGAAGATAAATCTGGTGCAGCAACTTCAGTTTTAAAACTGCGAGGGGATTCTTCCACAAGAGGTGTTAGAACATTAAGAATTGAATCGATCAATATCGTTTGGTTAACAGGTTTTTCAATAAATCCTTGAATCGCTGTACCACTGATCAGTGGCTTTGCCGCATATTTGTCATAAGCTGAAACCATAAGAATATGTGGTGATTTTTTGATACCTAATTGACTAATATGGTGCGCGACTTCAATACCATCCATATTGGGCATTCGCCAGTCCATAAAAATAATATCATAGTAAGTATCATTATCTTCAGAACGTTTAATTAGCTCAAGTGCCTCTTTACCTGATTCAGCTTCATCAGCATGAATACCTAAGTCATGTAGAAGTGACTGCAATGCAGTTCTAGCCAATGGAGTATCGTCTACCATTAGTACCTTCAGCCCAGATAACTTACTTTTATCAACCAATGTTCCAGCGATAAAATCCACTTTTTCTACTAAAACGGTAAAATGAAAGGTAGTTCCTTTACCTATTTCACTTTCAAGCCATATTTCTCCACCCATTAATTCACTAAGCTGTTTTGATATAGCTAAACCAAGACCGGTTCCTCCATATTTTCTTGTTACTGAATCATCTGCTTGGGAGAATGATTGGAACAATCTAGTCTGCTCTTCCTCAGTCATGCCAATACCAGTATCAATAACAGAGAATTGCAACATTAGCTGCTTATCTCTGTCTTCTTTTATCTGCAATTTGATACAAATGGTGCCTACTTCAGTAAATTTAACGGCATTACTAATTAAATTCACAATAACTTGCTGGAGCCTATAAGAATCACCGACAAGCTTGGGCGGGATATTTTTTTCTATATTCAAAATTAACTCAAGGCCTTTATCATGAGCCTTTAAAGCATTCAGGTTGATTGCTCGACTTAATAAATCTTCTAATGAGAATGCGCTTTTTTCAAGGGTTAACTTACCCGCTTCAATCTTTGAAAAGTCGAGAATTTCATTAATTAATACTAATAGACCTTCACCTGACTCCAAAATATTTTTAATATTATCTTTTTGCGCATCATCCAAGTCAGTTTTAAGTGTCAAGTGGCTCAAACCAATGACAGCATTCATAGGTGTACGAATTTCATGACTCATTTTTGCTAAAAAATCAGATTTAGCTTCACTGGCTTTTGCAAGTTTTATATTGGTCTCAGCAAGCGCGATGGTACGCAAACTTACTTTACTCTCCAAGCTTCTATTTAACTCTATGTTATCTTTATTAATTAAACTAAATTTATTCGCTAATGCAAAGGCAAGTAATATCGATTCTAAGGCAATACCCCCTAAACCAAAAAGGTATCTATTTACATCCATAAAGGATAAATATCCTGTAGCATTGAAATTAAAAACTATATTGGGGGCAAATAATGCCACAAAAGCTAATAAATAATACTTAGCTGGTTTAAAACCACGATACCAGCAAAACAAGCCAGCAATAAAGGCAAAGATCAGATAAATACTAGTTTCCAATATTAATATCGAAAATCCTAAACCGCGTTCAAAAACAACAACGGGTATAGTTAAAATAAAGAGCCAATTAGAACCAATGGCAGTGAGATATAATTTTGGATGATATTTTTTTAATTTTAAAAAATCAGCATAAAATAAAGTGCCAAAAATACAAACTAAAGAAAAAAATGGCCAATGTAGTGAGGGATAAGATTCGCCCGTTACTTGAGGGTGAATCAAGAGAAAATGAGACCAGCCTAAAACCCAAGAGAACGCATACAGAGCATAATAAAGGTGAGACAGCTCCTTGATAGAAAAATATATCAATAAATTATATAGACCTAACGCAATCCCTATGCCGAAAAATAATACGACGATTAAATTTTCTATAGTGACAAGTCTTTTAAAGTCTTCTACAGGGGTAATGCTCAGACTAAGTGGCTGATAAAAGTAGTCACTACGAATCAAACCAACAAGGTAATGTGTTTCATTATTATTAAGTGTAATATCATTTCCGTAATGGAAATCGTATTGCATCGAATAGTTTTCTCCCGAAATCACTTGCTGTAATTCGTTAGGAGAATAAATAGAGAAGTGCATTTTCTCTATTATTGTATTATAGGGGCGTAATACAAAATCACGGTGTGCGGATTGATTTTCAATTTTAACAATCAACCAATATTGATCTCCGCTAGGGTTTATTTGTTCTGGCGAGAGTACCGTTTTATTACTTACCCATCGTTCGATATCATTAATGTTTTTAGGGTATTCAGCATCATTTGCTTTATAACGTGTCACTTGATTACTAAAATCTCTATCTAACGTAGTTGTATTTAGTACCAATGTTTGTAGCTCTGTAGCGGAAACACTAAAGGGTATAAGAGTTATCAGCATAATACTGAATAGTAGAATACTAAATACCACCATATTATAAAAAACTGACTTTTTAAACACTGATTTATTACCCTTTAATTACATAAAATACGTTTTAAAAACGCCAATTGAAATCAATACCATATTGAAAAGGAAGTGGTGCGATGTAGTAGTCTATTAGAAACGTTTGTTGTAAATTAATCGCATAAACAGGCTCATCATTGCCTTCTATATTCTTGGCCCATATTGAAAAATCGTAACTATCATCTTGAGCAGTAAAAGTTATGCGGGCATTTGACTGCGTATGGGCATCCGCCTTTATTTTACTATAGGAATAACCGTTATTGTATGGCGAGAACCACTGTTTACTAACATATTGACTATCAGCATGTAGCTCAACCATCCCCCATTCACCACTAGCAAAAACATAGTTAATCGCTATATTTGTATTTAACTTTGGCGCTGAGGGTAGTCTATTACCAGACAAATCAACCGGCAGACCTGTAGAAGGATCAGTTAAACTCAGTTCATCATATTCTGTTGCTAGCCAACCTAAACCAAAATTAATAGATAAGTCATCGATAGGCAATACGCTCAACTCTATCTCTGCCCCTTTAATATTTGAGCTTCCAGCATTTTCTAAAAAACGAACAGCGCCAATCACATTAACAAATTGTTGGTCTTGATAATCACTATAGAACAGAGCTCCGTTAAGCTGCAAGAGATTATCCCACCAACGGGACTTTATCCCTATTTCATAAACTTGTACCGTTTCAGGATCAGCTACCGATAACTCTGTCACACTAAAGGTTGCACCACCATTAAAAGCACTACTTCGATAACCCTCACTATAACTACTGTAAATCATCAAATCATCGGATAATTGATATTTCAAACCTATTTTACCGCTTACTTTATCGTCATCGTAACGCTTAGTTGGTTGATCCGAAATCAAGTCAAACACATGTTGAAAGTCATAATCTCCCAGCCATGAATGGACATTAGAAAGTTCACCCTTATCTTTGGTATAACGCAAACCCAAGAAGCCTTCTAACGAGTCAGTAAAAGCGTAGGTGAAGTGACTATAAATAGCCTGAGAATTTCGCTGTTGCTGATAACTTTGGCCGACATTAAAACCACTGGTCGCTAAAGAAGGATCAAAGGGCACACCTAAAGATTCGGTGAATAATAAAAAACTCAAATCATTATTAATGATCATTTTATCGTTACTAGCAAACATCCCAATAATAGCATTAAAATCACCATCAAAATTAGTAGTTAAGCGTATATCTTGTGACCACTGTTCAATATCACTCCCCCAATCTACCTCGATAATTGAAACGGGTGAACCATCACCGTTCTCATTTAAAGCTTTACCCTGCGACCATGCTGTTATTGACGTAAAATCCAGACTATTTGACAACGTAGCTTTTACTGTTAAACCAATACTATCGGCTTCGGTTGTATACGCACCCACTTTATCTTCTGAACCTTCAAAATTATTATAATTTTGATTAATGCGCTGTTCTATTGCACCAGCGCTTAAAACACCAGCAATATCTAGACCACCAGGACCTCGGCCTTCTGATCTTACGCCTGCGGCATTACCTGAGTTTCTACCTGACTGTAAACGTAATGTGGCATCAATAACATCTGTTTTATAACGCAGTGAAGTTCTCAGCGCCCAGTTGTTTATCTCCTGTAAATTTTCAGCGCCTTCATAGTGGTTTTCATAAAACCCATCACTTTCGCTGTAAGTAAAAGCGGTTCTTAGCCCCAAGGTATCATCAAGAAATACGGTTTCACCAGCACCTGACACGCGTAAAGTATTATTATTACCATAAGATAAGTGTAAACGTCCATTACGCTCGAACTCAGGAGTACGGGTAATAAAACTAATGGCACCCGCCGTGGTATTTTTTCCATATAACGTTCCCTGAGGACCACGTAAGACTTCGGCACGCTCAACATCGAACAATTGTGAAGCTTGCATAAATGAACTTTCTACTGGTGATTCATCAATATAAATACCAACTGGGCTAGACTGGTTGGTATTAAAATCCAACATGCTAATACCGCGTAACGTAAAAATAGGCTGTGCATCACCATAGGGTTGAGATACCTGTAAATTAGGTGTCTGCTGAGCAATATCAGACGGCAACAAAACACCTAAGTTAGATAATGATTGACTATCGAAAGCCGAGACTGAAACAGGAACCTCCTGAATGTTTTCCACTCGTTTTTGTGCCAGAACAACTATTGTTTCCAATTCCTGAGATACAGCACAAAAAGAACAAAAAAGGATAATGGGTATTAGCGGTAAGAGAGTACGTGAAAAAAATATTGTCAAATTAAATTCCTAATAAAATACGATCAAACGTTTTAAAACATGAGTATATATCATTGAATATTTTGATATTTTTTATGTTAAATATCTGTAATCACAGTTAGCTATTTATTTTAACTCGTTAACAAGAAAAATCAAGGGTGACTTTATTAGAAATTGCCTGATTAGCAGATCCTCGATCGATTGAAATTACTTAATTTAAGGAAAATAATCGTACAAAAATGAACCTATATTTATTGAAAATTTAAAAATATATAGAGACACTAGCTTCAAAGAAACAAGTCCATTTTATGCAATGTTTTTCATTCGACTATGTTTATTTGATGGTACCTCAGATAATGGTATAGATGCTTTTAATCTCTATCCCTTCTGAAAATCGCTCTAAATAATTTATTAATTTTTCCAAATACACACTTTACTCTATCGAATGTTACCGACCATAAAACCTGAATATTTAGAAAGGTTATCTATTTATCGCATTTATTACGCACTATTAATAAACTATTGATTTTACGACTTATTGCTACTACAGTCTATTGAATTGACCAACTTTTAACGTCAAAAAGTCATCCACATAAAGAACTAATCAGGAGTATGAACATGTCAACGAATAACCTCCCACCTTATATTAACTATCCAGGTAATGTTGTTATGCACCCACCACTCATGATGGAGAAAGCTAACGCTTACGGCTTCTTCATCAAAGGAGATCTCGACAAATTACAGGCGACTGTAGATACCTGCCTGAATGTTCCAGCGTCAGGTAAAATGCAATTCGAAGTTCTATCCCACAACGTCATGTTAACATTTACCTATGTTGACAAAGCCTATTCAAAAAATCCAGCAGATCAAGAAAAAGGCTATATTAGCGAGCTCGATATCGTCACATGGATTATGGTTGCCAGCATGAAGAACGGCGAAGTAGATGAGATTTATTGGTTCCCTCACTTTATTTGGGTTGATAGCTGCATCGCTTTAATCGCCGGACGTGAACTTTATGGTTACCCCAAATATTTGTGTAACTATGAAATGCCAAAAAGTCCAAAAGATCCCGCTGATTATTTCAGCTGTAGTGTCGATGGCTTTCAGACCTTTTCCCCTGATACCAAAATTGCCAACCACCCTTTAATAGAAATACGTAAAAAAACGTCTGGCAATAAAAGCAAAGCAGATTCTTTATTTGATGTCATCCGTGAAGGTGGTGCTTTGTTATCCCACATTCCTGACTTCTTTAATTCAAAAATAAAGGGTATCGAGAAAATACTGCCTTCTATCAATTTTCATCCCACCATCAACCAAATATTTCTTAAACAATTTCCCGCGGCTGAAGGTGGAAAAGCAGCTTATCAAGCCATTGTTGAAGCGCCAGCTAAATTTTCAATAAATATATTTAAACATCCTCCCTCTGTATTTTTCAATAAATTTGAATTCACTTTACATCAAGTTGATAGCTTTCCTCTTGCTCAAACATTAGGAATAGAGGTTGGCACTCAAGAAGTAGAATTCGCCTTTCATCTATACTCAGATTTTGAACAAATGGCAGGTACAGAACTTGTCAATATATCTGCTGTAAATCCTGAATAATTAAATGAATTACGATTGTTTCGATAAAATGAAACGTATCTTTATTACATATTATGCACTTCCACAATAATTAAATAAGAATATATTAATGTCTAATACTACAAAAAAACCTACACCCGAAAAAATTGCCATCCTAGGAACAGGCGTAGCTGCGATGACCTCTGCTTTTTATTTGACAGATCAACCTAATTGGCAAGAAAAATATGATATTACGGTCTACCAAATGGGCTGGCGTGCTGGTGGTAAAGGCGCAAGTGGTTGTAATGCTGAATATGGTGAGCGCATTGAAGAACACGGTCTACATATTTGGTTTGGTTTTTATGAAAATGCGTTTAAAACAATACAAAAAACCTATAGTCTCCTTGACCGACCAAAAGGTGCTCCACTGCGTACTTGGGAAGAAGCCTTTAAACCTCACAGTTTTGTAGCATTAGAAGAATACATTGATGAAAAGTGGGAAACTTGGCCTATTAATTTTCCTACTAACAATTTAGTCCCAGGAACTAGCGTTAAAAGTGCTAATATTTGGGAGCTATTACCTGCGGCCTATTCTTGGATCAATGAAGCCATTGATGAATTAGAGGTTCACCTAATCGGTAACCATGCTAGCCACATTGAAAAATGGCTGACAAAGCTATCTGCAGAAATAGGAAAAGAACTCAAAAATATAAGCCACGCAACACTTCATTTAAAAGAGCTTATTGATTCTTTACCAAATAAAACTAAAGATCATGATAGCGTAGTGATTAATGATATTTTTATGTTATTTAAAGCGTTTAAAAAACTTAAAGATTTATTTCCACTGATTTTGGATCCC
>ENA-OSET01002553-OSET01002553.1-sediment-metagenome-genome-assembly--contig:-NODE-2553-length-17482-cov-10.771675_pt1 | contig 17482 bp, 16 predicted proteins | sample MGYA00237882_ERZ534229 | MGnify/ENA primary metagenome ERZ534229 (study PRJEB26408, sample SAMN06266212) | sediment metagenome | isolation source: Hudson Canyon methane seep mesocosm | place... | reverse complement strand
ATATCCACAGCATTAAATTACGTTTCAAAGTACATTCCTATTCTGAGCCAAGCTGTTTAAATTATAGACAACCTTTCGATACTAGCATTTTCTCGCTGTTACCTAGGTGATAATTTAATGCTCATTTATGCCCGCTGTGCCTCCCTTTAATAAACAATAAAGACATTAAACCAACTAAGTTCGATTCGAACTTCCTTTCGAAACATGTAAACTCTTGCTATGAATACGCCAAACAAAGCTTAAGCGAAAGAAGAGCTGGCTTGCGAAGAATTTTAAAGGACTTAATACCTCATGCTAAAGCACACATTAAAACAGTTCATAAGCAAAGCGACTGTCATGACGACACTGCTGGCTATATTCACTAGCTTCTCAAATTTTGCCAATGCCACCATTATTCAGATTCAAACGTCAAAAGGCGAAATTGAAGTCAATTTGTTTGATAAGACAACACCTAAAACGGTCGATAACTTTCTAGGTTACATCAGTGATAATGCCTACGACGATACCATCGTCCACCGCTCAATTGCGGGCTTTATTACCCAAAGCGGTGGCTATAGTTTTAATGCTGAAGATAATCTTGTAGAAGTCACTGAAAAACCAACCGTAATCAATGAGCCTGTTTACTCCAATGTCCGTGGCACAATTGCTATGGCAAAACTTGGCGGTGACCCCAATAGTGCGACATCTCAATGGTTCATAAACTTAGCCGATAATAGCGCCAATCTAGATAGTCAAAACGGCGGTTTTACGGTATTTGGTCAGGTGACCGAAGCAGGAATGGTTGTAATGGATAGTATCGCGGCAATGCAAACTAAGAATTTTGGCGGAGCTTTCACGAATACACCCGTTGAGAGCACGAGTGCTAATAGAACTCGCGAAAATAGCGTAGTCATAAGCTCGATTGCAATTACAGATACCAACGTAGAGAGCGCCGTCACTTTAGAGCCAGAGCTCAACTCCCGCACTAAGAACACAAGCCAGACAACAAATTCATCGACAAGTACTGGAACCCTTGACCTTCCATTACTTTTAATACTGATAGCGCTACTGAAGGTTAAATTTCCAATACGCAAGCAATCAAAATAGTGAACCCAGAGATTCTAAATTCACAATACTACCTGAGACTGTCACAACCGGGCCTGAGGTCAAACCAAGCTCAGTATTAGTTTCTTGCTGAAATTGAACCTCGTAAGTAGTATCGTTAACCGAGTCAAAAGAAATCCAACCCGATATACCGACATAAGTGATATCGGCGACATCTCGGTCTTTAAACAAATATAAGTCGGTATCATTATTAGCATTACTCCTCGAATAACCACGGAACAACTTCACCTCTATATCTTCAGCTTGATAAATACCTATCGGATTAGCTTGCGTTCTAATAACAAATGCCCAAATAGCTACATTACTAGCCTGCTCAGTTAGGTCAGACGGAGAGTCGTTATCATTAATAGATAAAATGATTTGCTGGATGTTATTCGACTCATTATCAGAGGCTACCTCAACCACCAATAAATCAAATGAAGCATCGACATTAATATATTCCATGTCGAAAGAAGTGATCGTGCCGAGCACTAGCGGTCCATCCTTGTTATCAGAAGAACTTCCAACACAACCAAGCATTACGATACTCAGTGCTAAAATAATAAACTGCCGGTAAAACATATTACTTTCTTCTTTCCAAATTAATTCAGCGGGGCTCATTTATCATGAAGCAATTCATTAAGTAAATTAGTATCGCCATATTTCATATAATCAACCCCTTGTAAATTTATCAATGTTTCATATAGCGTATCAATCGAAACACTATCCACAATCAAATCAGGCACAGCATATCCATGATCAATAGTGACTTGAAAACTCAACTTCACTTTATCATTCCCAATTTTCTGAAAACGATTATGAGTTTCAATCAGGGGAATATGCATATAGCCATCATCACGAAATTGCTCAGTATCCACGGATACCGTGCTGTTCTTAAGAAGTTTATTAGCTTGATCATATTGCCAAGTGGCGCGTAATACAGCACTCACATCACTGACTGGCCAAGGCGTAGAATAAATCACATAATAATCAGTTTCATAGAAATCTTTTGTTCCGAGCCGCACAATGCTCTTCAAGTTATACAGCCAAGAAGTCGTAACATTCACATCTTGTAAGAAATTAAACAGATTACTAAGAGGAGTATTAACTTCAGTGACGGCTTTGTAGGTTACCAGCCCACTTCCTTCATTGTTTCCCGTATAAATTTGAACACCTGACTTTTCTTTTTCTAGCTTCCACTTCGGTTCAGCAGATTCAACAACAGCCAATACGGATTGAGTGGATAGCAGTAACAAAAATACAGAAAAGAATAATTTTCGTAACGCCGAATAAGTCACTAGTAAGTCCTTATAAATTGATTGTTCCTGAACATATTGTAAATTTTATATTACTGCGTCATATCATGACAGACAAACACGCGGCCAGTGCCTCATAATCACCCGTTCCATAATGAATGCCATCAGCATGCTGAATAGTGACCTCACAATCAGCAACCGGATCAATATAAACTTCGCATACGTCAATGGCCGCTAATCGATGACTTACTGAATCAATATTTGGGATAATATTAGGTAAGATGCAAATCATATTTTCAGCCATCACCGACTCAAGCTTATCTTTATATTGATCGCTCGATATCCCCTTCCTAATATCATTCGTACCTAATGCTAAAAATATGATTCGATGATTGTAGTCAATAAAGTCCAATTCCAGAAGCGCTCTTCCGTTCACACAGTCTTTATTAATACTCAAAATATGAGGTGTGCTTTTTGTATCCGAGCACAAGCTATCGCCATACATAATAACGTCAGTCACTGTTGCTTGATGATTAAAGCGCACTCGCTTATCTTTATCATCATATAAACAACCAGCTAATAACATCACCATTAACATGCTTAATATATGCTTATTAAACATAATGCCCTCACATTTATTCCCAGATTTAACTAAATGCCAACCGAATGACATTGTATCCATTATAGTTAAAATACGTGATATGAGTTGAGTAATTTAAAACCTAAAACCGAGCCGATATTCATCAGCTCGATCATAGATATTGATATTACTTCTATTGAGAAAAAATAACCCTAGCCCCTGTCGTTAAGTCAACAGCAATAATGGCATCGCGATAGGTTTCAATTACTAACGCTCGATTGTGTTTCGGATCATAAACAACACTGCTCGTTCCAAAGGTGAAAAAGGGATTCGAACCTGCTGTTGACGCTAAACGAGTACGAGTACCAGTGGTTAGGTCTGCTGCGTTAACCGTTCTTGACCACCAATCAACTAGAATGATTCGGTTATTGAGTGGGTCTATGTCAATGCCTAAGGGTTTACTAAATCCATTGTCACCTTCAACAGCAGTAGATTTATCCACCAGCACTGTGCGTACTCCAGTATCTAGGTCCACAGCAATGACTGAATTCCGATTTAAATCAGCGACTAATGCTCGATTACCTGCGATATCAATTGTTAAATCGCTTTGACTGGAAAGTTCAATGTCGCTGGCAATGGATGCATTCGATAAAATCGTACGGGCACCGTTAGCTAAACTTACGGCAATCAGATTCGCCCCGTCTAATACCAACGCTCTGTTATTAGCGGCATCTAGTCCGATGTATCTTGGGCTGGATAAATCAAACGTACTGGTCGCAACTTCAGTTGTATTATCACTGATTAATGTACGCGCACCGGTATTAAGTGCTACGGCGATAATGGCTTGTTTCCCTGAGTCAGTAACCAATAAACGATTATTGGCTGCGTCCAAAATAATACCTTTCACATCAGCAAACTCTATATTACTCGCAGCGACAGACACAGTATTATCTGTAAGCAACGTTCTTGCCCCAGTATCCAAATCAAGGGTAATAATCGCCGCTCTATCGACATCACTCACATAAGCCACATTAGCCACAGAATTGATTTCGATATCAAACGGATTATCTAAAGATAAAGCATTATCGGGAGTAACACCTGTTGGCACAATCACCATGTCTGTCGTCGCCAAATCCACATCAACAATTTCTAAAACTTTCCCACTGCCACTATCACTTTCTAGAACATACGCATGAGAATTAACTGAATTAAACGCGATATCATAAAAATCTTTATCGACAAGGGTATTAGAAACACCCGCAAAACTCATTTCAACAAGGCCATCAAATTGATTCACTAATAAGACGCGGCTATTCACAGTGTCTAAATCCATTCGACGATACCAAGGAAGATAAGAGCTGTTTATGGCTCCCATAATGGTTCGTGCACCCGTATCTAAGTCCACTGCAACAACAGCCTCAAGGCCACTATCAAGTACCAGTACTCGATTATTGGCCGTATCAAACGCCATGTCCTTCGCTTCTCTAAGAGCATTCACTCTATTAGGGATTTGTGCACTAGAGATGACACGACGAGTGCCATTGAGGCTATCTACTTCGATCAGTGAACCACGTCCAGAATCGAGCACTAGATAACGGTTATTCGCATTATCTAATGCAACAGCAACCGGAGAGATAAACGTATTATTGGCATCGGCTGTACTGTTATCTGCAATAGTAGTGCGAGCCCCCGTTGCCAAGTTTACTTCAATGACACTGCTTGCACTCCAGTCAGTGACATACGCAACACCTGCAGCAAGATTTAATGTCATGCCCTGAGTATCACCAAACTCTGTATCACTAATGTCCGCTGCAATACTACTATCTGAGATAATCTCACTGGTACCGTTGGTTATATCAAACTTGATTAAACTTTGACCGCGTTTTACTGCGTAGGCATGATTGTTTGCGGCATCAAAGCCAAGGCTATAGATACTACTGTGGGAGTCGTCTATTTTTGACCGCACTCCAGTATTTACATCAACACCGAATAAAGCAGTGCCTGATACTAAAACCCGTTCATTCGCAGCATCGTATTCTATATTTTTCGGCGAACTAAAAGCGATATCACCGCCATAAGTATTATCAGAAACAAGCGTGCGTGTACCATCGGTTAAATCAATTTTAATTATTTGCTTGGCATTTCGTGTACTCACAAAAATACGATTATTGGCGCTGTCATAAGCCAACCCATAAAGGCTGCTTAAACTGACATTACTGGTAGCCGAAGCAATACTGTTGCTGGCTAACGTAGTGACTACGCCGGTATTAATATCAACACTAATCACGGTATTATAAGTTGTCGCGAGTACTCGATCATTGGCCGCATCAAATCGTATACTTAGGACACTCGGCGTCGCTAATTTAGTACGATTGCCATTGGTTAGATTCATCGCAATAATGCCTTTTTGGCCATCGCCGATATACAGTGTGTTATTAGCGGCATCTAAGGCCAAGTCGTACAACATATTAGAAAGCGTACCTTCCGGCTCAGAAATGCTGTCTTGACTAATAAGGGTACGCGCACCAGTGCTGAGGTTTACTTCTTTAATGGTGCTTAATGTATCCTGACTATCTAATACAATTATTCGATTGTTAGTGCGATCATACTGAATGTCAGCAACTGCATCTAAGCTATTAACGCTATCGGCAGCATCTATTCTTTTCGTTAATCCATTGGTGCCGTCAATAGAAAGCAATTGATCATTTTCGATCACAAAAAATCGATTGCCTACATTATCCAGAGCTAAATGATTAATCTGATCAGCCAACGGCGCGCTGCGAATTTGTACCGACTGAGTAGAGCTGTCTGATTGCAAATCGATTGTAGTAGCCGTTAATGTATTGAAGCCAGAACTTAAGTCCGCAACCTCTGCTGTCCAAGTTGCAAAACCATCATCACTGATCGCCTCCACGCCATTTACGCTAACCGATAGAATGCCACTGGCGTCAGAGGAAGAGCCTCTGACCACAATACTGCTACCAGACGTCATGGATTTTTCAGGCGGAAATGAGATCTCGGTAATGGGTGGAACGGTTGGTATAGCGGGTACATTTAGTATGTTAGAAATAACGCCAACGCCCGTTAAGTTTCCAGTACTCGCCACAGGGGTAATGATAAATCGAATGGTTTTACCCGTATCATCCACTGTTAGAACGTAATTCAATTGGTTAGCGCCATTAATCGCATCGTTATCTCGAAACCAACGAATTTCGCTTTGTCCTTCAACATCACTTTCCATATCAAAATACGAATAACTTGCCTGTAAGGTATCACCCACAACGGCCGTTTCGCCATTTGTGTCGGTAAGGGTTACGTTATCAACAATAGGCGCGTCGTTAATGATTCCTGGAATGGCGATAATAATATCAGAGGTGATTGCAATACCCGTTAATGCCCCCGTAACAGCCTTGGGAGTAACTTCAAATCGAATGGCATTATCAGCATCATCGGCGGTTAGCGTGTAGCTCAATTGGGTAGCGCCATTAATAACATCATTATTACGCAACCAACGAATAGCACTTACGCCTTCCGCATCATTTTCAACATCGCCATACGTGTAGTTTGCTACTAAGGTATCACCCACAACAGCATTGTCGCCGTTGCTATCAGTCAGGGTAATATTACTGGCAGTCGGTGCTTGGTTAATGGCAGCCGACTTTACTATCAACAAATAAGAGGTAGTTGCGCTACCGATTAATACACCCGTTACAGCCTTTGGGGTGACTTCAAATCGAATGGCTTTATCCGCATCATCGGCGGTTAGAAGGTAGCTCAATTGAGTAGCGCCATTAATCACATCATTATTGCGCAACCAGCGTATAGCGCTGATACCCTCAGCGTCATTTTCAACATCAGAATAGGTGTAACTCGCCACTAATGTATCACCAACAATGGCAGAGCCACCATTAGTATCGGTAAGCGTAATACTACTAACTGTCGGTGCTTGGTTAGCATCAGGGGCTGGGTCAACCGGTGCCGGTAATACGTTAATAATATCGGAAGTCGCTGCAGTACCGATCAATATCCCGGTCTCTGCCTTTGGGGTGACTTCAAATCGAATGGCTTTATCCGCATCTTCAGCGGTTAGAACGTAACTTAATTGAGTGGCACCGTTAATCACATCATGATTGCGCAACCAACGAATGACGCTTATACCTTCAGCATCATTTTCATTATCGGCATACGTATAGCTCGCCATTAAGGTATCACCAACAATTGCATTGCCGTCGTTGGTATCAGTTAGAGTAATATTACTAACTGTCGGTGCTTGGTTAGTATCAGGAGCAGGCTCAACCGATGCCGGTAATACGTCAATCACATCGGAAGTTGCTGCGATACCGCTCAATATTCCTGTTGCTGCTATTGGAGTTACTTCAAATCGAATCGCTTTACCAGCATCCGCATCAACCAAGGTATAACTCATTTCGGTTGCGCTGCTAATGATCACATCATTGCGCAACCAACGTATAGCGCTTTGGCCTTCCGCATCATTTTCAATATCGGCATACGTGTAACTCGCAACCAAGGTATCACCAACAATACTCGTATCGCCGTTTGTATCGGTAATAACGACATTCGTCACTATAGGAGCGGTATTATTCGTTGAATCGTCACCACCACAAGCTTGCAGTAACGTTAGAGAGGCGATCAGACTTACTATCTTGGCGACACTTGCTAAGCCACCACTTTTCTCAAAAAAAATCATTCAAAACATCCTTTTTCAATAGGCTATTCGCGTACAAGAAAATGATTTATTTCAAGCACAAAAATAGTGCGCGCATTATACACCTAGCTAATGATAATTACCTATATAAGAAATAGTATTTTGAGAACTAACACCAATTTATTGCCACCTATTTGGATTAACCAGTTTCACCTATATGTCAGCGTATCAAATAGTCATCCACTGTATAAAAGCTCAGATAGCCTTTTTCTAAAGCGCATTTATTTTAGTTTACGAAGGGGAAATCCAAAGAAAAGTAACTGTATTCACAATAAGTTCCGATAAGCATAAATTCCAGCCAATAACATGCCCACAACAGTGCCTTTAACAATTAATAATCTCTTATGCTTCTCGATGGCTTACGAATTATAACGGCTCGCCTCGTTCATCAATAGCATCAAGTTGATTGCCATCTGGCCCACCATCACGAGGAGGAATCAAACTATTAATTTCAGGGCTACCCGAAACAGCACTAGGGTCGGATAAACTTTTAAGATAAGAAACCAAATAACCTACTTCATTATCGGTAAAGTTACGCGGTGCAGGCCCAGAGGCACCCTCGCCATTAGCAGCCTCTATCTGAGCTCGATTCAGCTCTAGAATATAGTCATCACCACCGTTAATAAGATCCACACACTCTGCGGCGGTTAAGTGCTTAAACTGCTCTAACGAGCACACTTCATTATTATAAAACTCTTCCAGTGATGTCTGAATATGATCGTAATGATGAACAACCCGCTCAAGGGTTTGGAACCCCCCTTTATCACCGTAAGGTGCGGTTAATCCAACATTAAGCAGGCTTGGCATTCTGAATTGGTTTTTATCAGGGCTGCCATCATCAGACTCATTACCCGAGCCATCCGCAATCTCATTGGGCCCAAATTGTGGATAAAGTGGACCACGAGTAACTTCTGGTGTGAAAAACACCCCATCATGACAATTCGAGCAACCCGACTCGCTGGACCAAAACAAAATCGCGCCGCGTTTTTCATCTGCACTTAACGCTTGTTGCTGCCCTTCTAAATAGTTAAAGAAAGGGTTATCGATAAATACAAATGATGCCTGATAAGCCGCTATCGCTCGCGCCATAAGCGTATAGTTTTTTTCAGTCGATCCATAAGCGGCAATAAAGTACTCATCCCAGCGCTCATCAAGCTTACTGGCAAGATGTTCACGATACTCAGCATCTGAGGCAAAGTTTTCAGAATCCCCATTTCATGACTGGCCGAAACAGGAAAATGAGCCTGCGCCATCAACAGCTTCAGAGGATCCATCTGGTCAGTATAAGTATTCACATAATCGTTAACCGCATCGGTAATTACACGGTCGGGGGTTCGAACCTCATTAATGGAAACCGTGCCACTAGGAGTTTCGGCATTAGACTCATTAATCGTTATACGCTTATCCCAAAACATGCTCTCCAACCACAAAGCCGAATTACAAATATGGGGCGAATGCCGACCTACCGAAGGCACTGCATTACCATTCGTTCTACCAGGGCCCAATAAATCGGGCTGCAAAGCATTCACGCCAATAGGCAAAGACAAACCATCTCCACCACAACTTATCGCAGGATGGTGGCAAGAAGAACAAGAAGCATCATTATTTTTACTCAGCGTTTTACTATGAAATAAACGTTTGCCTAATTCGATAAGGGCCAGATTTTCTTGTCGACGTAAGCGCGCCACAAATGCTTGCATATCTTCAAGGCCATCTGTCAGGGAATACTCATGAAAATCGAATATCGTGGTTAGACAAGCATCCAGATCGTCATCGGCAATATCTTCAATTGTAAATTGGCGACCACGAAATTCTTCAGTACCGCAACTATCAAAAAAAGCGGCCTGCCCAGTACGCACAAGCCCGCCATTTTGCAACCCAGACTTGTCATCAGAAATTAGTGTTTTAATGTTATCTACATTCGAAGCGATACTGTTTTTTGACGATGCTAATTAGCTTTTAACATAATAAGAATAACGGGTATTCGCAGACAATCCTGAATCATAAAAAGCGGTTTCGGTCGTTTCACCGATCAATTCGTTATTACGAAAAACCGAATAACTTACAACGGATTCATCATCAGCAGCTGGTTCCTGCCAGTTCACCCGGCTCGTTGTTGCAGACAGAGTGACAGCGACGAAGTTTTCAGGAATGCCATGCAACAATCCCACAGAGCTATCATCTATTTCAGTGCCACTGCTATCACTGCCGCCGTTACCACCGCTACAAGCAGATAAAAATAAAATTATAAAAACGAGCTTGTATATATTGATATCTCGAAACTCCTATTTGTTCGAATTGTATTATCATCACACATTGTATTTCCGAGCAATGACAGAGCTTATTTTCTATAAATTTTGTGAGCTAGTGCCTAGGAATACCTTCCTCCAAGGTACAAACGTACCTATAGTTAGAAACCCCAGACGTCAATCCTATGTATCTATTTCAAATAGAGGCTTGCCTTACTTATGATATACTATATCATTTGATTGTTATCTAATTATTAAGAAAATGAATATGAATGCATCATCTGTTATCCACACTATTATTCTAATCCTGATACCTCTTGTGCCAGCAATAACTTATTCGGAATCAATTGTTCACGAACATAAAGCCCACACTCATGGCATCAGCGAAATTAAATTAATAATTAGCGATGGCACAATCAGTATCAAGTTTGAATCCCCTGCCAATAACATCGTAGGATTCGAGCATGCGGCGTCTAATACAGAGGAAGAAAATCAGCTCAAAAGGGCTCACTCGATTCTCTCAAAGCCAGCATCGATTTTTAGCTTTCAGGGGGCTAACTGCACATCTATCCCTAGCTCAGTAACTATTGATGGTCTCACTAAAGAACCACATAAACATCAGCCAGCAAACAAACACCAGCCGCATAGCACACACAAAGAAATTACGGCTGAATACCAATTCCAGTGCAAATCCAGTGAAGATTTAACCTCCATAGAAACTCAGTTATTTAATAAATTCCCCAATATTAACGAAATAAACGTGATGTGGATTAGCGATAAAAATCAAGGCATGAGTGTATTGAACCCTAATAACCCTCAACTTTTTGTTGAATAGAATATTCACTGTTATAAAGAAGTAACCACTATGACTCGAACCCTGATTAAACAAGCCACTATCGTTAATGAAGGCTTAAAAGTAGTAGCTGATGTATTAATTCATAATCAGCGAATAGAAAAAATTTCAACCTACATACCTGCAAAAGATAACTATCAGATAATTGAAGCTGAAAATAACTATCTATTACCTGGCATGATTGATGATCAAGTGCACTTTAGAGAGCCTGGGTTAACGCATAAAGGAACCATCGCTTCTGAATCTCGTGCAGCGGTCGCAGGAGGAATAACCAGCTATATGGAGATGCCAAATGTTAATCCTGCCACAACCTCCATTGAAGCATTAGAAAGTAAATTCGAAATTGCATCTGCAAACTCTTATGGCAACTATTCGTTTTATTTAGGCGCAACAGAAAATAATATCGAGCAGATTAAACGTCTCGATCCTAGTCGACACTGCGGTGTAAAAGTGTTCATGGGAGCATCTACAGGTAACCTGTTGGTAGAAGATACAAATGCCCTAGAAAGAATATTTCAACAATCACCTACTCTCATCGTTACTCACTGTGAAAGTGGTCCTGTAATTGAAAAAAACACAGCAAACTTATCAAAATTAAAACCTAACTTTGATATACATGATCATCCCGTTATTCGTGACCATAATGCTTGCTATGAATCTTCTTCTTACGCGGTGGGATTAGCTAAAAAATACCGAAGCCAACTGCATGTATTGCATATCACCACAGAAAAAGAGTTGTCCTTATTTGATTCAGGTCCCATTGAAAGAAAACATATAACAGCCGAAGCCTGCGCCCATCATCTTTGGTTCACTGATAAAGATTATGAAAAATCGCGAAATTTAATTAAATGCAATCCATCAATCAAACATCAATCAGATCGAGATGCGCTGATCCAAGCTCTACATACCGGCCAAATTGATATTATTGCCACAGATCACGCACCTCATACCTGGCAAGAAAAACAGCTGCCATTTACCCAAGCCCCTGCGGGACTGCCGTTAGTACAGCACGCACTGCTAACGCTATTAGACCATGTAACGGATAAACGCTTAGCGCTGGAACAAGTCGTCGAAAAGGTCGCTCATAACCCGGCTAAGCGCTACGGTATTATCAACCGCGGATTTATTCGTGAAGGTTATTATGCCGATCTAGTACTGGTTAATCTCGACAGTAAAACCAAGGCGAGCCATGAAACTTGCCTATACCATTGTGGCTGGACACCCTTTAATGGGCATACGTTCTCATCAAGAATAGAATCTACCTGGGTTAATGGCCAGCAGGTTTTTGATGGCAATAAAGTAATAAACAACCCAACTATGGGCGAACGCCTCATATTTAAATAAGTCCAGACAATGAATAAAATAGACATCGAATCGTTATTCGACAAATGGAATACTGCACTGCAAACGGGATTAGCGAAAAAAGTCACTCAACTTTACGCAAAAGACGCGATTCTCATACCGACAATTTCTGCGCGAACTCGACGTAGCCATAAAGAAATTGAAGACTACTTTATTCAATTTCAAGAGAATAAGCCCAAAGGAGAGATAAACGAATCGTATGTTCGACATTTAGGAAAGATCGCAATTCACTCAGGAAGTTACACATTTACTTTCGACGATAATTCCAAAACTCAAGCACGATATACCTTCGTTTATCGGCAGGATGGTAACGATTGGAAAATAATCGAGCATCACTCATCACGGTTTCCTGAATAATACCCATTCAATCCAATCGGATCCAATCCTAACCTTATACGGAGTTACTCTAACTCCGTATAAGGTTCAAAAGATTGCATCTCCAATGCATAAGCAGAAGTCGCAACCTCATCTTCAATCAATGATGTTGTTAAAATTCCAGCGACCCAAATAGGATTATAAAGCTCATCTAATGTTAAGCCTTCATCATGCTTTACAAATATAATCTGGTTCGGCGGTGGTGCAGGTAGATGAATACAAGCACCAAAATATGGAACTAAAAAGAATTCTGTAACAATGCCTTCATCATTGAAATCTAACGGCACGACAAAACCGGCTAGCTTTATCGCCTTGCCATTAAACTCAGCCACGACCTTCTCTGATATTAAAGCACGCTGATAAGAATCGTCCGCTTCCGCCAACATGGCACGTTCCAGCCCGCGAGTAACCTGATCTTCTAACGAACCTTCATCAGCATCAACAACATAACTAGGAGGGTTTAATAAGGCATTCAGATCCTCTTCTGGCATTAAATCAGTCCACTCAATAATACTATATTGAATGTCCTGATTAGCCTCAATGCGATCGTCTACTTGATCAGAGCAGCCGACTATTAATGGTAAAAATACAATTGAAATAAAAAGTAGAAATAGCTTCATTGAAAACCTAGCGTAAAGTGACAACATAAAAATCATATGATATACCATACCTTACTTAATGCTAAATATTTATCGACAATATACTATGTCTATCTCAATCAACAACCTCACATTCTCTTACTCTAAAAGTCCAGACGATCTTGTACTCAATATTCAACATTGGCAACTGCATGAACAAGAAAACCTATTTATCCATGGCCCATCTGGTTGTGGCAAGACGACCTTCCTCAATTTAATCAGTGGTCTGCTAACGACCTCAAATGACTCTATCAAAGTATTACAGCGTTCAATGAATGAGATGAAAGGTAGTGAGATCGATAGTTTTCGCGCTAAGAATATTGGCTATATTTTTCAAACTTTTAATCTAATCCCTTACCTATCACCCATTGAAAACATAAAAATCGCCTGTCAGTTTTCGAAAAATAACGTATCCCAAAGTAGCATTAAACAAATGCTGAGCGACCTACACCTAGAAGCAAAAACATGGCACAAAGCCACACACTTTCTTAGCATGGGCCAGAAGCAGCGAGTAGCCATTGCTCGCGCGCTCATCAACCAGCCAAAACTTATTATTGCCGACGAACCGACATCCTCACTGGATGAGAAAAACCGTGACATCTTCATGTCACTATTAATGGAACAAACGGAAAAACTTAACTGTGCCTTACTCCTTGTAAGTCATGACACATCCCTGTCCCAATACTTCTCTAGGGTCGAATCATTTAACGATATCAATACTGCGGGGAGCTTATAATGATTCTCACACTCGCGAGTAAGAGCTTATTAAACCGAAAGGGGTCTGTATTATTAACCATCATTGCCATCAGCGTGAGCTTATTTGTTTTACTCGCCGTTGATCACTTACGCCAACAAACAAAACAAGGATTCGCCAGTACAATATCAGGAACAGACCTAGTGGTTGGTAGTAGAACCAGCAGTATCAATTTGTTGCTATATTCTATTTTCCACATTGGTACACCTACCGCTAATTTAAGCTGGAAAGCCTATCAGAATTTTAACAGCCATCCGCAAATAGCATGGACCATCCCGATCTCCCTAGGAGACTCTCATAAAGGCTATCGAGTTATGGGAACGAATGATGATTTTTTCTTGCATTATAACTTTGGAAATAAACACCCACTCTCATTTTCAGCAGGAGATAAATTTAACGATACTTTTGACGTCGTATTAGGATCCGAAGTAGCACAACAATTAAACTATAAAATAAACGATCCCATCGTCTTATCTCATGGTTTAGTAAGCACAAGCTTCAGCAATCACGATCAGTATCCCTTTAAAATAATAGGCATATTAAACTCAACGGGCACTCCCGTAGATCAAACCTTATATGTCACTTTAAAGGGTATCGAAGCCATACATAAAAACTGGCAGAACGGAAAAAAACAGAATGAAGACTTAACCCCAAAGAACATAACCGCATTCATGCTTGGTTTAACATCACGCATGGCAACATTTGACGTGCAAAGAGATATTAATCAATATGCACAAGAACCACTCACAGCCATCCTGCCAGGGGTAGCGCTGTCTGAACTTTGGCACATTATGGGATCGGTAGAACAGGTTCTTAAGCTCATCTCTTATCTAGTAATATTAGCGTCACTACTCGGGCTTTCTGCCATGCTAGTCGCCTCCATTAATGAAAGACGCCAAGAGATACACCTATTACGCATAATAGGCGCACCGCCTAGCTATATTTTCTTAATCATAGAACTAGAAGCCATACTCATCGCCTTAATCGGTACTGGCTTATCACTACTGGCTTTAACTTCAGCATTAATCGCATTTCAATCTACATTAACCGCAGAATTTGGTTTGCATTTATCCGCCAACCTATTCTCAATGAATAACCTGCTGATCTTAGGACTCGTTCAAATTGCAGCTATCATAGCGGCCGCTATTCCTGCCGCCATGGCCTACCGATCAGCGCAACATTCGATTAAACATTAATTAAAATCTAGGGGCAGTATTAAATGCCTCTCCCAGCCGTCAGCCTTTTTGTAGACACTTATTAAATTGTAATGGTTAAGTTTCGGTGTTTAACCTTTGATATTTCAACAACCCAAATCTGATCTTGAAATTGCATCATTCACAGGCGAACATTGTCCACTGGGTGTTGACGCTGGAACATAACGCTTTAGATCATCGTCATGTAACGCAGTCGTAAGAAATGCGACCATGTCATCAATTTCTTTTTCATCAAGATTAAGTGGCTGGAAAAGGCTATCAAGTTTTCCTTCTGGCAGAGGTTTTTGAGAAACAGCGGTATTTTTGTATTTCACTACATCTTTAATAGAGCGGAATGAAGCACCATGACCAAAGATTGAAGTATCGGCCAGGTTATATAGCTGCGGTACCTTAAACTTATAATCATCGATTGCATTGCCGGTGAACCCACCACGACCGCGGCTGGTCGCATCATCGACGACACCAGATACCTGCAAATCATTCGGATCAAAATCACTGAAGCCGATAGCAAAAAATATTTCATTTTCTGTCGCGTCTATTTTGGAGCTTAATGCCGGGCTAGTATGGCAAGCAACGCATCCTGCTTCTCCAAAGAATAATAATGCACCGCGTTTTTCCTGATCGCTCATCGCCATTGCATCACCTTTTAACCACTTCTGGAATGGAGCCTGATTTGCGAAGATGGTTCGTTCGAATGCCGCGATGGCTTTACCAGCATCTTCCAGCACATCATTAGAACCACTTGGGTAGGCGGCATCGAATAATGCTTGGTACTGAGAATTTGTTTGCAGGATTGAATCATTGGTTGTGCTTAAACGGTGAACGCCTGTGCCAGCAATTGCCTGAATTTCCAGGCCTGAAAGTTGACGGTTATTATGCGCTTTTGGCGTACCCTCAGTGGCTAATGTATTAGCTGCCAAATTGCTATTTACAATCCCGTCGACAGTATTACCAAACTGTCCGTTCCAAAGCATAACATCCTGGTAAGCGACGTTCAGTACCGCAGGGGAAGTGACTGGCTGTATATCAGGTTTTAACGCAGGGTCTGAAGCTTCACCATCAAACCCAGTCGCAAAGGTACGCCCTTCACCAGCTGACCCAAAACCTTCACCACCTTCGGCGATACCTTGTGGTACACCGGCTTTAAAACCTGCTGCAGCGTGGTGGCAGCTGGCGCAAGACCAAGTGCCTTCTCTGTCGGAAACACCTTCTGTTGCCAGCGCCGTTTCATGGTATAACATTTGGCCCAATACCACTTTTTCAGCAGTGAGAGTATTGTTCGGGTCCTGGGGTATAGAACCAAAATCATCACTGGCAGGCAAAATGAAAGCGTCCAGACCCTCTCCGTCTGATACTTGTTCTATTGCTTGAATCAAATCATTGTTTAAAGCCGATGATTGTGAACTTGAGGGGTTATCATCATTACATGCGACCAAAACTAATGATAAACACATAGCCATGTAGTGTTTTATTTTCACGGAAAATCCTTGGTTCGTTTTATTGAAGAGTTCAATACGCTAACTAAATGTAGCACACCACCGTTTGCTATCGCATATAACAAGCCTTTAAGTAGTCATCTACCGATCAAAAAGCGATACTTAAGTACTAATTAAAATCCAACGTCAGTAATAAACGTTTTTCATCTTTAGCCAATAAAGGAGAACGATGAACTAAACCCGCCCCTTCATTTCCTTCCCAGCCTTCTCCTTTTAATAGCGCAACATCACCGCTGCTCAGCTGCTTAATGTCTTCCTTAGTGGAGAATATTCCAGACTCCTCATCAGACTTACCCCCATTACCTAAACCCAACTTACTGCGATCAACAACATCGTGGGGCAACCATTCAGTCGCAATACCTTGAAAGGTAGTAACCAAGCGCGTAGGAACACGATCAACATGAAAGCGAGGGCACATAGCCCCATCCAACGCGGTTAATCGTAAGCCAACACGCTCCAGCTCAAATAAACAGCAAAAAATATCCACTAACTCGGCAATATTCTCGCTTAACTCAGCGGTTAGTTTTGAACCACCCAAGGTTTTATGAATCGCCGAGACAGCATTTTCCGGCGACACAACCATCGAAGCTTGCAAGCCAGTATTCGCACTCAAATACTCCTCAACATCTTGCTGTAGCTGAGTTGATAAATTGCGTTCCCAAACAGCGATATTACAATCATCCTGATAAATACTCGTGAAAACCATCAAATCGTTTCCTTGCACAAAACGACTCTCTTCACTGCCCTTATACCCACAGTTTGCAATCGAATTCACGCCTCTTGCTCCCAAGCTGGAAATGGATCTTGCAGTGTTCCCCAATACTCCTTACCTTGTAAAACTTCCTCTTCATCCAACAAGCAAGCATTCAACGCCGAAGTCATCGCTTCTTTATCTA
>ENA-OSET01002552-OSET01002552.1-sediment-metagenome-genome-assembly--contig:-NODE-2552-length-17483-cov-6.978743_pt1 | contig 17483 bp, 24 predicted proteins | sample MGYA00237882_ERZ534229 | MGnify/ENA primary metagenome ERZ534229 (study PRJEB26408, sample SAMN06266212) | sediment metagenome | isolation source: Hudson Canyon methane seep mesocosm | place... | reverse complement strand
GATATTTCGACATCAAATCGGCCATTGACAAAGCTAACCAAAACCCATCATTGGCGATGGGTTCAGCAGTGGTTAGTTCTGGTTTTCCGGTCAATGACATCGTTGGTCCTGTTCCTGTTAATTTCCGTTGTTACATATAGGTGCCGGGACAAAGACAAGAAAAAGAATCAAAGCAATAGAGGTTCTAGTTCATGTTTTGCCAAGCCCCGGCGGGTGGAGCCTTTTAACTTTTTAATCTTTTTCTTTAAATGCACTTTGAATACGTTTTAGAGCATCAGTCATCATGGTTTTAACGCCAGCTTTTTTAGGGTTTGCTTTTTCAGCTAATTCACAAAGAGCTATGCAGCCTTCATCATCACCAATACGGCTTTTATGTTTTGCAGCCATATTGAAAACCTTGCCAGCTACAAGCGGATGCAAATCCCAACCATCAACCTGCATAGTTGATACAACTTCATCTAAATAAGGGCTAGCACTTTGATCGGCTTTTAATTGAACATTTGACCAGTCATACATTTGGTCACAAATAAACGTTTCAAAATCACTGCTAAAACCACGCGGCATTTTTTGATTGCCGGTTTTAATAAGATACAAACCTAGCTCTAAACCTTTTTCGATGCTGCCAATATCAAACAGCCAAATCATCACCCAAACAGCAACATCACATGGATAGTCATCACCATTAATTAGGTAAGCATCCACAAACGGTAAATAGTCAGGCACTAACTCGGCTTTTACACGTGCTTTTTCTTCCAGTGTTTTTGACTCTTTAATGCGACCACGATGCACTTCCATCGCCACTTGCAACTGCTCAAACGTGCCGTTGTTACCTTCAACCATCACAACTCGTATGCCCGTTTCATCAGCACCAGAAGCCATATCAACACCATAAATTTCCGGCGTTTCTTTCAATTGCTGTGCTTTGATTTGGTCTAATTTATTTAGTCTTGCCATTTTCGGTTCCACCCCGGTTAAAGAAGCTATCCAGAAACCAACGCCAAACGACGTTGGTTTGCAGCTAACTACTTAGATTTATGAATATTCGATGCCTTGAATAAGCGATGTTTTACCCAACTGTTCGACCACATAACCTTCGTTACGTGAATTGAAATCTTCGTATTGATCTTTTTTCGGGTTATCAAGTTGTTGACGACGCCAGCTTGTTTCTTGCCAGTAAATTGATAAGTTCTTCAAAGATGTAACCAAGATAGAATCCGGGTCAAAATATGGTGGAACATAAGCAGGTAAACCGCCGTAGGTATCTACCGTTACACGCTCATTGATTTTGGCTTTTTCAGTCGGTTTGTTGCCGTTGGCTTCGTAATACGAACCTTTTGCAGCTTGCATCACATTTCGACCAACTAGGACAACTAAATCGGGATCATCACGGAAAGCTTCTTCAACCCGGCCAAGCGCGTCATAAACTAAGGTATCTAAGTTCGGAAATGCTGCGCTGCCTAAAGTAACTGAACCGCTCGAACCTAATACATACTGAGCGCCGCCGTTATAGGTGCGAATTTGTTGAAGCCAGCCGAGGTTTACATCAGATAAATCAGCCGCCACAGTGGTCGCCGCTGCCGATGTACCAACAAAACCGACTTTCACTCGATCATTACCAATCGCTTGACGAACAGCTTTGTTATATAGCTCGACAAAATTCTCAAACTTAGCCCATGCATCAATCGTTGAATAACGCAAAGCCACATCAGAATCAGTTTTCTTTAATGCATAACCTTCATCATTAAGATCTACAAGGTTTTTTGCTTGTCGCTCACCAGAACCGCTAGTGTCAGTTCGACCAGACACATTACCCGATAGACCTAAAAAGACCTTTTCACCAGCAATTTCAGAAACAGGGATCACATTGATTAAAGGCAAAAACCAGTTTGCATCAACAATGATTTTTTCATTTAATGTTTGAGCGATACTTGGTGTTGCTGAATATTTTTTACCAACTTCACCGTTGTAAGCTTTAGCTGTAAAGATATGTAAATCATCGATTTTCTTTTGCGCATTAGCGCTTAATTCTTGTCCCATTTTATTGGTCCCTAATTAATGTTGGATTGGTTTTAAACGTATTCGTCTAAATTGTCAGCGTCGCCAGTATGTTCACCAGCCGGTGTTCCCGGTTGCTCTTGCAGTGCAGCGTTGAATTGTGTGGTTAGTGATGTAAGCGACTCATTTAATGTGTTGAATTGCTCAACACTGATAACGCTTTCGCTTGAATCATCGTTTTCAAGCTTGCTTTCTAGTGCTGCAAATCGTGTATCAAACGCAGCTAGTTGATCGGCTAAAACTGAAAATTGATCTGATTTGTCTGAACCATCATCAGCTGAAGGTTTTGCCGGTTTTAATTCCTTGAATTGTTGCGTTAAGGCATCCAACTGGCTTTTCATTGATTCCAGTAATTGTTTATCCATATCGTCCTCGTTGGTATTTTTGGAAAAAAGAGCTGCGATACGAGCAAGTAAACGTTTGTCGTCGCTTTGTGTATCGTCGTTAAAATTAAATTCGGTGGATGCGGCATATAACAAGGTGTCGTCATTGCCAAAAGCAGAAAAGCGGATTTCATCAGTGCCAGCCGACGCCGGGTTATCTGTAGCCGCGCAGCCTGTTAAATAAAATTCGTTAGTGTCACGAAAGTCAGGCTTTAACTCCATGCTAGTGAACAGCTTTTGACCGCTGTTGTTGTATTCTCGGTAGTAGTCATTAGGTGCGATGATGGCAAACAAGTCGATGCCGCCTTCATCATTAGCAGCGGTGCGTAATTCTTCAATTAAGCCCAAGTTATAACCGCGTGTATGTTCAGACCACATCATCGCCGTATAGAGTGATTTAGCGTAATTTGCTGCCACTTGTTCTAGCCATTCAGGTTGAATGGTTCGGCCATCAACAGTTGGCCCACTTCGACCGATACACTTCCATTCTGTTTTTAACTTATGCGCCATCTATATATTCACCCTTTGTTTGGTGTTTTCTATCAAGTTCAGGCAAAGTTTAGGCGTTAAAAACGCTCAATTCAACGGTTTTGGTTTGTGGCGATTCCTAGACGTTAAATGTAGGAATATCAAGGGATTATATAAGGTTAAAACTCCACTTTTTACGCCTAAAATAGGGTGAAACTTAAAAATGGATCGCTATGCCAAGATATTCCGCCGAAATTAAAGCAACAGCCAAGCAGCTTTTTATAAAAGGCTGGTCTATTACTGAAATCAGTAAAGATACAGGCGTAAATGAACGCACTTTATATAATTGGAGTGTTGCCGGTGATTGGCAGCAATTTGCAGCCCCGGACACAGTAGAACAAGGTATAACCCGACGCTTTATTGCTTTAGTGGAAAAGGACAATAAAACACCGGCAGAACTCGAAGAAATGGCCAAATTGAGCCAGATACTAGGTGATTTAAGGATTAACCTAGCCAAAGCCGACAAGCTACAAGCCGAAGCCGTGGCAATCAGTAAGGGAAAGTTTATACCTCCAGACCTATTGGATGATATTGATATCAAAGGTCAAGACCTAACCTCCAGACCTAAGAAAAAAAGCAGTAGAAGAAACAAAGTTAAAAATGATATTTCTGGCTTAACACAAGAACAATTCGATGAGTTTAGAAATGCCCATTTCTTTGAATATCAATTGTTATGGCATGAAAGAAAACGCGATCCATTAACTTGTCGAAATCGATTTATTCTTAAATCACGACAAATAGGGGCCACTTACTATTTTGCTTATGAAGCCTTTGAAGATGCTGTTTTAACCGGTGATAATCAGATATTTTTATCAGCATCGCGTGACCAAGCCGAAGTATTCAAAGCCTACATCATCGCCATTGCCCAACAACACTTTGATGTTGAACTCAAAGGCCAAGGCGTGATCATCTTGTCCAATGGTGCTGAGATTCGCTTTTTATCGACCAATAGCCGCACCGCCCAGTCATATCACGGCCATTTATATGTTGATGAAGCATTTTGGATACCTGACTTTAAAAAATTATGGAAAGTCGCATCAGGCATGTCAGCCCATAAGAAATGGCGGCGAACAATATTTTCCACTCCATCAGCTACGTCACACCAAGCCTACCCCATGTGGTCTGGTGAAAAGTTCAACGAAGGCCGATCAGAAAATAACAAAGTCGAATTCACTATCAGCCATAAAGATCTTAAAAATGGTCTGTTAGGCGAAGATAAAATATGGCGACATATCGTCACGGTTAAAGATGCTGAAAAACAAGGTTGTGATCTGTTTGATATAGATGAACTGCAAACCGAATACACCAAAGATGATTTTAATAATCTCTTTATGGGTCAGTTTATTGATGACGCGAAAAGCCTGTTTACCTTAAACAAGCTGATGGCCTGCATGGTCAACACCGAGTCGTGGACAGACTACCACCCCGACGCGGCAAAACCGTTTGGAAATCGTCCGGTAGCCATTGGTTATGACCCATCGCGCACCACCGACAATGCGTCATTAGTGATATTGGCTATACCACTCAAACCCGGTGAAAAATGGCGCGTATTAGCCAAATACACCTATAAAGGTGTGAACTTTCAGTTTCAAGCCAACCGAATTAAAGAAATAGTCGACACCCATAATGTTAAGCACGTCGGCATCGATGTCACTGGCATTGGTTACGGCGTGTTTGAACTAGTCGAACAGTTCTTCCCCTTGGCTACACCAATTAATTACAGCGTTCAAACCAAAACTGAACTGGTATTAAAAGCCCTGCACGTTATCGAAAACGATCGTTTTGAATATAGTGCCGGTGATAAAGAAATCACCCAAAGTTTCATGATGATCACAAAAACAATTACTCCAAGCAGTGGGCAAATCACCTATGCAGCTAATCGTTCCAGTGCCACTGGTCATGCCGATGTCGCATGGGGTGTTATGCACGCCTTGAACTATGAAAACATTGCCGAACAACAACAAACCACCGTATCAATTTCATAACTAGGAATAACCATGGCTATTAACCCAGCAACCGGATTCACCACGCAGCCCGAAGCATCAGCATCAGGCGCACACGCTTTTAGTTTCGGCGATCCTGAACCTGTTTTAAACAACAATTTAACCGACTATCTTGGCACGTTTTTGGATATTGGCGGCGAATACTACACCCCGCCCGTTTCATTGTCTGGTCTGGCCGATATTATGACCGCGAACCCACATCACAATAGCATTTTGCACTTTAAGAAAAACATGATCTTGAAATGGTTTGTGCCATCAAAACAAGTCAGTTACAACACCATGCAACGCTTTGCACTTGATTATGTGGTGACAGGCAACTTCTACCCACAATTACTAACAAATGGATTCGGCAAACCGGTTCGTGGTGCATATTTGCCTGCCATTTCTATGCGCCGAGGCAAAAAGCCAGATCAGTTTTTTAAACTCAACAAAGATGGGTCAAAAATTGAATTTAAACCCGGCGAAGTCATTCACATTAAAGAACCTGATATCAAACAAGGCATCTATGGGGTGCCTGAATATCTAGGTGGCATTCAGTCTGTTTTGCTCAGTGAAGAGGCTGGCTTGTTTCGCCGTAAGTATTTCAAAAACGGTAATCACATGGGCTATATTTTTGTAACCAGCAACGCCGGAATAGATACCGACACGGCCAAAATAATTGAGGACAAAGTAAAAGACTCAAAAGGGCCGGGTAATTGGCGTTCCATGTATCTTAATATCCCCAAAACCATATCTAAAGAGCCAGTACAAATTATCCCGGTCGGCGATATCTCATCCAAAGATGAATTTGAAAAAATAAAAAGTGTCACGCTGAGAGAAGTTCTGGCCATGCATCGTACCTATGCCGCATTAACTGGAATCATGCCCGAAAATGCCGGTGGTTTTGGTGACATAACAAAAATCATGCGGGTTTATCACGAACTAGAAATCGAAGCGATGCAACAACCTTTCTTGGAATTAAACGACTATCTCGGCCCCAAAGCCGTGCAGTTTAAAGAGCCAGTATGGAAAAAGGAAGGTGCCGAATGAATCTATTAAAAGCATTTTTAGGTTGCGGGGTCTGTTATTTTGCAGGCTTGTATGGCGGCGCATATATTTCAGCCGGTGGAGATTCATGGCTGCTTATCATGTTTATATGTGGTTCGGTTTATAACGAATATCTTCGAAGCCTAACACTATGGTAAACCGATAAATGCATCAATAAAATTAAAAGTGGCCACATACCGCACTGCAAACAAGGATTTGGAGTATATGGATACTTTGCAGTATGTAACCACCGCAACTAGGTTATGTTTATTTTCAGGTGTTTGTCAATTTTGACATGCACAGTAAGTCCCTATTTTTGCTATAATTAGCCAAACAAAAAAGGACGGATATGAGAGTCGATTGCCCTAACTGTTCAAGTAAAGCTGTTGTTTCTTCGAGCAACAAACTATCAGCCACCGTAAAAGACCTCTATTGCCAGTGCACCAACGTCGAAGGATGCGGAGCAACCTTTGTTCAAACGACCGGATTCACTCGCTGGTTAAACCCACCACAGCAGACAACACAACAACTAGCCGCCGCATTAATAAATAGCCTTCCAGCCGAAGAAAGGCGCGCTTTACAAACCGAGATGTTTGGTTAAACAAGATCCCTCGACGCCGCCACAATATTTTGTTGAGTTCTAAGTAAGCTATATTCAACACATTTTAAAATATGACCCACTTGCTCGCCGGTCACACCTGCCTCTTCATCCATGGCATAAGGCACCATCACGCTCAGACCTTCAATCGCATCAATTCCAACGGTTAAAAAATGAATCTGGCGTTGTAGCTCGGCAATCGCTTCCTCATTCATCGTCATCCCCTTCAACTTGGCCAAGTAATGTTTTTGGGGATAGGCCCATTTGGCATAAAGTGGACTGTGTAAATTTTGAATGTTCTAGCCTTGTATGCATAACAATAGTTCCTTTATTAATTTTGAAACCATCACTCACACGGTCAAATATGGGTGATGGGGGTACGCGGGTTGACCGACCGGTGGAACCGTTACCGAAAAGACCGGTAGGGACGAATCCCTCCCACGCACACCCACCATAAAACTTGCAGGCACAAAAAAACGCGTTGATACGCGTCTTGCGCATCGGTTATCTTCGGAGCGGTCAAACTCACGGCACTGGATTTTGCCAGTGCATTTACACGTTAATCTTTGCCGTTTTATTTGTCAACACCTCAAATCATGGTTATAGTCGTCCGTCAACAAATATAAATCTGAAGGAACAGAATCAATGAGCAATCTTGTGCCCTGCAAGAAATGCAAAACAAACGTCGCCAAACGCGACAAAACCTGCCCCCAATGTGGCGTTGCTAATCCCGGGCTTACCGCAATCGATAACGCTAAAGGCTGTTTAGCCATGCTTATCTTGTTGCCTATTATTTTCTTCGGGTTCAAATCATGCTTCACTGATAACCGCACTCCGGAAGAAAAGCTGGTAGAAGAAAAAGCCAGATTAGAAGAAAGATGTTCGAATCATGTTTCAGCACTAGCGATGTCCGAAAGATTTGTAAAAAAACAGTTAAAATCACCTAGCACAGCCGAGTTCCCCAATCTTTATACTGACGGTGTAACGGTAGCTTATATAGGCGATTGCACCCATATAGTTTCATCTTATGTTGACTCCCAAAATGGCTTTGGTGCAGTAACTAGAAGCACCTATTCCGCCGAGCTAAAGTCCGATCCAAAAACAGGCGAATATACCCTGCTCGGCATAGACATTAATTAATCCAATGTGTCTTCACGCCTTTTAACCAAGCAAGCGTATAAAACAGCGTTAGAACAAAAATTCCCCACTGCTGCGACTCCCACGTAGTTGCGATCCAAAATGGTTGACCAGCCAAGCCAAATAAACAGGCATATCGCTGTGTTTGTTTGTTCTCTGCTTGAGTAAGAAAGATCGCCACCACTCCTGTGATGGCGATAATGATTTGGATGATCATGCCGCGCTTCTAACCGGCAAACAACACAGCCCATACTGGCTAAACTCAGCAATAAAACCGGCTACATTATTACCAAGATAAGCAAACAACTGATTTCGATCATTGCCTCGTTCCGGCTTGCCTGTTTCTGGATTGATAAAGGCTATCCTGTGATCTAACAAACACACAGCAGAACACACTTCACCGATTGTTGATGACCACCAATTTGTATCTGGAACATTATTAGTTAGCACTATTGCATTCGTAGTTATTCCCATCACAAACATATTAGCCAAGGGATTAACAAAACGTTCGGCATCACCACGACCATAAGGTGGATTCAACCATACATTTCCATGCCACGGTTTATCTAAGCTTGAATTGTCTTTGGTGTAATACTTCTCCGCTTTGACGGTTTGCTGTGCAAGTTCATTAGAAGCCGGATCAACATCAATAGAACCCATCACCTTTCTAGCGGATTCAATATAATTTAAAGGTGTTCCCCATTCGTTATTTGCCATTAGTTACTCCCCCCCCGTAACTAATAATCTTTTCATCTTGCGTTTCATCTCGCGCACTTTCCATTGAACTAAGCAATGATCGACAAAACTGTTGTTCACACAAAAGCAAGCTATACCAAAAGTCCATGCTTCCCAATCCAGATTCGGCATAACGATCATGAAACAAATACATGGCTGCACTAGCTGGTTTATGTGGTTTTAAATTATCAATTTGTCGCACCATTACCTTCCCCTCCTAGCCCAACAAGCATCACAGCGAGTAATAGAAGACTTTCCATTATTTACGTTAGTAATCATCCGAGGTTTAATTTCTGATTCTGGTTTGTACTTTCTGCAACTCATGCAGTATTTTGTTTTTCCGGCTTTCATTTTCCACCCTTCCTTTTGGTTAATAAAATGACCGCTTGCGGCGATCAGTCGGTGGTGTCACAGGGAGGTATCACATAAAGGAGATCCTGCCACCACTGCGAGAGGTTATTAGCCCCACCCCTCGCTGGGGTAATTCAATTAATTCCCATGATTCTTATGAAATCTATATTTTTCTTTGGCAGCATCCACCGCATTCCTTGCATCATTAATTTCAGTAAACCGCCCTAAATTATGATCTTGGCCATTAACGGTAATTCTTGCTCTCCATTTCTTTTTTTGTTTACACCAATAAACACCCGGATGACCGCTGGTGTTATTAGTGCTTTTTTTAGAGTTTTTTCTATTTTCTAAAGCAGAAACTTCTCGTAAATTTTTTATCCGGTTATCTGTTCTGTCGTGGTTTATATGATCAATTTGCTGAAAAGGATCCCGTCCGGTGACGTAGAGCCATGCCAGCCTGTGAGCTAAATAGCTCTTGTTTTGTAATTGAATTAAAATATATCCTCGACCTCCTAAACTTCCAGCAGTCGCACCCTTTCTTACCGTGCCACGACTAACTAGCCATGAAAACTTACCGGTATCTAGGTCATAACTGATAAGTTCCTTTAGTTCTTTTTGATTAATCACTGCCGGCCCCTTACTTTTTAAAAATCCAACACCTGACACTCTTACCCGTTATTTTTGAAGTGACTGGCCCGTTTTCTTTATATTCACGTTTCTTGCTTGTACGCAGTTGACGTCGTAATTCTTTTGCATCAATAGTTGGTAGGTTGTGTTTTGAGTTTTTGCTATGAAAATCTTCTAAATTAACAGCGATTTCATCCTTGGGATTATTTGAGTGATTTAGTTGATCCGTCACCGAAACGAGTGATTTTTCTGAATCAAGCCTGTTATCTAGATAATCAAACTGCCCCCAAAATTGTTGAATAAACTGGCTATCCTCGTTCAAAGACGCTTGACGCTCGACCGCCATTTCTTCAAGTTCAAACAAGGCGGTGTGATGCATGTTTTTGTCTATTTCAGGGCAAATACTCAACAAGCAATCGGCAAACGCCATCACTTTTGCATGGTTTTCGACAATACGTTGCAGCTTGATGTCTTTGTTATTTGATAAGGTCAGGCGGTGTTTTTTTAGTTGTTGTTCAAAGTACTTTAATACTCGATCAGCTTGTCGGGCCGCATGGATAACAAAACCATTGATCTTTTTGATATCCATTGTGTTGAGCCTTACCGATGCTTCGTACCCGGCTGGCGTGTGATGACTGGTTGTAAAGTCCATGTGGCAAATTCGCGTTAATATTGCCTCAGACGCTACCACCGGGACATTTTGAACTATCATCAGTCCGGCCTTAAAACTTGGCTTTTTGGTGCTGTTGTCTTGCGATTTAACACCCGTTACACGGCCAAACTCACCGTCGTATAAATCTTTTTGTTCGTCCCAATTAAAGCGTTTTACATGGCTGTTTTTATCGTCGGTTTCGTTGTCGGTTTCGTTGAATACAATTGGCAAGTTAGAAACTTCGGCCATTTTGCGAGTGCGACCAGCCAGTGTTGATGAATTTGGGTTAAATGATTCGCCCTCTTTGCCGTAAAGTTTCCACATAAAATCGACTAGCGATGATTTACCCGATGCAGCTTCACCAACCAATTCAAAAAATGGATAAGATCGATGTTCTTTTCGGACTTGTTCAGCAAATAAACAACCAAACCACCAAGACAAAGCAACAATGCCTTTCACACCAAACGCGGTTTGAAAGTCAGCTGTCCATTCATGGTTAACTTTTTCTGTTAGCGATTGTTTAATGTCGACCGTTGTTTTTATGCCTTGTTTCCGCAGTTGGAAAAACGATTGATTATTGAGTTTGTGAACCTTGTGTCCTTCAACTGCATAATCGTTAAACACATAGGTTTTGCTGTCTTTGTCATAGCCAACAAAATCAAGTGTTCTGACTTCTTTGGTATTATTTGCCGACCAATCACGATACAACCAATCTAGATCGGCGGTTGAACCTGTAAATTGTGCGCCGGGTATTCGCATTGATGACTTTTTGAAGTCACTGGCAGCACTAATTGATTTATGTGTGAATGCGATTTGGCGTTCTTGGCCACTGCTAGATAAGCGAAAACTGAAAAAATACTGGCCATCTTCACCGTTATCCGGCTGTTGAAAATATAGGTAATCCATTTTAAATGTAGCGATTTGAACAATAGTGCTTGCCCTTGCAAACGCATAAACGCCAGCCTCTTCAAGTTGTTGTGGTGACGCTGCTTTTATGGCTTTTTCTAATTCTTCACTGTTGAAACTTTCAGGGTTTATTTTTAATAGGCCAGCCCAATATGCTGTTTTGGCTGTGGCGTGTTCTGTAGGTTTAACACTGCATGAATAAGTGCGATTGCCAAACGAAAATACAAAATATTTATTATTCTCGTTATGCTCCCAAATCATTTGGGCTTTATCATTTGAATTATTGGCCAGTTCCACTCGCCCTAAATAGCGATATTCATTGATATCTTTTTCGGTCAGTTTTCCGGCTTTATATAAATCATTCCAATCGGCTTTATCTTCTGTTTTGCTGGTTAAAGCGCCGGTAACAGTTTCGCGCATATCACGCAGTTTTTTACTGTGTTTTTCTAGTGCTTGCCGCCCTGCTCGGTCATTATCAACCGCTAATACCCATGTAATGTTTTTGTTTAAATATGGCTTGATTGACGTGCTAGGGAATGTGCCTGACGACATAATGGCCACCGCTTTAACGCCGCTTAAATTAAGTGCTATTGCATCTAATATGCCTTCACATAAATAAACGTCGTCACCTTCATCTATTTGCAATGTAGGTGGTTGCCACCACAAACCTTTAAATGAACCTTTAAAGTTTTTGTTTCGGCTTTCTTTGTCACCATCTTGATCAGTGATAATCACATCATCAATCAACCTTTCCCACATGATCTGTTTTGCTTCGTCCAGATAAAACCGCACCGTGGCGGTGTTTTTGCTGGCATTGTTACGGCTAAAATGACCTTGTTCATACCAACCCTTAATATCAGCAGGATTAAAACCACGAATCAACGACAAATAAGCATCAGCGGTTGCGTTGGGGTTTTGTTCGGTGGGCTTATATCGTTCGTTTAGTTTCTCGAATAATTCAGGAAAAATGGCGCGGGTTTTATCTTCATAACCGCAGTTAGTTTTTCGATTACATTCAACATGGCCCGGTGATGCCAGCCATGTCCATAATGTTTTCTTTGAACATTCAGGACAACGACCGCGAAGATATTGGCCTTGTTCAATCATTTCAAAAGTGGCGGTGAGCTTTTTAACAATTTGAGCGTTTAGATCAGTGTTTTGCATTGGTTTCATCCTTGAAGTCACTCTCAAGATGGAACCTGATTTCAGTAACCGCACAAGGTGCCCGGCTACCACTAACGGAGTCAATGCGTACTGATGCTTTGCTACCGGTTAATACTTTAGAGGCAAGAAGATTGGCACCGATAAAAGTGATTTTATCCCCCGGCCCGAACTTCCTTCCCAAATCTAACCGTGTGTCGCTTATCTTTTTACCCGACATGATTTGGTCAATATGTTTTTGTGGTGCATATAGATCGTGATTCACGTTCTCTCCTTAATTAGTCCGGCCAATTTCAGCAAACCGCATCGCGTCTTTGACGCTAAACATCACGGTTGCATTAAAGGTTTCTTTTAATTTGGCAAAGTCAGGGTCGTTTTGGATTAAATTGGCTTGTTGTGGATCAAGCATTTTCAGTCCGCGCCATAACGTTTGTCGCTGGTGTTCTGTGAGCTTGCTTATTAATACTGTTGGCTTTGCTGGCACCCATTTGACACGGGGATACAAAACCGCTTGCACGGATAAGTCGCTCACTGGTTAAGCGTGTAAACGTTGTGCTAGCTGGGTAACTGTTTCTTTGATTTGAAGGTGACTAAAACCATCTTCTTTAAAATCACGCAGCAAGGCTGTAACGTGATCAATTAGTCGTTGAACATCATGTGGAGGGTATGCGCTTTTGTTCTCTTCTATAAGCTCCATAGCCACTTGTGATAACTCGCTATCCAATCCCTGTGATCCTGATAATTGCTTTCCCATTTCTAGTCCCTTTATTAAGTTATGAATATTGACGTGCTGTTCTAACAATTCGACTTGTTGTTCGTGCTGTTCTTATTGGTCGCGGTGAACGCGGACCTCGCATATCTAAATGACCAAATGTGACGTTTGCCAACAAAGCAAAAACTGCAAATCTCTGAATGACGGCGTTCGGTTTAAGGTGTTTTATTTCCACCATATTCAAAGAAACGGCCGTCGCAACAATGTCGGCGTGGTTGTGACAATCAAGCTTTGAAGCGATGCTTTCAACATGGCGGTTAATCGTGCTGAGTTCTCGATATACCTTAGACTTGGCAATCTCCACCCGGCTACACCCCTCACATAAATATCGAAGCACCACCGCTTCTTTTTTAGTGAGTGGATAAGGATTAACAACTTTAGCTTTTAGCTTTTTCATTTTTGGGGTTTTAAACCAATATTCAGGCGTTGTGGTTTAGTAGAAAATAACCACATGCTGAAAATTAATTACGCAACCAGTTCCTTGCCAACGACTTCGAAGCCGTATAGCTCCGTTAATCCTTTGGCAAAAACAAGGCTATATATATCAGTTGGATCAAGGTTTTCTTTGGCGGCAATATTTTCAATCGCCTCTTTAACTGAATGCCCAAACCTAAAGGCGATAACGGCTTTAGCTGGTTTTCTGTTGTTTTTCTTCATTCCTGATTCCATGTCGTACTCCTGTTATACTTTCGTTTACAAAAGAGATAAAAAACTATGTCAGAAACAATAACGCCCAAAAAAGGGTTAGGCAAGCAAAAAGTGGGTGAAATTTACCGATTGCAATTATTAATGTCGGAATTAGACCTAAAACCTGAGAATATTCAATCAGATACAGGTGTGGCCGCAAGAACGATAACTCACTCACTTTATGAGGGAAAACCGCTCGGCAACAAACTTTTGCGCGCATTACACGAAAAATATGGTGTTTCAGTTGATTGGCTTTTATTTGGTGTTGGAACCATGTTTGTACAAAAAACGGGTGAAATTTATGATCCTGCCGCCGGATCGGGAGGGTTAATTCAAGATTTCAAAATGAAACGAGTTATTACATTCCTGCATGAGTGGGCGACCTATGCCGACGAAGATGAAAAAACATGGCTAGAAATGCAGATCAAAATGAACTTGCCAGCGTACAAGCAGTATTTGGAAAACAACTAATGAATGCCCCCCTTATTCCTGACTTTCAATGTATGGACACCAGAACACTTAACGATCAATGGATGGCGTTAGCCAAAACACTGGAATTGTCGTTAATGGAATCAGGGGCGACACCGGGATTGGATTACACCATCTTAGATTTATATAAATTGACTCAACCTTTAATAGTTGAACAAGTAAAAACAGGTGAATTAAAAATCTAGACGGTCGGAGGCATAAAGGGAAAACCGTAATTCGCGTAACCGAATTTAGTATTTTTTTGTAAACAACGACACACCAACAGATTCGAGGCTGTTTTTTATAAATCATTACCGTAACTTTTTTGTAATTTGGCGTAACCACTAATTTTACAAATCAAGCGGAAAGACAGACATAGCAAGGGGTAAACGCAGTTACACTTAGTGATCTAAAAGTGTAATTGTTTTGTAACCGACAACCGTAACCCGATTACACTAAAGTTACGCAAAAGTTACAGTATGAAAAAGCCGAAAAACACACCTACCCTATTGTTATATATAAATAATTTTTTATATATATTTAATGGTTACGGTAATTACGCTTTCCCCGCCATGCCCCCAACCGGCTGGGAAACCCAAGGCCTACAACCATCAATTATCGCTCAAAAGGTTTTTAAGTGACTGTAAAAAAACAAAAAAATGGTAAATGGTTGTGTTCAGTTAGGCGTGATGGCATACCGCGAGTCAGAAAATCGTTTGAATCAAAAAAAGAAGCTGAAGATTACGAGAGATTCTATCTAGCAAAACATGCAGAAAAACAAGAATACGGCTTAGATAAACGAACAATAACTGACTTAATTGGTATTTGGTTTAGATATCATGGTGTGAATTTATCCGATGGTGCTAGACGTAAAAAGAAACTGGATGCCATGGCCAATGAACTAGGTGATCCAATCGCTGCAAATTTAACCAAAGCAGAGTTTTTAGATTATAGGTTTTCTAAAACAAGCGTTAAAGGAGGGTTAAGCCCCAAATCATTTAATAACTTACATGGTTATTTAAGCGCTACCTATAGAAAGCTCCACGAACTTGAAGTGATTGATTACGAATGCCCAACGGCAAATATTGAATTTATACCCATACAGGAACGACAACTAAGCTACCTAGATAAAGAACAAGTTATAAAGGCATTAGAGTTAGCACAGAACTGTTCTAATGAGTGCGTATGGTGGAACACTCAAATTTGTATTAGAACTGGTGCTAGATGGGGTGAAGCTGAGTTATTAACTAAAAAACAACTTCACAATAATTCAATTACATTTGAGTTTACCAAGTCAAAAAAAACTAGAACAGTCCCATTAGATAAGTTGTTTTTTAAACAACTAATGGAGTTTTGCAAAGACAAGTCACCTAATGAGCGTATTTTTAGAAACACATACAAAACATACGCCGGCATATTAGAACGGAGTGATCTGGTACTGCCAAAAGGGCAAAACACTCACATATTAAGACACACGTTTGCATCGCACTTCATTATGAATGGTGGTGACATACTCACACTACAACGAATACTTGGCCATTCAGATATAAAAATGACCATGAGGTATGCGCATCTAGCACCTGATCATTTACTTCACGCTATTACCTGTGGATTGATGACAAAAATTGATAATGAACAGTAAATTAATATTGGCACTAAATTGGCACTAAAAGTGCCAAAAAGTGCCAATTAAGTGCCACACCTGAAAGCAAAAAAGCAAGCCAAACGACCATATACCTAGACATATCGATTTTACAAATCAACTGCGAGAGTATTCGATTCCCCCCCCCGGTACCAAATTCAACTTCATTGCTCAATACTCTCGTACTAACATCGACCGATACAAGCACAAGCTGAATTACAAATTTACGTCGTGCATTTCCTCAGAAGAAATTATTGAAACTTCCGGTGATGGCTTCATTGAGTATTTCACCATAACGTCAGCTAAGTCCGACACCGATACGGGTTTGTATCGTTTAATCATAGAAAATGGCAACCAAGAAAATAGTTGCATGAAATAAAAACCTAGTGCTTCTCCTAACCGAAACTCTTCACGCTTAGCGCCATGCAATAAAGAAGGTCGATATATAGTCAGTGATGATAAGCCTAAGTTTATAAGCTGATTTTCCATCTCTCCTTTTGTTCGTGAGTAATAATTTTTTGAAGCTTCATCCGCACCAATATAGCTCACCACATGCATCGCACAGATTTCTTTCTGTTTACCCCATCTAGCATATTCAACCACAAGATCTCGATCAATTTTAACGAATTCGTTAATACTTCCGGCCTTCTTTAATGTTGTACCCAGTGTACAAAATAGGTCAATCTTTGCTTCTGAAATTACTAAGTCTTCAGTTGTCAGTTTAGATGATATTAACTCTTGAATGATGGGATGAGATTGAAAGCCCAAACTGGTACGTAAAATAAGATAAATACGTTCATATCTTTGGGTATTTAATAATTTTTCAATGAGGAGACGGCCAACAGCGCCAGAACCTCCAATAATGACTGCGGTATTAGTTTTTAAAGTATCCATCTTGCCAGTCACTCTTATTTTAATAAAAAAGCCAGCCCAGAAAAATCTAGGCTGACTTTTAAATTGAACCGTTAGGTAACGCTAATTCTAATTAGATCCATTATTCTCAGAAAGCTGCTCCATCACTTTGTCCAGACTAAAGCTTGCTGCTTTTTGACGTGGTGGATATTCCTTGAATGTCGATAAGAATTTTCCAACATACGCTTGCGCTGGCACTAATAAATACGCACGGTCTAATAACCAATCGTAATACGTATTAGACGTTATCTGAGCACGCTCATATGGGTCACGACGTAAATTAAAGATTAATGGTATACGTAGTGGAATAAACGGCTCTGACCATGCTTTCAAAGTAGCTTCCACGCGTTGCTCCATAAAGATTAATTTCCAATCGTTATAACGCAATGCTGTCAAATCACCATCATCAGAAAAGTAGAAGATCTCATTCCGTGGTGTTTCTGTAGTTTCCCCTGTCAACATAGGTAAAATATTGTATCCATCTAAATGAACTTTATAGTCCCTGTCATTAGCTTCATAACCGGTTAATAAACTTTCTTTAACCTCTGTATTACCAGCAGCGGCTAAGAAGGTAGGTAGCCAATCCATATGATGAACAATTTCGTTTGAAATTGAGTCAGCTTGAATTTTTCCCGGCCAACGAATCATCGCAGGTACACGCCAACCACCTTCCCAGTTAGTATTTTTCTCACCACGAAATGGTGTCATCGCAGCATCTGGCCAAGTATTCATATGGGGGCCATTATCTGTTGAATAAAACACGATGGTGTTATCTGCAATGTTGAGGTCATCCAGTTTAGTTAAGAATTGGCCAATGTGGCGATCATGTTCAACCATGCC
>ENA-OSET01002550-OSET01002550.1-sediment-metagenome-genome-assembly--contig:-NODE-2550-length-17496-cov-4.211378_pt1 | contig 17496 bp, 19 predicted proteins | sample MGYA00237882_ERZ534229 | MGnify/ENA primary metagenome ERZ534229 (study PRJEB26408, sample SAMN06266212) | sediment metagenome | isolation source: Hudson Canyon methane seep mesocosm | place... | reverse complement strand
CTGATCGGATATAAAATAATGTTTGTTCGGCTCTTTTTGGCCAATTAATATGGTGTCAAGGTAGTATAAGTACGTAATTTATTTCTTGATAAGTATCAAAAATACCTAAAATGAAGTAGTTGAAAGGGATTATTTGTCATAAAAGTTAAATAACATGACTAAGCTTGACGATAAAGGTAAGGCCGAGGATAGTATTGATATAACTGAGCTTAGAGCCTATTTAATTCTGATTTTATGTAATCAAGGACGCTATTTAATGACTCATCAAATAAAAACATTTATTTTCCTTATTTTTACTTTTTTATCATTTAATAGCTGGGCACAGCCTAATCAAGACTTGGAAAAACAGGTGCTTGCTAATAAAGTGATAAAACATTCAGGCTTGTCTGAAATGATTAGTCAGTTCCCCGTTTTGTTAAAAGAAGGTATTCAGCAGGGGGCTGAGCAGTCGGGTGCTCAGAGTTCTGGTAATAATCAAAAAATGATTATGCAGATAGGCCAGATCATTGATCAGGCTTTCGTTGTTAGTGAGTCAATTGAAGGGATTAGAAACGAACTTAGCACTCAACTAACGGAACAAGAGCTGATAAGCGTTCTTGAGTGGTTAAACTCCCCATTGGGAAAAAAAATTACCCAGATGGAAGTTGATGTAATGTCTTCTGAGGCCTATAACGACATGCAGTCACAGCTGTTGAGTTTACAGGAGAGATACAGGGGAAGTGAAAGAGAGCGTTTATTTGAACGTTTTGATAAAGCGACTAATGCAACGGAAGCATCACTTGAAACAGCTATTGCTGTGCAGCTAACCCTGGCTAGTGCTATGTCTGCCTCTTCTAATAACCCTCAAATGCCTTCTTATGAAGAGTTGAAGCAGAGTATTGAGGCTAATCGTTTTATGATGAGAGGCGTAATAGGGCAGCAAGTGTTTGCAAATTATATCTATACGTATCAGAAGCTGACAGATGATGAACTTAAAGCCTATGTAGACTTTGCATCAACACCTGCGGGGAGCCACTATAGCTTGGTTGTTAATGAAGCGGTTAAAAATGCACTATTAAAACCGTCTGAGGTTATTGGCTCTAAGATAATGGCTGAAGCTATTTCTGGTTAAGGTGATTTATATTTTTATCATAATAAAACTCAAAAAATGTGGTCATTCCGGCATTATTTTAGCCGGAATCCATTGTTTAGCTTGGCTTTGCTAACTTAGGAATATTTCCCTCTAAGCCCATTGCGTATTTAATAACCTTTTTCTTACCAAAGGGTAGTTTGTCTGCTAACCCGAGGCCGATATTTCTAAGCAATTTTAATGGTGGGTTATCATTACTGAACATGTGATAGAAAAAATCCATTACTTCCATCATTTTCAAGTTTTCAGACTTTCTTCGTCGTTCATACTCTCTAATGTTTCCAATTAAGCCAATATCTTTTCCTTGATAATGCGCTTCTGAAATAATCTCAATGAGTGTAGCTGCGTCTTGAAAACCCAGGTTAACCCCTTGCCCTGCTAATGGGTTGATGGTGTGAGCTGCATCACCAGCTAATGCGACACGGTTGCCAACATAATGTTGTGCATGACGTTTTACCAGGGTGAAACTCCCTTTCTCTAATAGCTTAATTAGAGGAGGTAGTTGGGGAGGAAAGTTCTTAATTACCTCAGCAATAAATGCGTCATCATCCATTGCGGTTAATGACCTGATTTTATCGGGGAGGTCGTACCACACCAGAGAACCATAATGTTTATTGTTAACATCCATTAAAGGAAGGAATGCCAAAGGCCCTGTGCTGGTAAAGGATTGCCAGGTGATATCTTCCTGATGTCCTTTATACTCAACGGTTGCTACTAGTGCTTGTTGCTTATATTGATTGCTGTTTAAACCAATGGTTGCCCACTCTCTAACTTTAGAAAGAGCACCGTCTGCGCCAATAATGAGCTTCGCTTCAATTTGAGTACTTTCTGTTTGGCCGTCTTTTGTTAAGCGAACGGTAGGTAACGTGGTTTTGAAATCAATATTCTCAATATTGGCCGGGTATATAAAATCGATATTACTGTATTGCTTCATCGTCTTATGCAGGCCTAATTGAGTTACCCTGTTTTCTACAATATTCCCTAAATAGGGGTATCCAATATCTTTGCTGTTAAATAGTGTTTGATTGAGTGGAACACCAGAGAAGCTTAGAGGGATATCCAGTTTTTCAGTGACCGCCATCCGACGATAGGGGCAGACTCTCATACTGCTGATGTGCTCCCATGCACCCAGGTTCTTTAAAATCTGCTCACTGGCATAACTAAGCGCGGAAACTCGAATGTCAGGTGTTTTTTCAGGGTCAAAAGGGCTCGGCTCGACTTTGTCTAAAATAGCAATGCGTAAGCCTGTATGCCCTAGGCCACAGGCAATGGCTGCGCCAACCATACCTGCGCCGATAATGGCAATATCATAACTATTTGTCGTTGCGTTGCTCGTATTCTGGGTGGCTTCTGTGTGCTGAGTAGTCATTGTAAGAAACAGTCTATTCCATGAAAAGACTGTATTCTAACCGACTTTTCTTTTACACATCCAGTCAGGCTTACGGGCATCTGGGTTTACAAACCCTTCAGAGAGCAAAGTAGGCTCAGCTAATGCTTTATAATCATCAAACTTCATTTTTATGATTTCGCTGTGAGAGCCAGCACTAAAGGCGATTTCTTCATTTTTAGCAAGGTCGTCATATACATAAACGTCCATATCAAACAAGTTTCCAAAAGGAGGCATCGCACCCACTTCGCAATCAGGAAAACTGTCTTGAAATTCTTCTTCGTCGGCCAAGGCGATGAAATCAGTGCCCATAGCTTTAATAAAACGGTCCCATCGTATTCGACAAGAAGCAGGCAATACGATCATCGCCATTTTACCGTCGATGGTAACAATAACGGTTTTCGCTAATTGGTTACCTTTAATGTGGGTACGTTTGGCTATTTCTTGTGCGGTATAAGCAGGGGAATGTCTAACAGATACATATTGAATCTGCTCTGAATCGAGATAATCTTTAAGTTGCTGTACTGGCATACGATACGACCTCCAACTATTCGGAAGTTTTTTGCACCGTACTATGAGCTGTATCTAGGAACAGCACGGAGCACTTCCAAAGACCAAATTGGCGCTCCTTGCTTGACTGTTGTTCGTTCCGTTATTTGTAGCTTAGTTCACCCTTTCAGAGATAGGCAATGAAAATACTGGATACTCAGCGAAAATATCCATAACTGAGTGAGCGGTCTCGAATAGAGTAAGACGCTCATCCCAATCATCAGATATTTTACATTTGTTAATGCTTTTCTGCGTAAACCATATTAAGCGACTTGATGCATGTGCACATCTTGCTGTGGAAATGGAATTGAAATACCTTCAGCATCAAACGCTAATTTTACTGTTTCATGGGTATCAAAATATACACTCCAGTAATCTGGGGTGTTCACCCATAAGCGAACAGTAAAGTTCACAGAGCTATCCGCTAACTCTGATAAAACAACGGTGCGAGCAGGGTCTTTAAGCACTCGGCTATCATTCTCTGCAATTCTGTTAAGAATATCTTTTGCTTTCTTAAGGTCATCGCCATAACCAATGCCAAATACAAAGTCTACGCGACGGGTGGGCTCTATGTTGATATTTATAAGACTATCATTTGAAAGCACTGCGTTGGGGATAATAACTCGACGGTTATCGACTGTAGTTAAAATGGTGTTAAAAATTTGAATCTCTTTAACGACACCCAGGTGCCCACCGCCTTCAATGAGGTCTCCTACTTTAAAAGGCTTGAATATAAGAATAATTACGCCCCCTGCAAAGTTAGATAAACTCCCTTGGAGCGCTAGGCCAATAGCTAAACCTGCTGCACCTAAAACAGCAATAAATGAAGTGGTTGCTATGCCTACCATTGAAGCAACAGAAATTAGCAAAAGCCCTTTTAACCCAACTGAAACCAAGCTGCCTATAAATTTTTGAAGTGTTGAATCAACACTGCTATCTAACTTTTTCTGAGTAATGGAAACGACTTTATTTATCAGCCAAAGTCCTATTACCAGTGTTAAAATGGCTAGTACTAGTTTGGGAGTGTAGGTTAAAACTAATGCCCACAAGGTTTGAATTATTTCGTTTACTTGCTCCGGACTGCCGAACAGGTCATCCATAGTTGATGGCTCCATGTGTACTTGAGTGTTTTTTTGAGGTTTTAGTTATATTAGATTAAAAACATGAGATGGGTATAGCGATAGTTTAATTAGTTGTAAAAATGAGGGGAATGATAGAAAACGACTGCTTGCCTTATCAAATAAGCAAGCAGTGTTCTAAATGAAAAAGAGAAATATTAATCAGCCAGGAACTTTATTTTACCAACAACACCTGCATGGTCAGAAGGCCACAAGCCATTAACGGTCATATCAACCGCATCATCACCAATCACTTTTGCTTTGATCTTATCTATCTGCTTGCCTTGAGGGTTTAAGAATATGTGATCTATACGCTCATAAAGTGTGGTATCTGCATTATTAACTGTTGCACTAAAACAGCAAGTAAAGCCGTCTTTTTGCTTGCTTTTTTGAGTCCATATATCAATATTGCCTGTGCCTACTGCTTGTAGATAGGGAGGGACAAGAGGTAAACCATCTAGGCCGGGAATTCCAGACTGAGAGGTAAACGGTTGGTCACTTGGCAAACTGTTGAAGTCACCTACAAGAATCGAAGGTGTGGCAGCTGGGTTAGTCATCTGCATGATTGTTAGTAGTTCGTTCATCTGAACGGCTTGTAATGACTTAAATGGCTCGCTACCGCCCGTTTCCAGGTGTGTATTTACAAAACGATAATTTTCACCTTTAACGTTTATGTCTGTGGCAGTATAACCACGGGTGAATTCTAAGTTTGCACCACCCACGTCCATAGCTACATTATAGGTGAAGTTGCCAGCCAGAGGGTTTGAGGCAATAACGCCTTCGCGCACAAGAATTACATCATGGTCAACCAATCTAAGGTCGGTCAGCAAGGGTTGGCCTTCTGGTGTCATACCTGAAACCATCGGAAGCTCAATATCTGCATTTGTTACGCTTGCTGCAACTGAATAATTCAGACCACGGGAGTCTAGAGCATCTTGTAGTACGCTTATATAGTCAATAAATAGTGTGTCAGCAGCTTGCTCTGGGTAGCCGTATTGGCTGTATCCAAAGTCGCTCGGGAACTGCGTGTAGATGGTTGAAACTTCTTGCAGACCAATGGCATGAGGCTTGTAGCGCTGAATTTCATCAGCAATAGCTTCAGCACGTTCATTAAAGTTGGTTAGCTGCATTGCCTGAAAAGCTTCAGTTACTGCTAAAGGTACTAATGCAGGGTCAGTGTTTGCAGCCTCTATGACTGGGAATATATCCGCGCCAAGGTAAAGGTTACGAGTCATCACTTTTATTTTGTCAGTGCTGTCAGCCAAAACCAAGGGAGAGCTAGCTAAAAGTGCTGCACAAAGTGAGGGGATGAGTATGCTATTTTTTTTCATGACAGTGGTCTCTGTTATTATTGTTTTCTATTATTGTTTTATTGCGAACTTATAGTTTCATAAAATCATAGAAAAATAACCTGATTCTTCGAAAAAGAATCATGAATGTGACGGGGTTGTCATGATTAAGGTGGCTGGGAATTAGGCGCGCCATTTTGGCGCGAACCTATTTGGGGTGATTTGGCTGTTTATTCAGGCCTTCAGGTCAACGACTGTGCGTCCCTGAACCTTACCTGCCATCATGTCTTCGGCTACTTGTGGAACGTCTTCCAGAGAAACAACCTTGTTGATATCATTCAGCGCACTTTCTGGCAGGTCTTGGGCAAGTCTTTTCCAGGCTATTTGTCGTTTTTCATTAGGGCACATTACTGAATCAACCCCTTGTAAGCGCACATTTCTGAGAATGAAAGGCATTACGGTTGTTGGAAGCTTAAAGCCGCCAGCCAAGCCGCACGCCGCAACGGCACCATTGTAGTCGGTTTCGGCTAACACTCTGGCCAAAATTACATCGCCCACTGTATCAACCGCACCTGCCCAACGTTGTTTCTCGAGCGCTCTGGCAGGTTTTTCCATCTCTTCCCTGCTAATAATTTCTTTAGCGCCGAGTTTTTTAAGGTAATCGTGCGTTGATGTTCGGCCTGATACGGCACTAACGTCATACCCCAGATTACTGAGAATCGCTACGGCTACGCTTCCTACGCCACCGCCAGCACCCGTTACAATAACCGGGCCTGTGTCAGGTTTTATCCCCGCATCTTCAAGCGCCATAACACAAAGCATAGCCGTGAGCCCAGCAGTGCCTATTGCCATGGCTGTTTTTCCGTCCATTGACTGGGGTAGAGGTATTAGCCATTTTGACTGAACACGCTGAATTTGCGAATAGCCTCCCCAGTATTGCTCTCCGACACTCCAGCCAGTTAGCAGCACTTTTTCACCGGGTTTGTAGTTATCAGCGTCTGATTCAATAATTGTGCCTGTTAAATCAATGCCTGGCACCATGGGCCAGGTGCGAACAATTTTACCTGCGCCTGTAACTGCCATGCTGTCTTTGTAGTTAATGCTTGAATAGTCTACAGATAGCAATACATCGCCTTCTGGCAGCTCATCGATAGTGAGCTGTTCCACTGCGCTGACCGTTTTGCCACTTTCCTGACGTAGTACTAGTGCTTTAAAGTTTTCCGGGGTTACCTGAGCCATTTGGAGCCTCTGTATTTTATCGATTATTCATATTTCTCAGTGTAGCGTGAATTTTTGAATAGCTAAATGCACTTATTACCTTATTCGAAAGCGCAGGGCACTAGATAGGGCTATACTTTTGTCGAGTATCTATTATGGAATTTAATTGTATATGGCTGTGAACTTACTTAGCTTACTGGGTGTTTTTAGTTCCTTTTTTGCAGTATTAATGCCGCTATATTTTGCAAAGCATACAAACTCTTATGCTGACATGGACTATTCTGCCGTTCGTAATACCTTGAGTGAGTTAGGTTCAATCAATAGTCCGTATAAACATGCTGTTGCTTACTATTATTTCTTTCCATTAGCGTTGGCAAATATTGTTTTTTTGTTATCCGCTTATTATTTATTTGAAGACTCATTGAGTAATCGAACACCTTTTATATTAATGAGCTTTGTTAGTATCGGTTATTTCACGGCGGCATTTTTCCCTAGCGATCAAGGTTCGCCTATTAAGGGGAGCGTTCGGAATCAGATTCATAACATCGGTGGTGTTTTTGAATATATTGGAAGTGGTTCAGGGTTAATTCTACTAGGGCTATTACCTCAATATTCTCTTTGGGGAGAAGAGTGGGGCGTTTACTTAGTGATAAGTGGCGGGGTTATTTTGATAATGTTAATGCTATTAATATTACCTTTCTTGCAATCAATAAGAGGTTTAATTCAGCGTGTTGCCGAATATAGTTACTTTGGCTGGATATTTGTTTTTTCCGTGTCATTGCTGTTTTAGGGCATCGGTCTATTCTTAATAGAAGATAAAGAATAAAAATAAGAGGGAGTGTATGGAAGCTAAAGATGTTCATAGTATTGAAGATGCCAGGGAGATTATAGAAGAGCGAGAGCTGAGCCATATTAAAGTAGGACTATTCGATACCGATGGTGTGATGCGCGGCAAGTATATGTCTAAAGACAAATTCTTATCTTCACTTGATAAGGGTTTTGGTTTTTGCGATGTGGTTCTGGGATGGGATGTTCGAGACCAACTTTACGATAACGCAAAATATACCGGCTGGCATACGGGTTATCCTGATGCAACTGTACGCATAATTCCTGACAGTTGCCGTGAGCTTCCCCTGGAAAACGGAGGGCTGCTATTCCTTGCTGAATTTGTGGGTGATGCTGAAGCTATTTGTCCTCGAGGTGTTCTGCGCCGCGTGTTAAAGCAGGCCAAGGCCTTAGGCTTACAGATAGAAGTTGGTTTTGAATATGAGTTTTTTGTCTTTAATGAAACCCCTGAAAGCATTCGTGAAAAGCGTTACCAGTCCTTAAAACCAATGGCTCCCTCAGAGTTTGGTTATTCAGTTATTCGAAATAGTGTTGAATCTCAAAGCTACCTGAATCTGCTTAATCTTTGTGAAGTAATGGACTTCCCCATAGAGGGTTTGCATGAAGAAACAGGCCCTGGAGTAATGGAAGCGGCACTTGCTCATGATGATGCTCTGGACGCAGCCGATAAAGCCGCACTATTCAAAACCTTCACCAAAGTTGCCATGCAAAAAGAAGGGAAGATGGCGACCTTTATGGCTCGCTGGTCACCAGATTACCCAGGGCAAAGTGGCCACATTCATTTATCAGTACAAGATTTGAGTGGCGCACCATTGTTTTATGATGAAAACAAACCAGACAATATTAGCGAAACCATGCGCTATTTTTACGCAGGGCAGCAAAAGCTAATGCCTGACTTTCTGGCTATGATTGCACCTACAATTAATTCTTATCGTCGCTTAGTTCCTGGTTTTTGGGCGCCTACTGAGGCTAGTGTAGGGCTTGATAATCGTACCTGTGCCATTCGTTTGATTCCAGGTAGTGAGAACTCTCAGCGCATTGAATACCGAATTGGTGCCGCTGATGCTAACCCCTACATTATTTTGGCCGCGGTTATCGCTTCTGGCTTATGGGGAATAGAAAACCGGGCGGAGCCAGAGCCATTAGTTGAAGGCAGTGCTTATGATCAGCGCTTTCCTGATTATTTGCAATTACCATATACCTTGTGGGATGCCGCTCAGCGACTTAAAAAATCCCCCATAGCAAGACACTATTTTGGTGATGCGTTTGTAGATCATTTCTCTGCTACAAGAGAGTGGGAAGAGCGGGAGTTTAGAAAGCATATATCTGACTGGGAGTTGGATAGATATTTTGAAATTATTTAGTTAGTGTCTGTCGTCATTCCCGCGAAGGCGGGAATCCATAACTCGGCGCTATACAAAAAAACACTGGATCCCCGCCTTCGCGAGAATGACAGGGGCGGAACAACGGAGATACTGAATGAAAATTGTATTGCACTCTCCTATTGATGGGCGGGTGGTGGCCGAGCGAGAATTAGCTACGCTGGCCAATATTGAAACAACGCTCGATTGCGCTAAAACAGCACAGCAACAATGGGCGCAAACTTCGATTAAAGAGCGAGCAGAACTATGCCATAAAGCAATAGATGCGCTGCTTCAGAAAAAAGATGAAATTGCTCATGAGCTAACACTGCAAATGGGGCGGCCCATTCAATATTCAGCGGGTGAAATTAGCGGCCTGGAAGAACGGGGTCGCTACATGATTGATATTGCGGAATCAGCTTTAGCCGATCACTTAGTTGAAGAGAAAAGTGGGTTCAACCGTTTTATTCGTCGAGAGCCTTTAGGTGTCGTTGTTACGATCGCTCCGTGGAACTACCCCTACCTAACGGCTGTGAATTCGATAATACCAGCCATTATGGCAGGTAACAGCGTGGTGCTTAAACACTCAAATCAAACCTTTTTATGTGCTGAACGTTTTGCTGAAGCGTTTGCAGCGGCAGGACTTCCTGATGGTGTTTTTCAATACATTCATCTTGATCATGAAACAACGGCGCAACTGGTGAGTCATGACAGTGTTAATTTTGTATCTTTCACTGGCTCAGTAGCAGGTGGTGAAGCGATAGAAAAGTCAGTCGTAGGGTATTTCAAAGGACTGGCGTTAGAGCTAGGTGGTAAAGATCCGGCTTATATCAGGGAAGATGCCAACCTTGCTCATGCCATAGAAAATGTATTGGATGGTGCATTCTTCAATTCAGGTCAGTCTTGCTGTGGTATTGAACGAGTGTATGTACATGAGTCGTTATATGAGCGCTTTGTTCAAGGGGCTATCAATCAAATTTATGAATATAAACTGGGTGACCCTTTTGATAACGAAACAAGTATAGGGCCAATGATTAGCACTAAAGCGGCACTGCATGTTCGGGAACAAATCCAAGATGCAGTAGCGCAAGGAGCCAGATCTTGTATTGATACTGGTTACTTTGATCGGGATGAACTGGGTTCAGTTTATGTAGCTCCCCAATTACTAACTCATGTAAACCACCAAATGCGTGTAATGACTGAAGAGAGTTTCGGTCCGGTGATAGGCATAATGTCAGTTGCCAACGATGAAGAAGCTATAAAGCTAATGAATGATAGCCCCTTTGGTTTAACCGCCTCGATTTGGACAGAAGATGAAGAGCAGGCCCTGTTGATAGGTGATCAGTTGCAAACCGGCACTGTTTTTATGAATCGCTGTGATTATTTAGACCCTGCACTGGCATGGGTAGGGGTTAAGCAGTCAGGGCGTGGTTGTGCCTTATCTTCACTAGGCTATCAACAATTAACCCGACCTAAATCATTTCACCTTAAGCGCATCTAAGCCAGAGAGATTACCCATGGAACCTTCATTAGACCTCACATCAACCGATGCATTGCAGGGCAACTGGAATTATCCAACCACCATTCGAATGGGCTGTGGACGGCTTAATGAACTCCCTTTTGTTTGCAAGTCACTGGGGATAAGAAAACCCTTATTGGTAACTGATGCCGGGCTAGCAGGAATGGCCTTCGTTGAGCGGGCGATAGAGTTGATAAAAGCGGAAGGTATGAGCGTTGCCTTGTTCAGTGATGTAAAGCCCAACCCTACCGGTGAGAATATTCTGCGGGGTGTTCAAGCCTATAAAAGCGGAGGGCATGATGGCGTCATAGCGCTGGGCGGTGGTAGCGGACTGGATGCGGGTAAGGCCATTGCCCTAATGAGTGGTCAAACACATTCCATTTGGGATTTAGAAGATATAGGCTCAAACTGGTTACGTGCAGACCCCGATGGTATTGCGCCTATTATTGCCATACCTACCACTTCAGGTACAGGCTCCGAAGTCGGTCGTGCCTCGGTCATACTAGACGAAGACGCCCATGTTAAAAAAATCATATTTCATCCAAAACTAATGCCCCAAGTTGTACTGGCAGACCCTGAGGTTGTTACTGGGCTTCCTGCACACTTAACTGCAGCAACAGGCTTGGATGCTTTCGTTCATTGCTTAGAGGCCTATTGTGCCCCTGGTTATCACCCCTTGGCCGATGGTATTGCACTTGAAGGTATGCGGCTCATTAAAGAATGGTTGCCGGAGGCTGTGAGTACTGGGCATAACCTAACCGCGCGAAGCCATATGATGGTTGCTTCATCAATGGGGGCCACCGCTTTTCAAAAAGGTCTGGGTGGCGTACATGCTTTGGCTCACCCTTTAGGTGCCTTGTACGATGCGCATCATGGCTTGCTGAATGCCATTCTTCTACCTTACGTATTAGTACGAAACAGAGAAGCTATTGAAGGACGAATAGAGCATATTGCACGGTGCATGGGTCTTGAAGATATGACCTTTGATGGTTTTATGACTTGGTTACAGAGTTTTAGAAAGCAATTAAATATCCCTGATACACTGGCAGACATAGGCATTACCACCAAAGATAGTGAAAAAGTTGGCAAAATGGCTTTTGAAGACCCTTCAGCCAGTGGTAACCCTATTGCTTTGAGTGCATATGAGTATGCCTCGTTATTTTGTAATGCGGTTGATGGAATACTTTAAGGTATGACAAAGAAACCATTCAAGATCGGAATACTTGATTGTGACACCTTGCATGAAGACCTACGCAAAGAGTATGTCTCGTATTCTCACATGTTCCAGACATTATTTATGCAAGTGGCACCCTCTGTCAGCTTTATATCCTATTCGGTTATAGAAGGGGTTTACCCAGAATCCCCCGATGAATGCGATGGCTACATCATTACCGGCAGTAAAAGCAGTGTTTACGATAATGATGAATGGCTTGGTAATTTAAGTAATTATGTGAGAAGCCTGGCAGACCACCGTAAGAAGATGGTTGGGATTTGTTTTGGACACCAGTTACTGGCTCATGTACTTGGTGGGCGAACCAGTAAAAGCGATAAAGGCTGGGGGGTGGGTGCAATGCAGAGTGAAGTTATTGCCAGCCCTAAATGGATGCAGCCATCCATGGCATCTTATTCATTATTAGTCAGTCATCAAGATCAGGTCGTTCAGTTACCCCCCAATGCAAGTGCTATAGCTATGAGCTCGTTTTGTACCCATTCAGCATATCAGATCGAAGACTACGCATTAGGCTTTCAAGGGCATCCGGAATTCACCAAGGATTATAGCCGCCGCTTAATGGACATGAGGCGAGACAGAATCCCCCATGAGATAATCGAAGAAGGAATCAATTCCCTAACGGAAAAAACCGACCACTTGATGGTAGCGCAATGGATGATAAATTTTTTTTGTGAAGGGCGGTTGATGGGTATCAATGTTTGAAGGCTTATAGTTTGCTTCTCTAAATAGAGAGAAAACAATAGAGAAAAAACAACAGGGAGTTACAAATGATTAGTGTTGATGAAGTCATGATAAGTAATGTTTTTACATTAAAACCCAATGATAGCGTTTATGACGCACGGGTTTTAATGAAAGAAAAGGATATTCGTCATATCCCCATCGTTGACGATGCTAACCACCTGGTAGGGCTTGTTTCTCAAAGAGATATACTGAGCGCCTCCGAGTCTACATTACATGCAACAAGCTCTGAACAGCGTATATCACTTGAAAAGCAGCATAAAATTGAAGAAGTGATGACACGCCAGATAAAAACGATAGATGAACGAGACAGCCTCCGGTCTGCCGCCATGCGTTTACGTAAATTCAAACATGGTTGCTTACCTGTCGTTACCGATGGCGAGCTAAGAGGCATTATCACCGACACGGACTTTGTAGGCGTCGCTGTACACCTCTTGCAACAGGCGGAAGACTCAATACCGGTTGAAGAATTCTAATTATTCCATTAACGTTCACTGTACTGTACTAATTACGTTACAGGAACGAAAATGGATAACTTGCTAGCCCACGGATTATCAGTTTTTATGGGGTTCTTTGCCATTATGAACCCCCTTGCAAATACCGCTGTATTTGTGGGCTTAACTGGGGCGCTAGAACCTGCTGCTCGAAATAAAGTCGCACTTAAATGAGTTATTTATAAGGGACTATTCAACATGAATTACGCTTCTGCAAAAAAGTATCTTCTGGATAAACCTGAAGCACTGGAAAGTTACCCTTTTGGTGATGATATTCCTGTGTTTAAAGTTAAACACAAAGTTTTCGCAATACTTGGCGTGAAAGAGGGTATTGGTCAGCTAAACTTAAAATGCGATCCCGATGAAGCACTTTCGTTAAGAGATATTTTTGAAGCGGTTATCCCTGGTTACCATATGAATAAAAAGCATTGGAACACGATAATTCTTGATGGTTCTATTCCTCCTGGAGAAATAGAACGAATGATTGATAACTCATATTCGCTGGTTGTTAAAGGCTTGAGAAAGCTTGAACGTCAGGGGCTGGAGTTAAAGTATGGAAAAGACCAGCTTTATAAGTTGTAAGTTATAAGTTTGAAAGTAATTCTAAATAGTATTGATTTTCCCGTTCTTTGAAGGCAATGTCTCGCTTCTAGCGTCTTACTGTTATAAAAAAATTCTCAAAAAGGTTTCAACTATTATGCTCAGTTATCGCCATAGTTATCATGCGGGAAACTTCGCAGACGTGCTTAAGCACAGCGTACAGTTAGCGATTATTGAATATCTTAAGAAAAAAGATAAACCGTTCTGCTATCACGATACCCATAGTGGTGCAGGGGGGTATGTTATTGCATCGTCTGAAATGCAGAAGAATGGTGAATATCAAAGCGGTATAGGGAAGCTCTTCGGTCGTAAGACAGGTGTTGATGTTATTGATCAGTACCTTGATTTAATAAGCTCGCTTAACACCAGCGGACGATTAAACAACTATCCTGGTTCACCCCAAATTGCGCTGCTGGCTAAACGGGTTATTGATAGAGTTCAGTTAACGGAGCTTCACCCCGCAGATTTTGCACGTTTGCAGAAAATGCTAGGAAAGCAGAAAAAAGTAAAAGTGTATCAGCAAGATGCATGGCAGGGCTTGAAAGCAATGCTTCCTCCGGTTGAAAAAAGAGGTTTAGTGTTAATTGACCCCTCTTATGAAGTTAAGCAAGACTATAAAACAATAGTGGCTTCATTGAAGGAGGCGCATAAACGGTTCTCAGCAGGCATATTTGCCATCTGGTATCCGGTATTAGAAAGAAGCGCTACAGAGCAATTTATAAGGAGCCTTGCTCAAGCGGGTATGCGTAATATGCTGCGCATAGAGCATTGTATATTGCCTGATACAGAGCAAGGCATGACCGGGAGCGGGATGATTGTGGTTAACCCGCCTTATACGCTTAAAGCCGATATGGAAGAGGCGCAGCCTGTTTTGAGTAAGTTGCTTAATGAAGGGGAGGGCGGAAGTTTCATTATTGAGCAATTGACTAAAGAGTAAGGGGTGTTTGTTGGCTCTTATCAGCTGAATCTATTTAGGCAGGAAACGGGCAAAAGCCAACATCAATTTCTGAGTTCCGAACCAATCGAGACTGACCCTTTTGCTTTCCTTTTGCTTTCCCTTTTGTTTTTTTCCCACCGTAGCTGTATATACCAGTTGCCTTTCATGTGTCCGCTAATTGGCGAAGCTTCGTTACCTGATCGAAGCCAATACCCCAGTTGTCGGTATTCACTTCCTCTATCACTACAAAGGTGGTTGCCGGATTTTTGTTGAGTACATCAACTAACAATTGGGTGGTGCCTTTGATGAGCGCTTGCTTTTGCTCGTTAGTCACACCTTCATCGGTAATTTTAATATTGACGTATGGCATGGTTCTCTTCTCTATTAAGTGGGATGGGTTAACTTATGTTTTTAAGTGAATTAGCCAGGCTAGGCTGATTTTTTGTCATGCCTATTATTGCCTGTTCAAAATATTCAACTGAATTAGACTCTGTGACCAACGTATTTTCATTGAAAATAAAAGCAGGCACACTGAGTAGCTCTAATCGCTGCAAACGTTTCTTTTTAAACAGCAGTTGTTGATTTAATTCATTCGATAGCAGCGCCTGTTCCGCTTGTGATCGATCCAGACCCAATTGTTCAACAAGATCCAACAGTACTTGAGTATTGCTAATATCCAGACCGCGTTTAAAATAAGCATCAATCAGCAGCTCATTCATGGCCTGCTGTCTGTTATAGCCTTCGCACCAATGCATCAACTGGTGTGCCTTGTTACTGTTGTAGTAATGGGTGCGCTTAGAGAAATTGATACAAACACCGGCTTGTTTTGCCACCGCTAATAAATGTTTGCGATACTCTCGGCGCTTCGATTGAGTCCATTGGTAGCGCCGACCAAGATGATCGTCAATATCCTCCCCCTTGGATCCCATATCGGGATTAAGCTCATAGGGTAAAAAATGAATATCAGCCTCAATGTCCATATTGCGTAGGGCCTGCTTCAGGTTGGCATACCCTATTGGGCACCAAGAACATACCACGTCGTGGACCATTTCTATCTTTAGTGTTTTCACAAAATATCTTCCTGTAAATCAGTGTACATTTTATTGACGATTAACCAGCGCCCGTCTTCTTTCAGAAGGCCCAAGTAGTCGACATAGAAGTGATTAAATAGTGGGCATTCCAGTTTCACCATGGCCTGGTCTTTGATGACTTCAATGGACAGCAGTTTGAAGTCATAAGGCTGCCCTTGTTGAGCAGGAATTGGCCGTGTGGCAACAGCGCCTAGCCACTCATCAAGACTGCGACGTAAGCAAGGAGCCTTTAGGAACGCATCCGGGTGGAATATGCCTCTCAGCTTCGATACTTCGCCATGGTGCAAACCATCAAAATAGTCCTTTACAAGGGCCATCACTGACTCAAACTCATTCGCGCCAAATTCACCGGTAGATGCTGTAGTTTCCATGCTTGTTCTCCTTCATCGTTGATAGCATTAAGCAGCAGATTGAGCCTGTTCGGCAGTGAGAGCACGCTTAAAACTGGGTAATGACTGCACCGCATTCACCATTTTCTGAGTGTTTTGCCCCAACGATATATCTACGGGAAAGTTTGCTCCCCAACGGGAGTAGACCGTCAGCATAATATCAGCGGCCGAAGGCTGATCACCGCCAAGAAAATTTTGCTTATCCAGTTGTTGTTCTACGACTTGCCATAGACTGGTAATAACCTGAGCCGTAGCTTTGAAACCTGATTGTTTAGCTTTCTCATCAGTAATGTTCTGAGCAATAAAAAACAAACGACTGTAGGTTGGATGCATGGTGGCGTTGGCAAACATGATGTCTTGAATGGCTTGTTCACGGGGCACGCCAGTGGCAGGCAACATGGTGTTCTGATGTTTATTCAGCAGGTACAAGATCACAGCGGCGCCTTCGCGAAGTATATTACCGTTATCCCTCAGTACCGGCACCATGCCAACTGGATTGATTGCTTTAAAGTTATCCACCTTTTGCACGTCGATAATTTCCACTGGTTGATCCAGTTCGTTTAAAACCACTTGAGTGGCCAGAGAGCAGGCATCTGGAAAGTAGTAAAGTGTGTACATAGTGTTGTCCTCATTCGTTGGGCTGTGAGTCGTTTCAAACATTAGCAACGACGACAAGACAAAGTTTAGAGTTTTCATTTGTGCACATATATATCTATAATGAAAACCAACTGTTTCCATTTTGAGGACAGTTTGAATTCATGTTTACCCGTCAACCCTGGATGAAACCTCTCTATGGATAAACTACGAGCAATCCAACTATTTGTGCGCTTGGCTGATTTGGGCAGCTTTACTCAAGTAGCGGAGCAGACCAATTCATCCAAGTCCATGATCAGTAAGGAGATCAGCCGTCTTGAAGACGACTTGGGCGCGCGCTTGCTGCACCGTTCAACGCGCAATGTCCAACTGACCCATGCGGGTGAGGGGTATTTGCAAAGAGCACGGGAGATATTGGAAAAGCTGGATGACGCGGATAACTTTGTACAGGACCTGCAACAAAATCCCCGTGGTAAATTAAAGATCAACGCACCGATGGCGCTAGGAATCACTGACTTATCAACATTGTTTGCCGATTTTATGCGGGCTTACCCAGACATTGAGCTAGACATTCACTTGGGGGATGAAAGTGTTGACTTGGTGGAGCAGGGTTTTGATTTAGGCTTCCGAGCATCCAGTCGCCCCATCGATTCGAGTTATGTAGGCCGCCCCCTGACTCGTTTCCAGTACCGCGTGTGTGTGGGACCAGACTATTTGAATGACCACCCTGCTATTAACCTGCCGCAAGATCTAAAAGGGCACAATTGTTTTGTATACAGTTATTTCCAAGGAAAAAATATTTGGCCCATTGAAGATGGTATAACCGTTCAGGGTACATTGCGTGTTAACAGTACGATTTTTATGTTGGAGGCAATTAAGCATGGGCAAGGAGTTGGGTTTGTTCCAGACTTTGTTTGCCGTGAGGCGCTAGAAAAAGGTGAGGTAGTTGAGGTATTGGAAAAGTCAAGGAAGCCCAGTCTCAAGCTCTACGCCCTGTACCCTGCTC
>ENA-OSET01002549-OSET01002549.1-sediment-metagenome-genome-assembly--contig:-NODE-2549-length-17501-cov-66.291839_pt1 | contig 17501 bp, 14 predicted proteins | sample MGYA00237882_ERZ534229 | MGnify/ENA primary metagenome ERZ534229 (study PRJEB26408, sample SAMN06266212) | sediment metagenome | isolation source: Hudson Canyon methane seep mesocosm | place... | reverse complement strand
AACAGCTACCTACAATTTAAAACGACTTTGTAGCTTAAAAAGTTGCAATATTAAGTCTGCCTTTGCCTTTTAATGGGATAACGCCCTATAAAATGGCTTAAATGCCACTTTATAGGAAAAAAATCTCCCCAAAATAGAGGGATATTCTATGATTTATAGAGTGAATTTTTATTGAGAACTTATTTTTCTTAGGTTTCATGTTTTTCGAGGTTCCCTTAAGTATTCATCCTGCAGGATGAGGTTTGAAAACATTTATTTTTCTTTATTGTCCCAGAGCGTTAGTAAAAACTATGCACTTTCAGTGCAAGGCTTTAGCATTTAAAGAGTATCGCGGAGCGATACATTGCTCTTTACAGCATAACGACTTTCAGTCGTTAAAACTCCATATAGAGAGACTAAGGCGGGGGGGCTCTGATCCCAGCCTTTTTCTTTTGGATTAAGGGATTTACACCTTAAGTCAATAGAATTGAGGGTTGATTTTACAATTTTTAAATTAATTTGTGTGAAGGTTTGTAGTGATTATTGTTTATTGTGAAAAAAAAACGGGCTGGGCGCCTATTTCTTACATGGTGCGGTTGGCCGCTAAACTATTAGAAGCAGAACTTATTATTGTTAAGTATAAAGGGCTAAATATACGTGATAAATTATCAGCTTTATTTTTAAAAAGAAAAAGTGCTAATGGGGGTGAGAAGTTATTATTAATTTGTTCATCTCCTACGGACTTATCGCTTATATTTCAAATTGAAAATTTTAAATATAGGTTTGATTATATTGCCGCTTGGGTAATTGACTCTTTTTGGGTAGATAGGATTCCTAAATTTGTTAGGGTGTCTGGTTATTTTGATCATATTTTTATTACCTCAGCAGAGGATATTGAGGAGTGGGAGCAGATAACAAAGACACCTATTTCTTGGTTGCCTTGGGCATCAGATGTTTTGACGTTAGGGGGTTCTAAAAAAGAACGAAAATGGGATTTGATACGAGTTGGTCGTCAACCTATTGAGTGGGATGACGATGATATAACTTATAAGCGATGTATGGATAATAATATTAGCTTTAGTGGTAGGCCAGATTTTTTTGAAGACCAATTACGTAACCAGTTATCATTGATGGAATATTATCAACAAGCGAAGTTTGTACTCGCATTTTCTAATATAGAAAGCCCAGGCAGTTATACACACCCTGTTCGTGCATATTTAACTGCTCGTTGGGTAGACACTTTGGCATGTGGTGGTGTGGTTGCTGGAATGAGTCCTAAAGAACCTAGTATACAAAAACTACTTTGGGATGGCGCAACCTTGGAGTTTGATACGGTAAATATTGATGCAGGAATGAGCTCAATGGTGGATGCGCTTGAAAGGTGGTCACCTAGTCATGCAAGTTATAACTATACGCAGTCTTTAAGACGGTTAGACTGGAGATGGAGGTTTGTTGAGATTGCTAACTTATTTGACCTTTCTCCAAATCTGCTTTTTTCTGATATTAAGTTGTTGGAATCAGAAATTAAGAAAAATAGTTGATTAGGTTTATTGAATTGAAAAGTTGAAATGGCAATAGTAATGAGTGAGAGAGTTATGAGGTTGAAAGAGGTACGTAGTGAGCTTGGGCTTTTAGTTTGGTTTGCGGTTGATAAGATAATTTCTCCAGCGGTCAGGCCTAAGGAGTCTCTAGTTTTAAACGGGTTTTGGCGTAGTGGGACTACTTGGGTCCAGCAGGTTCTCTCTAGTGCTTTAGATGCAAAACCTGTTTTTGAGCCTTTTGCAGAAAAAGTACCACACACTTGCCGTTACCTAGAAGGAGTGGATAGTAAGTTGTTAATGGAAGAAGTAGCTAAACCTTTTATGCCTTATGTAGCTACGAAATCGGACTGGCCAAAGGTGCTAGAAGAAGTTGTTCAAGATTCTCTCATTAGTACTTTAGATAGGCATCATTATACTTATGCGGGTAGGCAAAGTTATAAGGACTCACTTAAGAGAGCGGTAGTTGTAAAGTTTGTTAGAGGGGCGCTTTTGCTGCCTGCGATTACTCAACGGTTTTCAGTTCCTACGCTGCATTTACGTAGAGACCCGCGTATGGTCATTGCAAGTATTTGTCGTCAGCCTAGATGGGGGGGAGGGCTTTTTGAAGACCTATCACTTACTCAGCAGTTTCTTAAAATTCCAGATGGACGTGAACATATTTTTGAGCCATTTTATGATGATATTATGAATGCAGATAAAGGATCCTTAGTTGAAAAAATAGCTACATACTGGGCTATAAGTGAGTGGTTTATTCAGCAAAGTGACGAGTTTCACGCGGGGAGAATTATTTTAGCAAAATATGAAGAGCTGATTGTTGCTGATGAAGTTGACTGGTTGAATTTACTTCAAAGTTTAAAGTTGCAACCCAAGAAGAATTTTTCAGAATGGGGGCTTAATAGAGCATCTTTTACAACCCAAAAAGGGCGGGAAGGTCTTTTACTGGAACGACGCAGTAATAGTTATAATGATATATTAACTGATAAGGATATCTATTTAATCGAGTCAATAGTAGGCAAATATGGCTTAGAGGATGCTCTGCTATAAAGTGCGTAAGTTTTTTGCTTTTTGTGCGATTATAAAAGGGGAGCCATAAAGGGTTGTTCTACTGTGTTGAAGGAAAGTTTTATGCTAAATAATATTGGGATAGTTTCTAAAAACTCTTTATCTTATGTAAGAGCTATTTTTGATGCTTATGTGAATAAGCATACGGTTATTTTGTTGCGCTCTGTAGATGATAGAAGTCGTATTGATCAAATGTGTGTAGAGACTGTTATTGAGCCTAAAGCTGATTTTGGTTGGTTTGATGCAGCATATACGTTTGATAATAGCGATGAGTTGGCACAAATCTCATTTACATCGGGTACGGAAGGTGAGCCTAAAGGAGTTTTGTTAACGCATAGGATGCTGTCTGATGTGACGGTGCGGTTGAATGAGGTAATGAAGCTAGATGCTTCGGTACGTGAATATGTGGGTGTACCTACTAATTTTTCATTTGGGCTAGGGCGGTTTCGTGCAGTTTCTGCTGTAGGTGGGTGTGCTTTTTTACCTGAGTTTGGTTTTAATCCTGTCGAAATTAGGGATATGCTGCAGGCGGGGGAGATTAATTCAGTTTCTGCGGTGCCTACCTTGTGGCGAGTATTATTAAAAAATCAGTCTATTTTGGGTGCTGAGGCTTTAAATTTAAAGTGGATTGAGGTTGGTAGTCAGTTTATGTCTGGCTTGGAAAAATCGCAATTAAAGGCGTTGTTTCCTAATGCAGTGATTGTGCAACATTATGGATTAACTGAAGCTTCTCGGACTACTTTTTTAAGGATTGATGAAGCGACTGATGAGCGGTTAGAGTCTGTGGGTGTAGCTATTGGTTCTACTCAAATAAAGATTTCTGATTCAGGCTGTATTTGTATTAAAGGGCCTCATGTTGCGCAGCAGTTATTGCTAGGTAGTGAGTATAAAGATAATATTGATGATACTGGTTGGTTTAAAACTAGTGACCTAGGTAGTATTAAAGACGGTTATTTGTTTTTTCAGGGTCGTGCAGATGATTTGATTAACTGTGGCGGGGTTAAATTATCGCCCGATGCATTAGAGCACGATGTATGCGAGTGCTTGATGATTAAGGAAGGGATCGCCATTGCCAGTTATGATGATGAGTTGACGGGGAATGGTGTTCTGTTGGCTTTTCAGCAATCGCTAGATTTAGATAAGCAGGCGCTCTTTTCGGCGTTGGCTGATATATTGCTGAATTATGGTATTCATAATAAGCATGTGATTAAGGTGATATCGGTTGATGAGTTTCCGTTGACGGGCACTGGTAAGGTTAAAAGAAAGGCGCTTTCTGAATTGTATCAACATCACTGTAGTGGCGATGATGTTGAGGTTTTGACCGAAGGCGCAGGTGGTGTGATTAATGATGAGAGCTATACAAGCGAGAAGTTAACGAAAGAGGAAGCTTTGGTTCAGTCGGTTTGGCAGCAGGTTTTGTCGATTAATCATGTGGATTTAGAGGCTAATTTTTATCAGTTGGGCGGTGACTCTTTAACTGCTATCAGTGCGGTCGTTACGATTGAAAAGATGGGCGATGTTCCGGTTGAGGTATCTAAGGGAATATTGCAAGGCTTGAGCGTGCGAGAAGTAGCGAAGCAATTAAGTCAGCAGGGTGGTGTAGAGCAGTATAAGCATAAGATTAATTCGCCTGAGCTTAAGGTGGCTATGACGATTAACATAGTGCGAGGCTTATTGGTATTATTTGTTATTGGTGGGCATTGGTCAGCAGGAATTTTGGAACGACTACCCGCGAATTTTGATGTTTTATCTGTATATTTAGCGCCAGCCTTTGCAATGGGAACACCAGGTTTTGCTATTATCTATGGGGTGGGAGCTGGTTTTTCTCTGTTTCCAATTTTTCAGTCCGATCCTATTCGGCTGAAGTCTATTTTAAGTAAAACAGCGTTATTGTTGCTGCTAGGTATAGTTATTTTGGCGGCAGTAAAGATCTTGAAAGCGTTTATTTTAAACGAACCGCTTACTTATGCAAATTTCCCCATTAGTTTTTATTCTGTATTGACGTATTACTTATTGATTAGTTTGAGCTTGTTTTTTTGGTTTAAGCTTATCTCTTATTCATCAGAGCCTGCTATTTTTAGCGTGTGTGCAGCTGTTTTTTTGTATACCGTGCATACCTTTGTTATCCGCGATATTGGACTGTATCGACCAGAAGGAGTGCTTGAGTTGCTAAAGTTATTATTAACAGCTAAGTATTCCTATTTTTTGATGGTTAATGGAACGTTGTTAGGTGTTGCTATAGGCATTTTTACTCGGAATATAGTGGTTGAAAACAGTAAGTCGTTAAGTATTTATACCATGTTAGGTGTTACGTTAATTACATTAGGTGTTGTGCTTTCTGTGCATGCAGGGCATGGAGCGGAGTGGTTAGTCTGGCCTGGTGAGTATAACTATGTATGGCGTTGGGTGTTTTATGCAGGAGTGATCTTGTTGATGCTATCGGTAGTTGATTATTTATTGGTTGGATATGGTCAGTACAGTCGTGCTCTTCAGTTTTGTTTTCAGTTTTTTTCTGTTTTGGGTATGCTGGCATTCCCTTTGTTTATAACGCATGCACTAGTATTACCTTTTAAGGTGATTTTGAGTTTTTATGGAGCTTCTGGGGTGATTGCTTTGGGAAGTTCGATGTTGATGTTTGTTATCAGTACTTATTTTTTATTTCGTAAAGTTTATCGGTTGAGTTATCTGTAGATTGTGTATTTTGTGTAAATGTGCGCTGGTGGAAGCAATCAATCCGTGATGTTGGGTGATATGTAGATGTTGTGGGTATAAACCTTTACAGTTTTTAAATTAATTTGGATGTGTATGAGTTATCAGTTATCTGTAGTTATTGTCAATTATAAAACGCCTCAAATGATGATTGATTGCCTTGAGTCTTTATTGCCTGAATTACACGGTGTGAGTGCTAAAGTGGTAGTAGTCGATAATTTTTCACAAGATGATTCATTATTACTTATTCAGCAATGGATTGATAAACAAGCGGTGAGCAGTTTGGTTCAATTGGTTGCTTCTTTTGAAAATTCTGGTTTTTCGGGGGGGAATAATTTGGGGATTTCTGCTTTTGACGCTGAGTTCTATTTATTATTAAATAGTGATACTTTGGTGAGAAAGGGGGCGGTTGCTAAATTGCTTTTTGCGGCGATAAGTAATGATAAAGTAGGTCTAATAAGTCCTAGGTTGGAATGGCCTGATAGGACTCCTCAAGAAAGTTGCTTTCGTTTTCATACGCCGATTAGCCAGTTAATTGGCTCGGCTAATACAGGGTTTATTACAAAAACTTTACAAAAATATAATGTACCTTTTGCTGTGTCTGATAACCCTGGTTTTTATGATTGGACAAGTTTTGCTTGTGTCTTAGTGCGAGCTGAGGTATTTAAAGATATTGGCGGTTTGATGGATGATGGTTATTTTATGTATTTTGAAGATGTAGCATTTGCGTATGTTGCACAGCAGGCGGGGTGGAAGGTGTTGAATATACCTAGTGCGCATGTAGTACATCTGCGGGGAGGGAGTTCTCCACTTAAATCACAGGCTAAATTACGCAAGCGCTTGCCGCGGTATTTTTATGAGTCGCGAACGCGGTTCTTTTATCAGGTATATGGGCGCTTTGGCTTATTGATGGCGAATGTATTTTGGTCGTTTGGTTATGGGGTTTCTTTGTTGAGGTATTTATTGTCTTCTTCATTTGTACCGAATGTATCTGCGTATCAGTGGAAAGATATTTGGATTAATTTTTTGCAACCTTTGCGGGCGTATATACATCCGGATGATTATTGATTTAGGATTGCCCGTGCGATAATAATAGATACTGTGTAGTGCGTGATTATCGCTATAAAGGATTAAATAGAAATATGACTAAACCTGATTTTATTATCATTGGTGCGATGAAAAGTGCGACAAGTACATTGCATGAGCAACTGTCTTTACAAGATGGTATCTTCATGACTACACCGAAAGAGCCTAACTATTTTAGTGATGATGAAGTTTATGCTAAGGGGGATGGTTGGTATGAAGCACTGTTTTTTTGTGCTAAGGTGGGGGATTTGTGCGGTGAGTCGAGTACGCACTATACAAAACTGCCAGATTACCCCCTAACACTATCTCGGATGAGTGGAAAACTTAAATCACCAAAGTTGGTGTACGTGATGCGGCATCCTGTTGATAGGCTGGTGTCTCATTATATTCACCAGTGGTCTCGGCAAGTTATAACTTGTGATATTAACCAAGCGATTAATGATTATGATGAGTTAATTGATTATGGGTGTTATGCCAAACAAATAAAACCTTATATTGCAGAGTATGGAATTGAAAATATTTTATTTATTTTTATGGAGGCTATTAAGGAAAGGCCTCAAGAGCAGTTAAATAAGGTGGCTAGTTTTATAGGTTATAGAGGCCAAGTGTTGTGGCAAGAAACACTGCCTCAGCAAAATGTTTCATCTGAAAGGATACGTACTTTTCCGGGTTATAAATTATTAATTGATAATACTTTTATGGCAAGGCTTAGGCGTAATTTTATTCCTCGATTTGTGAGGGGGGCTATTAAGGGGAAACTCATGAAGAAAAATAGGCCAGAGATTACTGCTGTCAATAAAGAAAGGCTGGAGAACCGATTTGATCTAGATTTAATGGAGTTGGCTGAAATATTGGGTTGTGAAAATTTGACTTGTGATAATTATAAGTCGGTAGTGCTGGGTTATAGATAATATTAATAGTTTTGTGCTGTTATGAGGGTAACCCAAGGGGTTAATCATTATTAGTACAGACGCTCCTCAAATCAAAAAGCCCTACATGGATATCTTCCATGTAGGGCTTTTTTATGAAATCTAATGAATCAAATAACTTTATTTATTAGTCATAGAAATCATAACTGCATTACTTGATATCTTATTGAGGATAGCAAGTTTTTTTGCATCATTCCATTGATCTTCTTTGCTTGTAAATAGGTCACCAACTGAAGATGAGATAGATGTAAGCCAATTGCCAATTTCATCAAAGATGGGAAGGTCGGCTGAGTAATTAATACCTGGCATAGAATAGGAAGGGTTTGATGCTAATACTTGATTAAGAATCAAAACCTCTAAATCATTAGGGCTAATGTTGTTTTCTTTTGCATAAGCGATAATGTCATCCCATGTCAGTTCAGGCATAGGTTGATTTAAAGTGATATCAGATGCTAATAAGGTTTCAATAGACATAGAGTCAGTTGAAGCCCATGAAAAGCTACCATTCGTTTGCTGGGTGAATGTAGTGAGATTGTTATAAAGCCTATATAGATTGTCACTGCTTTGGAAGTACTTAGACCAGTCTACATCGCTATTAAGTTCAGAATCTGGATAGTAAGATTTTTTATAACTACCAATCTGTATTGTAGGAGTGTTGCTATTTTCTGATATTAATTGGTTGTTACTCAAGGTTAGTTCTTGATCTAAAAATTCTTTAGCTTGATCTAAGGTTAGATCAGGAAGCTCTATGCCTGAAAGGTCCTTACCTTGACTAAGGGGGGCAAAGGTAAAAACTCTTCTACGGTTATTCGATGAGTAAAAAATGTTATTAGCAATGTTGATTTTTTTATGATTAAACTGATCAGTACATTTTGTTTTGCTGTAGTTACTGAGATTGATAAAGTTAGACTGATAATCAATGCCTGATGAGTCAATAAATTTATTGTTATTGATGCTTACATTTCTAATGGGCCTAAATGCAACCTGAGATGCATTTATAAAAGATACAGCTCTAGTGCTAGCAGATTGAAATGTATTATGATCCACTTTTATATTTTCCCCTGCGCCCATAGACAGTAAGTTTTCTGCATCAGAAACTGTGTTTCGTGTAAAGGTAATATCATGAAAAGCGATTGGTTTTTCTTTTGTATTATTGGGGGCAATAGTGACTAAGCTATAGTTGTAGCGAGTACCATTATTAAAAGCACCGCCAAATTCGGCTTTAGTGCGTGGATCTATCCAGCCAGATATTTTGTTATCAGAAATCCAAACGTAGTTATTTGGGTCGGTGAAGTTATTGCCTGAAAGCCTAAATGCGGTGCGTCCAAAAGCAGGGCGGCTTAAGGTGTTGTTATAGACTAAGCCATGCGAAATACTGCTGTAAATTAAATGGTTGTTTGAATAATCTAGGGTGTTATTTACAATAGCAATATCTTCAGCACTTTTCGCAGTGTAAATCTGAGTAATTATTGAGTCATAAATGCTGGAATTAAAAATAAACAGGCCCTGTGCAACACGGTCAGTAGAAGCAAGGATACCCTGTTGCATTTCCTTTAAATTAATATTGTTAAAGAGTGTATTGATTGGGTTGCCATTAATCTGTGCGAAGGTAGCACGAGTACCAAAAGGGTTGGGGATATTTGACTTCAAGTTGAATGTTAAGTCACTCATCGCAAAACCAAACATTCCTACTCCTCTAAGGTGCAGTGCTGCCCTTGAGCTTTTTCCAGTATTATTTATACTAGGAGAGGTGCCTGAGCCGTAAGCTCCAATGTGTATTCCAATGGCTTTACTCCAGTGACCTGTTTGTACTAGTGGTGTAGTTTTTAATAGCTCATAATTATAAGTAATGCCATTAGCAGTAGCCGTGTATTTTTTAAGCGTATTAACGCTAGTTTCAAAGTTAAATTGTTGACCACGGTTAAATAAAATTTGATCCCCGGGCCTTAACACCGTGCTACGTTTAGCAACTGTTTTACTACATAGTTGTGTAGGGATTCTGGGTAGGTACTCGCCGTCTTTGTCTTTTAGAGCTGCAGATTCTAAAAATGTACTGCTTCTGAAAACCTTGAAGTTACCTACATGGTACTGAACAATATCAACGGTTTCAGTGCCTAAACAAATACTATCAGCTGTATATTCTCCATTAGGGAAATTTGTAACGTTATATGGTTCTAGTTCCCCCAGCGCTCTGGTTGCCGTTTTCCAGGGGCCGGAACATGAGTTAAGTGGGGCGGTGTTGGCATCACAGTTATTATCAGGTGTTTGAGCTAGGCCGTTATAGCGATCATCGCCAATTGCGCTATCTGCGTAATAATCATTACCATCGCGCTCCCAGACGGTAATATTTTTTGTATCTGAGCTTTGAACGCCATTGTTATCGGTAATAGTTAAGGTTGCGCTATATTCTCCAGGGCGCTCAAATACATAAGATGCATTAAAAGCATTGTAAGTCGTTAGGATGCTACCTGCTGCATCTTTAATTTCCCAATCATAGGAGGAAATATTATCTTTGCCTGTGGAATCAGTACCACGAAAGAAAACACCAAAAGGTGCATACCCCTTATCTAAAGAGAGTTGCTCCTTGTTAAATTCACATTCTGCTTGGGGAAAGTCTAGGTGTTTTTCGTAATAAGAGAAGTATCGTTTACATTTATTGGTAGTGAAATAATCATTTTCTGCGATAGTAATCTTTGCTACCAGTTCGGAGCTAGTTTCAATAGGGACTTGGCCAAAACACATGCGCTCGGTGGCTGCAGATAAGCTTGTAGTAAGGCTGATCCCGAGTAGTAAGGGGATGAGGTTAATATTCATAAGGATTCCTCTATGGTGGTAGAATTTGTCAGAAATAATTATATCAAGTATAGAAAAAAATCTATACTGTCCTTGAGGGAAGAGCGGTTAATGGGGTATTTTTTTGTGGGTGCTGTGTACCAGTGGGCAAGCATAAAGGGTTATCTGTATGGATTTTTTATAAAAAAAATCAGTGACATTAATTATGCCGAGATTGATTGTTTATGTTCGTCTCACTTGTTATTTTAGCGAGTCTTTTGTATATTGTCGACTGAGTTTATTTGCAAGGTTGTGGAATGTTAGTGGATATGAAAAAAGTTGGTGTTGTAGTGATTGGTCGTAATGAAGGCGAGCGATTGAAAAAATGCTTAAATTCTGTGGTTGAGTTAGCCGGTGCGGTTGTTTATGTGGATTCGGGTTCTTCTGATGGGAGTGTTGAATTTGCTAAAAGTGTTAGGGTGAGGGTTGTTGCTTTAGATATGGCACTACCTTTTACTGCTGCTAGAGCAAGAAATGAAGGTTTTCATTATTTATTATCTATTTATCCAGATCTTAATTATGTGCAGTTTGTGGATGGGGATTGTGAGTTTATTACGGGATGGTTTGATACAGCATTGGCTGAGTTTTCGAGTGGAAAACATGAGAATTTGGCGGTTGTATTTGGGTTACGTAAAGAGCGGTTTCCTGATGCTTCCGTTTATAATTTTCAAGCGGATAGAGATTGGCGAGTCTCTGCTGGGTATACTAAAACCTGTGGTGGTGATGCGTTAATGTCTGTGAAGGCGCTTAAGGAGATGAAAGGGTATGATGCAACTTTAATTGCAGGGGAAGAGCCGGATCTTTGTGTGCGCTTGAGGCGATCAGGCTGGAAAATCTTGAGCATTGATCAAGATATGACTTGGCATGATTCTGATATACATAGCATTTATCAATGGTACAAGCGCGCGGTAAGAACAGGACATGCTTTTTCTGAGATCTATTGGAAGCATAGAAAATTTCCTGAACAATATTGGCGAAAGCATAACCTTAGGATTTTGGGTTGGGGGACGGTATTACCTATTTTGATTGTTTTATTATCTATTGTTAATATAAAATTTTTGTTTTTATTTCTGGTGTATCCATTGCAAATAGCGCGTATTGCGAGGTATGAAGGTTGGGTTTATGCCTATTTTTGTGTGTTAGTGAAATTTCCGCAGGCGCTTGGGCAGCTTAAATATGTGTTGAATAGTTTGCTAGGTAAAAAAAGTCGGTTAATTGAGTATAAGTAATTTTTTAAATTACTGTATCACCGGTTATATAGTTAATTAGGTTTATTTTCCATTCGCAAGGTTAAAATCTGTTCGCCTTTCAGGCGAACAGATTTATCTCTAATGTTATACCTAATGAATGGGTGATTGCTATGGGAGTCACACAGTTTACAACATCGGATACCATTTTTTTGGGGTAACAAATATAGGTACCAAGTATTAAATGGAGATGCTAGTTTGCGGGTAAGAGAGTTGGTAAGGCAAGATTGTGAAGCATTTGAAATCAAGATTTTGTCTGGTGTTGTTAGTAAGGATCAAGTGCACATAGTGGTTTCTGCTCCACCCAATATAGCACCTAGTGAAATAATGAGAAGGATAAAAGAGCGTAGCGCAAGAAAAATTTTTGAAGAATTCCCTAAATTGAAAAAACACTATTGGGGAAAGTATTTTTGGGCAAGGGGGTGTTTTTGTGTCACGGCAGGTCAGATGACAGAAGAAATGATCAATAATTATTTGGAGCCTCATTTTGAAGCAAATCTAAATGATAATTTTAAAACAGAATATGGAGAGCATGAATAGCAGAGCTACCGGGCCTGTATCCCGACTTTCAGTCGCCAAGCTCTCTGCCCCCCCGTCTTTAGCGGATGGTTGTTTAGTAAAAATAAAAGAGTAGCAAATGAAAATATTACTTATATCACCTTTTAAAGGTAATGGCTGGGCTTGGTTATCAGGGTACTTTCCTGAGCATGAATGGACTGTTATTAATAATGATTTATTTGGTGTGAAGCCTCCTTTTTGGTTGTTTAAAGGGCTTGCTTCAATTACAGGTGTGTCTGAGTATGATCTTGTCATTACGCATGCTCCCTATATGACTTTAAATGTTGCGATTGCTTTATTTTTAACAGGGCAAGATAAAAAGGTTAAACATTATGCATTTAGCTTTAATCATGGCAATGGACGTTTTTTCAAAGGCTTGAGTTTATTGATTGCTAAAAAAGTTTTTAAGAATATGAATGGCTTTGTTGTATATTCAAAATCTGAAAGAGAGCTTTTTAATAAGCGATATGATATAGATCTAGAGAAGCTTTCTTTTTGTCATTGGGCTGTTAATCCGCCCGTAATTGAAGAGTTACCTGTAGAGTATATTGTTAATTTCAAGCCTTATATTTCATGTATGGGCAGAAATAATAGGGATTTTGAGACGTTTATTGAGGTGATGAAACATAATCCACAGCTTAATGCGATTTTAGTTTGTCCTAAAGATCGTTTATCTCGAAGTGATTTACCAAATAATATCTTAGTTAAGAATGATATACCATTAAAAGAAGCAATGACTATTTTGGCCAATTCAGCAGTGAGTGTCGTTCCCATTAAGGATGTTTCGACGGGAGCTGGGCATATAACGATTGTGTCTGCAATGCAGTTAGGTATTCCTCAGTTAGTGACGAGGCTAAGTACTGTTGATGATTATTTTATCGATGGTAAACATGGGTTTTATATTGAACAAGGTGATGCTGAATCCATGTCTGTTCAGTTGCATGAAATAATTGATAATGAAGAGCTGCATGAAACAATTCGGCAGGAGACTGCTAGTTTTTCAAGTAAGTGGCTTGTAGAGCAGTCATCGGTAAATTTTTTAAAGAAATATTTAGGTGCAATTGAGAGTAACGATTCGTTACCTAAATTTCCCAGTTAATTTAAATATAAGAGATTACTATGAGTTCTAGAAGTGTACTTCGGAAAGGTAAATTAATATCTAGGCAGTATTTATATAAAGCACCGTTCATTCTTCAAAAGTATATATGGATTTTGAAGCATAGAAATGAATTAGGAAAGTATGAACAATTTATCAATTCAGAATCTGCCAGTTGGAATAAATATAATAGCATATTTATACATATACCTAAGTGTGCGGGTATAAGTGTTGCTACGGCTCTTTTTGGTAGGCAACAAGTTCCAGCACATTTAAAGTTAGTTAATTATAAGGTATTGTTGCCACAGGAAAAATTTAATAATTCTTTTAAGTTTACGTTTGTTAGAAATCCTTGGGATAGAGTCGTTTCAGCTTATGAATACTTCTTAAGAGGAGGGCGTGTTGCTCATGATAAGCAATGGGCCGATGATATTCTACATCACTATAGTAATTTTGAAGAATTTGTTGTGGAATGGGTCAGGGAGGAAAATATATGGGAAAAAGAACATTTTGCTTTGCAGTCATCATTTATTAATATAAATGGCAAGCCTTTAGTTGATTTTATTGGTCGCTATGAAGAAATAGATAGTGATTATGAGAAATTAAGAGGAATACTTAAGTTTGGGCTTCCCTTGCCCGTTATTAATAAAACAGTTAATAGAAAACCTTATCAAAGTTATTATTCAGATAAAACGGCTGCTATAGTTGAGAGAGTATATGCTGATGATATTTTACTTTTAAATTATTCGTTTGAATAAATTTCATTAAATGGAAATATAAATGAGCGTAATTTCAGGTTATTTTGATTTAAAAAAACAGCTCCCTAAGGATACTTTAGGAGCGATGATGTCGGCTGCTTATTCTGTTGGGGGTGTGCATAAGCACTTTCAAGAAAGCTGGGGTGGTTTGGGAGTTATTACTCAACCTTCTGATGGCGCGTGCTATTTTGCATCAGATGAATTTAACGTAGGCATAGTTGGTGAGTTTGAGGCATGTACTCAAAAGGTAGCTAATTTACGTTTGGATAAGATGTGTGATGAGCAGATTGCTTTATTACGCGGGGGATTTATTTGGCTGCAAATGGATATACGTCAGCAGCGATTTTTTATTGTTAATGACCATTTTGCACGGCATCCTTTATATGTTGCTCAGTATAAAGATGCTATTTTATTTTCGACACAAATTAAAGTTTTACTGGCAGCTTTACCTGTTAAGCCTGCGTTAGATAAGCAGGCGGTGGCAATGATGCTTTCTATTGGTGAAATGGTGGGTAATCAAACGTTACTTGAAGGCGTAGAGACTTTAGCCGCAGGTAGTGTGCTTAGGGTTGATGCAGGTGGTAAGTATGAGTATCAATATTGGAAATATACGTATCAACAAGATTTTTCTTTGGATAAGCAGGAGGCTATTCAGTCAGTGGGCGAGGCGTTAAGGCAATCTGTACACCGTGCAACTGAGTATTGTGATACGGCAACGGTGCCTTTAAGCGGTGGTTTAGATTCACGATTTATTTTAGGCTTGGCGAATCAGGATAAATCAGTACATGCTTATACTTGGGGTGTCTCGGGTTGTCGTGATTTAATTTATGCTAAAAAAACGGCTGATAAAATACAGTGCGCACATGAGTTTTTTGAGTTTTCTGGGGATTATTTACAGCAATATGCTGATCAGGGGGTGTGGATTACGGAAGGACAAATTCCAGTGGTTAATTTTCATGTCTTGCCTTATGTGAGTCGCTTGGCTGAAGGAGGTAATCTTACTTTGTTAGATGGTTATGCGGGGGATGCTATTTTAGGAGGTAATTTTATTAAGGCGATGTGGCTTAATGATTCTGACCAAAATAATGTAGCGAATAAGTTGTGGTCGTGGCGATTAAACAGCACGGCAGATGGATTGCAGAGTGATGATTTAAGCGCAATGGTGAGTTCTTCTAAGGAATTATTTACGGGTTTATATGCTCAGTACCAGGGTGATACTAGTATGGATTCTGTTATGCACTTTTTAATGGATAATCGCGTTAGGCGCGTGACCACAGGTGGTACTGAAATTTTTAGAACTCAGTTTGCTGTTAAGCAACCGTTTATGGATATTGATTTTATCCAGACCATTAATTGTGTGCCGCATGATTGGCGTAAAAGGCACCGGTTTTATTTGCAGGTTATGAATCAGTTTGCGCCTGATGTGGCTTCAGTTGCATGGCAAAGAACGTGTTTACCAACTTCTGTTCCTTATGCGTTGAGCTGGGCTTCTTTAGCTAGCCAGAAGGCTTATAAGGAGGCTCGTAAATACTTACCTCTACCAGACTTAATGGGGAATGATTCACCTAGCCAGTTTGGTGAGTGGTTTAGGGTGGAGTTAAAGGATTATGTTGCTTCTGTGCTATTTAGTGAGCGAGCTTATGATAGGCGAGTGCTCCCTATGGATGCATTAGAGGAGGCGTGGCGTAGACATCAAATGGGTGAAGTTGATGCCTCTACTTTTTTAGGGGCAGCGATGAGTGTGGAGTTATTTGCTTGTTTATTTCTGGATGATTTAGCCGCGAGCGTGCAGCGGTTTTCGGAGTAGGGATGAAAAAAGTTTTTATGATATGGGTTAAGGGCTTGAGTTTGCTTTTGAGTTATTTTTATCGGGTGATTACGCCTTTTTCAAAATTAAGTAAGCGCTTAGTATCTTTGGCTAAAGTGCAAAGCATGGTTCAATTTTCTATCCCTGTTAGTACACAGTTTGATGGTGAGTTACAAATAATTGGAACGGGCAAGGTGGTATGGGGTGAACATTGCCGTTTTGGTAAGGATGTGCTGTTTGAAACACAAAGCGATGGGGTTATTGAGTTAGGTAGTTATGTGAGAATTAATCAGGGTACGGTAATTGTGGCACATAGTAAGGTCAGTATTGCTGATGATTGTTTGGTAGGAGAGTATTGTAGTATTCGTGATGCGAATCATACAATCAATGTGGGTGAGTTGATTAGAACGCAAGGACATTCTTCTGAAGGTATTGTTATAGAAAGCGATTGTTGGCTTGGGCGTGGTTCAGTTGTGCTTAAAGGTGTTAATTTGAAGAAAGGGTGTGTGGTTGGCGCGAATAGTGTGGTGACTAAAAGTATCCCTGTTAATGGTGTTGCCGTTGGGGCTCCTTGTGAGGTGATTAAAAGGCGAGGCTAGCTTCTGATTTCACGGTCTGGTTTAATGAATCGTGTTTTTGTATGAATATTCCTTGTGGGCACCCTTAAATTACGGCGCAGGGTGAAATACGTTGATTGTGACTTTAGTGGAAATTAAGGACTGTCACAAAGGGGTTTTCCGTACAATTTTTTTGATGAATATTTTTTAGGTTAGGTGTATATGTCGTATTTATTAGTGTCTCCTTGTCGCAACGAAGCAGATTATATGCGCTTAACGCTGGATAGTGTGGTTGCGCAAACGGTGCCGCCTGATTTGTGGGTCATTGTCGATGATGGCTCTACAGATGAAACGCCGGCTATTTTAAGCGACTATGCGAGCCGATATCCTTTTATTCAAATTATTACGCGTGAAAATCGCGGGCATCGTAGTGTGGGGCCTGGTGTGATTGAGGCGTTTTATCATGGCTATGATCAGGTTGATGTGAGTCGGTTTGACTATGTGTGTAAATTCGATTTGGATTTGGATTTGCCACCGCGTTATTTTGAAATTTTAATACAGCGTATGCAAGATAATCCGCGTATTGGTACCTGTAGCGGTAAGGCGTATTTTAAGGATAAAAAAACGGGTGAATTAATCAGCGAAAAATGCGGTGATGAGATGTCGGTGGGGATGACTAAGTTTTATCGACGTAGCTGTTTTGAAGCGATCGGTGGTTTTGTTCGCCAAGTGATGTGGGATGGGATTGATTGCCACAAATGTCGCCAGTTAGGTTGGATTGCAGTGAGTTGGGATGAACCTGAATTACAGTTTATTCATTTACGGCCTATGGGGTCGAGCCAGCAAGGAATTTTTACAGGGCGTATGCGCCATGGCTTTGGGCAGTATTTTATGGGGACTGGCTTGTTATATATGACAGCCTCTTCGGTCTTTCGCATGTTGCATCCGCCTTATTTTGTGGGTGGATTAGCGATGTTATGGGGTTATATTAAGAGTATGTTACAAGGTAATATGCGATTTGATGATTCTGAGTTAGTTGCTTTTATTCGACAATATCAATGGGCGTGTTTGTTGAAGGGTAAGGCAAAAGCAACGGCAGAATTGAATGAACAGCAAGCGAAGGTTTGGCTTACGCCAAATTAAGTGTAGGGGCGCAGACTTCAGTCTGCTTTAGTCGTATTAAATAATGTTACAAAAAGATATGAAAATAGCAATCGCAGGAACGGGGTATGTAGGGCTTTCAAATGCTATGTTATTGGCACAGCATAATGAGGTTGTGGCTTTAGATATCATTAAAGAAAAGGTAGATGGGCTTAATAATAAGCAATCGCCGATTATTG
>ENA-OSET01002548-OSET01002548.1-sediment-metagenome-genome-assembly--contig:-NODE-2548-length-17517-cov-4.091628_pt1 | contig 17517 bp, 15 predicted proteins | sample MGYA00237882_ERZ534229 | MGnify/ENA primary metagenome ERZ534229 (study PRJEB26408, sample SAMN06266212) | sediment metagenome | isolation source: Hudson Canyon methane seep mesocosm | place... | reverse complement strand
AAAAAAAATCGAAGGTCGTTTTATAAAGGAACGAGATAACATCTCTACTCAGCTTATCTATAATATATGTTTAAGACATTTTAAATTTTCAGTAATTTAGTTGATATATCACGTGATATTAACGCTTTCATACTCAATATAGTGGAATGGATTATTCCATCTATTTTGGTAGCTGATATAGTGAGCTAACGAGTCCGATCATCATAGATTTTTTATAATCGTGCTCTTACAAATTCAATACATTAGGAAAGTAAAAACTATGGATGAACGACTCCTCGTACTCGCTGTTACAATACTGAGCGTAGCATGGCTGTATTTACACCTTCACACTAAAAAATCATCCTCACAGCAACATAAAAAGACATCATCTACTGATCGCATCAAAAAATATCAGGGCGTGACGATACACCCTTATTCAAAAGCCTGCCATTCAGTACAATCGCTTAAAAACAAACGCTTTTTAGCCGATAACGTTCCTTCACTACCTGTCGCAGGTTGCGATGCTAGTCAATGTGCATGCACCTACCAACATCATACTGATCGCCGTAGCGGAGAAGATCGTCGCTATCCTAGCCTTGCAATGCAAAGTGTACTTTCTGAAACTGAAAAGCGTAGTAGAAAGGATCGTAGACAACACAGTTTTGCCTAATTACGTCCACGTTTTCATAATCGCTATACACGCTTCATTTAAGCTTTCAGCACGCCCTTCACTATCGGCTTCAGTATAACAACGTAGCTCGGGGGCATTACCTGATGGGCGCAAGTGCACAACTTCCTCATTTTCTAGGGTAATGCGTAGTCCATCGGTGGTATCAATTGATACTGGAGTTGCTAACTCGGGAAATTGAGATTGTATTGTTGTCAAATCTAACTCAATATTTCCAGACGTCATTCCTGCCAGCATTTTTTGACTAAGTGCTGTTGGGAAGTTTTTCAAGCGATCACTAAAAGTATAGCGTTGTGGCAACGTTTTTAATAACTCAGAAATAGTGAGCCCCTGTTGTTTTGCCAACAGAATAATTGCTAAGGGTACGATGACTGCATCGCGTGTGGGTAACGGAGCTAATGTCTTATTGTTTTGTATGATTGGTGTGTGTTGTAAAAAGCCGCCATTCGCTTCATAACCAACAACAGTCTTTTCTAAGTTATCAGTTTGTGCCTGTTGCATCGCTTCAATCACATAGGGTGATCCAATCTTTGTTCTGATGATATTGGTGAATAAGTGACTCTTTTCTACAGCTGAATTACTGCTCACTGGTGTCACAACGGTATCAGAATTAAGATATTGAGCACATAAAACACCTGCCACATCGCCTCGTAACCAATTTCCCTTCTCATCACTAACAAGTGGTCTGTCACCATCCCCATCGGTTGATATGATGCAATCAAAATCATAGTGTTCTGACCATTGCTTTGCTAGCGTGACATCTTCAGGTCGAATCGCCTCAGTATCAACTGAAATGAACTGTTCTGAACGTCCTAATGATGTAACGTCAGCACCGAGTTGTTGCAAGATGGTTTTAAGACAATCTCTGACAACAGATGAATGTTCGTATAAACCAATTTTTTTCCCTGCTAAGCAATTAGCCGGAAGGAAACTAATAAAGCGCTGAATATAATTGTCTTCTGCATCTTTATTTTCTGTAGGCAGATAACGGTTATTTTTGAGCCCACCTTCGTTGTTAAAGTATTCTGCAGGAATATCGACATATTGTGCTCGTATCCCCTCTTCGTCAGGCTTTAATATTTCACCTAATGGTGTATTAAATTTAATGCCATTTCTGTCATCAGGTATATGACTGCCTGTCACCATAATCGTAGGCATAGATTCTTTCAGACCAAACAAAGCAATTGCCGGTGAAGGTATAAATCCATAGTTAACTGATTCAAAGCCCATACTATGACACGCTGCAGCCACTGCATTCATTATTTGGGGCGTGCTAGAACGCAAGTCACCCGCAATACCAACTTTTCCTCTTGGTACGATAAGCTGTTTGTCATTAAGGTATTTTAAGAAGGCCGTAACATAGGAAAAACAGACCTCATCAGACATGTCTTTAACTAAGCCGCGTACGCCACTAGTGCCAAACTGCACGCCACTGCGGATCATCAATTCATTGATTTTAATAGTCATGTAATTCTTTTAGTATTTCAATAGTTAACAGCGATGATAATTATCATCAAAACGAATGATGTCATCTTCACCTAAGTAGCTACCGGATTGCACCTCAATAATTTCGAGTGGCACGCGACCAGGATTATGTAAGCGATGCTTCTTACCTATTGGAATATAACTTGACTCATCTTCGGACAATAAGGTCACCGTACCATCACAGGTGACTTCAGCAGTGCCTTTGACAACAACCCAATGTTCCGCACGGTGATGATGCATTTGTAATGACAATGAAGCACCCGGATTCACGGTGATGCGTTTCACTTGGAATCGGTCACCAGCATCAATAGAGTCATAATGTCCCCAAGGACGATAACAAAGACGGTGATTCTCCGCTTCAGAGCGTTTATCTTGAACTAATCGACTGACAATACTTTTTACGTTCTGAGCACTGTCTTTACTAGCGACCATGACGGCATCAGCCGTTTCAACAACAACGATATGGTCCAAGCCTAAAACAGAAACTAAGCGGTGTTCACTATGAATGTAGGAGTTTTGTACATCATCAACCATGACGTCACCTTGCAATACATTGCTATCATCGTCTTGCTCGGCACATTCCCATAATGAAGGCCATGAGCCCACATCATTCCAACCCGCATCCAAAGGTACAACCACCGCTTTATCGGTCTGTTCCATCACAGCATAATCAATCGAATTAGCTGGACATGTTTTAAATTCATCTTTATCTAGGCGAATAAAGTCTAAATCAGTCTGACCTTTTGCTAAAGCCTCACGACAACTACTTAGAATATCAGGAGAATATCTTTCTAGCTCACCAATTAGCGTAGAGGCTTTAAACATAAACATACCACTGTTCCAGTAGTAATCACCTGAGGTGACATACTTCACAGCGGTATCTAAGTCCGGTTTTTCTACAAAAGCTTTGACCTTGCTAACAGTATCTTTTTCATTGGCTTGAATATAGCCATAGCCAGTATTAGGTGATGTAGGCACAATCCCAAACGTCACCAATAAATCTTTTTCAGCTTGGATTTTAGCCTTGGCAATAGCGTGATGAAAAGCAGGAATATCTTGAATAACATGATCAGCAGCGAGAACAAGTAAAACCGGATCGTCACCAGATATCATTGCTTGAAGTGCTGCAATAGCGAGTGCCGGTGCCGTATCACGACCAAAAGGCTCTAATAGAATCGTAGGGGTTTTGGCTTCTAGTTCTTGTAACTGCTCTGCCACCATAAATCTATGGTCATTATTACAAACCACTATCGGTGATTGAATACCTTTTAAACCCTCTAAACGATTCAATGTTTCTTGAAACATCGTATTGTCACCAAACAAAGCCAGAAATTGTTTAGGTTTATGTTTACGAGATAAAGGCCACAAACGTGTACCACTCCCACCTGACATAATTACTGGAATCATAAGTTTTTTCTCTTAAATGTAAATAAATCTAATTGCTCAAAATTTTTCATTCTGATGCCATTGCCATGCTGTAGCAATAATATCTTTTATTTCTGTATATTCAGGTATCCAGCCAAGTGTTCGTTTCGCTAAAGTCGCATCTGCGACAAGTACCGGTGGGTCCCCTGCTCTTGGCGCTTCAATACTATAAGGAATAGTCTGACCGACAACATCCTGTGCCGCATTAATAACGTCTAATACGCTAAATCCCGAACCATTACCCAAGTTAAAAGCAAAAGCGCCTTCATTAGTTTCAATATATTGGCCTGCCAACAAATGAGCAGCACCCAAATCATTAATATGGATATAGTCACGAATACAAGTGCCATCCTGAGTGGGATAACTATCCCCAAATACCTTCAATTGACTCTGTCCTGATTTCAAAACTGATTTAAGGATGTTTGGAATAAGATGAGTTTCAGGTTCATGACGTTCACCAATTTCAGCATCAGGATCGGCGCCACAGGCATTAAAATATCTGAGACAAACTGATTTTAAGCCAAACGCTTTGAAGTAATCCTGCAATATGTCCTCGACCATCTTTTTGGATTGACCATAAGGATTAATTGGAAATCGAGTTTGTTGCTCATCAATTAAATCGACAGATGGCATACCAAACACTGCTGCAGTCGATGAAAATACAAGTTTATCATGACCCGTCTCAACCATTTTATCGAGTAAGTTGAGTGTTCCGACCACATTATTCCGATAATATTCATTCGGTTGTTTTACTGACTCACCAACAAGCGATTTAGCACAAAAATGAATGATCAGATCAAAATGCCCATATTCTGAGAAAAGCATGTCGAGATCAGCTTTAACAAGAATATCACCAACGACCAAATCGCCCCATTTAACCGCCGCTTGATGCCCCGTGCTTAGGTTATCAAACACAACAACTTGATGTCCCTGTAATGCCAGTAATTTACACATGTGTGAGCCAATATAGCCTGCCCCACCTAAAACTAGAATCTTCACTAAGTTTTCTCCTTGTTATTAACAACTGTCAACTCAGTTGATAACCTAATCACTACCAAATAAATCACGAGTATAGACTTTATCCGCTACATCTTTGATTTCTTCGACTAAGCGATTAGCAACAATCACATCACTCTGGCTCTTGAATGCTTGTAAATCATTAATAACCTTCGAATTAAAAAACTCATCATCTTCTAGCACCGGCTCATAGACAATAACCTCAATACCCTTGGCTTTTATACGTTTCATAATACCTTGAATAGATGATGCTCTAAAATTGTCTGAGCCTGCTTTCATTATCAATCTATAGATACCCACTACTTTTGGTTTAAGTTTAACAATGGATGCGGCTATATGATCTTTACGGGTAGTATTGGCATCAACAATGGCACCGATAATGCTGTTGGGCACATCTTGATAATTAGCACGTAATTGCTTGGTATCTTTCGGTAGACAATAACCACCATACCCAAATGACGGGTTATTGTAATGATCACCAATACGGGGATCTAAACACACGCCTTTAATGATCTGCTTACTATCTAGGGCATGCACTTCAGCATAGGTATCGAGTTCATTAAAATAAGCTACGCGCATGGCTAGATAGGTATTAGAAAATAACTTTACGGCTTCTGCTTCAGTAGAATCAGTAAATAAGACTTCAATATCAGTTTTAATCGCGCCCTCTACTAATAAGTCAGCAAACTGCTTTGCACGTTCTGATTTTTCGCCGATGATAATACGAGAGGGATGAAGATTATCATGTAGAGCTTTACCTTCTCGTAAGAACTCAGGTGAGAAGATGATGTTTTCACAGCCTAAGCTTTGTTTGATTTTGTCCGTGTAACCAACAGGCACAGTAGATTTAAGAATCATCACTGCTTGTGGGTTGATAACCATTACATCTTTAATAACAGCTTCTACAGAACTGGTATTAAAATAATTAGTTTCAGAATCATAGTCAGTCGGCGTAGCTATAACAACAAAGTCAGCACCTGAATAGGCTTCCTGTTTATCCAGCGTAGCCTTAAGCATCAGCGGCTTATTTGACAAGAAATCTTGTATTTCAACATCGACAATAGGCGATTGCTTACTGTTAATTAGTGCCACTTTTTCAGCGATAACATCTAAGGCCACAACCTCATTATGCTGTGACAATAAAACAGCATTTGAAAGCCCAACATAACCCGTCCCTGCGATAGCAATTTTCATTTTTTCATCCTACTTTTATAAACTAATTAGTAAACTCAACCAACTTCGGCAGAAACACCTTACTAAAATGATGTATCAACGGATCAGATTTCATTTCAGCCAAACTCACCCACCGGTAGTTCAAATGTTGCTCACCAGTTGGTAAGCAGAGATCATCCATTTTTACTCGAAGTAAATGTGTTGCATTAATATAATGTGTTGATATGTCATGACCGAAAATACTATCATCGTAGAAATGCTCATAAAGACCTAACAATTCTGCTTGCACCAATTGAAAATAAACACCCAACTCAGTATGAGATATTCTCTGAAATGCATCATCAAACGTCTCATTCTTATATACACGGCCCCCAGGTACAAACCACCAATTTTTAGCCGGAGCATTAAGTCGTTTTCCTACCAACAATTCATCTGCTTCATTTACCACGACTAAATCGATTGCAAATAACGGTGCATTCTCAACAACAGTCTTGAAGACATCAGGTGATAGCATTATTTTCTAAAGCTGTCTTGATGCGAAATAAACCAGTCATAGGTCATTGCTAAACCTTGTTCTAAAGAAATAGTTGCCTGCCAACCTAATGACTTAAGACGTGATACATCCATTAATTTACGTGGTGTGCCATCTGGTTTACTGGAATCAAATACAAGCTCACCCTCAAAACCGATAACGTTAGCCATGGTTTCAACAAGCTCTCTAATAGTACAATCAACACCCGTTCCCACATTAATGTGAGAAAGCATAGCTTGAGTATTCGACTGATAGGTGTCTTTGTCGGTATTCATAACATGAATGCTGGCTTCTGCCATGTTATCAACATGCAAAAATTCACGCATCGGTCTTCCTGTACCCCACACAACCATTTCAGAGTCACCAGCCAATTTAGCTTCGTGCATTCGTCGCATTAATGCAGGAATAACATGCGAGTTTTCTGGATGAAAATTATCATTTTCACCATAGAGGTTAGTCGGCATGACAGAACGGTAATCGACATCATATTGCCGATTGTAGGACTCACATAGTTTAATACCTGCAATTTTAGCAATGGCATAAGGCTCATTAGTCGGTTCTAAAGACCCTTGTAACAAGGCTCCTTCCGTCATCGGTTGTGTCGCCATTTTTGGATAAATGCAGGAAGACCCCAGAAATAACAGCTGTTTTACACCCGCTACATACGCCTGATGAATAATATTGGTTTCTATCATCAGGTTCTGATAAATAAATTCAGCTGGGTATTCATTATTAGCATGGATACCACCAACTTTAGCTGCAGCTAAATAAACTTGGTCAATCTTTTCCGTTTGAAAAAACTCGGTGACTTCGGCTTGTGATAACAAGTCTAATTCATCACGGTTTCGAGTGATGATTTCTACATCTACATTCGATTCAAGTTGCCTCACTATGGCAGACCCAACCATCCCTTTGTGACCCGCCACAAATATTCGTTGCTTAGTCATAGCGGTTTAGTTCTCTACAGAAATGCTGACATCATGGCCATGCGATTTTAACAAAGCATGTCGTTTAGCAATATCCAGGTCATTATCAATCATCTCAGCACACATTTCTTCAACTGTAATTTCGGGTACCCAGCCAAGTTTTTCTTTAGCTTTTGCAGGATTACCTAATAAAGTTTCCACTTCTGTTGGCCGGAAATAACGTGGATCAACTCTTACAATGACATCACCGACAGAAACGCTTTCTGCTTTGTCACCATTAATAGATACTACAGTTGCAATTTCATCTACACCTTCACCAGTAAATTTGAGCTCAACACCTAATCGTTCTGCTGACATTCTAACAAATTCACGTACCGATATTTGTTTACCAGTAGCAATAACAAAATCATCCGCAACTTCTTGCTGCAACATCATCCATTGCATACGAACATAGTCTTTTGCATGCCCCCAATCACGTAATGCATCCATATTCCCAAGGTACAAACAACTTTCTAAACCCTGAGAAATATTGCATAAAGCTCGGGTGATTTTACGAGTAACGAATGTTTCGCCTCGACGTGGTGATTCATGATTAAATAAAATACCATTACATGCGTACATACCATACGCTTCACGATAGTTAACCGTGATCCAATAAGCGTACATCTTAGCTACAGCATAAGGTGATCTCGGGTAAAAAGGTGTTGTTTCTGTTTGAGGTGTTTCTTGAACCAAACCATATAGTTCGGATGTTGAAGCTTGATAAAAGCGAGTTTTCTTCTCCAAGCCTAAAATACGAATTGCTTCTAACATTCGTAAAGCACCCATTGCATCCGTGTCAGCAGTATATTCAGGTGATTCAAAAGAAACAGCAACATGAGACTGTGCACCTAAATTGTAGACTTCATCCGGTTGAACCTGTTGCAAAATACGCGTTAAATTAGACGTGTCAGTCAGATCGCCATAATGTAAATGAAACATTGCATTATCAACATGAGGATCTTGATAAATATGATCAATCCGATCAGTATTTAATGACGATGCACGTCGTTTAATACCATGTACTTCATAACCTTTCTCTAATAAAAACTCTGCCAGATATGACCCATCCTGACCTGTTACACCTGTAATCAAAGCAATTTTTGTAGACATAAAAAACCTTTATAAAACTTAAAACTTAAAACCATTTACTAAATACTGTCGTATCACAGAAGCAACAAATATCGTATTGGTAACAAGATATCGCTTCCACAAACGTCTAGGCTCCGAACAAAGACGATGCAACCATTCCAAACCCGAATTTCGCATCCAAACAGGTGCCCTAGAAATCAAACCTGCGTGATAATCAAAAGCAGCTCCCACACCAATCATTACTGCATTAATTTTCCCACGATGTTCTGCCATCCATACTTCTTGTTTAGGGCAACCCAAACTTACCCAAACAACCCCAGCCCCTGACTCATTGATACTCTTCACAATATCATCATCTTCTTCAGGCGTTAATGATCTAAATGGTGGAGAATAAGCACCCGCAATTTTTAGGTTAGGGAACGACACGCCTAGTTTCTGCTGTAATATCTCAAGCGCTTCAGGTGTTCCACCATAAAGAAAAATTGAAACGTCTGCTTCAGTGGCTTGTGAACAATACTTCCACATCAAATCAGGACCATTGATGCGTTGTTGTTCAATAAAGCCATATTTTCTAATCAACCACGCGACGGGGGCACCATCTGCCGTAGCCATATCAGCTTCAACAACAACACGACCAAACTCTGGATTTTGGCCAACTGTGACCACAGAATGTACATTACAAATACATACATACCGACTTTCATGTGCTTTTGCCCAACGGTTAATTTTTGAAATTGACGTATTCCATGAAATAACATCAATTGGAGCATTTAAAACATTGACAGTTTGTCTATTCATCAATAAATTCCATTTTCTTTTCATCAATAGCAGTATCATAAATAGCTATGAGTTGTTCATAATTTCTTTCCGCGGTGAATTCTGTTTCATAAAGCTTTCTTGCATTGACACCCATTTCTATCATTCGCTCTGGATTATCATTCGCCCACTGGATTTTGTCAGCTAGATCATTCGCATTTCCAGGCTCAAACAATAGCCCTGTAACACCATCCTCAACGAGCTCTGCCAACGCACCGATACGACTAGCTATGACTGGCAAGCCGCAACCAAATGCTTCGACTAATGTTCGAGGAAAGTTCTCATACCAAATACTCGGGAGAATCAGTGCCATAGCGGCATTCATTTCGCTTCTAACACTATCACCATCAACAGCACCAATAGGTAAAAGACCATCGACATTCATTAATATGTTTTCTTCCGGCCCTGTACCTGCAACACGAATATGAACATTACCAACTTTTTTACAAGCAGCCACTAAAACATCAATCCCTTTTTCAGCAGAAAGTCGACCGACAAAAAGAAACCCCGATCTCGCTACCGTTTCAGGCGCAGAAAAATCAACAAAATTAGGTTTGACGACTACTCGTTTTGCAGGCAAGCCGCCTTCAATAAATTTATTACGACAGAAGTCATTCAACGCAATATATCGTGTTACTTTATTTTGCCATGATCCCAAAACACGGTGGATGGTCACCATACCTGCTAATACGCTACTTTGTATTTTTGAGTCTCGATAACAGCCCCGTATCGCACCACGCCAAGGGATATGCCCCAGGCAATCCTCACATATTTTACCCTCACGCAAAAACATTGCCTGAGGGCACAACAATCGAAAATTATGTAAAGTTTGCACAACAGGGATACCTGCTTTATCTGCAGCCCAATAAAGAGATGGTGAAATTAAAGGAAAGGTATTGTGAACATGGATTACATCCGGCTTAAAATCAAGAATCTTTACGTCAATATCACTGACCGTTTTTTTAGACCAAATCGTTTGACATGCTAAAGACACACGCGGTAGATCAGAAATAGCATCATTACTACGTGTATAGATTGACACATCATGACCGCGTGACTCCAGAAGTTCAATTTCTGCCTCAACGACTGAATCTTCACCGCCTCTATGTTGATATGCATTGTGTACCATCAATATTCTAAGTGGCATTTTCATTATTTTATCGACCTCAGCGTAATCAACTCATGTGGTTGCAACACAAAATTAATATTACCGTACTCATCAGTCATTAATGTATCTGATTGAATATATCCATCAGGTCTGCTGCGAAAACTTTTATACATTAAATTGGCCGCTTCTTCCGGCACTTTAATAGAAACATTGTATATAGCTGACGGGAAAAAATTTGCAATCCTAGAGTCATCAATTCCAGTGGTGTTTACGCTAGCTATTGCCCAAGTTTCGTCAACATTCTTTGCCATAGACACGGTAATGGCCGGCTTTTGGCCATATCCCCAATTCATTCTCCCCTCTTCATCACCGACGGCACTATAAAACTGAGCGCCTAAATCAAACACGGTTCGTAGTTGCTTCAAATAGTGATATTTAGTGTTAAATTTTATTCCGCCATTCTTGTCGCTTGGTCTAGCCAATACCTGTCCGGAATCTTTATTAGGATGCTTATCAAAATGCCCCATTCCTATAAACCAAAACCAATGCGTAACGGAATGATTCATATCATTTAAAAACCTAGCTGCAACGCCAGATGCTTCGGCCGTTTCGCCAGGTTCCTCATCAATAATCCTAGGCAAACCACGACCGGCCTCAGTCATCCAATATTCTTTATGAGTATCAGAAATAAGTTCCTCAACTTTATAGTTCGCCCCCATGTTATAACTATGAGTTGCAACTCCTCGCAATGCACTCCAAACTTCAGGACTGGCTTGAATAGTCTTAATGGCATTAACAACGCATGCATCAGGACTTGCACATTCAGGTGCAATTATTTCAACATGATTCATACCTAGTGAATCCAAATTGACTCGAAGAAATTTTACGGTATCTCTAATCTGCTCAGGTGAGAAGCCTGCAGGTTCATTAGCTATGCCGGTAACATCAATTCTTATCCCACGTTCCTTATAAACATCATAAATAAACTGAGCCAGTTTTATTGCATATTCTTCCATCGATTCATCTGGCTTATCCTCACCTCGCGCCGGCGCAAGCAAAAAGTGCGTAACTCCACTAGATTTTAAAATATCAATATATCCATTGTTAAAATAACTTTTATAGAATTGATACTTCATCCATGCTACACCATACTTAGCACCTGAGTGCACCCAAAGACGAACCCAATTCATACCAAGATCACCGTAAACCCTGTCAGATATTTTTTTAACGCGGTCAGCTCCATAATGCGTAAATAATCTATTCTGGTCAGTTGGCTGACTAGCACCGAAACCCATAAATTTTTGCTTAGGTCTTTCGCCTATCGATACATGTACTTCTTTTCGTAAAGTTTCTGATTGTGTATCGGGTGATGCAATGGTGTTAGTTGAAACTAAATTTATTACACAAATAGTCGTAAACAATAGCAGTTTTAATTGGTACGTCATATTATCTATTTTCATGCCCCGAATTGATGTCCACCCAATTATTTTTTGCACGTGCAATTTCTCCTAAACATAACCCAGCAAGAAAGAAATAAGGCACCGCGAAATGAGGCGACTCGAACACTGGTTCAACTAAAGCAGTGATTAATATTGACGTAAACAACAGAAATATCCATAACCAATAATTCGCTTCCACATCATTTTTTTCTTTTCGATAATGCTTATATCTTCGCCATACAGACAATATCAATAAAGTTTGGAATATTACCCATAGAATAAACCCCACCAAACCCGTTCTCGTCAGTACCGAGATGTAACTATTGTGAGGCTCTCGAACAACAACTGGAGTCCCTCCTGCGCCCATAACAGAGAAGTCTGTAAGTGCCTCACCAAAACCAATACCAGCAACAATTGATTCCGGTGAAGATGACCATCTTGATATAGAATAGCTCCACCAATGCAGCCTCTCCTCCACTCCTTTTCTACCACCCTCATGGCCGCCTTGTCCAGTAGCGCTTTCCAATTGGTTGACTATCATATCAAGACTAATCGTACCGACTCTGCCTTTAAGTTCAAGGCCTGAGACCTCCAACATCACTAAGGTAAGTACGATTGCTATGACCGTCAAGAACAGACGACGTACTGCTAAACCATGACCAGTAAGGGTAAGAACAATGATACTTACGAATAGAACGATATAAGTTGCCCGAGATTGCATAGAAACAAATGCTATTGCAAACACAACGAATGCCAGTAGAATTATCCCCCGTGATGCTTTCGTGCTAATTTTCCACGAAAATTGATAAGGAATCAAAATGGCCGCCATCAGCCCTGATAGTGCCAAAACATTGCCCGTAGTAAAGTATCCAAAAAGAGGGACGGACTGTTGAAATCCAGTTACTCGTGGAGAGTACATTAATATCGATTGCTGTAATGGATATAATGGCAAATAAATCAAACAGCCAATGAGCAGTAAGAACAAGAATCGGTGACGCCACGCATGCCACTGTTCCAGATTACGGGTTGCTGCAACAACAGCAACTCCTGCAAAAAAGAATAAGCTATCCACAAGAGGAAGCGCATCTCTAGCAGCAGTAACTCCAAACTGAGAAAGGTTCATGGGTAAATGAAGAATAAGACCAGGCAAAGCATAACCTATGATCAAAAAAGCTGAAGCACCGGTTATCCAGAAGGCACTCCATGATCGTAATGCGATCCACATTAAGGTGACTAGCAAAACCAGCTCAGCGACAGTTACACGTGCACTACCCACTCCCACCGAAAAATTTGTAAAACCATAACTAAGAATAAAATCACCTAAAACGACAACAATAAGTAATCTGACCCACAAGGGTGCGAGCGGTGCGGCTAAACGAAGAGTCACAAGGCCTAGCACTAGAATGAAGGCATAGCTCAACAAAAAAAGCCCTAACTCAGGCGCCATCACAATAAAAAAAACACCAACTACATGAATAAGCAGAAAGCTAATAATTCCAATAACACTCATGAACACTGATGCAGTAAAATCAGATCTTAGTCCTGAAGTATGGTGACTACTTTTCATCATTGATTTCTACCTTAAGCAACATCTCTAGTATCTGACATCGTGCAATATACTGATCTCCAGCAGCTAGTTTTCCCTCGCGTTCATCGATATTTATCATTTTTAACAAATAAATCATTATTAGTTCTGTTTCTTTTCCTTGGTAACAGCTCAACTCATTGGCATAACTTCTTGCTATATCAAGCGAAAATACAGCTTGCATAGCAGACAAAACCGTACCTATCTTGTGTCGATTAACTAATGTTTCAATTTGATAGGTGAAATGTAACGCATCCATCCATGGAACTCCCTCTAGACGAGAATGTTCCCAATCTAAAACAAAAAGCTCATCGTGTTCAGTTGTTCGAATATTCCATGGTGTAAAGTCTCCATGCTCGGGCACTATAAGTATTGGATAATTGTCCAAACCACGAAGATAAGTCATAGCTTTATCAATTACGGAACCAATAGATTTTAATGGCTTTAAATCATGGTCAAGTTTCGTCAAAAAATCTTGCGCCGAAACGGTATGATTAACTGTTAACAACCCGCTCAAGAATGAAAAATGTTGTTTTGATAGCTGATGCTGAGACGGTTTTTCAGGTCCGGCCGATTCCAACATAAACATAGCATCTGGTTCAGTAAGCCTCCCATGAGCAATAATGTTAGGGATTTGTTCTGCAACTGCACTCTGTGACAGCATGTCCAGCACGGCAACCTCGTCTTCCAAAACTTGAATTGCTTTTGGTTCAAAAGCAATGCGTCCATACGCTAATGCATCTCCATTCTCCCTCATAACCTTGAGCGTAAATTTAGACCATGGCCCCGTTTGTCCAACAAGTGCTCCTACATTAGCAAGAGAAGCCTCTGGAAGCTGTTGAATCACAGTGGCAAGGTGAGGACACCATGAAGTGGGGTCGTTTTCATTCGTCTTTAATCCTAATCGACTTATACCAGGCAAGAACACTGACATTGCTGTGCGGTATAACCGACCAGTCCAACGCGAGGGATAGTACATTTTTAAAGCTGAACGCATTACACGAGCATTTCGCATTGGCAAAAACAGTTTTGTTGAGGAGCCATTTTTTTGTATCACGACATGTTTAATATTGTGCACATCACCATCACCATGGTGAACTAACAGCAAAAATATTAATGCTGCAACCTCTCCTACGATCATTGATAACATAATGCCTTCTTCCTCCATCCATGGAACAGTAGCTATTGCAAAAGTTACCGATGTAATCGCCCACCAGAAACTTGCTTTTGCCAATACAGCTGTTTGCTCAAATACTCGATAAAAATAGGATCTGACTCGATATGCATGACCAAAAATAAAATATAAGCCTTGTAAAACAACCAGCCCAGCAAAGGCGCGGTACTCCTCTCCATAAATTGAAACAATTAGCCACTCATCAAATATGAAAAGTAATAATGTAAATAAACTAAGGCCGACCAAGCCCATCGAAGTTATTTTTGCAAGATATTTATTAAGTGACACTTTACCATCAGCACGTAAGATATTCGCAGAACGAACTAAAACAGCATTATCCATCCACTGAAAGAAAACATTGATCGGACCCAGTAGGTTTTGTACTGCTTTGATCGCCGCAGCCGCTTGTAGGCCGATCATACCAACGCCAACCATAACAACACCCGAAGATCCTACCCACTGTAACTGCCAACTGACTAAAAAGTTTTTACTATTATTCAGCTGACTACGAATAACTTGCTTGGTTGAAAAAGAATCAGGAATCAACCGTTGAGTAACAATAATCCCCATAGCTGAAAACGAAAATGTTGTTGCGAGCAACCAAAAGGCCAAGGCAGAATCCAACTGTCCCTGCCATGCAAAAAATACTAAAAATACAAGCTGACCACCATAAGCAAAGATATCACTAATAAACACCGCCCTATTTTTAACTTGAGCATAGAGCAATCTGCGACACCAATCCTGCATGAGAAAACTAAAAACAGCCACCACCATTGGTAACTGTAATCCACCAAGATTCAAAACTGGAAACCAAATACCTAGAAATCCAGCTAATATTTGTATGATAAGCGTTGTCGATATTGCAACTAAAAGCGCATATCCAAAAAAACCTCGTATTAACTTTACCTTTAGAACTGTACTCTCTTCAGCAGGAATAGTTGTCATCATTGGAGAAACAACTAGTGATGCTTGAAACGTATTGGCATAAAGCAAATAAGTCAGACCAATAACGTAGGCACCAAAATCTTCTAGCCCAAGCATTCTGGCTAACAGAATACCTATAATGAAATTACAACCACTTACCAAAAACTGGTCAGCTAAGGACCACGCATGTGAAGAAGATGATGGCAATTTATAATTTTTTAGTTGGTAGTTGAAGATTTTCGCCATTTCACCACTCTAGCTGGATTCCCGACAGCAACTGCGAAATCAGGTATATTTTTGGTAACAATACTGCCAGCACCAATTACAGCACCTTTTCCAATTTCTACACCTGGAAGAATTATCACTCTTGTACCGATCCAAACATCATCACCAATCGTAATAGTTCTGCTGGGTACGGTACCTTGTAAATTTATAGGTATATCAGGATCAAGGTAAGCATGCCCACCCGACATGATAACCACATCGGGTCCCATGAGAACATCTTCTCCAATGACCACGCCATGATCAATTCGCGAATTATGGCCAATTTGAGAGCGACTGCCCACTCGAAGTCCACTTCCGGAACCGAAATACGCGCCTCTCTTCACAATGACATTTTCACCACACTCATCAAATACCCCTTTAACAAGCCATCGACGCAACCAGTATGCAAAACGCCATCCGGGTGCTGGTTGTGTAGGTAGGTATCTAGCGAAGCCATAATACAAAATCAAATACAATCTTTTCATAATCTTCTTTCTATTATAGTTGCGAGTAAACACTCTATCTTTAGTCATGTAATAACTGAGAAGAGCTATAGGTTATGTCGAGGTGGATTTCTGTAACCAGTTGCTCCCAGCTGAATTCTTTAGCGCGAAGATTTGCCGCTTTAGACATAGAAAAATAACATTCTGTATCTGATAAGTTGATTAATGCTTCTGCAAGTTCATCTATTACTTCTTGTTCAGTTTTATTTATTACTGGTATGCAAAATCCCGTGCCTTCATTCACTGCAATGCTTGGCCCACCGATGTTGAGACAAACAACAGGCAATCCACTGGCCATCGCCTCCAATACGACCATTCCACCAGAGTCGTGCAAACTCGGGAATAATAAAACGTCATGCGCTGTCAGAGTAGAGTGTACGTCCTCTTTAGGCAACCAGGATACCCAACTCACACTAGTGGTAATTGCTAATTTTTCAGTTAGATGGCGCCATTTCTTTTTGGCTGGACCTTGTCCTACCATTGTAAGGGTCGCGTTGGGTTCCACCTTCTGCAATTCTGCAAAGGCTTTTAATCCCAGTCCCATGCCTTTCCATTCTAAAAAACGCCCCATGAATAAAATTCTCAATGGTCTCTCAGATAGTTTCTGCTTTTCTTGACTCAACCTAATGTTTGGTTGTGCAATCTCTTTAGTTGTTAAACCTATTGCTAAGCTGACCTGTGATTTTGATAGGTATTTTTCAGGTAAAAGATCGCGTGTTTGTTCTGATGTAACAACTACCTTTGTTGCTCGTTTTAATGATGACCGCACCAGTGGATCAAACCGAATAAAGGCGTTAGCCATATCCCTGAGAAAATCACTACACCATGCTTGCCAATTATAATGTTTGCGTAATGCAAAAGGTGCTCGCTCTCCACCAGCAACAGGGCCAAGTATAAATGGTATACCCAGTCGGCCCATGAAACTTGGTTGACGGAGGCTGACAAAAGTAACGTGATGAACCAAATCAAAACGAATATCATTATTTACTTGTTTAGCCTTGCGAGCTGCACCTATCTGCCACAATAAGTAATATAAATAGACGCCTCCCGGTATTTTTTTCCAGCGCCGAAAATAAGAAGGCAAATCATAATAGATAAAGTGTAAACTGCTATTATCTGAAATATTTTCCAGCTCAGACTCTATCGCTTGGCGATTATTCTGACGCGTCAGCACCCATACATCATGGTCTTTTTTTAAAAGTTCGACAGCCCAATTCCACCCCACAGCTGGCTCCGAGCCTTTATTTGGTTCACATGCATAGGCGGATAATAATATGCGTATTGGCTTGTGTGATCTACTCATTACTAAGAATAAAGCTCTGAATTACAACGTTTTTCAAGTAATTTA
>ENA-OSET01002546-OSET01002546.1-sediment-metagenome-genome-assembly--contig:-NODE-2546-length-17521-cov-4.326588_pt1 | contig 17521 bp, 13 predicted proteins | sample MGYA00237882_ERZ534229 | MGnify/ENA primary metagenome ERZ534229 (study PRJEB26408, sample SAMN06266212) | sediment metagenome | isolation source: Hudson Canyon methane seep mesocosm | place... | reverse complement strand
CAAATTACAGTAACACAGACACAGGGGCATTCTTCACAATAACGATCAACATTTTGTAGATCTTCTATTCGTATCTTAACGTGCCATAGACCTCACATTTTTGGTTTAAGCGGTTAATTACGAAAATTTAATTTATTGAGCTTCTCAAAATACCGAGACATCTTCTGTGATTGTCAACGAAACGTCTTGTTCTATAGAACACTATTATGAATTCGACCGCTGACTTTTTAACCGATTGATCAGTATGGGTTTTTCCAACACATCACGGTAAAATTTCCTTCAAAAGGAGTTGAGAACCTCTCTAGGTTGATTAGAAATCATAAGACAATTTCGACACTTGGGCGCAATCGACCTCTCTTAGCCACATAAATTGCGAGAAAACTTTTTAAACTCTTTCGCTTCGACTCCCTTCCGGAAAAGGAGTAGCCTGAGAAAGTGTTCATCCGAATATTTTTCCGCTATTATCAATTTCAATAAAAGTATTCGGAACACAATAATTCTCCGAAACAAAATGTTCCTACAAAACTAATATCTACTGAAGATCCGGCTGTCGGTTACGAATCTTGATTCATCTAATTTCTATCTATTCTTAGCACTAGATTAACCGGTAGTGAATAGTGGAAAACCTTACCAGGGCTCTGAGATTTACTAACAATAAAAAGGAAAGATTGCATGAATAGCCGTCGGCTTTCATTACCTACCATGGTTTCTTTTGGCATAGGGCAGGCAGCGGAAGGATTTAAGAACCAAGCCTTCAATGTCTTTTTGCTATTTTATTACCAGCAGGTCGTTGGCATCCCAGGATCACTAGCGGGATTAGCTCTAGCGATAGCTTTGATATTTGACGCAATTTCCGATCCAGCAGCCGGTGTTATTAGTGATCGATTCAACAGTCGCTGGGGACGTCGTCACCCCTTCATGTTTGTCAGCGCTTTTCCTTTAGTATTGACCTTTGTTGCATTGTTTAATCCCCCGGATGGATTAAGTCAATGGTTTAGCTTTTTGTGGTTGACTAGCTTCGCTGTATTAGTACGCGGCTCTCTCACCTTCTTTTACGTTCCACATCTATCGCTCGGCGCGGATATGGCCAGAGATTACCACCAACGATCGACTCTTTTTGCCCTCAGTTCGGTTTTTGCCATTACCGCAATGGCTATCGTCTCTTTCGTTGGTTATCGCTATTTCTTTCCTACTACCGAACTGTTTAGTCCCGGAACCCTAAACCCAGAGGCATATCGTGGGTTTTCGATCTTTTTCGCTGCCGCTATGTTCCTCGTTATCATGCTTTGCTGTTTAGGTACCGCTAGTGAAATACCTCATTTGCGGAAAAGTAATTCCGTACGCCCGTTTACAGCGCAGAATATCACTGGCGATTTTGTTGCAGTATTTAAAAACAGCTCCTTCAGACTAATCTTTTTTGGCATGTTACTGACGACGTTTACCATTGCAATCGAAGCAGTATTTAATCCCTTTATGGGGGTCCATTTTTGGGGATTACCGACGGAAACCTTAGCTTTTGTGTCACTGGGAACCTTGGTTGGGCTGTGGATTGGGTTGCCACTAGCTCCAATCATTACTCGAAAGTTTGACAAAAAGAAAGCGTTGGTCATCCCAGCCGTGTTTGTCATGGTCAACGCCAACGCAGCTCTTGTATTAAGATTACTCGACGTAGATTGGTTCCCAGACAATGAATCGCCTTGGATCTTCTGGATATACTTCTCGCGCTATCTGCTACAGGCAATCTGTCTACCAGTCATTCTGGCATCCTTTAATTCAATGTTTGCCGACATTGCCGACGAAGTAGAACTGGAAACTGGGGAGAGACATGAAGGTGTCATTTTTTCTGCTCGATCTTTTGCTAATAAAACGTCCGGAGCATTGGGTGCTATCGTTGGCGGCGTTGCATTGGATCTAATTCAATTTCCATCGGGTGCAGTGGCGGGCACAGTAGATCCAGACGTGATTTGGTGGCTGGGCGTCATTGAAGGTCCAGCAACGACACTGCTGTCTTTTTGCGGTATCCTTTTCTATTTGCGTTATCGAATCGACGGAAAACGACATAGGGAAATTGTTGAAGAGATCGCGGCTATGCGCAACGCCCAAACTTCTTGATGATGCAATAGTCGATTATCATGCCGCGGGATGCTCCATCGACTGACACGACCTGAGACTATTGAGTAAGGATGATAATTTCTACTGTGGCAGGGGAGTACCGCCATTTCTTGCGTTTTAGTACGTCTAGTCGTGCTGGAATCCTTCCATTTATACTAACAAATTGTAAATAGTCCGGATTTTTCACTGTCCGTTCTTCACATTCTCAAAAAACGGAACTCCGTCACAAAACGAATGGTCAGCTAAACCAAATCATTGAATAGTGAACGGCTTCTAGCTAATCTCAATGATGTGTCTTATGGCACATTTATTGGAGAAATAATCGTGAAGTGGATTTTAGTTATATTGTTTGGTTTTACGATTTGTTTTAGTCAGGCAAGCGAGCCGCAAAGTCCTGTGCACAAAGGGCAACGCATTGTTCTTATCACAGACGCCACCAGTGGTTTAGGGCGCGAAATTGCCTTTACCCTCGCCCTTCAAGGCGATCACGTTATTGTGCATGATCGCGTAAAGCAACAAGGTGAAGCTCTAGTAAAAAAATTAAACGATCGTGTAAAAGGCAGCTCAAGTTTTTTCCCAGCAAATCTCAACTCAAACGACGAAATACAATCTTTTTCTAATACGATAGTGAAGAACTTTCACCACATTGACGTGTTAATTACCCAGGTTGCTACCGCACAAATCAGCAATTCAGTTCATCAAACGGCTCACACTAGACACTTTCTCCATTCACTGGCAAATTATCGGTCTAATGCACAACTCACTGACTTGTTACTCCCGCTATTAGAACGTAGTTCTTCGCCTCAAGTCATTAACATCACCTCCTTGTTGAATCCGACGAAACAATCCCGAAAATTGATCTTGGAAAAAGAGAAAGCCATAAAAGAACTGAGTAACGAGTACAGATCACCTCAAATCCTAGTAACAAATGTGATTCTAGCTGACGAATTAAAACCGATAACATCCTTAACTCAAGGCCGTGACACTGTTCTTCAACTTATCAATCGCATTGATTCTAGTACGGCTAGCACTGCACGATCGAAAAAAACGTTCAACAGAGAACAATCTGAACCTATTGACGCTGACTACTCTTGGAGGACTAAAGAACACCAAGACAACAAAGAAAGAGAAAAAAGAAGACAACTAATGGTATCGGTTCTTCACAGTAGATTTTAAAACTTCGCATGCGGGGGCACTAAAATACGACTAGTCCTAATGCCCCATATATTGCTCGATAAAGTTCGACATACTATCTAGTAGAGCATCTTCGAAAGCGTCTAGACTACCGCCTAGGGCGGATAGATACTTCGAGGCCTGACCGTGCGACAATTTCTTATTGCTAACTCTATATTCCATCTCGGGAAGAGATTTGTCATTTCTCGGAATTATCTCGCAGCGAACTAATTTTTCATTATTGTTTTCCAGCTCCTGTTGTGAGTACAAACAAAATCCTATGACGTGATCTACGCCATCGGGTCCGAGCGACCCTGGCTCTACCCTAAAAACAACGACTAATTTCCTTTCATCCTCAATCAATACGTTCTGAGTCATATATTACTGCCTATGGACTTTCAATTTCTAATTCTAGGGATAACTTAGCATCGACAATTCAAGAGTAAGTGCGGCTCCGACGCCATCGGGCAAACCTTGGTGTCAGCTGTTCATCGGCCTATTCTTCGCTCACACGATCACCGTGACTTTTGGGCTCCGATATCAACAGAAAAACAAGATCCTCACTGCCAAGATTGACTAAGTGGTGCGATTTCTTTGGCGCAATATGGAAGCCTTTATCTTTTACTATTTCATATTCGACGTCTGACATTATAATGTGAGCTGTCCCGGATAGGATGTAGAAGAATTGTTGGGCTTTACTGTGATAGTGGCGGCGTTCACAGGCGCCAGGAGCAACCCTCTCTTGAATGACACTCAATGAATCCGATTTTAACAAATGCCATCCATCAGAATTGTTACCCCAGTTATAATGCTCGGCGTTATCTTTACTAATAATACCCACTATTTCGCTCTTTATCTGGCTACTGTCCAGCATGGTCCTAGCTGAATGACTAGCGAACGCCGCCTATACCAAAATGAACTTGATTGCCGATGCTACAAAAAGAAAAATCTAACCGCGACAAGACAAGTTAATACGCACCGTGAACCGCCGACAGATTCTTACAGTATACACACTCAAAATCCCCTTTTTAACCCTCCGGTTTGTCGCTAATCGAGTTCATCCATTCTCCGTCTGCGGGCTCATCCCCTTGACTAATCGCTTCGACCACCTCTGAAGCTGATTCTGGTATAACCTCTACCACAGCCACCGCAACATCCATAGCATTGTCGGGCGACACGTCAGTCAAACGATTTACCAGTTCCACTGCTTCATCGTGGTCTAATTCACTCCCGGGCCGGTCTTCTGAAAGGTTTATCACATACTCTGTAGCTACTTTTGCGGCACTTTCCGGTACCTGCTCCACTACAGCAACTGCCACATCCATAGCGTTATCAGGTGACACTTCAGTTAAGCGCTGAACAAGCTCTACCATTTCATCATGTTCAACCGGATCGTCGACCTTGGAGCTTTCCAGCTCTTTTTCCGTTGAAGAATCTTCTGTAGACAGACTGCCAGCCATTGCTGACGCTATTTCGACGGTACTTCCGGGGACAGCACTCGCTACCGCTACCGCCATATCCATTGCCTGTAGAGGGGCCGCGTCTGCAAATCGGGTGACCAATTCAACGGTGTCTTTATATTCAACCTCGGCTTCATCCGATTCAAGCTCGCTGACATCGTCGCCGCTCGGCGATGTTTCCAATTCCGCTTTGCTAAATTCATACGATTCACCGTCAGTTAACCCGGCATTACTTGCAATATATTCCTCCGCTACCGACACAGATGATTCTGGAATGGCATCCACCATCGCGACAGCAACATCTAACGCCTGATCCGCAGCACCGTTCCATAATTCTGCGCTAATATTAAGAGCCAGTTCCTCACTGTTATCTTCGTCGCGCTCGGCAGGACGGACCGACTCATGTTCTTCTGCTAATAGCTGTGCGTAGTACTCAGCCATTTCAAACGCCGATTCCGGCGCAACCTCCATCGCTGCTTTCGCAGTTACAACACGCAGTTCGGGAACATCGTGGCCTAATTCCTGAGCTATATCGACGACACTTGCGGGGCGTAAGTCTCCCAATCTACCCATTAGCTCATAAGCTGATTCAGGTCGGGCGATGACCAAAGCACGAGTGATATCCAGAATCCGTGCAGGGAGATTGACAACCATCTCATCAAAAAGGCGTAAAACATCGATTTTTTCGACGGCTGCAATCGCAGCAGCCATTCCGACTGCCAACTGCGGATTGTTAATGCTCAATGCCTGCACCATTTTCAGTGCAGCAACGGGATCTACTTTGGCGATCGTTACTGCGATCTCTTCTTCGGCGCTCTGCTCAGGTACCTGCTCTAAGTACTCCGTACGTGGGTCGAGATCAACTGATGGTGGTACTGCCGGATTTTGCATGACAAAACTCTCTTGATCTTCAATCGGCAAAGCATGCCGAGCCGTCATGCGATAAATAACAAATCCTGCCAGTAAAATTTGTACGACAGCCAACATGTAGAATAGCGCAGCTCCGCCAAAACGGGTCATGGCAATGGACGCGATAAACGGCCCAAGAATTCCTCCAAATGAGAAAGCCAGAATCATAGAACCCATCGCTGCGACCATTTCACTCTGACGTAAACGATCGAACGCCTCCGCTATACTTAAAGGATAAATACAAGCGACAATGCCACTAGATAAACCTGTCGCAATAAATAACGCAGAGAAATAACCCAACTCGGCAAAAGTAACTATTGAAAGCCCAGTAATGGCTGACACCACTAATAGAACGAACAATACCGTCCGTCGGTCAAAGCGATCGGATAAATATCCCACTGGAAATTGAAGAATAAAGGCTCCAAATATGGCGGCACCCATATACAGCGATAACTGAAATTCGGCGATGCCATATTGAGCAGCGAATACTGGTAGAAGGTTAAATAGAGCCGAATAGATAATGCCGGAAACCACACAGCTTACGACGCCAAGAGGGGACATCGCGAACAATTTAGGCAGAGGCATTGAATCCACTGTCTCGATGACAGGACCGCTTTTTTCACTCAAACCGATCGGAATCGTAGCGGCACATAATAATATTCCCGCGACGACAAAAAGACTGGTATCGATGGGATCAGCGATATTCATTAAAAACTGCCCCCCGAACAAACCGGCAAGAACGACGGCGTTGTAAGTAGCGAGTACCTTACCGCGTGTATCGATATCCGAACTGTCACTCAACCAGCTTTCCACGGCGATCAGCGCGCAAGCAGTACAGAAGCCAATCATTATCCGCATTGCTCCCCACAAAACGGGATCGGAATAGAGACTGCACAGTAAAATACTTACCGCAGCTAAAGCCACACAGCCGGCAAACATTCGTATGTGACCGGAGCGCTTTATCAAGGTTTTCCCATAGATAGCCCCCACGAACATGCCCAAATAGTACAGCGACAACACGATGCCGATTGTCTCAACATTAACACCATCCAGTCCCATTCGAACCGGCAACAAAACATTAATTAGGCCATTGCCCAAGAAAAAGATAAAGCAGCTGATAAAAAGGGCAGCCAGCGGTTGGAGGGTTTTATGCACGGACATTACTCAAACGGAAAAAATTCTAAAGATAGGCGAAATTATGAATGCTAAGTTAGCTGAAGATTTCTGAATGGGCAACAATACAGGACTACTATTTAATTATTCAGACTACAGCTGCGACAATACTACAAAGGTAAAATAAGAGGTAATCAAGACCCTTGAGACGGTCATTCTCTCGACCAACTCTAACATTGAGCACAAAATATTCGCTACCCTAATATCTTCGGAAGGGCGGATTCGAGAACGCAGCTAGCAAAGCATAAATGAGAGGTCTACTTCAAAGGAAAAGCCGTGTATCCAGGAAACGAGTGTTAGAGCGCCGTACTCCTGATAAGCTTGATCGAAAGTGGAAAAGAAAATTGGGGGATGAAATCACCCCAAAATGGGCCGGCGACAATAGCGGTGATAGTCAATAGAACCAAGCAATAGGCCCGGTTGCATAGGATATACAAAAAGAATTCTAGGATTCGAATTAAGATTTTACCATGATAGTGAGCGATATGAATTTCTTCAGCTGTAAAATATCTAAAACAATCGCCGTATTTGTAGGCGCATTGGCATTTTCCGGGTGTTTATCGACAGATCAACAAAAAACGTCGAGTCCCGATTTCAGCAGTAATCCGGTCATCAAAACCGAGACAACGATTGCTGTACTCGGAGCGACAGGACTGGTGGGTAGCTATATTCTCGATGAAGCCCTAGCTAACGGTTACAAAGTACGAGCCTTGGCACGAACCCCTAGAAAACTGGAAAGACTAAAAGACCAACTCACCATAGTTAAAGGCGACGCCACGGAACTCTCTGCCATTGACGCATTGCTGCAAGGTAGTGATATTGTTATTAGCGCAATTGGGCCGGTGAAGACCGACGGACAAGCCGCCAAAAACATCAGTACGATTACGACTGCGCATATCGTTAAATTAATGCCCAAACACCAGATAAAACGCTATATCGCGGTTTCTGGTGGTGCCGTAAAGATACCGACTGATAAGCGGAATCTGTTCGGTTGGCTGATCCAAAAACTGGCTGCCATTCGCTACCCCGACACATTGAAAGACAAGCAAAATGAATATCGATTACTGTCCGAAAGCACAGTTCAGTGGACGTTAGTACGCTGCCCACTGATTTCGAACAAGCCCTTTAAAACTCCAGCCATAGCATCCCTTGACTCACCGACTTCTTTCTACTTGAGAGCAGGCGAGTTGGCGCAATTTGTAATCGAACAAATTTCCTCTAAGGAATTCGTGCGCAAAGGTCCTTTTTTGGAAAGCCGATAGCGCCAGCCAATATTCCTGGGGAAGAAAGTTCAGATAGGTATCGTCAATTGTATTGATAACTAGTGATGACTATTGATAACTAGTGATGGCTAAACAGTGATTAGTGGAGCTGCCGTTTGAAAAGTCACTGTCAGCAGATATGTTAGTTTTTAGCGCAATACTTCTCGATAATCGTTTTACGGAACGATTTGAAACCTATCATCGCGCTAACGTCACTAAACGACTGTGGGTTCTATGCGCTCAGTTTGATCCGGTCGCTGTCTAGCGGCTACCAGACAAGCAGAAACGATGAGTAATGTTCCAGCTAACGTAACTGCCGTTACTTCCTCATCAAATACCAACCAACCAAATAGAGCCGCCCAAATGAAAGCCGTATACTCGACTTGAATGAGAATTTTAGCCTCGGCTCGGGCATAGGCCCAGGAAATTAATAATAAGGACGTGATGCCAACTAGCGCCGCAGCGGCTAGATTAGCGGCCAACTCAACGGGAGGAACAACGGCGAGAAAAGGAGCAAAGAGCAGATATATCGCCACCACCGTTCCATTTTGGAAGAAGGCAATCTCAATGGGCTCTGCGATCAATGCCTGTTGACGCTGTAATATAAGGTTATAGGCATAAAGCACAGCAGAGAGTAAAATGGCAGCAATTCCGTTACCCATATTCTGACTGTACTCGCCACCTAGCTTGCCACCCACAACCACCAATGTGCCGGTGAGACCAACCATAGATGCCCAAACAGATTTTCTACTGATTTCTTCCTTTAACAAAACGGCCGCAAGGTATAGGGCGATCAGCGGTGCAATGAATGATAGGCCGATCGCTTCTGCCAACGGGACGTACGCCAACCCCCAAAAAAAGAGAAACGCCATCAGCGACGTAACAGTTCCTCTCCATAGATGAACTCGAATGATCGAATTATCAGGCCATCTACCTTTTTTCCACAAAAACAATATACCGGCCAGCATCAGTGAAATTAAGGTTCGCCACAACATGGCATTGTAGGCGCCGATTTCCATCGACAGCCCTTTCATCAAACCATCCATAATCGCAAATGTCGCAATTCCTACCGTAGCGACTGCGAATGGAATAGCCACATTTTTATCGTGTTGACTCATGCTTATTTGATTTCCTTGCAGCGAGTCAAAGCGTTGAAACGCGATTAGTTGTAAAAAAATTACTGCTCACAACCATCAAGACGCACCTCTACGTACCATACTCAGCCCATTCATTACTCAGAATTATCTAGTTAGAATAACTTTTTACATCAACGAAGCTGGACAGCAAAGCAGTTTTTTCGCCCAGAACAATCCAACATAAAAGGGTGGAAGCCATATTTGCGGAACTTACCAAGAACGAGTAATGCCTTCCGATTGGTAATAAACCGGCATACGAAAGAATACCGCAAATTCAGATTACATAGCCGAACACCTATGAATCTCAGTGCAATGACTTTTTATCATAGATAGTTAATACCAACATCGACAAACCGGTAGCTGCCACAAGGTGTCCGGAATAGACACCCTTGCCCTCTCCTAAGCTGCGTCTCATCTCGCGGTTCAAGTCAAACCGCTACGGACAGACGGCCAAAAAGCCATGTCCCAACTCGCGTATCTCTAGATGCTATGCCAAAAAAAACTATCGGACTGCCGCGCAGACCGATAGCCCTTAAGCCTGCCTTTCAGCAGTGATTACTTTTCGTCAAGATCCAGTGGTCTATAGTACGCCTTACCTTGACTGATGTAATCTTTAACATAGCTCATGAACGACTCTCCTGCCGACCCCTCTTCAGAAAGTGTTAGGTCCTGACGAAAAAAGTTAATACTATCAGGATTTAGCTGTCTCGCTTGTTCCCAATATAAATCAGCTTTCTCACCATGCCCTTTTTCGCGAAAAAAGTTACCTAAACGGAAGGCGGGTTCGGCTTTTTCTTCATCGGCTGTGCGATTTCGAATGTTATTTGTCACCGTTGCAGCGGATTGAATATATTCGCTGTCAGGCCCTTTTCGAACCCAGTCTTTGACAGCCGGTGCGTATTCGTCTGTTCCTCCAAAGGGATGAGTTTTCGCATAGGTTCCCTCATCAATGCGGACTATTTTCCCGGTCTCATCAATCCAAGCTGCAGACGGTACATTGACGAAATTAAACACACGGCTAATCGTGTGATTCACATCGACTATCTGCACATACTCGGCACCAGCTGCATCGAAAATGGGGCCAGCAACAGCTTCTCCGCCGGTATCTTGAGCCGCTGAAATTATGACGAAATTAGGATCGTTAAGTTCTTGGTAGATTGATTGCCACACGGGCACGTCGAGTTGGCATCCTCACCACGAGGACCAAGTCATCACAAGGGCCTTTTTTCCTTTAAAATCGGCCATCCTAACAACTTTTCCTTGTCGATCAATCAACTCGAAATCAGGCGCCTGCGCGTCAACCATCATTCCCTGTCGTTTTAAAGGAATCTCCCCAAAACTCCAAGCGTTAGTTTCTTTATCGACAACGTAAGGCTGCTCCATTAGATCGGCGAAGGCCACGACATTGAACCACTGTTCTTCGGACACAATCTTTACGAGTCCAGCCCCGTCCTGTATCGGAATGCATATGTGTTCAAAACATGCACCTTGCGGCTTAATGACAAAACCATTAATACGAGTCAGGTCGGCGGGTTTAACCCAGAGATCCGGTTCGTTTAATGTCTGTTCTATCAAAACGGTACGATCATTGTATAACACGGTCGCGCCACCATCTGACCCTACCTTTTCAGTATCAAAGGGGTTCCGCAAATCCGGGTGCGCCATTCTAACTTCTGCCATAAATTCAGCTCCTTGACGTTATTTATTGTGAGGAAAAAGATGAACTCTCAACCATTCATTTCCCCTGGAAGTTGTTGCCGCGAACTTTCACTGGTGCAACAACTCATTCGTTAACTTCAGCTTGGTCTCAGCAGTGCCTGCCTAGGTTTCGGCTATTGGCTATCAAAAGTAATTGTCACTGTGATTGCAGCTAGAATAAAAGCGGATTCGAGTAATGTCTACATTTATCATCATCCTCTGTCAGATCGAGAACAAGAGCGGGCAATTTTGACAACACCCCTACCCAAAAATTGCGCGTGAAATAGATATGCCAATCCCAGCAGATACTGTTAATTTGAAAAGTACGTAGGTCGATGTAAATCGGCTAGATGTTTATGTCTCTAACACCGTTCAAAAACGATAGCGCGCCTTAATATGGAAACTTCTTCCCCGGTGATGAGGAATGGTGTTGATCGCTTGCCTGCTAATTTCAGGATAGTAAATTTCCTCATCCAACAGGTTGTCAACATAAAAACCAAGAGTTAAATTGTCGTAATCCATGTTGCCAGTCCATTGACCGGCCTGGATAGACAGATTTGCCGACACCAGAAAGTATGCATCGGCGTCGGGGTTGAGTTCGGGTAACCCTGGATTGAAGTCCACCAATTGTGTCGGCTCACTAAAGTAGCTGGCGTATACAGCCATCGAATAGGCTTCACCTTCCTGTGCAATCCCCCCTTTAACCATCCAATTTGGTTGAAAGGTAGTATCACTTAAGCCTTCATCATTTTTATTACTTTGATAAGAGGCGTTGCCCTGTAGACTCCAGTTTATTGCCCAACGCCACTGATACTCTATCTCAAGCCCTTCGTATGCTACGCTACCTGCGTTCTCTAGAGTGACCTGGCCTGAATTATCAATGGTTCGAATGATTAAGTCATTATGTTTGCTGTTATAATAGCTTACAGCGACATCGGCAGTATTTGAACCGAAAGCTATCTGAGCACTATACGTTTTTATAGTCTCCGGCTTCAGGTTTTCATTACCCACCAAAAATGAAGCGTTTAAAAACAGATCCAAACCAAATGCAGACCGATAAGCCTCTTCATACGCCAGTTTCAAAGACCAGTTCGAAGACAAGGTATAAACCCCTGCTATCCGTGGAGAAATATCGATGTGACTCCCACTAGGTTTGTTAAGCTGAAAGCCGCTACTCAGATTTAAGCTTGGAGAAACACTGTAATCTGCCTGAGCATAAAAGCTAGCTCGCCAAGTATTGATATCGGTATTCAATTCTCCGTCGGAAACGTTTTCACCCTTCAAACGGTCGTATACAGTGCCAAAAACCAAATTAGTTTTTTCACCAAGCTCTCCCGCTACCGAAATCTCTGCTAAATATCCTCGGGATTTTGTTTGGAAAAAACGGTTAGTGCCACCGATTATAAACGCCGTATTATTCATGCCGTTGTAAGTAATATTGGCGGTGAGATTCCAGTCGTTTTTCAATGGAAAGCTATATCCTACATCCAGAAAACGCCTTGAGACCTCCCAGTCAGTGGACGGATATGACAATAGATTATTACCACTCTTAGTTTCTACTTTATTAAGGATGGAGTTCACTGTCAGCCCCCGATAGCTAGCACGGAACACCGATTCTAGTGCACGTCCACCCGTTTCATAATCGCCAGCCGGACCAATCTCTGCATCCGTATTTGAGAATGTATCCCCTTCGCTTCGTTGCTTTGAAATCGAACCGACAAAGGCAGCACCGCCAGCGGTCTTACTACCACTAACCGTGAGTTGTCGAGTACCAAAAGTTCCTGCGGTCGCATCTATTTGCAGCTTGGCTTCTGAAGACGCTTCAAAGGTCACAATATTTATAACGCCGCTAAAAGCATTCGTGCCGTACAATACCGAGCCGGGGCCCCGTATAATTTCTATTTGTCGAATCAACTCCAAGGGGAACGAGGAATAAATGTCGCCATTGATGCCACCTTGCCCAGCGTCACGAAGAGGCCTGCCATTTAACAGGATCAACACCTTGTCATCGAGATGTGTCTGAGTAACGCCACGCATCGAAGTCCGGTTGTGAGGGTATAATTGAGAGCCTATCACTTGAGTGTTTGGTAGCCGGTCGATTACATCACGCAAATGCCGAGCGCCGAACTTCTGTATTTCAGCGCTTGTGATTACCGACACCACGCTCGCTACTCGCTTAATATTTTCGGAACGTTTTGAAACAACTTGTACCTTTACCAATTCTTGTAAACTAAGGTCATAGATATTCTGTGCGCTGTAACACGATGAACTAGCGAGCCCACCGAGAAACACGGTTAATATCTGAACTGGAGAGAATGTTCTACTAGCCATAAGTAATACTTTTATTTTGAATAATCTCAGTATAGGACTGATATTGAACAACCGATACTCTGAACTAACGCAAAATCAATGTACTGTTGAAAGAACAACGATTTTCTGAGACTTTGAGTGTTAACCAGCGCCTACGACAGATTCTAATAGTGTCAGAACCATTTTGTATAGCACCGACACGGATTTAATCTAGGGACGGTTATTGGAATTGGGTAAAATGCGATCAGAGGCAGATAAATGGCTGTGTACAGACAAACAATCTGCCTCGCAAACGCTTCAAGAGGCTGAAAAGAAACATCTATATTCGCCTCGCAAACCCATTGGAATTTCCCAGAAAGCTTCGTTTGATATACACTCAAAAGACTATCGAAACCCTTAGCGCGAGTAAGTAAATGCCTCTAGTTCAACTGACTTATGCCAGCACTGTTGCGGAGGCTGTAACCGTTGAGGATATTAAAACTATTGTGGCGCAGGCATCGCAAAAAAACGAGAGTGTGAACCTGACTGGATTTCTATGTGCCAATCTAAAGTTCTTTATGCAGTGTCTGGAGGGTGAGAGAGAGTCTGTGAATAGACTTTATCTAAAAATTGCGCAAGACCCGCGTCACGATAAAGTCAGCCTAATAAAATATAATGAAATCGATAAACGTGTTTTTGGTGACTGGAGTATGGGAGTTGTCACTCAAGTCGATTCGCATAAAGACTTAATTAAACAGTACAATCACTGTGAGTCGTTTGATCCCTATAACATTCAATCTTCAGATTGCATCGCGTTTTTGCATGAGCTTTCACACATTCGAAAAGGTGGCGCGAGATAGACTCTCCACTTCAGAAACTCTCTTTTTAGTGCCTACGTCGAAAAATCTATCCACTGTCACATTCAACCCTGGTGAACAGACGGCCTGCCTGGCACTGTGTCTGTATTGAAGAGTTCAACTAATAAAGAAAACAAAAGCAAGACTAGGAATGGTAATTCACTATCAGAATTATTACGAAAACCACTTCTTTCCCATGAGTTCTACCTCGTCACTTAGACTCGTGTTCCGGTCTGTGTCTATTTCTGTCAAGACGTCTAACAAGATCGAAACGCTCACTCACTATTGGTACGATTTTGTCCGCTTCAACTTCTTTGAGCCAAATCTGGCCCAGTGGATGCAAATGTGCTTGCAATAATGCTTCCGAAATTTTTTGTTTCAATTCATGACACAAACGGCTGCGGTAAACGAAAGGGCCCGATGGAATAATAGGGGAACGCCACAGAATCGAAAAGTGGTCGGGCATGTACTCTCCTTTCGAATACTCCCTGCTTAGCCATTCAGAAGCGACAAAAGCGGCATCTACAGTACCATTCGCTACCGCTTCAATCGAACGATTGTGGCGGCCGGACATGAGCACCTTTTTGAAATAGCCTTCCAACGGCGTAGTAATGATTTCAGTAAATAGCACGTTGGGGACTAAAAACCCCGACGTGCTGCCGGGATCAACCAACGCTAGCGTCGCTTGCCGAAGAGAGTCAATAGTATCAAATTCACTCCCTCTGCGGACGATCAATAGGGACTGATAGCCTATTCCAGGAATATGGGAGTGGCCGGAAGTCTGGTAGTAGGTAGCAAAGGGTTCAATCGCATAATCAAGTTTTTCTGCTTGAATAAATGTGTTGGCTCCCACCCACGTCAAATCGATCTTGTTATTTTGCAATCCCACCATCATCCTACTGTAACCACTGGTTTCAAGTAGTTCGATATCCTTTCCAATCAATTGCGTCAAAAAACGTTTCATAGCCATTTGTTGGTCGATACGACGGGGAAGTTGGTATCCAAAATTAAGCGCGACTCTAAGTACCGCTGGATCGTCACAATCCGCAGCTGTGCCACGACTGGCCCCCAACAAAACGGGGAAAACAATGAATGACCACATAAGAGTAAAAAGAATAAGCTTCATTGACCTAGTATAGATAACATTTACGAAGATTCATGCTAAACCTTTAGTCAATCGGTTGATCGCGCCTTTGTAACATCGACCTCATACGTTTCTAACCAATAAAAATCGTCAATTCTATTCGTTTCTTCGCTCAAAAAATTGTTTTCATTAATACGAAAAACGGATCGATTCTCTAACTTACTCAGTGCGTCTTTTACAAGAGGGTAATTTCTAAAAAATACGAGAAACTCATCGTAATGGTTTTCAAATGCGGAATTAAACATTTTCACCAGATCTTGCCGATGAGGAGAAATGAAAAAGAACATCGGTAGCTTGTAAACTAACAGCAACTTATCATCAACCATCATATTTTTGTCGGTACAGCGATTGCTGCGATCCAAGCTGCAACGGGAAGATAACTCACCATACGGCTCAACAATCGATCGAGGGAAAAGCGATGCTCGATTTGACTGAATCATCCTAAAGATATTATCGTAATCTGCTGTAACACTGATTTTTTTAAAACCACTGTTGGCGAGAATCACAATATCCCCCCATCCCTGACCTTGTATCAGGCCAAAAGTCTTCAATTCGCTAAAAGGCATAGCACGATTAATCACCGAGTATGTTTCGCGATTGGTAATAAAAACCCGGTGTCCTAAAAGTCCTCGTAAAATGGGATAGCGAATAGGAACAACACGGCTTTCAATTTCTTCGGTTGCGCCGAACCAATCTACATCATAGGAACCACGCATCATTTGCAACTGCCGTCTGGTTTGAGATCCGGAGTCGACAAAGGGTACTAACTCGGCCTCCTCCCCAGAGACTTCGACAATAAATTTTAGTAGATCAACCGCATATTGATCTAACTGGGAACCTTCTCTCAATGAGATGTGTTTTATTTCAAGCGCGCTTATCGAGTAGGGACAGACAATACTAGCAACAAGAACGAAACACACAAAAGGTTTAAACATTTCTGAGACCTCGATAGTGAGAGGGCATTCTAAGCATTTAGTGATGGGGACAAAGATTGGCCCCTCATAATAAACCCAAGCGTAAAGATGATATATCGGCTAACGATCATGCCAGAAAAAATGTAATCATCCCTCTTCTAGAAAAACGAATATCTAAAAAGATCCTTCACACTAAATAAGCTATGTAGCGTCGTGCAAGCATGCTCCCGAATGGTAAGGCAACGCCCTTACCAGTATTAAGAGCTAGAATCAGGAGTCATATTTACGAGCTATTTTTAAGAGCCATGTTTAGAGCTATGTGTAAAACTAATACTTAAGAACTATTTAGATACAACGGTTAGTCATTCCGCTTACAGTGATCAACCAGCACTTGCGCCACACAGGTTGTCAATTTACGAGCAAATGGTATATGCAAAAACTCATTCGGACCATGCGCGTTTGATTGTGGACCTAGAACACCCGTAATCATAAATTGAGCTTCCGGGAAAAATTCTCCCAACATGGCCATAAAGGGAATTGTGCCCCCCTCCCCCATGTACATCACGCTGCGGCCGTATACACCACGCGAGGCTTTTTCAAGCGACTCATGCAACCACGGTGCAATTTCTGGGGCGTTCCAACCGGACGCTGCATGGTCATAGTCGAAGCTTACCTTTGCATTAGAGGGTGGATCGGCTTCAAGCGTTTCCTTCATCGCCCGACTAGCCGCATTACCATCAACGGTTGCCGGTAATCGCATAGATAACTTCAAAGCCGTAAAAGGTCGCAACACATTACCGGCTGAATCAAGTTCTGGTACGCCGCCGACGCCGGTGTAAGACAACGCTGGCCGCCAAGTACGATTCAGAATTCGGTCCACATTATCGATGCCCATAGGCTCCACGCCTTCAACAAGTGGATAGGCTTTCCAGACGTTATCGCCGAGAGCATCTGCCATAGCTTGGGTCTGCTCAATGCGCTGTTTCGGGATATCAGCATGCAAATAGCTGGGCTTTATCGCACCAGTAACCTCATCCTCAAGTCGGGTCATCAGTTGCCGTAAAATACGAAAACTTGAAGGCACGACGCCAGACGCATAACCAGAATGTACGCCCTCGTTCAACACCTCGGCTTTTAAGGTACCGGCCGCCATACCTCGCAGCGAAACAGTTAACCACAATTGTTCATAATTGCCTGCGCCAGAATCTAAACAAATAACCAGCGAAGGCGTGCCAATTCTATCTTTCAGGTGGTCGATATAGAAAGGCAGGTCATAGCTGCCGGACTCCTCGCAGGCTTCAATAATAACCACAATGCGAGCGTGCGGCAGGTTTTGTTTCTGCACTGCCATAATGGCAGCCAGTGAACTAAAAGCAGCGTATCCGTCATCCGCC
>ENA-OSET01002544-OSET01002544.1-sediment-metagenome-genome-assembly--contig:-NODE-2544-length-17527-cov-5.944355_pt1 | contig 17527 bp, 14 predicted proteins | sample MGYA00237882_ERZ534229 | MGnify/ENA primary metagenome ERZ534229 (study PRJEB26408, sample SAMN06266212) | sediment metagenome | isolation source: Hudson Canyon methane seep mesocosm | place... | reverse complement strand
TTTTATCCAAGTCTGATTTTGAAGTTTCAGATTTAGAAATGGTTATTGAAGAAGCTGCTAAAATTTGTGAAGAAATTTTATTACCTCTTAATCATAGCGGTGATCTTGAAGGTTGTATTTTTGAAAAAGGTAAAGTTAAAACTCCTAAAGGATTTAAAGAAGCATATAAAAATTTTAGTGAAAATGGTTGGCAAGGAATAAAAGTAAATAAGAAATACGGGGGTCAAAATTTACCATATTTTATGAATATGATTTTGGATGAAATGGTTAGTTCATCAAATATGTCATTCGGTCTTTACCCAGGATTAACTTCTAATGCTATTGATGCCATTGAAAAAAGCGCTTCTTGATTATCAAATAACAAATAAGCTAAAACTATCAAAATGCTAGCTAATACGATATTACGTAACCAAAAACTCATGAGCTAATTCTTACTGTTAAATGAGTGACTTAATTTATACCTTATACCAGTTATGTTAAAAAATCGATTAACTCATTCATTTATCTTTATTTATACAATGATGGATCAGTTTCATTCGGCCGAGTTTTAAACCGGCGATGTAACCACATGTATTGCTCTGGTTTAAGTGATATGGCTTTTTCTAGTTCTTGATTTATGCGAATAAGATCTTCTGCATCGTTATCTGTCGGAAAGTTTTCAAGTGGCGGTTTTATTTCGATGGTATAACCACTACCGTCATCATTTCTCGTTGGTATTAACATCATGGTTTTGGTGTTTTGTTGACGAGCAAAAATCAATGTTCCCGTTGTCGTTGCTGCATCAGGGACTGCAAAAAATGGCACAAACAAACTTCTGTTACGCCCGTAATCTTGATCAGGTAAATATACACAGACCTCTTTTTGTCGAAGTGCTGTTATTAGGCCTTTCACATCACGTTTGCCGAGCATATACTTATTTGAGCGCCCTCTGCCTCTAAATTGAAAAAATTCCATTAACTGATTATTATGAGGACGATAAAAGACGACCATAGGATGCCCCATACCAATACCACGACAATTTATTTCAACACTAAGATAGTGCATGGTTAATAACAAAACACCTTTATCTTCTCGTCGTGCCTTTTCTAAATGTTCGAGACCAATGACTTTAATTTTTCTTTTGACGCGCCAATCTGGCCACCACCATCCCATTCCTGTTTCAAATAAGGCAATGCCAGTGTTTTCAAAGTTTTTCTTCAAAGTACGCGTCAGTTCTTCTTGCGACATTTCAGGAAAACAAAGTTCCAAATTTTTCATGGCAACTTTTTTACGACTTGAGCCTATTTTATAAAGCAACCGTCCTAAAAGTTTCCCGAGAAACAATTGTAATTTGTAAGGCAACCACGAAATGGTATAGAGAATAATTACGCCAACCCAAGTTAACCAATACTTAGGTAGAAAGTAGCTCATTTTAAAATCAGGTTGTAAAACTTTATTTTTACTCACGGGATGATGTCAACTCATTGAAATTCATGTGATACACTATTAACCATTATATCTGTATATTCTTAAAGAGTTAAGAGGCATTGGATGAAAGTAGAGATTCCCACTTTTGAGCAAGCAAGTGTATTAGTTGTTGGCGACATTATGCTCGACCAATATTGGTACGGGCCAACGCAACGTATATCACCAGAAGCGCCTGTTCCTGTCGTTAAGATTAACCAAGAAGAACATCGTCCAGGTGGTGCTGCTAACGTTGCATTAAATATCGCTTCTATTGGCGGACGAGTTACTTTAGCTGGGATCACTGGTGAAGATGAGGCTGCACAGCACCTAACGAAACAGCTTTCGGCATTGAATATTAATTGCGAATTTGATCAGCAAAAAAATATACCTACAATCACTAAATTACGAGTGATGAGCCGCAATCAGCAATTAATTCGTTTAGATTTTGAAGAATCACTGAGTGATGTTGATAAAACACCACTTGAAGAAAAAGTTGCAGCTCAACTGACCAACCATGACTTACTTTTGTTATCTGACTACAGTAAAGGTACTTTATCAGATGTTCAAAACTTAATTCTGTTAGCAAAAGAGCAAGGAAAAGCAGTTTTAGTTGATCCGAAAGGAACTGATTTTGAACGTTACCGTGGCGCAACATTATTAACACCAAACTTATCAGAGTTTGAAGCTGTAGTTGGTGAATGTAAAACAGAAAATGATATTGTATCTAAAGGGCAAGCCTTGTTAGTTCAGCTTGATTTAGAGGCAATGTTGGTAACCCGAAGTGAACAGGGGATGACCTTACTTCGACGTGATCATGAAGAATTTCATTTACCGACGCGTGCTCGTGAAGTTTATGATGTAACTGGTGCAGGCGATACTGTTATTGCTACACTTGCGCTTGCTATAGCTGCGAAAGCTGAATATACACAAGCAAGTGCTTTAGCAAATATGGCTGCAGGTATTGTTGTTGGAAAACTAGGCACATCAACGGTCAGTGAAGCAGAATTATTAGCCGAAATATCTACAGGACTAGAAAGTGGTTTTGGTGTTGTGAGTGAAGACCAGCTCAAAATTGCCGTTAAACTGGCAAAAGCTCGCGGCGAAAATATTGTAATGACTAACGGCTGTTTCGATATTTTGCATGCAGGTCATGTTTCGTATTTAACACATGCAGGTACTTTAGGTACTCGTTTAATTGTTGCTGTTAATGACGATGCATCAGTTAAAAGATTGAAAGGAAGTGGTCGACCGGTAAATCCTACTGACAGACGTATGGCTGTTTTAGCCGGCTTAGGTGCGGTTGATTGGGTGGTCAGTTTCACTGAAGATACACCGCAAGGTTTAATAAGTAACATACTGCCTGATGTTTTGGTTAAAGGTGGTGATTACAAAGTTGAAGAAATTGCTGGTGGTGAAGAAGTTATAGCAAACGGCGGTGAAGTAAAAGTGCTTAACTTTGAAGAGGGAATTTCAACGACCGATATCATTAATGCGATTCGTCTTGAAGAATAATGCTAGTTAATAAAATATAAATATAATCGAAAAAGAAAAGCAGCTAAATATAGCTGCTTTTTTTAGGTGTAAATTATTAGACTAAGCGCTAATTAGCTCTCTAAATAATCAGTCGCTTTAACATTAAATTCAGAAAGTAAGTCATTAATCAAGCGATTAATTTCTCCTGCCATCAAGGCAAAGTCTGCATCAAGTTTGGCTAAAACGTCATCACTGTCAATATCGTCGTTTTGTTCTTGTAGTACATCAAAAAACTTCAAACGCTTAATTGATAAATCATCACAAAGAATAAATGACATTGCTTCATCCCATTCAAGAGCCAATTTAACAACATATTTATCGGCATCTAAATGCGTTTTAATTTCAGCACTATCAAGGTCTTGGTTTTTAACACGAACGACTGCTCCATCATCACCTAATGCATGAAACTCAGCTTCCATACCTAGAGTAAAGTTGTCACCAATACTTTTATCGTTTAGCCAATCAGTCATTAATTCGTCAGGCGCGGTTTCAGGCGAAACGCTTGTAACCGGCAAAGTACCAATAACTTTACGTAGCAATGCCAAAATATCTTCAGCTTTACCGCGGCTACTTGAGTTAACAACAATAAGGTTATGTTCAGCATTAATGTAAGCATGTGTATCGGTTACACGCGAGAATGCACGAGGAAGCAATTCAAAAATAATATCTTCTTTAAATTGTTCTCTTTCTTTTTTAGTTGCGCTTCGGGCTTGTTCAACTTCAAGCTGAGCAATTTTTGCTTCAATCATATCTTTAATAACAGGTGCAGGAAGGATTTTTTCTTCTTTTCTTGCACAAAGTAAAAAGTTGCCATTTACTGAATGGACGGTTGAGTGCCCATGTTTTCCCAAAGCATTTACCCAACCAAAGTGTGATTGTTCCGTTGAAGCACATGGCGTAAACAAGTGCTCAGCTAAATGTGCTTCTAGTTGATCTTCTGATAATTCAAAAGGGCGAGTAAATGTGAAAAAGTGTAGGTTTTTGAACCACATAAGATTTTCCTGCGCCGTTGGAACACGAGGTGTGCCGGCTGATAAATTTAAAAAGAGCGATATAGTAACTCAAATAAGCACTATAAGCACTTACTAGCAGCGACTTAAATTAATGATGTTGGAATGAAGCATTAACACGAGTAGTTTAACGCATATCATCAAATTCAATATCATAACTAAGCCCTTGCCCAGCTTCAGAATGAGCCACTATTTGACCATTTAACGTGTCTGTAACTAATTCATTAATGATATGAGTGCCCAACCCTGTGCCGCCATCACCACTCTTTGTGGTGTAAAAAGGATCAAAGAGTTGTGATAGTTTATCTTGTGGAACGCCAATACCATTATCTTGATAATGTAAAAATAATCGCTCACCTTTTAACATTGCATTTATGGTAATGGTGCCACTTTCAATTGAATCAAACCCATGAATAATTGAGTTAATTATGAGGTTTGTGAATATTTGCGAGATTGCGCCAGCATGACAATAAATGTCAATGTTGTCAGCGCAGTTTACTTTAATTGTATGTTTGGTTTTCTTCAATTTGGGATGCAAAGATTGAATTATCTCGTTAAGGTATTGTGCCACATTAATTTTTCGTGTTTTATCGCTCGTTTGATCAACCGCTACTTGTTTATAGCTCGTAATTAAATCAGAAGCACGATTAAGGTTGTTAAGTAATAAGCGTAGGCTTTGGTCAGCATTATTAGCAAAATCATCTAAAGAACGTTTGGTCAACTTCTGGTTGTTTATATCCTCTTGAAGCGAAGACAGTAAATCAGATAAATAACTTGTTGAAGTGATACTTACACCAATGGGTGTGTTAATTTCATGCGAGATTTCAGCGGATAATTTACCTAATATTGCCATTTTTTCTGCATCAAGTAAGCGCTCTTGCGCTTTGCTGAGCTCTTGAATCGAGTTTTTTAATTCTTTATTCGTTTGTGTTAACGTTTGTTCTGTTTGACTTCTTCGAATGTTTTCAGCCTTAAGCTGTTCTTGTTGTCCTATAAGTTCGCGTTGTTGTTTGTTCATCTCAAGCATTGTCGTACTGAGTGATGATGTTTTTTTCGCGACTTCTTGTTCTAGTACTAAATTTTGGTCGTCAAGTTTATGATTAGCCGATAATATTTCCTGTTTGGCGGTGCTAAGCCGGACTTGGTATTGTATGAGCTCATCCAAAAGACTGTTATAAGCCGTTTGTAAAATGTTGAGTTCGTTATTTTCATAATTGATCGTGTGAAGTTTTGATGCTTCAGGATCATCTATATCAAATTGATTTATTTGCTCAGTAAGTTCATTAAGGGGATTGGTTAGTAATTGCGAAAAAGCTAATGAAAATAAAAATACCAGCGCGGCCGTTTTTACCATTGCATTACCAATTAAGAAATAAATACCAATTTCAATTCGTTCGAATATAACCTCGTTACTTGATAGTAAAACGACGGTACCAACTTTCGTAGTCCTGCCCGAAAATTCAAAAATAAGAGGGAATGAATGTCCAAATAAACCATCAGAAAGTGAATTAATTGAAATATATTCATTATTTCTTGCGACTTGTTCGGGTTGATTAAAGAAATCATCACTAGATTTTTCGCCTAACTGAGCAATTACGTCATCATTCTCATCGGTTACCATAATGCCTTTAATCATGGGGATTGCTACTAAGCCTTCAGCAATGTCTATCGCTTGTTGAGTATTTAATTCCCACACAGCACGGGTTAAACTTCCGCTGAAGGTTTTTTCTAGAGTGAGTAGTTCACTATTGATGTGACTTTTGGTGTTAACGTATTCAGCACCAATTTGAACACAGGTAACAATAAATGTTAAAACAAAATAAACCGAGAGAACGCGTGTTAATAGTTTTCGAGATATGCTTGTAACCTTCATTTCATCATTCTTTTTTATGATACCTATCGTTGATTCTAGTCATTTTCAGGAAGGTTAAAAGTATTTTCTTATATTTGGTTGATTTTTTTTCTATAAAAGTCGCTTTTGAACTTTGCTGACTATTTTTAGAGGTGATTGCGAATGTATACTGCTAATTCCTAAGTTATAATGATCAAAAATAGGAAAAAATAAGAAAAATGTCATAAACTTTTAAAAAAATATTCACATTGTCACAAAAGTGTCATGGAGTTTTGGCAGAATACGTATCAAATAATTAGTTAATTTATATCGTTAAAAATATATTAAATTCTTAAATACACAAGGTATACATATGAAACTTTCTTATAGCACTCTCGCCGCAGCTTTATTCTCCACTTTATCAGTTTCAGCATTTGCTGGTGATGTGAGCATTTACGGTAAAGCAAATTTAACGGTTCAATCATCAGACTCTGAAGATGGTTCTTTCACAGAAGTTAAAAGTAACGCTTCACGTATTGGCTTTGAAGGCGGTCAAGCTTTAGATAATGATTTAGAGCTTCTTTTTAAAGCAGAATTTCAAGTAGACCTTGACGGTGACAGTGATAAAGGCGATAGCATTACCGATCGTAATCAATACCTTGGTGTAAAAGGTAAGTTTGGTACTGTGTTATTAGGGAAAAACGATACCGTATTAAAACAGTCACAAGGTAAAGTAGATTTATTCAGCGACTTAAATGGCGATATTAAGACCCTCTGGAAAGGTGAAAACCGTATGAGTGATACCATTACTTATAAATCACCTAAGTTTAATGGCTTTCAAGTTGGTGTAACTTATATCACCGAAGACGCAGTTGATGCAGAAGATGGCACATCAATCGCGCTATTTTATGGTGACAAATCACTTAAAAAATCTAAGTACTATGCAGCTGTAGCATTAGATTCTGAAGTGAATGGTTATGATACTATGCGTTTAACGGTACAAGGTAAAGTTGCTGGTGTTACATTAGGTGCAATTGCCCATACTCAAGAAAAAGTTTCTGACGGAAGTGAAGTTGATGGTTTCTTATTGTCAGCAAAATATAGTATTGATAAAGTTACTCTTAAAGCACAATTGCAAACTGCCGAACTTGACGGCGGAGAAGACCATTCAGGTATGACAATAGGTGCTGATTATAAATTAGGAAAAAGCACTAAAGTATTTGCTTTCTTTACTACTTTTGATAAAGACATGGATAGTTCAGAAGACTACGACTACTTAGCTGTTGGCTTAGAATACAAGTTTTAATGACTTGTTAAATTAATCTGAAATCAAATTGTATATAAAGCGGCTTTTTAGTCGCTTTTTTATTGTTCTAACTCTTTGAGATATATTCTGGCCAACTTGTCGTTTGATTTTTGAGCTGCCAATAAATAAAATTAATGATTTCACATTGGTATAAGCTTTTTACTCGAAGATAAATGCATTAAACTTGGCGCGTGTAATATAAATGTCACAAAAAGTTATCACAATGATCAACAAGTAAAATGTTGTATAGATAATGGGAAGTTTACATGAATAGGCAAATATTGGTTGTTGAAGATGAAGCACCGATCAGGGAAATGATCACGTTTGTATTAGAGCAAAATGGTTTTAATGCTATTGAAGCTGAAGATTTTGAACAGGCGAAAGCAAAAATTGTTGAACCTTATCCCGATTTGATTTTACTAGATTGGATGTTGCCTGGTGGTACGGGGGTTAAGCTCGCTAAATCATTAAAGCAGAATGAATATACGCGTTCAATTCCTATTATCATGCTAACTGCTCGCGCTGATGAAGAAGACAAAGTTAAAGGTTTTGATGCTGGCGTTGATGATTATGTAACCAAACCATTTTCCCCTAAAGAGCTTATAGCGCGTATTAAAGCGGTAATTCGCAGAGTATCGCCTACCGCTTTGGAAGAAGCTATTGAATTTCATGGTATGAAACTTGACCCTATTGCTCATCGTGTATCAATTAACGATAGGTCACTTGATTTAGGACCAACGGAGTTTCGATTATTACACTTTTTTATGACGCATACCGAACGCGTATATAGCCGTGAACAATTACTCGATAATGTTTGGGGTACAAATGTTTATGTTGAAGACCGAACGGTAGATGTGCATATTAGAAGACTTCGTAAAGCTATTACTGGCGAAGGGCATGAAAACTTTATACAAACTGTTCGTGGGTCAGGTTATCGATTCTCAGGTAAATTAAAAACGAGTGTTTAATATTTGAATATTCGTTCTATTATTTTTTTTCATAGGTAAAAACGAGTCACTATGTATTTTCGTTTATCCGCAAAAAGTATCATCACGCGTTTATTGACTATTTTGTCAGTAAGCGCGTTATTTGGTTTTTTAATTGGCCAAACTATACTGGTACTCTGTATTAGTACGTTAGTTATTCTCTGCTGGCACTACCACCATTTACTTAAACTTCTTAAGTGGTTATGGAGAAGTAAAACACTTTCTCCCCCGCAATCTGAAGGTGTTTGGGGAAAAATATACGATGGTTTGTATCGACAAATAAGACAACATCGTCAAAAGCAAAAACAACTCAATGAAAGAATTCGAAAGTTTAGGGATGGTGCTGAAGCATTACCTGATGCTGCATTAGTGCTATCAGATGAACTCACCATTTTATGGGGTAATAAAAAAGCTCAACGTATTTTGGGTATTCGTTGGCCAAGTGATGTTGGTCAACGAATTGATAATCTGATCCGTTTTCCTGAGTTCTATAAGTACCTTGATGTAGGTAATTTTGAACAACCTTGTCATATTATTTCTCCTGTTAATAGTGAAATACAGTTAGAGCTGCGTTTAATGGCTTATGGTACTGACCAAGTACTTTTTCTCGCCCGTGATGTGAGTAAAATTAAAAGGCTAGAAGAAATGCGACGCGATTTTGTTGCTAACGTTTCCCATGAACTTAAAACGCCGCTTACTGTTGTAAGAGGTTATGTTGAAATGATACTTTCCACTGAACATGCCCTTGAGCCGCATTGGCAAAAAGCGTTTGGTACAATCGAAACACAAGTGTCTCGAATGGACCGTTTAGTTGAACAGTTATTGATTTTATCAAGGGTAGAAAACCATGGCGATCAAGAGAAAAAACAACTTGTTGATATGCCTAAATTAATTCATACCTTGGTGGATGATGCCACTTGGCTTAATCAAGATAAGCAACATAAAATCACCGCAGACCTTGTTGATGACTTATGGATAGAAGGCATAGATACAGAACTTAAGAGTGCATGTGTCAATTTAATTTCTAATGCTATCGCTTATACACCTGTACATGGAAAAATTCATGTTTCATGGCAGCGCAGCGGTAACAAAGCTAAATTTTCAGTTAAAGATAATGGTTCTGGAATTCGTCCTGAACACGTTAATCGCATAACAGAAAGGTTCTTTAGAGTAGACAAGTCTCGCTCACGTGATACGGGTGGTTCAGGGCTGGGATTATCAATTGTTAAACACGTATTACATCATCATAACGCAGAGCTGGCTATAGAAAGTGACTGGGGTAAAGGCAGTGAGTTTATCATTTACTTTGAAATGCTCGATAAAGATCTTACTGAATTATAAAGATCATTAGTACTTTTGTATTCATTCCGAATATCTCTCTACAATTGCTAATTTCTGTGTCAAATTCCTCACCAGCACCATTTTAGCACTTGTTTTGCCCTGTCATTTTAATTATTTACTCTTCATATTAATATTTTTCATTAAAGAAAGTGAAATAACTTTCAATTATGGAAGTCTATACTTTTTTCTACATTAGCTTTAAGAGTCACTTTATTACATTGCGTTTAGTGATTTTTTTCATAAACTTATAGCAAGTGCTTATAATAACTATTGCTTGAAAACACAAAAACCATATGAATTTATCTGAGTATATTTATCACTGTAATATAAGTGTCACATACCTTAAATATAATTGTCACATAAGCTTTATATAGTGTTCACAAATTAATTAGCCCCAAACAAATTAACGATAATTTAAATGGGATAACATCTCAGTGGAGAATAAAATGGGTTTTAAACGTGCTTTAGGCGTTATAGGTTTAGCAAGCTTGGTGAGTTTCTCATCATTAGCAATCGACAAAGATTTACCTGTATATAAGAAAACAAGTGGAATTTCAGGGAATTTATCATCAGTAGGTTCTGATACATTAGCAAATATGATGACGTTTTGGGCTGAAGAGTTTAAGCGTACATATCCTAATGTTAACGTACAAATTCAAGCTGCTGGTTCATCTACTGCGCCACCAGCATTAACTGAATCTACTTCAAACTTAGGGCCAATGAGTCGTAAAATGAAGTCACGTGAAATTGAAGCGTTTGAAAAACGTTATGGTTATAAGCCAACAGCAGTTCGCGTTGCAATCGATGCATTAGCGGTCTTTGTTCATAAAGATAACCCTATTAAAGGATTACGTATTGACCAAGTCGATGCTATTTTTTCAAGTAACCGCAAGTGTGGTGCTGAAAAAGATGTAGACCGTTGGGGTGACTTAGGTTTAACCGGTGATTGGACTGGAAAGGATATACAGTTATATGGTCGTAACTCAGTTTCAGGCACTTACGGATACTTCAAAAAGAAAGCGCTATGTAAAGGTGACTTCAAAAATAGTGTGAACGAGCAGCCTGGTTCTGCTTCTGTTGTACAGTCTGTTTCAGCCTCATTGAACGGTATTGGTTATTCAGGTATTGGTTACCAAACCTCAGGTGTTCGTGCATTACCTTTATCTAAAAAGGGTGATAACTATGTTGAAGCTAACATGGCAAATGCCATTTCTAAGAAATATCCATTATCTCGTTTCTTATATGTTTATGTAAACAAACATCCAAACAAGGCATTAGCGCCAATGGATGCTGAATTTTTGAAAATGGTACTTTCAAAATCAGGACAAAAAATTGTTGAAAAAGATGGCTATATTCCATTACCGAACTCAGTAGTTCAAAAAGAATGGAAAAAGCTTGGTCTTAAATAATACCAATAAGTAATTTCTTTCCGATTGAAAAGGCCTGATATATTATCAGGTCTTTTTGTTTACATTGCGTTGACAATACATCTACATCGATACAAACTCTAAACAGCTTCTTGTTATTCTAGAGTCTGGATAAGTAAATATTGAAGCCATAAAAAGTGGTTGTTGGTGTTTTTGCTCTCATATGTTTCGGAGATGTTTATGAAAAAATTATCCTTTCTAATTGGTTTGTTGAGCCCATTATTTATTAATCAAGCTTATGCGGAAACACATCCGTTAGATTTTAGTTCAAATAACTGGTCATTGATAGAACCTTTAAAACAACAAACAGCGCAAGAAATTAGCAAGCTCACTAGTCGAGCAAATAAAGGTAAATCGTTCAATTTAAATATTGAATTACTTGAGCAAATAGCAAGTAATCAAGAGTTCATAACGTTAGATTTACCTCTGCCGAATGGGCAATTTTCTACTTTTAGACTAACACCTAGTGCAGTAATGAATAACGAACTCGCTGCTAAATATCCGTCAATTAAAACCTTTACCGGTTATCAAATAAATAAACCTGAACATCAAGGGCATTTTGATATCACACCGCACGGTTTTCATGGCGTATTTACCTTTGAAAATGATAAGATTTTTATCGACCCTATCAGTAGGGGGGATCGTTCTTCCTACCATAGTTATTTCCGTAAAGACGCTGAGCCATTAAGCATTGAAGCATTAGGAATGAGATTTCCACCCAGACGACACGTGTCGTTAAGGGATAAAAATGTTACTGGCAATAGTGCACTCGAACAGCAGAATAAAGCTGTTGAAATCATTACTTATAGAATTGCTGTAGCAACAACAGCAGAATATAGTATTTTTCACGGAGGCTCTAAGGAAAGTACGCTGGCAGCGATTGTAACCATGTTGAACCGTGTAAATGAAGTTTATCAAAGAGATTTAGCAATAACGTTAGAGTTGGTTGCGAATAACGACAGTATCATTTTTCTCGATGCGTTAACTGACCCATTTACCAACACTGATGAAGATATTGATTTAAATGCCGAAGTTGTCAATACCGCTATCGGTGTTGATAATTACGACATTGGTCATGTGGTTGGCACAGGTGGTGGCGGTATTGCTGGGTTAGGTGTTGTTTGTGGTGTTTTTAAAGCAGAAGGTTTAACGGGGAGCAACAGTCCCACCAACGACTCATTTTATATTGATTATGTCGCGCATGAAATAGGTCATCAATTCGGTGCGGAACATACTTTTAATGGCTCCTTAGGAGGGTGTGAAGGTAATAGAGAGTCTAACAGTGCTTACGAGCCAGGAAGTGCATCTACTATTATGGGATATGCAGGAATTTGTGATGAACAAAACATACAAAACAGTTCCGATCCATATTTTCATTTGCATTCGATTGAACAAATTACAAGCTACACTCAAAATGGGAACGGTAATAGTTGCGGAGCGAAAATCGCGCAGAGCAATCAAGCGCCTACCGTAGATGCAGGGATTGACGTTACTATTCCCGCACGTACACCATTTACGTTAACAGGGCTGGCAACTGATACTGAGAACGACAGTTTAACGTATAGCTGGGAACAGTATGATTTAGGTACAATAAGCAGTAGTAAAGTAGAGGATAATACTGATGATGGTACACGGCCATTATTTCGAGTTTTTGCGCCTAACAGTAATAATGAAAGAACGTTCCCTGTATTGAGGGATATTTTATCAGGAAGCCAAACTCACGGTGAAGTATTACCAACAACAACTCGTGACCTTAACTTTCGTTTAGTTGTGAGAGATAACCAAGGAAACGTGAGCGATGATGCAATCAAAGTTTCTGTAATCGCTAACGAAGTAGGTTTTTCTCTTATTGAGCCGAGCGAAGGAACATCTTGGCAAGGTGTGCGGCAAACAATCACATGGAATACAGCATTAACAGAACAAGCGCCAGTTTCATGTAATACTGTCAATATATTACTCTCGACGGACTCCGGAAATACTTTCTCTGAAGTATTAGCAAATGACACTCTAAATGATGGTAGTCAAGACGTTAATTTTTCATCCATGAATACGGAAACGGCAAGAGTTAAAATCATTTGTAATAATAATATTTTCTTTGCCATTAATTCATCTGATATTTCGATTAATAGCGATGGAGTTCAAGTTGATACTAAGCCTGTGTTTTCCAGCCAAAACGTATTAACTACAAATGAAGATAATACATTAACATTAAATAAGAACGACCTTGTTTTTAATGATAGTTTGGTTGTTGATAGTATCGCCATTACCGAAAGCGATAATTATCAGGTAGATGATTTGAATATAATACCTGCAGCAAATTTTAATGGTGAATTATTAATAAAAACTATTGCTACTCAAGGTCAATTAAGTAGTGATGAATTTATGGTAAAAGTGACGGTTATTGCGGTTAATGATTTCCCTGTAGCATTTGCAGATGATATTAGTTTTATAGAAGATTCAGTGAATAACACTATAGACGTTCTTTCTAATGACACCGATATTGAAAATAACACGTTAACGATAAAAGCCATTACTTATTCTGGGTTGGGTAACGCTATTATTGAAAACAACAATATTATCTATACCCCACAAACAGGCTTTTCAGGTATTGAAACTATGACTTATGTGATTAATGATGGGTTTAATGATAGTGAGCCGGCAACCATAACAATTACCGTAACAGCTAAAGTTGTTGTGCCAGTCCCTGTGCCTGAACCCGAAGCTAAAAATTCATCAGGAGGCGCAGCAATTTATTTGCTGGTCTTGTTATTGACTGCGATGAGAAGATTTAAAGGGGGAAAATAATGAATAAATACACGTTATTAATATATTTTTTTACTTTTGTTGTTGTTAACTCGGTTTTACAAGGGTGTTCCAAAGCATCAAAAATACCAGAGAATATTACTAAAAATAAAGAATTAAGCCAAATTGAAATCGTGCTAAATGACGCTGTTTCTAAGCAAGATTATCGATTGTATGGTATAGCAGGACGAAGAATTGTTTTACCAGGTTTTGAAGTTGAGAACTTTAGTGAAATTAAACTGCGTTGTGGTGTTAGGCTTTTATCGGGTACTGGTGATGTACTTAAAAATAATAATGACCGAGATGAACGTCGTAAGAATTACCAATTTGCATTAAAAATAAATAGTAAACTTTACGCACTTTGTATGAAGCAAATATCTCAGTAACTGAACGAGATAAATTAAATTATTTATCTCGTTTTTTTTGAAGTCTGTTCATAATGAAATGATGATAAAAATCACTTATAGATGGAGTTGTTGGTAATTCAACGGGTAACACTAAATAAGGCAAATTATATACATTGTAAATATCGGAAACGATTATGTGGAATAAGACTGACAGTGAGTATGACCGTCTCTTAACGTTCTTGCATTCCAAGTGTTAACGAGAAATGTCCACCATCAAATCGTCAGCAAGATTTTCTAATGCATGAATTAAACTTTCTGTTTGTTCGTCATTAACTGAAAGCGTTACTTTTGCTTTGAATAGCGCTTGTCCGGTATGTGGAGCATTATCTTGAGTACTAACGAGTTTAATCATGTTACCACCTTGATGATGTATAACGGATGATATTTCTTGCACAATGCCTTCTCGATCGTTTGCTGTAAGCTCTAAAACAATATTAGCCGTACTGTTTGATTTTTCAGGGCTAGATTGTTCTATATTGATTTTAAAGTCAGGTAATGAAGAAATGGCATGTGTTAATGCATCGCATTGCTCATCCTCTACAGCTATTTCGAGTATTCCCGTAAAAAAGCCGGATAAATGATGTAAGCTACTGGTTTGCCAGTTACCTTGGTGCTGTTTAATAACTTTTGATAAAAGATCTACTACACCGGGGCGGTCTTTGGTAATAAATGAAATAACTAAGTGATTCATGATGTTCCTCTATAAAAAAACAGGGTGATTTTTGCCTTAAGCTAAACGAGATAATTGTGAAATTTCTTTATGTAGTTGACTCTCATCACCAAGATTTAATTCAACTAATCGTCTTAAATGAGTAACGCTGTCAATATCAATCGCATTACATTGTAAACCTACTTCGTCATTTATTTCATGAACAACAGCAATATGCATTTCAACGATTGATTCTCCATTTGCTAAATCAAAATGTAACAAACCCAATTTTCCTTTTAAAGAAGTATCAGCGTTAGGCATGGTGGCTAACGCGCCATTAAGAGAAATGTCGTGGATAGTTACAGGATAATTTTTCTGTTCAATCTCTAATATCGCATTGATTGAAAACAAAACTCGTGTGAATTGACGTCTATTTTCCATTGCTTAAGTTCAGATAGTTAACGGGTAGCTTTAGCATAGCTCTCTTTTAAAAAAAAGGCACTTTTTTCATGCGGATTTTTTTAAAAATCACATGAAGAAAGTGCCTTTAACTATTTAAAAACTAATAGTAATTATTTATATTAGCAACCTTTAAACGCTAAGTTAGCCAATTTTTTTGTATCTAATTCTATGTGGCTCAGTTGCTGCCGGACCTAGTGTTTTCTTCAACCAAGCTTCATAGTCAGTAAAGTTACCTTCATAGAAGTTTATTTGACCTTCATCACGATAATCTAGAATGTGAGTAGCAATACGGTCAAGGAACCACCGGTCATGGGAAATAACCATGGCACAACCTGGAAATTCTAATATCGCTTCTTCAAGTGCACGAAGAGTTTCAACATCTAAATCATTGGTTGGCTCATCAAGTAGTAAAACGTTACCACCGGTTTGCACTAGCTTGGCTAAATGCACACGGTTACGTTCACCACCAGATAACTCACCAATGATCTTTTGTTGATCGTTACCTTTAAAATTAAAACGTGAACAATAAGCACGGCTTGGGATTTCAAAATTACCGATTTGTAAAATTTCATGGCCCTGAGATATTTCTTGATAAACTGTTTTGCTGTCGTCCATGTCATCACGGAACTGATCAACGCTAGCAAGTTTTACTGTATCACCAAGTTCAACATTTCCTGAATCAGGCTTTTCAGCACCTGACATCATTTTAAATAGTGTTGATTTACCCGCGCCGTTTGGTCCGATAATCCCTACGATAGCGCCTTTAGGAACGCTAAAGCTTAAATCATCAATCAGTACTCTATCGCCAAATGATTTCGTTAAGTTATTAACATCTAAAACTTTGTCACCTAAACGTGGGCCTGGTGGGATGTAAAGTTCGTTGGTTTCGTTACGTTTTTGATGATCTTGACTATTAAGCTCTTCAAAACGTGCCATACGGGCTTTGCTTTTAGATTGACGCGCTTTAGGGTTTGAACGTACCCACTCAAGCTCTTGTTTAATAGTTTTTTGTAAGGCATTTTCAGTTTTTCCTTCTCGTTCAAGGCGCGCATCTTTTTGTTCTAACCATGAAGAATAGTTTCCTTCGTAAGGGATACCATGACCTCTATCAAGCTCTAAAATCCAGCCAGCAACATTGTCTAAGAAATATCTATCATGGGTTATTGCTACCACAGTACCTGCGTAGTCATGTAAGAAGCGCTCTAACCATGCAACAGATTCAGCATCTAAATGGTTAGTTGGTTCATCTAGTAATAACATGTCAGGTTTTTCAAGCAATAAGCGACAAAGTGCAACACGGCGACGTTCACCACCACTTAACACGGCAATTTTTTGATCCCATTCCGGTAAACGTAATGCATCTGCAGCACGTTCTAAAACGTTATCAATATTATGGCCATCATTTGCATTAATAATGTCTTCTAACTCACCTTGCTCTTTAGCGAGTTTATCAAAATCAGCACCTTCTTCAGCATATTCGTTATAGACTTGGTCTAAACGTGCCATCGCATTTTTAACTTCCGAAACCGCTTCTTCTAAGGCTTCACGCACTGTTTGGTTTTCATCAAGTTTAGGTTCTTGTGGCAAATAACCAATTTTAGTGCCAGCTAACGCAACAGCATCACCTTCAAATTCTTTATCGACACCTGCCATAATACGCAGCAAGGTTGATTTACCTGAACCATTTAGACCTAATACACCAATTTTTGCACCAGGGAAAAACGAAAGAGAAATATCTTTTAAAATAGTGCGTTTTGGTGGAACTACTTTAGAAACTCGATTCATCGACATGATGAATTTATCGGGTAGTGGCTGAGCCATGTAAAGACCTTTTTTTGAAGGGGAAATTAACTTGTCGATATTTTAGGTTAAAGGGGCTAAGCAAGCAAATGAGATTGAAAGAATTTCAGTTTTTGTCATAAGATGGTGTATGTATAGAGATTAACAAACCCTCTTAAAATAGGGGGCTGTGTTATCAACCGATGATAAACCCTTTTAGACATTAATTGTTAGAGTGACGTTTACTCCAATTAAGTGGAGATGTTTTCTTCGAAAGATCAATTAGTACAAACATAAATCATGACTTTTAAATCAGAATGAAAAATGAATGTGATCAGTCATTTACTTTGAAAAGTACTCTATTACTTTGATACTATAACTTTTTCAACTAAAAAAAAATGAGTCACACGCTATTGCGATTATTTTTTATAGTTATCCTTGTGTTAGCCCCTTACCATTCTTACGCATCTATGACGTGGTTTAATTGATTCGACTACCCCAGTTAAGGAATAATGAACTTAACCGGAGAATGAAAATGACAACACGTA
>ENA-OSET01002543-OSET01002543.1-sediment-metagenome-genome-assembly--contig:-NODE-2543-length-17536-cov-53.670485_pt1 | contig 17536 bp, 13 predicted proteins | sample MGYA00237882_ERZ534229 | MGnify/ENA primary metagenome ERZ534229 (study PRJEB26408, sample SAMN06266212) | sediment metagenome | isolation source: Hudson Canyon methane seep mesocosm | place... | reverse complement strand
CCTATGTTGGGTTACGTTTTTATTGCTTTGCAACAAAAATTTAACCCAATCTACGCATAGTATATTGAGCTAAGGATACACTTAGCTTGGTACTTTTATTTTATAAAACATCGCATACAACACGGGTATAACCACCATCGTGAGGACGGTGCCAAACGCTAGTCCAAACATAATCGTCACCGCCATTGAAAGCCAAAATCCATCCTGTAATAACGGCGCCATACCAAATACGGTGGTTGCTGCGGCATTAATGACCGGGTTTAACCTGCCGACAGCCGCTTCAACAACTGCATCATATGCTTGCATGCCTTCTTCTAGGTTGATGCTGACTTGGTCAAGTAACACAATCGCATTTTTAATCATCATTCCCGCTAAACTCATTGCGCCTAATACCGCCATAAAACCAAACGGTGTCCCTGTACCTAATAAACCAACGGTAATACCAATCAGGGCAAAAGGAATCACCATAAAAATGATGAGAGCAGGGCGGTAAGCATTAAATAACACGATGATAATGAAGACCATAATGACTAAAGCTGGCACCATGCCAGGTTTTAGACCATTCTGTGATTCAGTTGAAGTATCGTATTCACCACCCCAGTCTAATTGATAACCAGGGGGTAGTTTTATCGCATTGAATTCAGCTAAGACGCTATCTCTTAAGGTCGGCGTGGTAACGCCGACCTTAGGCGAAGCTTGTACGGTAATCGCGCGGCGTCTATCGTAGCGCCAAATAATTGGATCTTCCCACTCAACATTAAGCGATTTAGTCACTTGAGCCAAAGGCACAGCATCTAAAGCATTCGGCGATAAGACTTGCAGTATTTCAAGGTTAGCCGCTGCGTTTTTACGCTCACTTTCTTGATGACGTAAGACGATAGGAATTAAATCATCATTTTGGCGAAATTGCCCCACGTTAACGCCATCAAACGCACGTTTTGATGAGTTAGCCACGTCACTTCTGGAGATATTACTCCAACGGCCACGTGCTTGATCGTACTCAGGAACGATTTTTTTAACCCGTTGACGCCAGTTACTACGCGCTTCTAAAGTGTAAGGGCTATTCTCTAATACGGCTAAACTTTGTTTAGCTAAATCACGCAAAATCTCAGGATCTGCTTCGGCAGGCCCGCTAAAACGCGCTTCAAATTTCCAATCGTTAAAGCTACCTACTGGATACTTGCGCACTCTGATAAAGGCATCGGGATAATTTTCTTTAAACCAAGGCGATATTTCCGTAATAACTGTATCAACATCTTCAAGTGTCTTGGTATTTACAACCAGTTGCGCATACGACGCATGAGGACTTTCAGGGTTTACCGGTAAATAAAAACGCGGTGGCCCTTGGCCGATGAAGGTACTGACACTATCGACTTGAGAGAAGGATTGTAATTTATCTTCTATATCGTAAAGGTGTTCAGAAACCTGCTCAATACGTGTGCCCTCAGGCTCCCAGTAATCAACCATGATTTGTAATCGAGAGGATTCAGGGAAAAACAGTACGGGCACATAACGAAAACCCACAACAGATAAGACAAGTAGTACCAACATAGCGCCCATAAAAGGCACTCTATTTTTGATAGAGAAGGCTAATAGCTTACGGAAACGTTGGTAAAAACCACCGCTATAAGCCGCATTTTCATCTGTTGTTTCAGGATCAGGTAGCATTAACATACACATCAGTGGTGTGACGGTTTGTGATAACACCCAGCTGAAAATAAGTGAGATAAACACCACCACAAATAAACTACCGGCATATTCTCCGGTACTCGCGGTTGAAGTGTAAATTGGGTAAAAAGCCATGCAAGCAATAACCGTTGCACCTAATAAAGGCCAAGAGGGCGTACTCGCAGCTTCTATTGCGGCTTGTTTTCTATCAATACCTTGTTTGAGTTTAACCACAAAGCCATCAACCACAACAATGGCGTTATCAACCATCATTCCCATCGATATAATGAGTGCACCGAGTGAAACACGCTGTAAATCAATGCCAGCGATTTTCATAACGATAAAGGTACCCAAAATAACGACGACTAAACCACTAAAACCAATAATGATACCGACTCGTACTCCCATGCTGACAGCCACTGCCATTAAGTTAAGGTTTTTTGCCTTTAAAAACAATGCTTTTTCTGCCGTTTATGAAAATTGAGTAAACGCCTCGACGATGACTTTTTACGAGGTGGATTTCGATGCTTTCGGTCAAGTGTTGGGTTAGTTAAAAATAGAGCTGTCAATTTTGCTTCTAAGTCACCCATTCCGGTATCTCCTAACAGTAACTCAAAGGCATGGTTTTTAATTGCATTAAACGAAACTGAACGATTCACGGTTTGTGGATATTGGGTCTCTTTTTCGTCAAATTTCTTTTGTGCTGCATCAGTCAGTATTGACTCAAGCCCTGTTAAATAGACACTTGAATGGAAATCTTGCCTTACCGCTTCTGCTTGAGTTCCTGTGAAATTCTCCAGCCCCAACCGTGTTTTCAATAGTCCATAAAACGTTTCAATTCCCCAGCGTAAATAATATAACTTAGCAAAATCAGCACTAGGATACTTAGCTGCATCATGCAAAGAAGTGATTAAAACCTCATTTTCGCCTGTACTCAAAATTACACGTACAAAACGAACTTTAAGCGAAAAAGGTAGGCCTAATTTGTCAATAATAGGGCGTTGTCCAGCACACGGTTTTAATGTAACTATTTGACTGTCCGAGCCTTCCCCTTTGAGCATGGATCGAGCAACGGCAAATGAGGCTGCCGAACAACGAATCACATAATCTCGCTTACTTTGCGTTAACTCGGCTAACATCCGATAAGAGGGATAATTTCTATCCATCGTTAACAAGTCTTTCGCTTGCGTATGGGCTAAATGCTCAACCGCCAAATCGATTTCATACGCTCTCGCTTTACCTAATCGCGCATCAATAGCCACTCTATTTAATACGTCATACAATACGGAAGCAAGTGCATACGGATGCTGCCCTTGTACTTCACTGTCTTTTCCATTGGAATAAGCAATGGTGCCAAAGGCTTCACGGACATTCTCTGTATTCGGTAAAACAACTTTTGAACCATCAATCGCCAGAACTCGAAAACCCCAGAACTTATGGTAATTATCATCGCTATACATCGTTTCCACGATAGCGGTTTGATTCAAGGCTATAAAAGCGGTGTGCTTAAGCTTGTAGCGTGCTTGTGAATAGGCGCTCGCTGTAATGAGCGGTAAATCAAGCCAGCTCATGGCTTCATTTACTACATTCTGCACTGATTTAACGCTTTTTCTTATCATTATGACCATTAATAATGGAAATGGTAAACACCGTTTTCGAGTAAAGTTTTTTTCTGATGCTCGATGAGCCTGTGTAAATAATTTACTTTCAATCTGAATGCGACTTTTACTGAGCGCTTCGCTTTTTTAGCCATTACTATCATAAAATATATCTATTATCCTTGTTTTTTAACAACTTATCCTTAACTTAATGGCAGTGATGCTCCTGCGTGGGAATTCAGCCCAAAACGCTCCAGCGTTCCGTGACGCAGGAACGTCACAAACTGCATTCCCACGCTGGAACGTAAGGAACGATAAAATCAATAATCATCAGGATGAATATAAGCCCGCAATGGCTTTAAAAAATTGATCCAAATATCACGCCACTGATAGGCCGATGCACTCGGCACAAAAGAAGAAGACAACAAAGATCTTAACAAAGCAATACCATAACCCAGCGTCCAAAACATATTTGCCAGCAACAGTCCAAACCATCCATACACCTGATAAAAAAACCGCGTACGTGATTCATAAAAATAACGCGGCAAACGCTTACGTAGTTTAGCTTGTGATTTTAATGGCGAACTTCCTCCGCGTAAATGCACCACATGCGCATCAGGCACATTTAACACCTTCCAACCAGCCTGCTGTGCATAATACGCAAAAGCGACATCCTCAAAATACATAAAATAGCCATCATCCATCAAGCCAATTTCCTTAAATACCTCTGCCCGTACCAAAACACAAGCAAAACTAGTCCAATCATAAAAACCAAGCTGATTAGAAACGGCATAAGGAACATTATATTTTTTTAATAAATGCGTTATTAAGCCCGTATTTGCCGATCCAATTAACTGGCTGATAGGCGTATGAAAACGAAAACAACTTTCTTGAGGTCTCGCATCCGGCCACTCTAAACGTGGACTAACCAAGCCCACCTCTAAATCTTCAACCGCCGCATTCAGCATTAAAGCAATCGCCCCCTGCCTTACCAAAGTATCACTATTCAATAATAAATAATAATCTGCATTAACGGCTGAAATACCTGTGTTATTCCCTCCTGAAAACCCCGAATTTTCAGTCGATGCAAGCAGCAGCACCAAATCTCCTACCGCTTGATCATCAATCCACTGCTGAATAAGTAATAAAGAGTCATCCTGAGAGAAATTATCCACCACGACAACCTTTGCATTAATTCCCTGCATCTCAGGCAATAGAGACTCAAGACAATCAATAAGCATTCCAGCTGTCTTATAATTGATAATAACAACGGCTAATTGGTAATTCATTTATATCCTATTTCTGCGCGCTCAAAGGAACACTATGACTAATTCCCTATAAAAAGGAGTCACAAATCCCATTCCCTAATCTACCTTTTACTGTAAAGATCTCATACAAAAAAATACAAAAATAAGATATCTATACTTTATTAATTTGGAATATACTCACTCAAAACAGGCCTTAATGACATAGCAAACTCAGCCAACCTTCTGTCCGCATTATCTATATCGTCAAAAATCCCAACCTTAGTTGTTATCCTGACCAATGCTCCATCAGACCTTTGCTCCACCAAACCATCTACAAACAAATCCCATTTCATCTTATACTCATTAGCAAAAACCTTTCCTCTTTGTTGAAACCAATAATATACTAATATTTTTTGACTACCTTTTGTTATAACTAGGCGATTAGAATTAAAAATGTCACTCTTTGAATTTCCTTGTAACTTAATTCGGTCAACCTTATCAATTGACCAGCCACTACCTGGAATGCACGCTCTTGGTGAGTGAGGTGCAGCTCCATTACGCTGTGACTCGTGATAACCAACATATAAATTAACACTCTCACTACCCTTCATATAGTCAGTTAGTAAATAATCCGTTACTTTTAAAATACGCTGCTCATTTCCCTCAAAAAAACGTCGTTTTCCATCAACAAATATACCAATATTACTAGGGAAAAAAGTAAACATCTTTCTCTCTGGAATATACTCAGATTTTTCAGTAAAAAAAGAAGTCAAAGCAACAGCAAAAATAATCAGAAAAGTCGAAACTAATAATGGACGTGAATAAGAATTTTTTGCATCACAAATAAATACATTAGATTTATTTACTTCAATATCCAGCAGCATCAAACGAGATAAAGGAAGTTTAGACATCAATCGCATTTCAATCAATAAAATACCAAGACAAACCATAAAAATAATCCACCCTTCAAAATCATGTAAAAAACCTTCCGCCATCCCTATCCCATACTTGTCAACTAACAAGCCTATAACACCTATACGAAAACTATTCATTAAAATCGTCACAGGAATAGTCGATAAAAAAATGACTATTCTTTTCCATAATTTTTCATTGTACATATAGCTACAAATCAGCCCAATGCTCATTAATGGATACATATACCTTAAGCCGCTACAAGCCTCAACAACCTGTAATTTATAAATGCCTAAATCAATAACATTACCCTCTAAAAAAACAGGTATATTACAAAACCTAATAAAATCCACGCCAAGCCTAGAAGACAATAACTGCATTTTCCCCGATAAAACCACATCAACAAAATATGGTAATGGAATAGCCAAAGCCAATAAACATAAAGGGACGATAATTTCTTTTAGCGCTTTCCACCCAACCAAAGACAGAGTAACGCCAATGACCATAAAAAACAGAGAATATTGTACAACGGTCCATAAAGCACTTAAGTGTCCAATAATATAAATTAAACAAGCAAAGAGAATAAATAAAAGACCGCCCCAACTAAATTTTAAACCTGCTTTTTTAACCAATTCAATACGTTCGTAAATCAGGTACACGACAACAAAAGGGATAATAAAGCCATGACTATACCTTTCTTCAGCATTCAACCTACCATATAGTTCAGCTAGAGCATCCCAATAACCAAAAGTTAGTATTACCCCGATCAATAAAGGTAGAAAATAAAAATTTACAGATAAATAACGATTTATTATTTTCATAAAATACTCCTATATATATCAATAATATTATTAACCTTTTTATTCCAGTCAAATTGTTCTTCAACTCGTTTTCTAGCTTCAACCCCCATTGATAAGCGCTTATTTTCATCGTCTGCTAATAACTGCATTGCATTCGACAACTCTTGCACAAATAGATTTTTATCCGAAGGCTCAATTAAAATCCCGGTCTCTGGCGTAATATAATCTGCAGGCCCCCCCCAATTAACAGCAATAACTGGCAATCCAACCGCCATAGCCTCCAGTACAACTGCACCACCACACTCTCGCACACTCGGCAACACCAAAACATCAGACTCAATCAACTTTTGGCTACATTCAATTTGGGGCATCCACCCTAAAAACTCTATCTCATTACGCGCCTTGCTTTCTCTTGCAAGAAGCTCTAGCTCAGATCTAATTTTACCATCGCCAATAATAACTAGCTTTGCTTCTGACTCAATCTTTGAAAATGCTTGAATTAATAGATCAACACATTTCAAATCAATCAATCTCCCCATAAAAACAAATTGTATCGGCTTCTTTAATTTACTTGGCTTTCTAAATTTCCAAAGGTCAAGGTCAACACCATTTTCAACTAATTCTATAACTTGACCCTGTATAAACAGAGGAAGTGCCTTCTTAGTACGCTGATTAGCGACTAAAATAATATTAGCTAATAATTTACCTGGCATAAAAACATTAAGAACCAACGAAAATAAGCGTCCAACCTTATAAAAAATTTTCTCAAACTTACCTTGCATATACTGAAATGAATCAGGGAAATTGATACCGCCATTTAAGGGGCCAACAATAACAGGTACGCCTAAAAAGAACATGACAGATGGTTGTTTAGGCGAAACAGGTGCTGGCTCATGCACAACATTAATTTTCTTATCTTTTATTTGTTTACGTACAATTTTAATTTGATAAATCTGAGTAATTAAATGACCAATAAATCCCGTCGTAAAAACGCGAATACGATCAGGAAGGTAGCCTCCTAACTTATGAAAAAACACATGACCTTTAGTATCAGGAATAAAAAATATATATTCCATATATTCAGGCATCACTTCCTGTAAATGAGATTTCACCCGACCATGGGTAACTAACCATGCATTTACATTTTTTTCGCGTAATCGTTTAAAATACTGCAAGGGTAAAATAGCTTCCCCCCCAAATACCTGAGACGCATGTTCACAGACAATCAAAACTCGTAAATCCTTCATTCTATTTACATCACTCATATTTATTATTTATACTCTATCAACGTACCACGTTGGCCTTTAACTTTATTGAAAATAAACTGCACCATACCTAAAACTTGCGGAAATTTCCCCAGCACATTAGAGACAGCGTAATAAAAAGATAGTTTTGAATTTAAAAAACTCTTATTTTTGATGAATAACCTAAAAATTTGAGCAGGATAGATTAAACCCATAACAATCAATCGACAGTCAATGATAGATAGTGCAATAACCAACACTGGTAAAAGCACCGCCCAAAATACAACACTCATAACAGGCTTCGCACGAAATTTTTCTACAGAACGGCCATGTAAAAAATAGCTCTCTGCATAAGCATGTCCCGCTCGCTTGGCTCTTTTCCACCACTGAGTAAAGCGAGTTATCGCTGCATCATGCAACGTCATCTCTGTATCTAAACGCCTTATTTTCCAAGACTTTTCTCTAAGCCTAAAACACATTTCAGGCTCTTCACCAGCAACCAAATCCTCTCGATAACCTTCAACCTGTTTAAAAGCATCCACTCTAATTAACGCATCACCGCCACATGTTAATGCATCACCTACAGGTGTATTCCATTCAATATCACATAATTGGTTATAAATAGAATCTTCTGGAAATCTTTCACGTCGTCGGCCACAGACCACTGCATAATGAGGGGCTTTCTCTAAAAAATCATAAGCAATACTCACCCAGTCAGGTTGAAGCTCACAGTCCCCATCAATAAATTGAATAACTTGTATATGTGGGCACTTTTGAATTAAATAATTAGCTCCTACATTACGAGCCCGAGCAGCAGTAAAAGGCATACCTAGGTCAAGAACTATACACTCCACTCCTATATTTTTTGCCTCTGATAGACTACTGTCTGTAGACCCAGAGTCAACATACACAATATAACCAAGCTTATTTACAAGAGATTCTAAGCATTTAATCAAACGCCGTCCCTCATTACGCCCAATAACGACAGCTCCACAGCTAATACTTTTACTCAAACTCAATCCTCATGACCCACTTTAAAATAAAGCATATTTCGGGCATCAGATAAAAATACCCTGACTTATAAATAAACCTTTAATTGCTCTGCTAAGGCAGATACATTTGGTTTTTTAATAATCCCTAAATGATCCCCCTCCATTTCATACGTGATTACATCTCCACTGATTATATCCCCCCATCCATAATCATCCTTTAAAGAAACTCCTTTTCCCCATTTTTGTTCCTTAGCCTTAATCAGTACAACCTTTCCATGATAATACTCACCCGGCACATTATATGCTTCCATAGCTTTTCTATAAGCCTGATCACGTAAATCCATCATTTCAGAAAGCTTCTGCTCTTCATTTTCAGCTAACTTATACATCTTTTGAACCTTTCCAATGCAGAGCTTTACCCTTCTTTTGAGCTTACTTAACAAGCTACGTAATACAGCACTCGGCAAAATGGTATCCAACAAAATAACAACCGCCACCTCAGCACCTTTTTTCTGCAAAATTCGTGCTGTTTCAATAGCTAATAAACCACCAAATGAAATCCCCGCTAATTGATACGGCCCCTCCGGCTGCTTTCTCAAAATTGCATCCGAATACAATTGAGCCAAATGAACCACAGATAAATCTAGATCAATTCCTTCTATCAACGCACTCATAAGCGCTTGTTCTTCAGCCACATAAATGCCATAAACCGCTTGCGTTGTACCTAAGCTATTTGCTAATTCTTGATAAATATTAATACCACATAAACAAAACAAAGGAAGCCCGCTCCCCTTTTCCTGCAGTGGAACAATACTAGATGCAACTTTTTGCTTACCCTCTTGCTGAAGGCTGACGAGTTGTTCAATCGTTGGAAAACTAAAAACATCCCCAATATCAAATTTAATCCCTGAAGCCAACTCCATTTCATTAACCAACATAACCGCCGTTAAAGAGCCCCCTCCTAAATCAAAGAAATCATCAGCTATACCTACGCGCTCTAGTTTGAGTATTTTTTTCCATACAACAGCGAGACTTAATTCAAAATCATTTCTTGGGGCAATGTAATTATTCGTTTGAAAAACATATTCAAATGCTTCATTGCGACCCGCTATATATAATTTCGATAATTCTTTTCTCTGAATTTTCCCTGTTGATGTAACTGGAAATTCATCCAATTGAATTACTTTTACAGCATTCTTATTGTTAACCCCATAGTCCAATAAAATTTCTACTATAGCAGTAAAAATTTCATGAGCCTCCAATTCTAATTTTTTTTTCTTGGCTACCAGAACACCATTCCCAACCAAATCATCTTCATAGCCAGAAATTGCAATTCCCTCTTTAATATTTAAAAATTCTTGTAAATCACACTCCAACGCATCAGGTGATAGCTTAATACCACTACAGTTAATCAAATCATCAGCACGCCCTTGATAATAAAGATATCCATTCTGAATTACCCCTAAATCATTAGTTTCAAACCAGCCAGCTCCATCTACATTACTCGTAAAGCATTCCTGCTTTAAAAGCTGATTAGCGACATGCGGCCCACGGATACAGATGCGACCAGATTCTGAAATCTTAATCTCTGATATTCCCGTGACAATACCTACTGATTCCAACTTATTTTCACACTCCTGATCAATTCTCAAGAATGTAGTACGAGAAGCCTCAGTCAATCCATAATGCTGAACAATAACTGCATTAGAAAAAAGAATTTTTAGTTCTTCTTTTTCCTTCCGACTCATATACTGACTTCCAATTTCAATCCACTTCAAATTAGAAGCTTCCAAACCAAAGATAGCTTTATTCTTTAATAAAACTCGCCATAAAGTAGGTACCGCAGAGACAGCGTTAATATCCTGTTGTTTTAACATATCCCTTATTTCTAAAGGATTAAACCCCATTTCGGGCAAAAAAGCACGTCCACCAACAGCTGCAATGGCTCGAAAGCGCCCCAACCCAAATGAAAAATGCGCAGGCACACCTACATACTCACGAATTGATGAATCAACCTCCATTACATTATTTAAACGATAAGTAACATCAGATAATGCTTTATGTGTAAGCAATACACCTTTGGGCTCGCCTTCCGTCCCCGATGTAAAAGAAACTTGCGCTAAAGAATCATCGTCACTAAATACATAAGATGAGCTGAACCAACCAAAAGTACTATCAGAATCAATTACATGAGTAACACCTGTCAACTCTTTTCTCAGCTGATCATCTGTTGATCGTAATAAAACAATAGGCGTTGTATCCACATACGCATTAAAAATAGCTTCAACATAAGATAAAGAATTCTTTGCAACAATACCTATAACACTATGCCCAATCATTCCCTACTACCTCCAAATAAAAATTATTACTTAAAAAACATTAACCGCTACACACAAGTTCGACCACTTAATTTAACCACAACAGAATTTCCCCCAATTAAAGCATCATTCCCAATATAAATTGCACCAATTATTTTTGCCTCTACACCTATATCAACATAAGCTAGGCGCGCCATCCTGTTCATGAAACACCGGGATGTCCATCGCTATTGTTCATTCACTTACGAAGCGATTTATGGGAGTTCTGCTCCACTTCAACTATGCACAAAATCTGCTTCGTTAAAGCTATCTCATTGACTTGACGGGTATCGGGATAAAATTCCTGCCTCCCGAGCGAGCTGACAGCTCACTTCGGATTGGCAAATTTCCCTGTCGCCTACTCCGGACTAAAAGCCATCACTTCGCTATGCTCCGTTTCCCTAATTTTCAGCAACTGACTTTGGTAGGGGAGCTCTTCCTCGCGCCAATAAAACCGTATTTCATTGATACATAATGGAATTAATACCATTCTCCAAAAAAAAGGGTGAATAACATCCACGATACCTACATCAGTAATAGATGTTAATCGTTTCATAAGTTTTAGCATAAAAAAAATTATTTAAAATATAATGGCTCTAGCTACAGTTACTTTCCAAACGATTAATAGCATTATTCCCCCTCTATATCGTATTGCAAACTCAACTCTTGATTAATCACAAGCATATTATACGTTTCACAAGATAATTCAACATTCAACGCATACCCTAAACGAGCTAAATCCTGATCAAATATAGCAGTTATTTTAGTAAGGTGCCGCTCATCAATGACAGGACGCTCTTTTAATGTCAATTCACCTTTAATCTTATTCCTAAGCCATTTAGGTATCAATGCGCGACGAAAAAAAGTCATAATTTCAGACCCCACAATCCAACTATATCCAGGAAAAGCTCGTATTCGTTCATTTGATACATTTTGTGTTACAACATCGTCTTGCCAAATAACATCCTCTTTATAACCTATAAATTTAGCTGCTTTTTCAAGTTCTTTTTGCTGATTTTTTCTGATTGATTCATTAAATAAAAATAAAATATTTTCACGTCCAAACTCCTCAATATATGGCTCCAATTGCATCGCATAACAACTATAAGCCGTTAACTCTTCATATTCATCAATAGCTTTATTAATATCACATTTGATAACATTCTGTGACCATTGGTGCATATAATGAGAAATTAACCGATCCACGGGATGCCGCATTACATAAATTAATTTAACTCTATCAAGCCGTTTAGCCATGCGCTCAATCGTTAAAGGGTAATCAGGCAGTTTTGTATAATGCGTACTCGACTCACCGCATAAATCATTAGCCTCTGCATTAGCAAACAAACCGTTATACCAAACCTCACCACGCGCATATTGATCGTCATCACTAAAGTAATTAGGCTCTTTAGGCACACTCATGAAAATACCCGGCTGTAAGGCTAACTGAGCATGCAAGGTACTGGTTGCACTTTTCATTGCCCCCATAATAATAAAATCAGGTTTTGTCATAAAGCCTCGTTTCCCTGTATAACTTGTTCGATATAATTTTTGAAACTATTTAACTAATAAAACAACGTATTCTCAGTTTGGAAATAATTAGGTTCTATCCATATCAGAGAATTTTTTCTAACCGTTTTTAACTTTAGTAGATATTTTACGCCCTAGCCCTATAAAATATTTCTCATAATAAAATGTTGAAAAATGAGCAAGTAAAAAGGTTACTACAAACAATGCTGGTCTCTTTGCATATTTAACCAAAGTATCACCCTCACCCAACCAAGTATGACGAATCCCCCCATGAATAACATATAATGCATAAGAAATAATAGCTAAATAATAAAGTACATTCATATTTAAAAAATAACTTAGCTTAAGTTTAGGGTTAAGCAATGTAATACCGATTAACAAGCCAGACAAATAAGGCCTAAAATAATTTAAAAAATCGCCCTCAGGGTGACATGAGGCCAGTAACAGTACAATAACAAAGTAAGGATTAATTCGAGAAATATATTTTTTTAATAAAAACAACCCACTATCATTATAAATAAGCGACAGTATACAACCAGCCAATATTTCATCTAGCCTATAATAAGTATTAATAGCAGCATAAACATGATTATCAAACTTATACCAAGTTACCAAAAAACAAAGCAAAGGTAATATAAATAAACCCTTTTTTCTAAAAATAAAAACTATGAATGCAACTAATAAGTAAAATTGCATTTCCACACACAAACTCCAAAAATGACTCGTCACTTTCGTTAAAGACATCGGCGGCCAATTTGCATAAAAAAACAAATGAGCAAGCCACTCAGATTCACTAGCCCCATATAATAACAACGTAATAACAATATACAACCAAGCCAAAGGCAATATTCTAAAAAAACGCTTAATAATAAAATCTAATATATTTTGACTTCTATACAAAAAATTAGTTATCAAAAATCCCGATAAAATAAAAAACAGACTCATTCCTAACAGCCCTGCCATGCTATTTATTCCCCACGAACTGATTCCTAAAGGCAATAAATGCGCTGATAAAACAAATAAAATACTTAACCCTCGCCACCCATCCAACACATGAATACGCTGAGGGTTCTTATTTTGAGAAAATAAATGGTATAAACTATTCAATATATTTTTTTTCATATCGTAAATAAAAATCCAGCATAACTAATACTTTACAAAGAAATAACGGCTCTTCCGGAACTACCATAAAACTATGCAAGTAGCATGGTTAATAACACAACGGAAATCATAACCGTTTGTTTATAATGTGTTTTATAAGTAGGAAAACTCAAAAATACCAAGATTTCACAAGGTTTTTCTTATTTCACGTGATACCCCAGAGAGCTTGAATTATAACTAAAGTTCAGAGTCAAAAAAGACTTCAAAAAACCACCAATCCATTGATTAAAAAGAAAAACATCAATCTAAAAGAGTATACATAGATTTACTTGCTACCAGATTAAAACTAAAACCCAAATAGGGCGCACATAAATAATACCTAAAAACGGCCAGTATCACCCTATTTAATGGTAGATCACAACCTAAATTACTGCAAGCAAAATACAACTGCCTCAAATCTTGCACTGTGTATTTTTCCTTTTATTAGACCACTACACTCCTTCTCCAAAAGGAGAAGGTTGGGGTGAGGGGATTATCAATGCATGATTTCATTCTCCCAAACCGTCTAAACCCCAGGTAATTCATTCATGTCCATAATACTACGGGGGTTGCCTGATGAATTTTTAGGAACCTTCAGATCAATAATAAATGGGTTTGAATATTTTTCCAAATACAGGCTTCCGACAAGCTTAGAACCCACATGATTAAAATGATCATCATCTTTATATAAGGGAACGCCACTTAAGGAACTGTAACAAAACGCCTCCCCACACATTACTTTTTTAGGGTCAATAAAAATGAGGCTTGGATATTTTTTCTTTAAATTTTCAAATATTTCATTAACTTTTTTCTGCCTGCTTTTTACACTTTCAATATCAACTGAGCAATTCTGCCTGCTAGCCCAAATTTTATTCCTAATCACACAATCACTTTTATTAAGCCCAAATTCAGCAACCGATTCAACTATTACAGGTATTGCTCCTGACTTAGTAATAACTGAAATTGCTCGGTTCATTCCAAGTTCAAAATTTATAGCTGAATTAAAAAGGTTTAAATCATCTTTTAACTTAATATCCTGTAAGTAAATTTCACCATTTTTTTTATCATGATCATTTAACCCAGAAATATAAGAAGCCCAACGACCAGCAAGCACAATGAAATTAAATTTCTGTTTAGAATCAATTAATTGTGTAATATTATTCCCGCGCCTTAAAAAGGCTTTATCCTCCTTATTTTTTCCCTGCTTTAAATCATAACGAGCAATACCAGGGAGGTAAATTTTTGTATTTGCCGTAACAACATAGCCTTTTAAACTCCTATCCCTTAAAAAGACATCTAACATTCCCGTTGCTGCATCTGCATGCGAATCACCAACAACCAAAATATCAGGTACTCTTTTCTCAGAAAAACCTAATGTACAACGATCCTTTGTTTGAGTTTTAAATTTAGTATTATGGCAGTGCTTATTCCTATTTTCTGAGCGAGAATGAATAGAGTCAATCATTACGATAACTTCAGGAGAAAATCTATTTATATACCCCGAGCTATTATAAATAAAAAAAGCATACCCGATACATGCCACAACAGGGAAAATAACATAGAAAATTAAAGTTTTTATAAAACTAAACTTATATTTATGCCTAAATGGTTGCTCAATAATTAACCATGTGAAATAAGCTAGCAATATTAAAATAAAAATAACAAGCCATTTTTCATGACCTGACAATATAATACCAAGTACATTCAAAAAGGAAAAGACAGGCCAATGCCATAAATATAGAGAGTAAGAAATTAAACCAACAAAAACCAAAGGCCTAATAGAAATAATTCGATTAATTACCCCAACATTACCCTCATCCCGGCCAGTATAAATTACAATACATGCACCCAAACAAGGAATTAGCGCATTAACCCCTGGAAATGTACTTCCATCGGTTAAAATAAAGCCAGCCCCAAGCACAAATAAAATACCAACAAATGATAAAAAATGATTTAAATGGCGGTTAAGAGTCGGTAATGAAAAATAATAGTAAGCAACTCCTCCCCCCATCAATAATTCAAATGCTCTTGTAGGTAGAAAAAAGTAGGCAGTTGTTGGTTTAATAATCGCTAGCCATTGTGATAATAAGAGACTTACAACAGCTAACACTACTATAACCCCACCAAGTCTATTTCTTTTTACATACCTATAACTAATAACGAGAAACAGTGGCCATAAAACATAATACTGCTCCTCTACAGATAATGACCAAGTATGTAATAACGGAAGCTCATCAGTACCAGGTGAAAAATACCCACCCCCACTATTTTTCCAAAAAAAGAAATTTGATATTGATAAAAAAGCAGCTAATAAACTTTCACTATATTTAATAAGCGCACTTGGTAGCAATAAAACGGTTGCCCCAATAGTTGTAAGTACTGAAATAAAAATAAAAGCGGGCATTAATCGCCTTAGCCGCCTAAGGTAAAACTGAGCAAAGGAAAAGCTATTAGCCCCAACATCCCTAAGTAAAACGGTTGTAATTAAATACCCTGAGATAACAAAAAAAACATCTACACCAATAAAACCACCAGAAATAAAGCTAAATTCTGCATGGTAAAAAACCACCATCAATACCGCAATAGCTCTTAAACCATCAATATCTTTTCTATATAAAGCACTCATAAATCACTCATAAAAAATAAAACCTCCCAAAGACCATTCCTTTGCTTTATCACTTGAGCCAAATAATGATAGGTATCAACAGTATTCAGATAAACTAATCATGCGTAGTAACTAATACCAACTCCAATAAATAATGACTGTTACTCTTGCCATTCCCAAAATCTTCAAGCGGAAATCCAGGTGACCACGATAGATTCCTGCTAGGAGCATGCAGGAATGACGAGTTTTTAGAAATATAGTTTAAGCATGAAATTATTGGGATGGGTATAACTTCACCTATTTGAGTCTATTTTATATACTCTCTACATACTGCTAGTTGGTAATAACATTGGTTACTGCAGACTAAAAATCATCACTTTGCTTGCGCCCTATTTCTAAGGTGCTCAGCGAACGAATAACAAATGGATTAACATACTTTTCTAAATACAAGCTTCCGACAAGCTTAGAGCCATCATCATTCAAGTGCTGGCTATCATTGTATAAGGGAGTGCCATTTAAAGAACTGTAACAAAGGCTTTCATTGCACATTATTTTTTTGGGGTCAATAAAAATAATACTCGGGTATTTTTTCTTTAAATTTAAGAATATTTCAGTAATTTTTTTCTGTCTATTTAGCACTTTTTCAAAATCAATTGAGCAATTTTGATTGCTCGCCCAAATTTTACTCCTAATAGAACAGTCATTTTTATTAATCTCAAATTCAGCAACTGATTCAACAATGACAGGTATTGCTCCTGTCTTAATGATAACTGAAATTGCTTGATTCATTCCTCGTTCAAAATTAATTGCAGAATTTGCAACACTCAACTCATCCTTTAGATCAATATCCTGTAAAAAATTTTTCTTATTTTCCTTACCACGTTCATTTGCTCCTGTTATATAAACAGGCCAACGTCCTGCTAAAACAATAAACTTAAATTTCAACTCAGAATTTATCAGATCAGTGATTTTTTCACCCCTCAGCAAAAAACTCTTATATTCATGTACTGTTTCAGCATGACCACTTGCATACCTCTTTATCCCAGGGAGGTAAATATGTACATTTGCAGTAGCAATATACCCATTAAGGTTACTATCCTTGAATAGCACCCCTAACATTCCAGATAAGGCATCAGCATGAGAATCACCAAGCAATAAAATATCAATTTTACTTTTTTTAGCCCCCCTAAATGAACAGCGACTATTTATTTGATTTTCTAATTTAATATTGTGACACTTATTATTCCTATTTTCAGATCTTGAATAAAGGGCCTCTATCATTGAGGTAACCTCAGAGGAAAATCTATTTCTATATCCTGAGCTATTATAAATAAAAAAAACATACGCGATACATACCACAACAGGAAAAATAACATAGAAAATTAAAGTTTTTATAAAACTAAACTTATATTTATGCCTAAATGGTTGCTCAATAATTAACCA
>ENA-OSET01002541-OSET01002541.1-sediment-metagenome-genome-assembly--contig:-NODE-2541-length-17546-cov-11.393383_pt1 | contig 17546 bp, 16 predicted proteins | sample MGYA00237882_ERZ534229 | MGnify/ENA primary metagenome ERZ534229 (study PRJEB26408, sample SAMN06266212) | sediment metagenome | isolation source: Hudson Canyon methane seep mesocosm | place... | reverse complement strand
TAAATGAAAACCCCACCATAACTTCATCTTTTACAAATGATAGCTGCTACCTTGGAATTGGAGCCGCATTCCTAGAGGTGACTGGAGGGATGACACCCTATAACTACTCATGGAGCAATGGTGCTGATTCAAAAAACCTATCTGATTTAAATTCGGGGTCGTATGGCGTATCGGTAATAGATGACAATAGTTGTTCTGCCTCTGAGATAATTAACATTGAGGACAATACAACCATTTGTGGCGGACAACTCTGGCTCCCCAATGTCTTTTCGCCCTTCATCTACAGCATCGATCAAATCCCAAGAAGAATTACTGTATACTCCTTTTTTCGATTTCGCAACAGATCGTTCTGTAGCCACTGACATATTCATATCCATAGCATTTACATCTTCTTCCATTTGCATGCTTTTTTTCTCAAGGCCAATCGTGCCATAGCCATAATAGGTGTTGTTTAGCGAGTCATTATATAAATTAATGTCCTTATCGAAAGGAGTATCGACATGTGCTATTTCTTTATTTGAATCAATATTAAAATAATCGCCTGAGCTACATGTAGCACCATCTTCCCAAAACTCATATCGGTACGATCCCCCTCTCGCACGGATGTCACATCCGCCGACATCTCGAATGGGTCATTAAGCACGCTCGGCTGAGTGAACCGAATATGACCATTCTGAAGAATGTCTATACGATCCGCAGTCACATACTTGTAAAGGGAGTCCGGTATGTCAGGCATTTGAGCAATTTCCTTCATATCAATTTCATACTGACCCATTTCATATGATGGGGTTTTTTTTAGCATAACCATAAAATAACTTGCTGTGTTCAGCGTCAGGATTATGCAGGGTGATGTACTTTTTTCAGCAAGATGAACTACGCATTAGAAGAATAGAGGCAAGTTGATTGCCAAGTTATAAAAACTTGTCAATTATCAAGTTTCACTCTCTGCTTGTTACGTGCAAAACGCAAGGCCCTTTGCTTACATAACACCTTTACTGCTTATATGTAAGGCTATTAAAGCCTTTAGCTATTTTAATAATAGTTTTTTTATCATCTACGTTCAGAGTACGGAGTTCTGAAATTAGTTCTATTTCCAAGTCAGTGAGATCTATGTTATTTCCGCTAATATTGCCTTCACCAGTTTCGAGCCATGTAGGGCTTACAAATAGAATTTCTGAAAACTTAACCACGTGAGACGTTTTTTTTGTAGACCCATCTTCGATTTGAGAAATCGATGATTTTGTCACGCCAGCTGCATGACCAAGCTTTTCTTGGCTCAGCCCTTTTAATTTTCTTGCGTATTTAAGTCTTTCTCCAAAATTCATACTTCCTCAATTTTCATATAACTATCAATCAACATGCTACATTCAGCATCAGCTCTTTCGGTTTTTCCATTTTTACGGTGGACTTTGAAAAAGCGACATCCTACTTTTCCACGTCGAATCCTGCTTTTTCACAGGATTATATTCACCGTATCGAGCTTACTTTTATCAAATTAAACTGGCTTCACAGCACTCAGCTTTAGCTCTTTCAACCAATGAGTTTCTTTTCTGCTACTGGCTCTCGCACTAAACAAATAACAAGTTATTATCTAGGGGCTAGACATCATGCACTCTACCACGAGTCATCTGTCAACAAAAGGCTTTAAACCCAGTAACTCTAAACTAGATAACATGTATTTATTACAAGATTATCGGGGCTTAATAATAGTCAACACCCAGATTTTTACCGAATCTCAAAGCCACTAAATGCCTCAGTTATTAATGCTTCAGTCATATCAACCTTAGTAACCTTTGCCATTATAGGGCCCTTATGACACCAGTTAATAAAAGGTTGTAATTTTTCAGCTTTAGCACAGGCAACCACTTCTACCGAGCCATCATCTTTATTACATACAAAACCAGTAACACCGTGTTTAACCGCTTGCTTTTGGGTAAAAGCCCTGAAGTAGACGCCTTGCACGCGTCCACTTATCGTCAGTTGAACTGATTTCATTTGTGGGTGATTTTCCAGCAATAATGGATTTTTGGGCTACGGGAAAAATCGTCTGGGATTGTAGATGCCGAGATGTTTTCGATGTTTGCGTTTATAACAGCCAATTCATCAAGCTTAAAACGTTTGAAATTAGTGGAGAAGTACAATACTCCTTCACCCGTTAATAAAGCCAAGGCATCATTAATTAATCCAACATGGTCTCGTTGAATATCAAATACATCGTCCATACGCTTTGAGTTTGAAAAAGTCGGTGGATCTAAGAAAATCAAATCATATTGTAATGGCGTATCTTTTTTACGTTCTTCTTCAAGCCAGGCCGAAGAGTCTGCTCGAATATGTTTGTGATTGCCTGTCAGATTGTTTAAATCAAAGTTTTTTTGCGCCCAGTCCAAATAAGTATTAGAGCTATTAATACTGGTCGTGGATAAAGCACCACCTATGGCCGCATGTACTGAGGCAGTTGCTGTATAAGCAAATAGATTTAAAACGTTTTTATCTTTCGCTTGTTGTTGAATTGTCAGGCGAATAGGGCGGTGGTCAAGGAAAATGCCAGTATCTAAATAATCTTCAAAATTGATTAAAAATTTACAATTATTTTCTTCAATGATATGAAAGTTAGCTTTGTTATCCTGCTTTTCATATTGATCAGTATTTTTTTGTTTACGACGGATTTTTAAAAAAACCTGTGATTTATCAATATTAAGCACGCGAGGTATTTCAGCCAGAATACCTGCAAGACGTTCATTGGCTTTATGAGCTGAGATGCTTTTAGGTGCTTCATATTCTTGTACATTAACCCAAAGCTTTTCTGCCTGATAAAGATCAATAGCAACTGAATACTCGGGTAAATCAGCATCGTATAAACGATAGCAGCTGATGTTTTTTTGTTTTGCCCATTTAGACATTTTCTTAAGATTCTTTTTAAGACGGTTGGCAAACATTTCTGCTGTTTGTCCACCATTTTCTTCAGAGTCTGAATCTTTAGTCACGCGCTCTATGCGTTCTTGTTGCGATTTAGCTTTAGGCACAAAGAAAGATTTTTCTTCGATATTTAAACGCAATAATTTACATTCTAGTGGTCCGTTAAACAGGGTGATGGGTTTTTGCGAACGAATGCCTAAACGAAAGCCCATTTCCGGGTTGCTGATGATCATGGCTGCTTTCCAGCCAATGAAGCGGGATTTTAGGACTTCACCAAATTGCAGATAAAGTTGCGATATTTCTTCGTCATCACCAAGGCGTTCACCATAAGGCGGGTTACAGATCATCAGGCCTGGTTTCCAGCTGGTGGCTGGTTTCGCATCACTAATATCACGTTTTTCAACATGAATTTTATGTTCAAAACCTGCATTTTCAACATGTTGAATCGCGGTGGCAGCAGTGCGTCGACTTTGATCAAAACCTGCGATATGGGGCATGTTTTCAAGTCCTGTCGCTTTACGTTGTTCAGCTTCAGTTAGTAATTTTTCCCAGCAAGCTTGATCATGTTTTTTCCAGCCCAGGAAGCCAAAATAATCGCGTAATAAACCAGGTGCATAATCAGCAGCGATTAAGCCTGCTTCTAATAATAAGGTGCCTGAACCACACATGGGGTCAATCAGTGAGCCGCCTTGTTTAGCTATTTCAGGCCAGCCACTGCGTAGTAGCATGGCTGCGGCCAGGTTTTCTTTTATTGGGGCGGTTACGTTTTCTTCCCTGTAGCCTCGTCTATGTAAACTTTCACCTGAGAGATCAAGGCTTAATTGAGCCTCTTCATTATTCAAATAGACATTAATTTTGATGGTTGGGCGGTTAAGCTGAATATTGGGGCGTTGGTGAAATTTAGCCCGCATTTGATCCACAATAGCATCTTTCACTACTAAGGAGCCGAAGTGACTATTGTTAATAACTTCTGAATTTTTTGCACTAAAGGAGACGGCAAAAGTTTCCTCAGGTTTAAAGTGTTCAAACCAGTTGATTTTCTTTACAGCGTCATACAGGTCTTCTTTGGATTTGACTGTAAAGGATTTTAAGGGCAGAAAAATACGATTTGCAGTTCTCGACCATAGACAGGCTCTATAGGCCATTTCCAGGTCGCCCTGAAAGCTGACACCTGCCATTTTGGGTTGCACATTTTCTGCCCCCAGTTGTTTTAATTCATCGGCAAGGATGTCTTCCATTGCCTTTGGAGTCGTTGCAAAAAGTTGATATTTTGTCATAAGCCTTAAATAAAAAAGCCTTGCTTTTTAAGCAAGGCTTAATTGATTACCTGATGTTAAGAATAAAGATGTAGTACGGACTTTAGTCCGCCATGGACAACTTAAAGTTACCAGGAAAATTCTTTAATTTTAGAAGTATACACCTAGGAGCCTGTCCGAGAATAGATAAGCTACTACGGAAAAAGCCCTTTTGGCCATTTTCCCCGTTCATTTTCGTTAAATAGCACAACTATTCGCCTCAAATGAACGAAAAAACTGACTCAAAAGGACTTTCCCTCGTGACGGTTTCTATTCTCGGATAGGATCCTAGAACTTTAGTAGTTCCACTTCAAAAATAAGTGCTGCATTTGGACCGATATCTGCACCCGCACCACGCTGACCATAGGCAAGTTCAGAAGGGATGAAAAAGCGGTATTTAGCACCAGCATTCATTAACTGCAGTCCTTCAGTCCAGCCTGCAATCACACGGTTCAATGGAAATGTCGCAGGTTCATTGCGGCTATATGAGCTATCAAATTCTTTACCATCCAGCGTAGTACCTTTGTAATGCACGGTTACGCTTGTTGTTGCTGATGGCGAAGGACCTTCACCTTCTGCTAGAACTTCATATTGCAGACCCGTTGCCGTGGTTACAATATTTTCTTTTGTTGCATTTTCAGCAAGGAAAGCTTCCCCTGCTGTTTTATTTTCTTCTGGTGAAGTGGCGTTTGCCATAGAGAACATAGTTATTCCTATTAAAATAGCGGATAAAATGACAATAACTTGGTTTTTCATCGATTATTCCAGTGTTATTAGTGTTAAGCGGCATAGTTTACCAAAAAAACCAGGAATTGCTTTCTAATTCCTCTTTGCAAGTCAATAATTGAGCATTAAATTGCTGCGATTTTTTAGCCACTTTTTTGGCCGTGTTGATTAACCAGGGCTTTTTTAAGTAAGTTTTGCGTTTATAGCCGCCATGTCCCTCGTGATAGGCAAGGTAGAGTTTTTGGGTGTCCCACAAGGAAATTCCCAATTTTTTACGGCTGATTGCACAATACCAGCCGATAAAGTCACAGGCATCAGCAAAGTCATCTCTGTCAGCTCCCCAATTCCCATGTTTGTCGATATAATCATTCCAGGTACCGTCCTGTGCTTGAGCATAACCATAAGCACTGCTAGACCTGAACCAGGGGATTATGCCTAATAGCCAGGGGCGAGGAGGCTGGGCATCGGCTACAAAACGAGATTCTTGATGCATAATTGCCATACTGATATGAATAGGGATGCCCCATTTTTTAGACGATTCTTTAGCATCGTTATACCAGCCATCTTTTTCTTTAAAAACAGCGCAAATATCGCGTGTATTTTTTGGTGTTGTAGCTGTGCATGAGTACAGGCAAAACAGGCTGCCCAGACAAAGAATAAGGTTTTTCATCGAAAGAATGGTTTATATGGATGGTAGAACTAAAATTAGTGACTATACTTTCCCTATGAGTTTATATTGTAGAAGAATTTAACATGTCTGAAGAAAAAAGATCTTATCGGAAAACCTTAACATCGCACGGCGTTATTTATTTGCTTAATCAAGAAGTGGAAATTTTGGTAAGAAATTTATCCATTACAGGTTTGCTGGCAGAGATAGATGCAGGTTTGGTTGTTATGGGAGTTGATGATGTTTTTCAGGGACTGGAATTATCACCCACGATTGATCTTTATTTGCCGGAAATGCGTTTGGCTGGTGAAGCGGATGTGGTGAGGGCTGAAAAAATTGAAGGGCGTATTTATTTAGCTCTGGAATTTAGAAATCTTTCCTATGATGTAAACAATCTGCTATATAAACGAAAAGCCTATAGAAAATTATTAAGTTCTTCTGGGCATATTGTCTTTAATAAAGAACCTTATCTTTTTTTAACTCAAAATGTATCAGTGGAAGGGCTGATGATACATTTGAAGGAAAAAGTAATTGTTGAAAAGGGGGTGGTGGCAAGTTTTGATTTCCCTCGGCTTAACTTAAAAGGGGATGTTAAAGTTATCTGGCTGGATTATGAAGATAATGGATATACTTTAATGGGCTTGCAATACGAGCGCCTGCTGAAAGGACATATTCAGGGGATTCCTGGGTTTTTATCCTAGCTGCTTATAAATGGCCTCTTTAGGCAACAACTTGTTGCCTTTTTCTTTGTTTCTGAAATGTTTCTGTCCTGGCCTTAAAAATACAGGCCTACAATAGACGGGTTATAATCAACAATTACTCGTTTATTTAGCTATCAACTTAAAGATGAATCTTTTTTTAAAGTGGCGATGGGAATTAATTTCTCCGATTGCTGGTGTGTTATTAACCCTGGCATTTGCACCTTTTAACTATTCATATTTAGCCATAGGGTCATTAGTTTTTGTATTTTTATCCTGGTTGAATTGTTCGGCTGCTCGCGCTGCATTACGAGCTTATCTTTATGGCTTAGGCTTGTTTGGTTCTGGTGTTTCCTGGGTTTATATCAGTATTCATGATTATGGTGGTGCACCCGTTTTTGGCGCTATTCTCCTTACCCTACTGGTGGTTTTTTTCTGGTCTTTATTTCCTGCCTTAACCGCTTACCTAACCGTTAAACTGGCCGCTAACAAAGATAAAAACAGAGTGCTTTGGTTGGCTCCCTTTGTCTGGATATTAGTTGAGTACTACAGAGGCTACTGGTTTCTTAATGGTTTTCCCTGGTTACAAATTGCCTATTCCCAGCTTGAAACACCCTTGCAAGGATATGTTCCCATTGTTGGCGTTTATGGCACAGGGTTGTTATTAGCATTAACGGCCTCTGTTATTGCTGCCGGGTTGATGAAAACAATAAAATACACTCAGGTTGTGATGATTGTTTTATTGCTATGGGGCGCCGGGGGATATTTATCAACTGTAAAATGGACCCAGAGTATAGGCAAGCCAATTCAAGTGGCTCTTATTCAAGGCAATGTGGCACAAGATCAAAAATGGTTGCCTGAAAATAGAATAAAGACCTTATTAAGTTATCAGCAATTAACCGAACAAAACTGGAGTGCTGATCTTATTATCTGGCCAGAAACGGCAATTCCAGCCTATATGTCCCAAGTACAAGAGTTTTACTTAAACCCTCTGTCTGCAAAAGCTAAAGCACACAATACAAGTCTGATTGTAAGTTTGCCTGCTAAAGGTAAGGCTAAGGAGTACTTTAATACAGTTTTAACATTAGGGGAAAATGAAGGCCGTTATGATAAAAATCATTTATTACCTTTTGGTGAATACTTGCCCTTACAGCCCCTGTCAGGGTTTATTTTAGATTCGCTTAATATCCATTTAGGCAGCTTTACTTCCGGAGGTGATGAACAGGCTTTATTAAAAGCGGCCGGTTATTCGTTTGCCACTTCAATTTGTTATGAAGATGCCTTTGCTGTGGAAGCGATAAGGGCTATGCCAGAGGCTGCTTTTTTAGTTAACGTGACAAATGATGCCTGGTTTGGTGATTCAATTGAACCGCATCAGCATATGCAAATTGCACAAATGCGTGCTTTAGAAACGGGGCGATATTTATTGCGGGTAACGAATACAGGAATGACAGGGATTGTTGCACCTGATGGGCTGATAGTGGAAAAGGCTCAATTGTTTCAAAAGGCAGTATTGAAGGGCAGTATTTTTCCTATGGGAGGGATGACACCCTATGCTAGAGTAGGCGATGACATTATTGTTTTATGTTTGTTTTTTTGTTTAGTTGTTTTGCTGGCTTTCCTCGCAAATAGAGTTGCTTATGAAAAATGAAGACAATATATTTTTAAGTTCTGCTGTTGAGTTGACGAAAATTGATGTCAAAGATCTGCGGATAGGTATGCATGTTTCCGAGCTTGATCGGGCCTGGTTAGAGACGACATTCCTGTTTCAAGGTTTTGAGTTGAAAACTGCGGCTGATATTAAAGAGGTGCAGAAGCAATGTGAGTATGTGTTTATTGATGTAACAAAACAAAAGAAATCAAGCATATCAACAAATAAGGCTTTTTCAAAAAGCTGGTTAGAAAAGCGTAAAATTCCAGAAAAAAGAACAAGTTTTAGTTATGAGTTTTATCAGGCTGAAGCCGTTTTTCAGCAAACCAGTGGCTTAGTAAAAAGCTTTATGGAGGAGGTCGCGTTAGGTCGTTCTATTAATCTGCAATTGGCTAAAAAAGCAGTGTCAGAATGTGTACAAAGTATCATCAAATCCCCCGATGCTTTAATGTGGATAACTCAATTAAAGAATAAGGATGAATATACCTCTCAACACAGTATGAATGTTTGTATCTTTGCAATTGCCTTAGGCCGACATATAGCATTGTCTGAAGCTAATCTTGAAGACTTGGGCTTATGCGGCATGATGCATGATATGGGGAAAATGAGGATCCCTTTGGAGATTCTAAATAAATCAGGGCGATTTGAGCCTGATGAGCTCGCTGTAATGCAGTCACACCCAGCCATGGGCTGGAAGTTGTTGATGGCAGATCCAGAAATGCCAGGTTGTGCAATTGATGCAGCTTATGGGCATCATGAGCGGGCTGATGGTAAGGGCTATCCACGAGGATTAACATTAGATCGGATTCATCCCTATACGCGTATTGTTTCTATAGCCGATACCTATGACGCTATCACCAGTGATCGAGTGTATCAAAAAGGACAAACACATCTTGAAGCGATTAACATTATGACCAAGTCTATGGGGAATCAGCTTGATTCTGGATTGGTTTTAAAGTTTATCGAGTGCTTGGGTATTTATCCGCCAGGTAATGTTGTTGAAATGACGGATGGAGAAGTCGCAATTATTCTCGAAGTTAATCCGGTTAAGAAATTAAAACCTAAGATAACCATGTTACTCGATGAAAATAAGAAGCGTATGACTCCCCGCTTAGTTGATTTAGCAAAGATGGATCTTGATGCCAGTGGTAAAAGCTATGGAATAAAGCGGATGGTAAGAGCTGAAGAATATGATATTGATATAAATCAGTTGTACAAAATGGGTTTGATTAAAAACACCCTGGCTACGGCATAAGTTAAGGTGGGCAATTTTTCTGCCCACCCTACATTAATACATTAAGATTTAATTGATTTCTACGTACAACGCGCGATATTCATCCGTTAATTTATGAGTCGGTGCGTGATGAACTAAAGGTTGTGATGCTGAGTGAGATTCTCTTACCTTGACGGAAGGTGATATTTTATTTTCTAGGACGGGTAGCCCTTCAGCGATTAATTCTTCAACTAGCTGTCTAGGTAAGTTTGCCTGTCTTTGATATTGATTCACCACAATGCCTTCTATCTCAAGGCTTTCATTATGATCAGCTTTTACTTCGGCAATTGATTTCATCAATGTATATAAAGAATCTCTGGCAAAAGTGTCGCAATCGAAGGGAATTAAGCATCTTTCAGCCGCAATTAAGGCTGATTGACTATAAAAATTAAGGATAGGTGGGGTGTCGATATAAACAGCATCGAAGCCTTCTAATTTTTCCAGCTCTTCTTTAAGTTTGAAAATTTTATATCTGGAATCAAGCCGGCTTTGTAGTGCTTCAAGTTCTGGGTGGCTAGGCAATACAAATAAATTGGGGAAAGGGGTTTCGTGAATAGCGCTTTCTATGCCTTTTTTGCCGCCACCGAAAAGACTAATACCTAAGCAATCTTTAAAAAAATGCGCGATAGTCTTATCGGCATCAGCAATCTTGTGCCCTAACAAGTATTGAGTAGAATTCCCTTGTATATCAAGGTCTATAACCAGTGTTTTTTTGCCTTCTACAGCGCTAATAGCCGCTAGATTACATGTGATGGTGGATTTGCCGACTCCACCTTTTTGATTGAAGATAACCCTGCGCATATTATTCCCTCGCTGAAATGGTTTTATTAGGTTCAGATAGATAAAACTGCATTATAAGCCTTGAAGCAGTAATATCAACTACGAGTGAAAGTTTTTGCTTTACATTCAGGGCAATCAGGGATTCGACTGGTCGATTTAAAGGCGATTTGTTTGCTACATGCATCACAAGTAAAGGTGCCTGGCCCAGTAATATTGCCACTATTATAAGAGTGGTATTTTTTTGCCTGGTTTTCAATTTTAGCTAATTCAACACGGGTTTTATCGGCAAGGCTAAAAAAATCGGCTAAAGCAAAATTCTCAATTAAATCAATATCGAATTTAAACCACTCGCTAATAGAATTATTATCACTGACTGCCGGAGTCGTGTGTGCGGCATGCTCAATATCACGCATTAAAAAATCAGCCACCTCATTAATTTCTTCCTGAGTCAGGCCGCCAAGTTCACTGGTTTTTTCTTTAGCCATTTCCATGGCATCAGCAACAGAGTGCAATGTATCGTCCATTGTTTCGTATAAAGAAGCCATTAGGTCGTTATAGGCATCAATAAATTTTTTATCGCTCATAGGTTTCTCCTTAAAATACACTTTAGATTTAAGCGTCTGTACTGTATTCTAACGCTTTTGTACGTAAAAAGACGAGTAGGATGGAAGAAAATTATACGCCATTAGCAATTGAACAGGCCGCCCAGGAAAATTGGGAGAAGTCTGGTGTATTCAATACCACTGAAGAGACTGATAAAGAGAAGTACTATTGCTTATCCATGTTTCCTTATCCCAGTGGAAAATTACATATGGGACATGTGCGCAACTATACTATCGGTGATGTGATTAGCCGTTATCAGCGCATGCTAGGCAAAAATGTGATGCAACCCATGGGTTGGGATGCCTTTGGTTTACCAGCTGAAAATGCAGCCATGCAAAATAAGGTACATCCTGCAGACTGGACGTATAGCAATATTGATTACATGCGTGATCAATTAAAAGAACTGGGTTTTGGCTATGACTGGAATAGAGAGTTAGCGACTTGTGACCCCAGTTATTATAAGTGGGAACAATGGTTTTTCTTAAAGCTGTTGGAAAAAGATCTGGTTTATAAAAAAACCTCACCGGTAAATTGGTGTCCACATGATAAAACAGTTTTAGCAAATGAACAGGTGATTGATGGTTGCTGCTGGCGCTGTGATACAAATGTTGAGAAAAAAGAAATCTCGCAATGGTTTGTCAGAATTACCGCGTATGCCGACGAACTACTACAGGATTTAGATAAGCTGGAAGGCTGGCCTGAAAAGGTTAAAACCATGCAGGCAAACTGGATCGGTCGTTCCGAAGGCGTGGAAATGGACTTTGCCGTAGTCAATACCGATGCGATAAGAATTTATACCACCCGCCCTGATACCTTAATGGGGGTCACTTATTTGGCGGTTGCTGCCGAACATCCTGTTGCTATAGCCGCGGCTAAAGGAAATGCTGAAATAACCGCTTTTCTTGACGAATGTAAGGTGATGGAAACCTCTGAAGCCGCTATGGAAACCATGGAAAAGCGTGGTGTGGATTCGGGTGTTAAAGCTATTCACCCTATTACAGGTGAAGAAGTCCCCGTATGGATCGCTAACTTTGTATTAATGGGGTATGGGACAGGTGCGGTCATGTCTGTGCCAGCACATGATCAAAGAGATTATGAATTTGCTAATAAATATGGCATAGCCATTAAGCAGGTTATTTTCTCAGCAGAAGGCGAGGCAGACGATACCTCTGAGCAGGCTTTTACAGTTAAAGGCATATTAAAAAATTCAGCTGAATTTGATGGTTTAAGTTCTGCTGATGCCTTTAATGCCATTGCCACAAAACTCGAGGCAGATAACAAAGGCGAAAAGAAAACCAATTTCCGTTTGCGTGACTGGGGTGTTTCCAGACAGCGTTACTGGGGCGCACCTGTGCCTGTTATCTATTGTGATGATTGTGGCACCGTACCTGTACCAGAAGCAGATTTACCGGTTGAATTGCCTAAAGAAGATGTGGTGCTGGATGGTTCTCAATCACCTTTGGCTGCGCATCCAACATTCCCACATGTCGATTGTCCGCAGTGTGGTAAAGCCGCAAAACGAGAAACGGATACTTTTGATACCTTTATGGAATCATCCTGGTATTTTGCCCGCTATGCCGGTAAAAGTGACGATAGCATGTTGGCAGATAGTGCGAATTATTGGCTACCTGTTGATCACTATATTGGCGGTATTGAACATGCCATTTTACATTTATTGTATGCGCGTTTTTATACTAAATTACTACGGGATGAAGGTTTAGTAACGACTGATGAACCCTTTAAACGTTTACTGACTCAAGGCATGGTGCTAAAAGATGGTGCCAAGATGTCAAAATCAAAAGGTAATACGGTTGATCCGCAAGGTTTAATTCAGCAATATGGCGCTGATACCGTGCGTATGTTTGTGATGTTTGCAGCGCCGCCGGAGCAATCTTTAGAGTGGTCTGATAGTGGTGTGGAAGGCGCATTCCGATTTCTTAAGCGTTTGTGGCGTCAGGTGTTTTTACATGTAGAAAATACTCAGAAAATTCCTGCAATGGATAAAGCAACGCTGACGGATGAACAAAAAAATATTCGCAGGCAATTGCATTTGGCCTTAAAGAAAGCGGGTGACGATTATGGGAGGCGTTATACCTTTAATACCGTGATTGCAGCTAATATGGAACTGGTTAATACCTTGTCGAAGGTTAAGGATGATTCCGCTAATGGCTTGGCGGTACGTCAGGAAGTATTGGAGGCAATCTTGCTAATGCTTGCACCAATAACACCGCATGTTTGTCAGCAATTGTGGACAGAACTAGGGCATGAAAACAAAATTGTGGTTGAATCATGGCCTGAACTGGATGAATCAGCTTTAGAGCAGGATTCGATCAAAATGATGTTGCAGGTTAATGGGAAGCTGCGTGGTAATGTTTCTGTTTCTGCGAGTAGCAGTAAAGATGAAATTGAAGCGTTGGCTCTGGCTGATGAAAATGTGCAGCGCTTTGTTGATGGTAAGAGCATTAAAAAGATAATTGTTGTACCTAAGCGTTTAGTTAATATCGTTGTTTAAAAGGATAGCTAGTATAGGTTGGGTTATCTTATTGAGCGTTGCGAGATAATGTAATCCAATTTGTAATTATTCAGCGTAAATTGATGGATGCAGATCTGAAGCCCTCCCTTGCTGGGGAGGGTTGGGTGAGGAGAGGTTAAAATAAATTCTTTTTCCCTTTATATTGTAGCTCGGGTTAGTTTATCTCGAAATGCTCAATAAGCTAACCCGAGCTACAGATAATGCTTTGATTTATAATTAAATACTCGTAACTACTCAGCGAGTTTAAGGCTAAAGGTACAGCTTATTGATTTATAAGGATGCGTAAATGTGTCCATGTAAGCTCTGCTGCAACGTCCTGTTGCAGAAGCCTGATAACTCAACAAGCTGCACCCTCAGAAAATAATACGCTGAGTAGTTACAAATACTCTTTAACTTAGTGCTAGTTACCCCAATTTTACGACTAAAAAACATGATTCAAATTAGAAATATTACCCTGTTAACATTGTTATTGTTTGTTTCTGCTTGTGGTTATCATTTGCGAGGAAGCATTGACTTGCCTGAAGGCTTAAAGAGTATTTATCTGCAAGGCGGCACGGCTCAATTACGAAAAAGCATGGGCAGAACTTTAAAGGCTTCTGGTGGCCAGCTTGTCGATACTATTGAGCAGGCCGGGCTAGTTGTGCAAGTGCTAAAAGAAAGAATGGATAGACGAGTGCTGTCTTTAAGCTCTACAGGTCGAGCAAATGAGTATGAAATTATTTATACCCTGGATTTTGATCTGCTGGATGCGGAAGGAAATTTACTCGCCAAAAAACAGAGAATAGAAAAGTCTAAGGACTACTTTAATAACCAGGAAGAGGTATTGGGTAAGGATAATGAAGAGCAAGTTATCAGGGAAGAAATGTATCGCTCAGCGGTACAATTAATTGTTAATCGTTCTAGGGTTGTTCTCGAAAATGCAGATAAAGCTGGCAGTCCAGATGATTCTGAAAACCTGGAAAAATAACAGTGCGCTTAAATACTGAACAATTGACAGGGGCTTTAAAACAGTTAGCCCCTGTTTATTTTGTGACGGGTGATGAGCCTTTACAGCAGGGTGAAGTGGCTGATGCTATTCGATTAGCGGCAAAAAAAGCAGGCTATGCTACGCGAGAAGTGTTTGCTGTGGAAACAGGTTTTGAGTGGGGAGAGCTGGCTGTCGCAGCTGATTCCATGTCACTTTTTGCGGATAAAAAAGTGATCGATTTAAGACTGCCTTCAGGCAAGCCCGGTACGGAAGGGGCAAAAGCTTTAATCGCTTATTGTCAACGATTGCCTGATGACACCTTACTGCTTATTACTGCTCCAAAAATGACAGCGGCAACATTAAAAACAAAATGGTGTCAGGCTCTGGATCAGGCAGGTGTTATTGTTCAGGTCTGGCCTCTGGATGGCTCTGCTTTAATCCAATGGTTACAACGTCGCGCTCAAAAAAGAGGTTTGCAGATAGAGCAAGATGGCATTAAGTTATTAGCCTCGCGTATTGAAGGTAATTTACTTGCAGCGGCTCAGGAAATAGAAAAGCTGTATATTTTGTATGGCGTGAGCCCTATTTCTAAGCAGGCGGTAGAGCAGGTTGTTGCAGATAGTGCGCGGTTTGATGTGTTTAAATTAACTGACTGTGTATTGGCAGGACGGATCAATAGAGCCATTAAGATTCTAAATGGCTTAAAAGCAGAGGGTATTGCCGCACCTGTGGTGGTATGGGCTTTGGCACGAGAAGTGCGAATGTTAATTAATATAAAGCTAGCGATAAAGCAGGGGCAAAATAAAGAGGCTGTTTTTAAAAGCTATCGTTTATGGGATAAGCGTAAGCAGGTGGTTAATAGTGCGCAATCTCGTCTGGATATGAAAAGCTTACAGCAGGCTTTGTTATTATGTTCTACAACGGATAGGCAGATAAAAGGCCGAGAACAAGGTGATTACTGGGAAACTTTGTTATCACTTTGTCTGTTATTTGCTGCAAAGTAGCGGTCTGGGCTTACCCCCTTGGTAATGCAGATGAAATAATATATGCATTTTGTAAGGGGGGTAAGAGCTTAATATTTTCACAGTCTCTAATGCTCCGCGTCCCAAAGTTATCGAAATTATTTTATGCAAAATATGTTTTCAAAGAAAATTTTTGACCTGGACTGCAGGGCATGTAAGCGACTTGATGACTATTTGTCTGAAGTTAAGCATAAATACCCTGATTATCACGCCAAACCTGTTGCCCCTTTTGGTGATGAAAATGCACAATTATTGATTGTTGGACTGGCTCCTGGTATGCACGGTGCAAATGCTAGCGGGCGTCCTTTTACAGGGGATGCTTCGGGGCGATGGCTTTATCAGGCTTTATTTGATTTTGGTTTTAGCAATCAAAAAAACGCTGACTCGCTGGATGATGGTTTGCAGTTAATAAACTGTCGTATTACAAATGCAGTAAAATGTCTGCCTCCTCAAAATAAACCGATAGCAAAAGAGATTAATCAATGCAATCATTTCTTGCGTGAAGAAATTAACACCATGCCTGAAGATGCGGTTATTATGGTTTTAGGCACTGTGGCACATCAGGCTGTTTTAAAAGCTTATGGATTAAAGCTAAGTAGTGCAAAGTTTGCTCATAATCAGCAATATCTGTTGCCCGATGGCAAGATAATGCTGAGTTCTTATCACTGTAGTCAATATAATATTCAAACCAGACGCTTAACAGCTGAAATGTTTGCAGATATTTTTAAAACGATTAGCTCGCTGATCAATTAATGATTTTTTCTTACATAAAATCACTAATGCACAAACAAGAAGTTGTCTCATTCTCTGCTCTGAAAATTGCTCTGAGTAAGCTCTAGCTATGACTGACAGAGATTTTGATATAAAAGGTTTTTTAAAGAATCTGACTAAACGTCCAGGCATTTATAAAATGCTGAATGACAAAGGCCAGATAATTTATATAGGTAAGGCCAAGAATTTAAAAAACCGCGTTTCCAGCTATTTTAGAACCCAGACTGCATCGCCGAAACAACAGGCGATGGTGGCTAAGATTGTTGCTATTGAGGTGACTGTTACGCATACAGAAGGGGAGGCTTTATTGCTGGAAAGTCAGCAAATAAAACGCTATAAACCTCGCTATAACATCTGTCTCAGAGATGATAAGTCTTATCCCTTTTTATTTATTTCAAGTTACCATGATTTTCCTCAAATAAGTTTGCACCGAGGGGCTAAAAAGAAGAAAGGCAAATACTTCGGTCCTTATCCGAGTGCTGGTGCAGTCAAAGAAACCCTCAAGTTATTACAAAAGATTTTTCCTGTCAGGCAATGCGAAGACTCTTATTACAATAATAGAACCAGGCCCTGTTTACAGCATCAAATCGAACGTTGTACCGCCCCTTGTGTTGGTTTAATTGATAAGCAGGCTTATGCTGAAGATTTAAATAATACGATATTGTTTTTGGAAGGCAAAGGTAATCTGTTGATTGATCAATTGATTAGCAAAATGGAAGTGGCCTCTAAAAATCTGGAATTTGAGCAGGCGGTAGTCTATAGAGATCAGATTTCACGCTTAAGGACAGTATTAGAAAAACATTTTGTGCATGGTGAAAAAGGTGATGTGGATATCATTGCCTGTGCCAGTAGGGCGGGTGTTGCCTCTGTACAGGTGTTTTTTATTCGCAATGGACAGAATTTAGGAAATAAATTGTTTTTTCCTAAAATGAGTGAAGATTCTTCACCTGCTCGTATATTGCGGGCTTTTATTCCGCAGTATTATTTAGAAAGGCAGCCGCCTTACGAATTAATTATCAGTCATGCGCTTGAAGAAACTGATTTGTTGACGGAAATGTTATCAAAGCAAGCCAGTCATTCGGTTAGTATTGCAGTGAATGTAAGAGGTGATCGGCTTAAATGGTTGCAAATGGCGGCAATGAATGCAGAGAATTCATTGCTAAGTAAGCTCTCTGATAAGCAAGGTATGTATGCCCGTTACTTAAGTTTGCAGGAAGAATTAGCTTGTACTGAGTTGCCTAAGCGTATGGAATGTTTTGATATTAGTCATACTCAAGGTGATCAGACAGTCGCATCTTGCGTGGTTTTTGACAGGGAGGGCCCTGTAAAAGCGGCTTATCGTCGCTTTAATATAGAAGGTATTACGCCAGGCGATGATTATGCCGCGATGTATCAAGCTGTGAGCAGGCGATTTAGGCGCTTGAAAAAAGGTGAGCATCAAGCCCCTGATATTTTGTTAATCGATGGCGGAAAAGGACAGGTTAGTCAAGCACAAAAGGCATTAGATGAATGTGCTGTAAATAATGTTATGATAGTCGGAGTTTCTAAAGGCCCTGATCGAAAAGCGGGGATGGAAAAGCTGATTTTAGTTGATCAGCAGCAACCTTTGGATGTTACGCCAGGCGCGAGTGCTTTGTTGTTGAT
>ENA-OSET01002540-OSET01002540.1-sediment-metagenome-genome-assembly--contig:-NODE-2540-length-17558-cov-2.672559_pt1 | contig 17558 bp, 14 predicted proteins | sample MGYA00237882_ERZ534229 | MGnify/ENA primary metagenome ERZ534229 (study PRJEB26408, sample SAMN06266212) | sediment metagenome | isolation source: Hudson Canyon methane seep mesocosm | place... | reverse complement strand
CCCGCACGGCGAACTCTGCCAGCGGCATTTACGTTGTCTTTGCCTTCACCGGTTTACTCGGTGCTTCACTCGGCCCAACCATCAATCATTACATGGCTTCGGCTAATGGTGGACAAATTGTACTTCAAGCCCTGGGCGGTACAGCTATCACCTTCCTGGGATTGTCCGGCTACGTGCTGACCACTCGAAAAGACTTCAGCTTTATGCGCGGCTTCCTGGTTATCGGCCTGATCATCGCGGTTGTTGGCATGTTAGCCCTTTTTGTTGCCGGTATGTTTGGCGTCAACATTTCAGGCATGCACCTGGCCCTGAGCGCCATGATCGTACTGCTGATGTCTGGCTTCATTTTGTATGATACCAGCCGTATCATTCACGGTGGTGAAACCAACTATGTCATGGCAACAGTGTCTCTCTACCTGAACATCTACAACCTATTTGTCAGCTTGCTGCACATTATGGGTGTCATGAGCGGCGACGACTAGTCTTAGCCTGCGAATATAAAAGGCCTCGATTGAATGATCGGGGCTTTTTTTGTTTCAGCCCCCTGAAAACCTCCGTTTCACCGGAGCAATTGTTGTTAGACTGAACGTATGAATATATCGATTGCGCTCTACGGAGCCCCACACTCCAGCGAAGCCAGTGAATCAGCCTACCGATTTGCGCAGGCATGTTGTGCAAAGGGTCACCGGGTATTACGGATTTTTTTCTATCACGACGGTGTACATAACGCTTCAGCCCTGTCGATGCCGCCCCAGGATGAAACACAGCACACCGAACGCTGGCAGGCGCTTGCAGGTGAACACAACATTGACCTTGTCGTTTGTGTCGCCGCCGCCCTGCGCCGCGGTATTGTGGACCAGGATGAGTCTGAGCGCTATGAACTGCCCAGCGCCAACATCGCACGTGGTTTCGAGATTTCTGGGCTGGGTCAATTGCTGGACGCCGCCGTTAAGAGCGACCGACTCATTACCTTTGGCCGATAACTGATGAACACGCCCCTTTCAAAAAAACTACTCTTTGTCAGCCGCAAGGCACCCTACGGTAGCTCTATGGCCAGGGACGCTCTCGATGCGCTACTGGCGGCAAGTGTATACGATCAAGACCTCAGCGTACTATTTATGGGTGACGGCGTTTTTCAGCTTGTCAAAGACCAGGCCGCCCATCGCGCCGGAATGAAGAGTTTAGCCGCCAGCCTGCCCGCGTTGCCGCTCTATGATATCGAGAAAATATACGTTCAACAGAGCGCGCTTGAACAGAGGGGTTTGGCTGATGCCGAACTAGTCATTCCAGCAACAGCGCTGGAAGATGGCGACATCACGGACCTGATGGAACAACAGGAGGCGATGCTGAGCTTCTAATGAGTATTTTACATACGGTCAACAAATCTGCGTTCACTCATCAAACATTGAGTGAGTGTCTGTCGGTCTGTGGCTCTGGCCACAGTATTTTATTTATCGAAGATGGCGTTTATGGCGCAACTAACAGATCTCCTTGTCGAGAAACTATCGAAGCATTGCAAAACCTGGATGTGCAATTCTACGTACTTGATGCAGCGATCGAGGCTAGAGGAATAAAAAACCTGTTAATTCAGGAAGTGCACATTGCCAGCGATGAAGAGTTTGTAGATCTTGTGGTACAACACACCGCAGTTCAGAGTTGGTTTTAGTGCATGTCATTGACTCACACGGGGCAGACAATCGAGACAGACAAAGAGGGCTACCTTTGCGACCTCAATCAATGGAGCCCCGAAATAGCCAAACAGCTAGCTCACGCTGAAAACATTGATCTGAGCCCGGCTCACTGGGAAATCATTGAACTGCTGCGTGAGTTTTATCGTGAATTTGAACTGTCCCCCGCAATGCGTGTACTGGTCAAGCAGGTGGGATTAAAACTGGGCGCAGAAAAAGGCAAGAGTATCTACCTGATGCAGTTATTCCCACCTAGCCCTGCAAAAATCGCCAGTAAAATTTCCGGTCTGCCCAGACCAGACAACTGCCTGTAAGCAACGAGCGACTGCTTTTATGTCTATTGCCACTGTTTTCCCCGAGCGCTATGACGCTCAACTGGAACAAAAAATTAACCGGGTAACAACGCAATTTGCCGAGTTCTCGCCCCCCGAAATAGAAGTTTTTCGCTCTCCGGTACAACATTATCGCATGCGCGCTGAATTTAAAATCTGGCAGCAAGACGGTCGGGCCCACTACGCAATGTTTGAACCGGCCGATCCCAAAAAACCCGTATTTATTGAACGTTTTCCCGTCGGTTCAGATCGCATCAATCAGCTGATGACTCCCCTACTGGAAGCTATCAACCAGTCAGAACGCTTGCGCCTGAAGCTGTTCCAACTGGAATTTTTAACAACACTTGAAGGCGAAGCCCTGGTAACGCTGATTTACCATAAACCACTCGACGATGACTGGCAGACCGAAGCACTACAGTTACAGACGCAAATGAACTGCCACATTATTGGCCGTAGTCGTCGGCAAAAACGTGTATTGTCGCAAGATTATGTCACTGAGGAACTGTGTGTTGGAGACCGGATATTCAGCTATCAGCAGGTGGAATCTGGTTTCACTCAACCCAATGCCAAGATCTGCGAAAAGATGTTAAATTGGGCCGTTGAATGCAGCAGTGAACTCCCCGATGACCTGCTTGAACTCTACTGCGGAAACGGCAATTTTACCGCGCCGCTGGCAACCCAGTTTCGCAAGGTTCTGGCAACCGAAATTTCGAAAACGTCAGTCAAGTCTGCGCTCTTCAATTTCGCCAAAAACAACATAGAAAATGTGCAAATTGCACGCATGTCCAGCGAAGAGTTTTCACAGGCAATGGATAAAGTTCGCAGCTTTCGACGTCTAAAAGATATTGATCTAGACAGCTATCGCTTTAGCACGATTTTTGTTGATCCTCCCCGGGCGGGCATGGATGAGCACACAACAGAAGTGGCAAAAAGATTCGACAATATTTTGTATATTTCCTGCAACCCGGACACATTAAAGACGAATTTGGATAGCATCTGCCAGACACACAAAATTGAACGCTTTGCGCTATTTGATCAATTCCCTTACACACACCACCTGGAGTGCGGTGTGTTTTTAAGTAAGCGATAAACTTAGAAGGACTGCCCCTTAATTCGTTTTGCCGCGGCAAGAACCGCTTCACCGTATTGTTCTTCAAGCTTTATGCGTTCACGCTCAAACTGTCGCTGTTCTTTATCAGTTAATGCCTTCCACTGAGCTAGAATCGGAATATGATCGGTCGCCAGAGCAAGGTCGTAAAATGCCTGGTAATCTGCCGCCACCCCCTCATTAACACCAAGGCTATCCAGCAGCACTTTAATTCGGATACTGGCCTCTGTGAGAGAAAGCTGACTTTCGCCAACACCTTGCGCAATAATCTGAATACTGCGGTTAATGCGCTGTCGCTGCTCCAGGCTCTCCTTTTCGAGAGCCTGCTCTTGAACTTTTCGGGCTTTTTCCTGGTCCCAAACCTGTCGTTGTAAATTAAACGCGTAGACACTCAAAGCGGCAATCACTATCAATGCCAGAACTACAATAACCGTTATACCCATCAAACCAACCCCGTAGACTTCAACAAAAACAAACCCAGGCTCACGGTCAAAATCGACCAAACTGTGCTCATCGCTATAATATTCGCCGCCAACTCACCATTGCCCTTCATCGCCTCAACCATGACATAACTGGCCGCGGCGGTAGGTGCAGACACCATAAGAAAAAGTACCGCCAGGCGCATGCCACTCACATCAAAAAAGATCGCCATGGCCAATGTACAACCGGGCAGAACCAGCAATTTCATGAAAGAGGCCCACAAACCAAGCCTGACCGACTTTCGCAGACTCCTTAAGCTCAATGTGCCTCCAATGCAGAGCAAGGCGAGCGGCAGCGTCATACTGGCAAAATAAGCGCCAGCCTCAAGTATTACCGACGGCAAGCTCAAGCCGAGAGATTTGATGATAAATGACAGAGCAATGGCTAAAATGAGTGGATTGGAGAAAATACCCATAAAAACCGATTTTAAACGGCGTTCACCGCTCGCTTTCAAAAAATGTGTCAAGGCAATAACCGACAAAACATTATACAGCACGGTGACAAAAGCCATGATCATCGATGCTAACGCCAGCCCTTCGTTCCCGAATGCCCGCGCCGAAAATGCAAGACCAATGATACCCAGATTACTGCGAAAGCATCCCTGTATAAAAACGCCTCGATCTCGATGCTCTTTCACCAATAGAGGGGTAATAAACCAGAGCCCGAGAAAAAATAGAAGAGTCACCAGCAGTGCAATACCTATTATCAATAGGCTATCCGCTCCTGGCATAGACGCATTCTGAATACTGAGAAACAATAGTGTCGGCAAACACACTCTAAAAACTAGAGTAGAGGCGACCTGAATGAAATGATCATCTATTAAGCGAACACGCTTGAGCAGTACGCCAAGACCCATCATGATAAAAATGGGCCCGGTGACAGACAGTGCAAAGAGTAGAGATTGAGCCAAAGCGGCCATATTCAGGCGCTCTCATTCTCTTCAGGGATAGAACTTAGAGCCCCTTCGACAGCATTGGCATCTTCCAATACCTCCAGAGGAAGGGTTTTCTTGGTTTTGGCCCCCAGGGTTTTGATATCTTCAACTCTTTTAACTAAATTTCCCCTGCCCGTTTTCAATCTTTTTTGGGTGGTTTCATAGGCTTCCTGGGTTTTATTCAGGTTTCGTCCTATTTCATCGATAGAGCTTAACAGCAAGACAAATTGATCGTATAAACCACCGGCTTGCGTGGCAATTTTTTCGGCATTTTTATTTTGTTTTTCGTAGCGCCAGATGCCTTCAACTGTCCGCAAGGTTGCCAGCAGCGTTGTTGGGCTCACCAAAATAATATGTTTGTCATAAGCCTCTTTAAACAGTTCGGGCTCGTGTTGCAAAGCCAGCATAAAGGCGGCTTCAATGGGCATAAAAATAAAGACAAAGTCGAGGCTGTGAATACCTTCCAGCTTCTCATAATCCTTCAGGCTCAATCCATTGATATGTTGTCGCAGCGATTGTATGTGCTGCTTCAGGTACTGCTGTCTTTCATCACCATCTTCTGTGCTGCAATAACGCTCGTAATCTACCAGCGAGACTTTTGCATCAATCACAATATCCTTGTTTTCAGGCAGGCGTACGATAACGTCCGGGGCGCGGCGCTGGCCGCTGTCCGAGTGCAGTGATACCTGGGTTTCATATTCTCGCCCTTTTTGCAGGCCAGATTCTTCAAGCAGACGTTCAAGAATCACCTCGCCCCAATTGCCCTGCGCTTTGTTATCGCCTTTAAGGGCACGGGCCAGGCTAATCGCGTCGTCACTGATTTTCTGAGTCTGTTTCTGCAGTTCGCCAATTTGACCGACCAGTTTATTGCGTTCTGCGTTTTCCTTTTCGTAAACGTCTTCAACCTTTTTACGAAAATCCTTTAACTGCTCTCGCAGTGGTTCAATACTGGTTTTTAATTGGTTTTGGCTCTGCTCACTGAATTGGCGCTGTTTAGAGGTAAAAATGCGATTGGCGAGGTTTTCAAATTCTTTAGATAGCCCGGTTTTTGCCTCATCGAGCAAGCTCAACTGAGCGCGGTAGTGTTTATCGGCTTGCTCTAGCCTATCTTTGGTGACGTACTGCTCTCTCTCAGCGGCAGTCACCCGACTCTGCATTTGTTCAAGCTTGTCTTCCAACTCACCGCAATAGCGATCTCTTTGAACCCGACCTTCTTCTAGACCCAGTAACTCATTACGGTGGGACTGCCGCGAAAGCACACTGCTCAGTAAAGCGCCAACCAGGATACCCAGCAACAGTAAACCCAGGCCATAGAGCGCCAGCACTTCAATGTTTTCTATCAATTTCTACTCCCAATGCGCCCTGTGGCTGTACTCTTATGATTTCAGTCGTTATGATTTCACTACGTGTGTATTTTCCGTTGTAACGGCTTGGAGCGCCTCCACAATGTCTCAATTGGACCTAGAGCTGAGTTCACAAGACCCGGACCCTCTCAATCGAGAACCCCGAATGCAAGCCCCCCTGGATGAAAACAAGCTAAAGTTCATCAAGCAACAGTGCGCCGACGGCTACGTACTCTATGATAAAAACGACTTCAAAGCGGCACTACGCTTATTCTATCAAGCTTGGCTGCGTCTTCCCAAGCCCCAAACCGACTTTGAAGCTTCCGGCTGGGTTTTAACTGCAATCGGCGACACTTATTTCAGACTTGGCCAATATACTCAGGCCCTTGAGGCACTGGACTCTGCCCTCCACTGCCTGGGTAGCGAGCACAATCCCTTCATTATGCTGAGAACAGGCCAATGTCACTTTGAGAACCAAGCACTGGGACCCGCGCGGCAAGCCCTTTTCAAAGCCTGGAATAAAGGTGGTGCGGTTTTGTTCGAATCCGAAGATGAAAAATATTATCGAGCCATTGAAGATTTGGCGAGAACTGCTAAACCTTAAGTAGGGGCTCAAACTAATGGCTTGCTCGTTTCCAAGCTACAGAAGTGTGATATTCGTCAATCTTGGGACAGATTTGAGGAAACATCTGCAAATTGTTGATTGCAATGCCAAATAGCTGTGTTAAATTGAGCCCAATCGGGCTTGGACCCTGAATTCGATCTACCTAAAAAGGAAAATTGTTTCATGTCTACACTGTCAAAATTCATAGCTGCCACTAGTCTCGCTTTGCTAACCAATATCGCGGTTGCCTGTGACAAACCCGAAAAGCCAAGTCTGCCGGATCCGGAGTCTGCGGTAACACCACAGATGATCAAAGCCAAAAACGATGTAAAAACCTACTTGGCAAGCGCCGAGGGCTACCTCAAGTGCAATATCAGTACGCATCAGCACAATACGATGGTAGATGACATGAAAAGCGTAGCAGCCGATTTTAACACGATTGTTCGGGCCTATAAGGCACGCATGGCGGGTTAGTAACGATAGCCTAACGCACTCAGATTAGATTAAAGCGGGCTTGCCCGCTTTTTTTGTGCTTGTAATCTCTCTGGTTTGAAGTAGAGGTTTAGGGTTTAACGGAGTCTTTTTTGCCCCACTCATACAGTAAAACTATGAATTCATCCGCCGGGACCGGTCGCGAATAAAAATAACCCTGCCCATAATCGCAATTGTGTTCCTTTAGAAACTCAATCTGCTCAATAGTTTCTACACCTTCTGCAATCACCTTACGGTCTAATTTGTTAGCCAGCGTAATGATGAGCGACGTGATTTCGCGATCGTCGAGATCGTCGGGAAGATCCTTCACAAAGGATCGATCGATCTTAAGAATATCAACCGGCAACTGCTTTAGATAACTCAGAGATGAATAGCCTGTGCCAAAGTCGTCAATGGCCAGACTGACGCCCAACTCACGAATCGCCGTCAATTGGGAGATGACATTATTAATATTGTCCATCAGCATACTTTCGGTCACTTCCAGTTCAAGCAGTGCCGGGTCGATGCGACACTCCTGAATAACCGCCGCTAAGGTGTCGATAAAATTGCCGTCGGTCAGTTGGCGCGCTGACAGATTAACCGACATTTTGAGATTAGTTTTCAAGGCCTTCTGGATACTTTTTGCCTGTTGAGCTGCCGTGCGCAGCACCCACTTGCCGATTGGCACAATTAGACCCGTCTCCTCCGCCACACAAATAAAATCAACCGGCGAAATATATCCTCGTTGAGGGTGTTGCCATCGTATCAAAGCCTCAGCACCAACGATTTCTCCCGTGATCAAGTCAACCTGAGGCTGATAGTGCAGAGAAAACTGCTGTTTATGCAGAGCCTCCCGCAAATCATTTTCCATCTCCATGCGGTTTTCGACCATGATGTTCATGTCTGACGTGTAGAAACGGAAATTATTGCGCCCTTTGTCTTTAGCCTGATACATCGCCAAATCGGCATTCTTCATCAACTTGTCGACATGTTTACCGTCGTGGGGGGCGATGGTTATACCAATACTGCTACTGACAATGACCTCCTTGCCCTGCAATTCAACTGGCTTAGCGATAGCGTCTAACAGCTTGTTGGCCACAATAGAGGCATATTGCGGACTCCCGATCCGGGTCAACAATACACCAAACTCATCGCCGCCCAAGCGACCAATCGGATCCTCATCGCGTAAACAGTCTTTTAACCTGGCGGCGACTTCAATCAGTAATTCGTCCCCCGCCTCATGCCCCTGGGAATCGTTAATTCTCTTGAAGTGATCCAGATCAAGATACAACAATGCCGACTGACCTCCCTCTCGCTCCCCCACACGCAGAGCCATGGCAATCTGCTCCTTGAACAAAGTGCGGTTTTGAATGCCGGTCAGAGGGTCGTAATAGGCCAGCTTCTCCATTTGTAATTGCTGTTCTTTATATTGGGTGATGTCTCGACCCGAGCAAGCGTATCTTCCCGCCTCTTTTCTGTCGTCTTTGCCCGGGTCTTTCAAAACGGAAATACTTTGCAACATCCAAAATTCCGAACCGTCTTTTTTCCTCGCTTTGTATTCTCCTTGCCACTGCCCACTTTGTTGTAGAGAGTCGCGAATGTTTTGAACATTATCCGATAAAAAATCTCCATCCCCCATTAACACGCTAAATGCAGGGGTTTCGGAGAAGTCTTCCACCGTGTAAGCACTAAACTCTGTAAAATGACGATTGACGTAATCTGGCTTGCCGTCTACATCAATGATCGCCACCAAATTCCGGCTGTTTTCGATCACTTTTTGGAACATGACAATATCATCCTGAGCCTTGTCCAGGTGGTCTATATCGCCAATAAGTCGACTAAAGGCTCTCGAACGACGTGATAAGTACATCAAAAGAATTAGAGAAAACAGCAACAAAGTAATCTGTAAAACCAACAGACCAATCTGTGGTTTTGGCTGGTTCTCCAAGTTTTCTCGAGTGTAAAAGCTCACAATACGCCAAGGTGTGCGAGTCAGTTGATTTTCTTTATGCAGCCCCTCAACAAAAGACGAGGAACCTTCAGCGGAATTTTTTGCAATGCCGGCTTTACCCTCTTGGTCAACAAGCAGGATCGACGGAAATCCGGGCTGGCTGTTAGCGTTGTCTATGGATACAAGCAAGTCGGCTACTGGAATCTGAGCCATTAACACTGAAAGTTTTCCGTTGGGGCCTTGCTGGCTTATAGATAGATCAGTTAACCACTGTTGACCCACTTGATAAAAACCAGACCATTTAGGGTATTCATTCACAGAGGATTGCTTGATCAGAACCCTTGCCTTGGCGGGTAAATTCACTGCACTGACAGGTAAAATTGTGGCCTCATTGTCTGGACTTAACCAAACCAGACTCTGGTACAAAGCAAGTAATTGATCCCGGTGGCTATCGAGGTGCTCACGGGCTGAACGTGTATGTTCATTTCGCCCCGGAAATAGGTGTTTGCCAAGCTCGACTAAACCCTGCTCCCGGAGGGAAGCCTGTTGTTCCAACCAGCGCGTTTGGAATTCTAGCTGCCGAGACAAGCGTTCCTCTAATTCAGCCTCAAAATGCTTCTGTTCAAACCCCTCAACAACTTTCAGGGTAAGAAACAAAACGCAAAAAAAGGCGAGCAGCAGAAATAGTAACGCTCTCAATCGATTTGCAAAACGGCTTGATGTCATTTCGGTCAAAGGATTCCTTACACTGAATTGGTACCGTCGGCTCTTCGCCATGATAATAACACCTTGTTATATGACAGTTTAGTGGGCTTGAATAGAAAAACCACCCTAAGCTATTGTTCATAAACAAATTATGTCATTATCTGCCCATGACAGCACAACACTTCGACCTCTCCCCCCTACTGCCCGCTTTACACGCAAACTCCCTGATTCTGACGCCTAACAATCGCCTCCGTCGCAAGATACTCCAGGCCTGGGGCGAAACCTGCGTGGAGAGGGGCGAACACCACTGGCCCACACCCAAGGTCTATTCACTGCTTGATTGGCAGGCCGAGTGCTGGCAAGAGCTTCAGGACATGGCCTGCCCGGGCTGCGACCGCACGATTGCCTCTGAAGCACTGCGCCGATATGCCTGGCAAAAGGCCATCCAGCAGGCTTCTGAGGGTGCCGAGCTATATAAAACCGAAGTGCTTGCGGCCAGTGCCGACGCTGCCTGGCGCAATCTGGCGCTGTGGCAAATTCAAACCGAACAGCTAGACCCATTCATGGAGCCAGATTTCGATCGATATCTGGGCTGGCTGAAATTCACCCAAAAACAACTCGATGATCGGCAGTTGATCACCAATGAAGCTGCTACAGAGCTTGTTATTAAGGGGTTTCGGGAGGGGTTTTTAGACCGGCAGAAGAGCATTTTACTACACGGTTTTGATGACTTCCCTCCTCTGCACAGAGCACTCTGCCAAGCCGCCTCTGAGGAAGTCGTTGAGAGCAGCAACGATGATCTCCCCGAGGGCCATGTCTATCGCACCACGGCCCATAATGAGGAGCAGGAGATCCTGGCAGCCGCTCGGTGGGGGCAATACATCCTTGAGCAAAATCCCCAGGCGAGAATCGGTATTATTGTGCCCAATCTGGGGCAGAGCCGGGATGAGGTGGAACGAGTGTTCACCGAAGTGTTTGAAGCCCACAGCTTGCTGCCGGATCAAGCCCGCTACACCCTGCCCTTTAACTTTTCCGCGGGCACACCGTTGGGCAGTACCCCGCTGGTTTCAGACACACTTAAGCTATTAAACCTTTCGCTTAAACGCTGGCCGCTAGACGACATTTGCGACACCCTCTTGTCCCCGTTCTGGCATGCGGGCAATGATCACTTTCGAGCCAATGTTTGTGATCGATTGCGAAGGCTCGGCCAACTGAGCATCAGTGGCACCGATGTACGTGAGGCTTGTCTAAAACTTGAAGACCCGGCAGAGCTTGGCAAGCGACTGCAGGCATTAAACGACCTGCAACGTGGCCGCCCCCGCTACCAAAGTGCAGCCGAGTGGGCTGAACAGTTTCAACAACAATTAGAGCTCTGCCAGTGGCCCGGAGACAGGCGCCTGGACAGTAACGAGTACCAACAGGCCGGCCAGTGGTTTCAGCTATTGGAGCAATTCGCAGAACTGAACGGGATTGGCGCGAGCTTGTCGATCAACGAGGCCTTAAAAACCCTCAGTCAACTGGCTAATAATGTTCACTTTCAGGCTCAGACGCCAGACTCCCCGATTCAAATCCTGGGCGTTCTGGAAGGTGCCGGCCTGAAATTTTCCCACTGCTGGGTAATGGGTTTGAATCGCAAAGTATGGCCTCCTGCCCCGGCCCCCAATGCCCTGTTGCCAATTGCATTGCAACGCCATTTTCAAATGCCTCACGCAAGTGTTGAAAGGGAGTTGCAGTTTGCTGAATCGCTGACACACACCTACCGACAATCGGCGCCAGAAGTCATCTTCAGCTCGGCTGCGCAAGATGAGGAGTCGGCCTTGCACCCAAGTGCATTAATCGCAGACATTCCACTGAGCCCACTCTCTACAATACTGCCAGATTCTCCCGTCGCGCTTGAGCGGTACTGCCATGAGATGAACGCCAATACCCAACTCGAGGTGGTAGAATGTTGGCACGCGCCAATGCTCGAAGAAGATGAAAAACAAAAACTCAGAGGTGGCAGCGGTATTCTTCAGCAGCAGGCGGATTGCCCTTTTAACGCCTTTGCAATCTATCGGCTGGCTGCACGTAACGTCGAACCACCCAGTCCCGGGCTCTCGGCCCTTGAACGCGGCGTTATCCTGCACAGTGTTTTGCAGCTTTTTTGGGAAGACGTTAAAACCTCCGATACTTTGAACGCTCTTGATGAAGTTGTGTTACAGAAAAAGATCTCTGAATGCATTCACCTTTCCCTGCGAGTTTGGCGCAAACGTCGCGCACATCAATGTGGCCCGCGTTATTTTGATTTGGAACAGCAACGACTGCAAAAACTGGTATCAACATGGCTAGAGGTGGAAAAAAGTCGCCCTCCGTTTGCCCTGGCAGCCTGTGAAGAGTCTATTGATCTCAACCTGGCAGGGCTGCCTCTGACCTTGCGACTGGATCGCCTGGACACACTCGAGGATGGCAGTGTATTGCTCATTGACTATAAAACCGGAGAGCCAGCCATCAAGAGCTGGAGCAGTGACAAACCAAAAGAGCCGCAACTACCACTCTATGTATTAAGTCTTGATACTCCTTGTGCAGGCATCGCTTTTGCTCAGTTGAATACCAAAGCCTGCCAGTTTCTGGGCCTGGGCGAACTGGCAGCCCCTATTCAGGGCATTCAGGCACCTTCCGATGTGCGCAACAGTGACCTGCCCCCTAGCTGGGAAGCGCTCGTTCCGCACTGGCAGACCGTACTCGGCGATCTCAGTATTGCGTTTCAAAAGGGTGATGCCCGAGTCGCCTTTAAAGATCGTTATGCAGGTCAATACAGCACAGCGCTGCTGGGCCTTAACCGATTTCCGGAAAGAAGCACTGTCGAAAAATTCCGAAAACAACAAGCAGTAGACACAATCGAATTAAATTCAAACACGCCCCCTGTCCAGAGAGATTGGCTCGATGACTGACGTACAATCACTGTTACCTGAAGACGCTCCGGCTCGGGAACAAGCGCTCGATGCACAACAGTCTTTTGCCGTCTCGGCGCCGGCCGGCTCGGGCAAAACCGGTTTGTTGACTCAGCGGGTTTTGAAATTGCTGGCGGTATGCGATTCGCCGGAAGAAGTTTTATGTATCACCTTCACCCGAAAAGCGGCGGGAGAAATGCAAGACAGAATTGGCGCTGCCATTTTATTTGCCCATGAAAATCCTCGCCCGGAAAACAGCCATGAACAATTAAGTTGGGATCTGGCCCGGCAGGTTCTGCTTAGAGATCAGGAGTGTGATTGGCAATTACTAAAAGCGCCCAATCGACTTCGAGTGATGACCATCGATGGTTTTTGTCGCTCGCTAACGCGGCAATTGCCACTCGCCAGTGGCCTGGGCGCACAGCCCGATACGATTGAGCAGGCGGAAGACGCCTATCGCCAAGCGGCTCGTGCCCTAATGGCTGAATTGGAAAAAGAAAGTGCACTCAGCGAGGACTTGTTCCTGCTATTGGAGCACTTAGACAATAACACCAGCAAAACAGAAGAATTACTGATTTCATTACTGCAACGGCGGGAGCAGTGGTTGCCACTTATGTTGGCGAGTCGCCACAGTGATGCGAGGGAGTGGTTACAGTCAACCCTGAGCCAAGTCGTTACAGATGCCATTGACACAGCTCACTGTCAATTGAAACCCTATGCCAGTGAACTGGCAGCTGTGGCAGATCGGGCCGGACGTCATCTTGTGGATGCGGCCAGTGTCTCACCTATCGCTGAACTTAAGGGCATGACTGAACTCCCGGCACAAACAGCTAGCGCCCTGCCTTCATGGCTGGCCCTAAGCGAATTATTACTGAAAAAAGACGAGCAGTGGCGCAAGCAATTAACCGTAAAAGAGGGTTTCCCTCCAGGCAAAACAAAAGCTGAAAAAGCACAATCGCTAGAACATAAAAATGCGCTTAAATCGTTGATACAGGCATTTTCTGAAGACCCAGACACACTCGCCAGCTTGCAGCAATTGCGCCACCTTCCCGACACTCGTTACAGCGAAAATCAATGGCAAATACTGGATTGTCTTACGCGTGTATTGCTGTATCTAGTGGCAGAGCTCAAGGTCGTATTTCGCAATCTGGGCGCCACCGATTTTTCTGAAATTACCCAGGCCGCCCTTTTGGCCCTGGGCGACGATGATACACCCGGCGACATTGCACTGAGGCTCAACTATCAGATTAAACACATTCTTGTTGACGAATTTCAAGACACCGCCCAACCCCAACTCAACTTGCTTAAAGCCCTGACCCGCGGATGGGAGGCAGGAGACGGTCGAACATTGTTTATCGTAGGAGATGGCATGCAGTCCTGCTATGGCTTTCGAGAAGCCAACGTGGGAATTTTTCTAAACGCTCGTCAACAGGGCATTGGCGATGTCGCCCTTTGTCCACTCGACTTGAGTGTTAACTTTCGCTCGCACGAAGGCATTGTCGAGTGGGTTAACCGAGTATTTATCAGTGCATTTCCCGCCAGCGATGACATTGCCCGTGGCGCCGTTAAATACGCGCCTTCCAGCGCCTATAAACCTTCTGCCCCTGGCCCGGCGGTTCAGTGTCACATTGCCAGCGGTGAATACGAACGAGTCGATGAAGCCGCCGAACTTGTGCGTTTGGTACGGGACAGCAAAATACAAAACCCTGAAGGCAGTATCGCCATTCTGGTTCGTACACGTTCCCACTTACAGGAAACACTGGAACAACTGAGTGAGGCAAACATCAGCTGGCAAGCAACCGACATTGATCCACTTTCGAGTAGAATGGCCATTGTTGATCTATTGTCGCTTACCCGTGCGCTGCTGTACCCAGACGACCGCATAGCCTGGTTGTCAGTTTTGCGCAGCCCCTGGTGCGGGCTCGATTTGAAGGACTTGCACTGCATTGCAGATGCGCACAATATCAGAATTAAAAAGCTGCAAACGACTGGCGCAATCGAGACAAGTGAAACAAAAATAGAAACACATTTCGTCTGGGAGTCGCTGTTTGAATACCAAAATCATTCTGGGCTCTCAGCAGAGGCCCAGCAAATTCTCGCTAGAGTTAAACCCATTCTGTCTGACGCGCTCTCACAGAAACGAAGAAAGAATTTGCGTCACTGGGTGCAGGGCGTCTGGTTGGCTCTGGGCGGCCCTGCCACCCTTTGTGACAGTGTCGACCTGGACAATGCGCAGAGTTTTTTCAAGCTTCTTTCCAAACATGCGCGAGCGGGTCGAATCATCAGCTGGGAGAAATTCTCTAGTGCAATCGACCAGCTCTACGCGGCCCCACGATCCGACGCGGACGCATCACTACAAGTGATGACCATTCACAAATCGAAGGGGCTTGAGTTCGATACGGTTATTATTCCGGGGCTCGACCGGCAACCTCGACACGACGACAAATCATTACTTTTATGGAAAGAAGTGATACAAGCTGACGGCAGCCAAAATTTGTTGCTGGCGCCGCTGGCACCCAGTGGCGAAAATAGCGGCGCAAGCTACCAATACCTGAGCGACGAAAACAAAATTAAAAACCGTTTGGAAAGCACCCGCCTTTTATACGTTGGGTGTACTCGAGCCATCGAGCGCCTGTACCTGCTGGGCTGTCTTAAAGTCGACGAGAAAAACAGTCAAGAGGAAGGTCTGGCATTTAAAGCACCCGCCAGTGCTTCTTTACTGGCGAGTATCTGGCCCGCAATTCAAGAGGAGCTAAAACACATTCCCTCCTCGACATGCTCGCAAGCGGCGAGTGAAAGCGATGAGCTGGAACTTCAACACATTCTGCGTCTGCCACCTGCCTGGCAGAGTGCGCCTTTACAGAAGTGTGAGCTGTTAAAACCCTATCGGGGTCAGGAGTTCGACGATGAAGAGAACGTGCCCCAGCCCGACAGCGTGAACAACAAAATAGCCCGTCACCTGGGCACCGTTTTACACCGTTGCCTTCAACGTATTGTTATTGACGGTCACGAGCGCTGGGACGCGGCCTGCATTGAGCGTCACCGCCCCTTCTGGCAAGCGCAGTTGCGCCAACTGGGCCTGCCGAATGAGGACGCCAACATCGCCAGCCAGCGAATCCAGATCGCCGTTGAACGCATGCTCGCCGATCAAACCGGCCTCTGGTTACTCGATCCAAATCATCTGGAAAGCGAGTGTGAGCTGGCACTGTGGCATACCACTCGAGACAAGACGTATAGCAGCCACATTCGCGAGTCCATTATTGACCGAACGTTCATTGAGCTGAGGGATGGAGAGCGGCTCCGGTGGATCATTGACTACAAAAGTAGTGAACCGGGTGCAGATCAGAGTCTGTCTGAATTCTTGCAGGATCAACAAAAACAATATCGCCCACAACTGCAACGTTATGCCTCTCTGATGGCTCACGGAGACCACTCCCGAATATGCACCGCACTGTATTTTCCGATGTTACAGCGACTGGAACTCGTGGATTTGGCCGAGAATTAGTCAAATTGTACAAATACTTAGGGTAAAACTGACAAATTGTCCTCTCGAGCTCTCAATAGTTCACACTAGGCGCAATAATTCAGTAGAATAGCGCTCTAGTTGTACAACATACGATGGAATATACGATGACAGATAAAGCAGTAGACGATCTCAATATTGTCGCCCAAGACGTATTAATTTCGCCAGACGCCATTAAAGATGAATTGCCCCTGAGCGACCGCGCAAAACAGGTTGTGACACACGGCCGTGAAACGGTTCGCAAGATTCTGGATCGCAGCGATCACCGCCTGATGGTAGTGATTGGCCCCTGTTCAATTCACGACACCGAGGCGGCCAAAGATTATGCCCGCCGTCTGAAGGTTCTGGCTGAGGAAGTCAGCGACACCCTATTTATCGTCATGCGTGTGTATTTTGAAAAACCTCGTACGACCGTCGGCTGGAAGGGCCTGATTAATGACCCCTACCTGAATGACTCCTTCAAAATAGAAGAGGGCCTGCACATTGGTCGTCAGCTATTGCTAGATGTTGCCGAACTGGGACTGCCCGCCTCAACAGAGGCCCTCGATCCCATTTCCCCCCAGTATATGCAAGACCTGATTGCCTGGTCTGCCATCGGAGCGCGCACAACCGAATCCCAGACCCACCGGGAAATGGCCAGTGGCCTGTCGTCGGCGGTCGGTTTCAAAAATGGTACCGACGGCGGTTTAACTGTCGCCATCAATGCCCTGCAATCCGTATCCAGCCCTCACCGTTTTCTGGGTATCAATACTCAGGGTCAGGTCGCGATTACCCACACCAAAGGCAATGCCTATGGTCACATGGTTTTACGCGGTGGCAATGGCAAACCCAACTATGACTCAGTGAGTGTTGCCCTGTGTGAGCAGGAGCTGACCAAGGGGAAGGTTTCCACCAATATCATGATCGATTGCAGTCACGCCAACTCTAACAAGAACCACGAGTTGCAGCCCCTGGTCATGGACAATGTCGCCAACCAGATTCTGGAAGGTAATAAGTCCATTATTGGTATCATGGTTGAAAGTAATATTGGTCCTGGCAATCAAAAAATCTCTAGTAATCCGGACGACATGGAATACGGCGTCTCGGTTACCGATGCCTGTATCGATTGGGAAAGCACCGAGAAAACCTTGCGCGACATGCGTAACAAACTTAAGGATGCTTTGAAAAATCGCTAAGCCCATCGACATCTTTCTGGTTCGTCACGGCGAAGCCGCGGCGAGCTGGAATGAAGAACGAGACCCCGGCTTGAGTCCACTCGGGCATCGTCAGGCGGAACTCGCTGCTGATGTATTGCTGTCTGTTTTAGGCACGGCCTCTGTGCATGCACCCTGCCTAAGCAGTAGCCCTCTTGCCCGCGCGCAGGAAACCGCGCAGCCCTTGGCAAAAAGGCTGGGACAATCCGTTGAGATCGAACCCAAAGTAGCGGAACTGCCCTCCCCCGACATGAGTCTCGCAGAGCGGGGCCCCTGGTTACACAGTATTCTGAAGG
>ENA-OSET01002538-OSET01002538.1-sediment-metagenome-genome-assembly--contig:-NODE-2538-length-17564-cov-20.605593_pt1 | contig 17564 bp, 15 predicted proteins | sample MGYA00237882_ERZ534229 | MGnify/ENA primary metagenome ERZ534229 (study PRJEB26408, sample SAMN06266212) | sediment metagenome | isolation source: Hudson Canyon methane seep mesocosm | place... | reverse complement strand
AAACCGATACTTTGATGGTTCGGTGGATGCCAATGCCATCGCTACGGCCGCTTTATATCATGATGTAACTGAAGTGATAACGGGTGATTTACCAACGCCAATAAAATATCATTCTGAAAAAATCACCACGGCTTATAAGCAAATTGAACAGCAGGCTGAAAATGAGTTGATAGGTTTGTTGCCAGAAAAATTGCAGCAAGACTTTGCAAGCCTGATTCAGCATAACAACATGCCAGAAGGGCATGAAGAGATTATTAAAGCTGCAGATAAGATTTCAGCTTATTTGAAATGTCAGGCTGAGTTAAAGGCTGGAAATAGTGAGTTTGAAACGGCCGCTGAGCAGTTGGTTTTAATGCTGGATAGCTCTGAACAGCCAGAAGTGATCTTTTTTATGCAGCATTTTGTACCGAGTTGTGGCTTAACATTAGATGGCTTAATGCAAGCTTAGGGAGATGGAAAAAAAATAATCATCCAATCTTGCTGGTCTTTTTGTCCGCCTTCAGCGAGGTGGCAACAGTTACGTAGCTTGCTATGCGCCTGTTGCCACCTCGCTGAAGACAAACAAAAATCCTGCCCAAATATCGGACAATTATTTCTTTCCAGCTCCCTAATTAGACTTTTTACTGTTTATTTGTATGAAACTATTGATTTGTAGAGCTGTTTTCCCTATCCTTAACAAAGATTAAATGATTTGTGACTAGTTAGCTTAAATAAAGAGGAAAAAATGAAAATATTAGTAAAACCTTTAATTGCAAGTGCCTTAGTGATTGCTTCTGCAGGTGTAAATGCACAGAGTTATTCTGGTGAGAAAGTTAATGACGTGATTTATGACATGGATGACAATGGAAATAGATCAGTTAATTTCCAAGAATTTTATGAAGAGAAGGTAACCTATAATGATGACTCTTTTGATGTAAATAAAGATGGTTATATCTCTGAAGGCGAAATTGTTATTGAGATAAAGGAAGATCTTGCTAAAACAATTAAAGAGCTGAGAAAGCTTGGGGTTTCAGAGGCAAACATTAAAAAGACCATTAGAAGTGAGATTAAAACTTCAGAAGCTGAAGCAGCAAAAATTCTTAAGGAAATGGATGCTGATGGCGATCATTTAGTTGAGCCAGATGAGTTATTAGCCTATCAGAAAAAACAGTTTAGAAAGCTGGATAGAAACCGTGATGGTGTTATTTCTGAAGTAGATATCAAGAAAGAAGAAAAGAAGAAACGTAAAGGCTGGCCAATTAGTCAATACTAGACTTTTTTATATCATCTAGCTTCATTAAAAAAACCGACTTTTGTCGGTTTTTTTGTTTTTAGCTTTGTTTTTTCGAAAATATTTGTTTGTTTAATTGAGCGCAGGTTTTTATTTATACAGGCTCCTAGGGGCAATAAAATCAATTGTGAAAGGTGCTGCACCGCTCAGCGAGGAACTTTTGGCAGTATTTAATGGTGAGTGTATCATTGAATTTCTTGGGAAGGGGAGGGGCTTTCTAGCCGCGATAGTTCTTGATCTTGTCTCGGTCGCGGCCTAGAGGTCCCTCCCATTGAAATAACACAGTGTCTCAACATGTTTAAACGGGTGGTTTGTATATAGCCATGTAAAACTATTAAGAAAATCCATCTTATAAATTCCTAACAGGAGAGAGTATGAAATTAGTAATAAGGGTTATCGTTGGATTGGTCAGTATTTTACTCAGTCAGTCCTGTTTTTCTGCTGATTTACAACGTAGTGAAGTTGTTGAGATGTTAAAGCAGGCTGATAAAGAAAATCCCGCGAATCTACGCAGAAAGGATTTAACAAATCTTGATCTGTCAGGGCTGGATTTTCGTAATGCTGATTTATGGGGCGCTGACTTAAGAGGGGCTAACCTGAGTAAAAGTAACTTTTCAGGGTTGGTGTTAGATTTAACTGTGATGGTGGCTGTTAATCTTGAGGGTGCTAACCTGAGTAATGTTAGTATTTTTGGTGTCAGTATGATGCGTTCAAATTTAAGCAATGCCAATTTGAGCGGTAGTCGAGTTATTGCTATTTTAGATAATGCGAATCTGAGTGGTGCCAATCTGTCAAATATAAAATGGGGTGCTGATATGAAGAATCAGTCCATGGGTTTGATGAGAGCAAGTTTAAAAAAAGCTAATTTATCAGGGGCTAATCTTTTAAATGCTGATCTAGGTAGAGCCATGTTAAGGCATGCAGATTTAAGTCATGCAAATTTACAAAATGCTTCCTTGTATTCGGCTAGTTTGGAAGGTGCAGATTTTACTGGGGCAGATTTAACGGGTGCGGACTTTACTCATGCTAAAGTAAATGATGCAAAATTTGTAAAGGCTATCTTGACTGGTGCGGTTTTTAACAAAGTTAAAGGAAAAGAGTCGGCGCGTGGGCTGGATGTCATTAAATAACTGAAGTTATGAAATATAAAATAACAATAAATATTGTATTGGCGAGTTTACTTTTATTTTCAGCCCCATCGTATGCCGGGTTGGCTTCGTGTAAGGTTGAATATAGCTTTGAAGGCTGGTCCTTTTTCTATAAAGAATATAAAGGCATTGGTGTTGTAAATTGTAATAATGGTCAAACAGCGAATGTCTCAATTTGGTCCAGGGGTGGTGGCTTTAGTTTTGGAAAGTCAAAAATTGATAGAGGAACAGGCGTTTTTTCCGGTGTTTTTGACGTGAATGAGATTTTTGGGACTTATATTGCCATGGATGGGCATGCAGGGGTTGTTCGTTCAGTAGAAGGACAGGCAATGACTAAAGGTGATGTTTCTTTAGTTTTATCTGGTCGTGGCAGAGGAATGGATTTTGGTTTTTCTTTATCTGCTTTTTCAATTAAGCGAAGATAAGCTCTTGCTATTCACTTAGTAGAGACGTTGCATGCAACGTCTCTACTCGATACTATTTGACTATGTGCTGGCTATTTTAACGGCTCAGTGACATACGGTTCAATCGCATGATAAATGGCCTGATGCATTTTTGGATTTCCAATAATGATATTGCCCGATTTTACGAAGTTATCATTAAAAGAAAAATCGGTTACTACGCCACCAGCCTCTTGAACTAGCAATATGCCTGCTGCCATATCCCACTCTTTAAGGCCTATTTCCCAAAAACCATCTAATCTACCCGCAGCAAGGTAGGCAAGGTCAAGAGCAGCAGAACCTGCACGTCTAATGCCAGCCGTTTTTGGTGTTAAGGTTTTAAACATCCCCAGGTAAGCATCCAGATGTTGCGGATATTTAAAAGGAAAACCTGTTCCTATAAGAGCGGTACTTAGGTCAGTTTGTTTGCTGACTCTGATGCGACGATTATTTAAGGTTGCGCCGCCACCTTTTTCAGCGGTAAACAGGTCGTCTCTTAATGGGTCATAAACAACGCCAACTTCGGTTTTACCTTTATGTTTTAAGGCAATTGATACCGCATATTGAGGGTAACCATGTAAAAAGTTTGTGGTACCGTCTAATGGATCAATAACCCAGGTGTAATCATTCCCTTTATGTTCGCCACTTTCTTCGGCAAGTATGGCGTGATCAGGGTAAGCATGTTTTATGACTTGTATGATTTCTTGTTCGGCCATGCGATCAACTTCAGTAACAAAATCATTTTGACTTTTTCTGTTAATGGTAAGTTGGCCAACATTTTCAGATGAACGTTGAATTAAGTCCCCAGCATTCCTTGCGGCACGGATGGCAATATTAAGCATTGGGTGCATAGTCGAATTGATAATGGGCAGTGAGAAAACCCTCTAATATAACAAAACTTTTGGTATAGTGTTCTATTTTATCTAAGCGTGTGCTTTAAATGCTTTCAAATTTTAAAATTGTTTTGGTAGAAACCTCTCATCCGGGGAATATTGGCGGGGTTGCCCGTGCCATGAAAAATATGACTATAAGTGAGCTTGCTCTGGTGAAACCCAAAGTTTTCCCCAGTGCTGATGCAACATCCAGAGCTGCAGGGTCGGATGATATTTTAAGTTCGGCAGTTGTCTATGAATCTTTACAAGAGGCCATCTCAGATTGTCAGATTGTTTTAGGTGCCAGTGCCAGAGACAGAACCATCAGCTGGCCTGAAGTGACAGCGAGAGAATGTGCAGAAAAATTTGTAACAGCAGGCAAAGGCGATGCAAAAGATAAAATAGCCATTGTTTTTGGGCGAGAAAATTCAGGATTAAAGAACCATGAACTGGATTTGTGTCACTATTTATTGCGTATTCCTTGTAATTCAGACTATAGCTCGTTAAACCTTGCTGCAGCCGTACAGGTGGTGTGTTATGAATTATTTGTCGCTTCAGGTCAAAAGACAGAGAGTTCAATTGGTGATAAAGGTGGAGAATCTTTGGCCAGTGCCAAACAAATGGAGTTGTTTTATGAACACCTACAACAAACATTGGCAGACATTGGGTTTTTACATGTAGATAAGTCACAGTCAATTATGCGTCGTTTACGCAGAATATATAATCGGGCAATATTGGATAGCAAAGAGGTTGATATACTGAGAGGTATATTAAGATTTTCTCAAGACCATAATAAAAAGTGAGCCTATGTTTCGATTAATTAAAGAAGATATTGATTGTGTCTTTGATAGAGACCCTGCTGCACAGTCCGTTATCGAAGTTATTACTACTTATCCAGGGTTTCATGCCTTGATGATTCATCGCTTCGCACACCTTTGCTGGAATAGAGGGTTTCGCTGGTTGGGGCGATTTATTTCACATATGAGTCGCTGGCTTACTGGCATTGAAATACATCCAGGGGCTCAAATTGGGCGACGTTTTTTTATCGATCACGGGATGGGAGTTGTTGTTGGTGAAACCGCTATCATTGGTGATGACTGCACCTTGTATCATGGAGTAACATTAGGCGGTACATCTTGGAATAAAGGTAAGCGTCATCCTACATTGCTTGATGGTGTGGTTGTGGGGGCCGGAGCAAAAGTTTTGGGGCCTATTGAAATTGGAGAAGGTGCAAGAATTGGTTCCAATTCTGTTGTTGTTAAAGAAGTACCAGCGGGTGCGACAGTGGTTGGGATTCCTGGCCATATTATCGATAGAACAAAAAATAAACAAACTAAAGAGCGGGAAGAGATCGCTAGCAAAATGGGCTTTAATGCTTATGGCGCGACCTCAGATATGCCAGACCCTGTCGCCCATGCAATTAACCATATGCTGGATCATATCCATGCCATGGATAAGCAGCTAGGTAAAATGAATAAAGTTTTGCATGATTCAGGAATTGAATACAAAGAGCAGCAAATGCCATCCCTCGATGACTGTGAGATCAAGGAATAGTGGACAAAGTTTAGTGTTTATCCGTAATACTTGACTAAAATACTGGGTTTATTTTATAGTAAGCCTACTTTTACTAAGTTTATAAGGATTCCTTATGCGGTTAACAACAAAAGGCCGATATGCAGTGACGGCAATGCTGGATTTGGCATTTCACAGTGAAAATAAACCGGCAACACTGACGGATATTGCTACCAGACAAACAATTTCCTTATCGTATTTGGAGCAATTATTTGCTCGTTTACGAAAAGCGGGGATGGTCACAGGTGTCAGAGGCCCAGGGGGCGGTTATAAACTGAGCCGACCCGCGGCAGAGATAAATATTGCGGATATTATTGCCGCTGTTGATGAGCCCGTTGATTCAACTAAGTGTGGTGGAGAAGGCAATTGTCAAGATGGTTTGCCTTGTTTGACGCATGACTTATGGATGGGCTTGAGTGATCAAATTCGTAATTATTTAAAAAATATTAGTCTGGGTGAACTTTTAGAAAGAGAACCTGTTTCTGATGTGGCAAATAGGCAAGATCAGACATTAGAGAAAGTTGTTACTCTGCGTCCTCAAGAAAAACTATCGGCATAATAACGGTTTTGAAAGTACTCCTTGTAGATTGTAGAGCGTGATTTATTTTGATCATAATGCCACCACACCAATAGATGAAAGGGTGGTAGAAGCAATGCTGCCCTATATAAGTACTTTTTACGGTAACCCATCCAGTTTGTATAAATTGGGTCGAGTTGTTCGAAGTGCTATCAATACAGCAAGAGAACAGGTTGCGGCTTTAGTTGAGGTATCGCCTGTCCAGATTGTGTTTACCAGCGGTGGAACTGAAGCGAATAATCTGGCTTTAAATATCGTGAACAAGCCTTGTTCAATTGCTGTTTCAGCAATTGAACATCCATCGATTATTGAGCCTGCCAGTCAGTGGGGTGATCGTTGTTATTCCATCGCTGTTAATAGTTATGGCCAGGTTGCTTTACCCTCTATTGAAACTCTTTTTCAGCAGTCTATCAGGCCTGAACTGGTCTCTGTAATGATGGCCAATAATGAAACGGGAGCTATTCAGGATATACAAGCTATCGTTGATACTCTCAGAGCACAAAAAGTTATCATCCATACCGATGCGGTGCAAGCAATAGGCAAAACCCCAGTTTCTTTTACTCAGCTAGGCGTAGATTTAATGAGCTTATCCAGTCATAAAATATATGGCCCAAAAGGCTGTGGAGCACTGGTTGTAGATAAAAACGTAGCAATGAATCCTCAATTAATGGGTGGTGGCCAGGAAAATGGCTGGCGCGCAGGCACCGAAAATGTAGCGGCAATTGTTGGTTTTGGCAAAGCAGCAGAGCTGGCATTATTAGAATTAGATTCACATGCTGAGCATTGTCTGCGTTTAAGACAACTGTTGGAGCAGGAACTAAAAACCATCCCCAATGTCTTTATTTTTTCTGAACAGGTGGAAAGACTACCAAATACGGTGCAGTTTGGTGTTAAAGGTATTGATGGCGAAATGCTATTGATGCAGTTGGATCAGAAAAATATTGCAGTCTCCAGTGGCTCAGCCTGTGCATCGGGTGGCGGTAAGGCAAGTTCTGTGTTGACAGCTATGGGGATAGAAGATGCATTGGCCAAGAGCGCTATACGCGTGAGTGTTGGTAAAACCAATACCGAAGCAGAAATTAAACAATTTATTACAGTATTAAAATCTTTTGTAACAAAAGAATAAGAGAGAAACATGTCAATTACAGTAACAGAAAATGCTGCAAAGCAAATTGAAAAACAAATACAACAGCGTGGATCAGGAATCGGATTAAAGGTAGGAACTAAAATTGCAGGATGCTCGGGATTTGCATATACGATTGATTACGCAGATGAGAAAACAGAATCAGAAACTGTTTTTGAACAGTTTGGCGTTAAAGTATTAGTTGAAAACGAAGATATGGATAAGCTTGATGGCCTGGTACTTGATTATGTAAAAAATGGACTGAATGCCGCTTTTAAATTTAATAACCCTAATGCAACCGGTGAATGTGGTTGTGGGGAAAGCTTTTCAGTTTAATCGATTTGGGTATTATTCCTCACAGCAGCATGTTTGTAGGGTGGGCAATGTCCACCACTGCTTGGGGATTATTTGTAAAAACAGCTGTTTTGTATAAAAAATAAGGCCTGATAAATAAGCTGTTTTCTTTGCATAATAAATGTATGGCTATAAGGCACAGCTAAAAAATCGCTCATTCCTTTTATCTTTGCTCGTTGCAATGAAACCTTGCCATCATTTTCCCCTTCAATCAATCGTGACAATAAGGGGTTGATCGATTTGTTACCGCAAATAATCCCCGTTTCGAATTTAATTTCGCCTAATTGCATGGGAACACTGTTTATATCCGTACCCAGTTCTCGTCCAGCAGGACCGTTAAGTAAATAAAACAAGCTTAAATGCCCCAGTTTATCAACTATTTCACTGCCCTGATTGGGCGGGGCGAGCATCACTGTTTTACCCAGATTTTTTATCTTATGCTCCGATAGATAGGCACGTAGCAGTATGCCACCCATGGAGTGAGTCAGAAAGTGAATTTGCTGATAATGATTACTTTCACAATTGTTAATAATGGGCTGTATGTGTTGTTCAACTAATTGTTTGATACTTTTTTTGGTGGAAGGGTAGTTAATATTGATCGTGTTATAGCCATACGCTTCCAAAATAGAAGCCGCCTTATTCATACAGCGACTACTTCTTGCTAAACCATGAATCAAGATAATACATTCTGTATTCGGTTTAATCTGTAACAGTTTGTTTGCTAAATTTTCCATAACGAAACAGTAATGCAGGCAATAATAATAAATTTAAAATAGTGGAAGAAGCCAGGCCGCCAATAATAATAGCAGCCATAGGCCCCATTATTTCTCTACCCGGATTATCACTGTTAAAAGCAATCGGTAGCATGGCTAATGCAGTTACCAGGGCCGTCATTAAAATGGAGGGTAAGCGTTGCTGAGCCCCCAGAATCACCGTTTCCATGGTCCATTGTTTATTCTCTACATCAATCAGGTGCTGGTAATGCGATAACAGCATAATACTGTTACGAACGGTAATGCCGAATAAGGTAATAAAGCCAACCACTGAGCCTATGGATAAGGTCGCGCCCGTTAAAATAACCGCTGCAATACCACCAATGAGTGAGAACGGCAGGTTTGCCAATGTTATGAACACATGGCGGCTATTGCCTATGGCAATATAAATAAAAATAAGCACACCCGCGCCTGCCATTAAAGAATGTAATAGCAAGTCTTCTTTGGCTTTGGCTTGTTCCACTGCAGCCCCAGTAAATTCAGGATAACTATTGGCAGAAAATGAGATTTCATTAAATACTCGAGTTTTTAACTCTTGCATAAATGAGCCCATATCCCGGTCTAAAACATTGCTGGTAATCGTCTGCTTTCTTTGTGCACCTTGATGCAGGATATTGTAACGGCCTTCAGCATGTCGAATATCGGCCACTTGAGATAAGCGGATTAAACGACCGTCTTTTGTTCGTATCGGTAGGTCTGCAATCGCCTCAGGTTGCTTTCTTAATTCGGGTGCTAGTGCTACAGCAACATTATAAATACGGTTGCCTAGAATATTTTTGCCAGTGATATGGCCTTCGTAGGCGGTTTGTAGGGTGCTGATCACTTGTTCAGGATTGAGACCCCAGAGTTGCAGTTTATCCAGGTTTAAATGCACCTGTAGTAAGGGTGTGCCGGGTGGTGATCTGAGCTGTACATCGCTGGCACCAGAAATACTGCGCATGATATGAGCAATTGACTGGGCTTTTTTATCCAGAGCATTTAAGTCATTACCATAGATATTAACTACGACAGGTGAGGTGTAGCCAGAGATGGTTTCATCAACCCGTTCGGTTAAAAAGGTATTGGCTTCATATAAAATGCCAGGGAATCTGTCCAGAATTTGCCTTAAATTATCCAGAACCAGCTGTTGCTCTGAGCCAGAGAGAGGTTCAAGTCTAACCTCGTATTCACTATAATGACTGCCAAACGTATCTGCGCCACGCTCAGCTCTTCCTGCCCATTGAGAGACCGATTCTATCCCAGGAATTTTTAAGAACTGACGGGTTAATTCTGAACCTATGCGTATAGATTCTTGTAATGAAGTGCCAGGAATACTGGTGGTATGAACTATATAATGACCTTCACGTAATTCGGGTAAAAATTTATTATCCAGATTGAAGGAGGCCAGTAAGCCGGCCAAAAATAGAATGATACTGACACTGATTGCCGTTTTAAAATGCTGGTTTACCCAGACTAATATGTTTTCGTAACGGGGTTTAATCCAGTTGATTAAAGGAGGTTCTTGTTCATCTTTTAGAGAGCTCTGGTTTTTCCCAAGAAACAAATAACATAAGGCAGGGGTCAGGGTTAATGCCACTATTAGCGACATTAGAATAGCAAGAATATAGGATAAGCCTAGGGGGGCAAATAATCGCCCTGCAACACCAGATAAGGTCAATAAAGGAATAAAAGCCATGGCCACAATAAAGCTGGCATAAACTACAGAACTGCGCACTTCCATCGAAGCATCATAAACCACTGTTGCAATCGGTTTCGGTTGAGCCAATAGACGGTTTTCCCGTAAGCGGCGGAAAATATTCTCAGTGTCGATAATGGCATCATCAACGACCTCACCTAATGCAATAGCCAAGCCACCGAGCACCATAATATTTAAATTAATACCACTTTCTAACAGCACGATAATAGCGGTAATCAGAGATAAGGGAATGGCTGTAGCAGAGATCAGAGCGGTGCGCAGATTAAATAGGAAGAGATAAAGGATAATAACCACAAAGCAGCCACCGATTAATAAATGCCCCGATAAATTGGATAATGAGGTTTCAATATAATCAGCAGGACGAAACAGGCGTGGATAAAAATTGATCTGCTGTTTTTTGAAGATGGCATCAAACTCACTAAGCGCTGCTTCCACTTGTCGGGAGACAGACAAAGTGTTGGCTCCAAATTGACCAATAATCATCATGACTATGCCAGGTTGGCCTTTAATTTGAGCTGCGCCTATTGGAGGTTCTGCGCCATATCTCACCGTCGCCACATCGCCTAAACTAATGTTTTGACCCTGATGACGTTTGATAATAATTTTTTTAAACTGCTCGGGTGTGCTGGCCTGTCCTGAAATTTGAATAGTAAAACGCTGGTTTTCATTCTCAATAAAACCACCACCCTGAATATTTCCAGCCTGTTTTGCCGCATTAACAATATCCTCAACCGCTAAATTAAAGCGATGTAACTGGGAGGGTTTTATCTGGATTTGTAATTGCTGAATTTCACCACCAAAAATATTAACGTCAGCAACGCCAGGTACCGCTAATAAACGCGGCACAATAGTCCAGTCCACCAGACTGCGTAGTTCCATTAAGGTTTTGCTATCAGAATTTAAGCCTATAGTGAGTACTGTGGCAGAGGAAGACGATAGTGGGACAGCAACGGGCGTTTCAATTCCTTTAGGTAAGCGGTTACTTAAGCTGCTTAGGCGTTCACTCACCAGTTGTCTGTTTCGATAAATATCACTGGCTTCTTCAAAAAGTGCAGTAACAATAGACAAGCCCTGTATTGATTCTGAGCGGATTGATTTCAAACCAATTAAACCGCTAATGCTGGTCTCTATTTGCTGGGTAACTAATATTTCAACCTGCTCAGAGGATAAGCCGGGTGATTCAGTTTGAATAATCACCTGCTTGGGTGAAAATTCAGGGAAGATATCTAAGCCAGCCGAAGAAAAACGGTAACTACCATAGAAAAACAGGATCACAGCCAGTGCAATAACAACAGCATAAAAACGAATAGAAAAACGGACTAAGGCAGATAGCATATTAAGTCGTTGTGTGAAATAAACTAGTGAGGATGGAATAAGAGGACAAAATATTTAGGGAATCTTCATCAAGCAATTAATGGATGTTGGCTGATTATTTTTGATAGCCCCTTTAAATAACTCTATTAGTCTGGTTCGTTCTAGTTCTCGCCTAGCTTGATCGGGACATAACTGAAACCTCAAATGAAAAAGATATAGAAAGGGATTTAATAAGCCTCCTCCGATTCGAATTTCATGGTGGTTTATTGGTGATTCAATATGTTGATGGGGTGTCGGATGAATAATCAAAGAATCAATGACTCTTCCGAGGTCATTGTCTGACATTTGCCTTATTGCTTGTTGTCTTTGATTATGATTAGTAAGAAAGTGTTGATTTGGAAAATTAAAATACTGTCTATCCATATCATGCATCCAAATTAATTCTTTATCATTTACAGGAGGTGAATGCATTAAGGTAATGCCAAACTTGTCAATTGTAGTTATTGCATACTCAAAGCTTAGACCTATATGGGTAGAAGAATCAATAGTAGATGATAATGCATTTTTATGTACTTTAGGGGGAGTAGGGTAGCTCTCCGTTTCCCAAAACTCCTTCAAACTTTGTCCATATTGCAGTAACCAGCGTTTTTTATCATTCGTGCTTGAAGGTGAAAACCCTAACCTTATAATATCTTCCCAAAGATAAGCACAAACAATATTGCTATCCATGTTTTACCACCTTAAGGTATTCCAGAACTGACTCTAAATTTTTTACATATGAGTATTCGGAAGTATTTTCTTCATCGGCAAGTTCGCGCATAAAAGCAAGGTCATTATCTATCTCTTCAATAGATAATGAGCGCAGTAAATCTTCTTCTAAAATAAATACTTGAAATAATTGTCTTAATTGGGTCCATTTAGATAGGTAGTTTGACAGCTGATCCTTCTGAATCCACCAGATCATTTGCTTATCTGCAAAATAATCTCTTCGAAGATTCAACTCTTGAAGTTGATCAATAGGAAACTCATCATTAAATTCAAAAGAAAATATATCTATGTTTTGTTTGCTTATATGTTCAATAAGCTGATGCAAAATTGAATTATTATCTTTATAACTGATAGGGGAATGCAGCCAAACTTGGTATTCATAGCTATTTGATTTAGCCTCTAAATAGGCTCTAACAATATCTGCAGTTTGTTTGTTTTCGTACGCAATAATCACCCTGTCAGCTCTTTGTTTTGACAATAAGGCACTAGACAGGATACCCAGGATTTCAGTTATATTTAGTTCTAAGGGGGCTTCAATATGTGTAATTAGCTCTTCTTGCCAATTAAGTCTAGAGATATTAATATCCAGACCTGTTTCACTTATGCCTTTTTGTTCTGCATACTTTTTTAATAATAGAGCTTCTGGAGATTCGGAGAGTATTTGACTAAGAGAATCTTTAATTATAGGGTTTAACACTGTATTCCACTTACTTTCATGTTGTTGAGAGTGAAGAATAACCCAGTTTCCAAAAATAGCTCTTCTAGCTGTTTCATTATCTCCTGGAAGCGAAATGTAGCTAGTTTCTAATAGACTGTTTCTTTGTATACTTCGCAAAAGTGCATTTTCTGGGCGCTGTGCAAAGGCGAAAAAGTCACAATTAACCTTTTCTATAGCCTGTAAAAAAGCATTTGCTTTTGTATTTTTTTTCTCTGCTAAAAAAGAATCTAGTAGCCGTAATGCTTGCCTAGGAATACCACCCGAGAATTTAGCAATCAGAGGGATCTCTTGCTTGTAGTTATCTGCATAAGCGCCAAGTCTTTTCTCTAACATTTGTTCAACCCAGCCGTCTTTAGAGGCTGGAATAAAAATTCGTTGAGTATTTTGCATCCATGGATCATTCCAAAAAAGATGCACCGCATTGACCTCAAATAACGTTTTGTATTTAGAGAGAGATTGTAATATTTCAGATAAAGAGAAATAGGCTGTAGTGTCGGGTTCAAATTTATCGACACCCGAAGCAAAAATAAAGATTTCCGAACCTTTATGATGTTCTATGCAATGAACTAATTTCTCAAATAGCTTGGGAAGGAATCTCTGGATTTCTTCAAGTTGTTGATTAAATGTCTTGTTTTTTATAATCGATTGGCTAGAAAAAAATTCAAGACGTATTTCAGATATTGAATCAAGCCATTCTTGTGACTCATTACCCAAAATTATTTTAATGTCAGCAGGAACTTCTATGAGATGAATTAACTGATGTTTAGCAATATATCGAAAGAGTTCAGAAAAAATGATAGACCAACTATCTATTGGCGATAAATTTAAACTTTCTTTGTCAAAATAAAAAGTCAGGTCTGGTTTAATTTGAGACTGGTAAAAGGAATAGTCAATCAGCGTTGTTTTTCCACAGCCGATTTGCCCGCCTAATAATGCTGGTTTATCACCGTTGCTTAACCAGTTTTGAAGGATGTTTTTTGCATCAAAATCTGGTTCAATATATAGCAACTGAAATTCTTGTTCTGAGGAGAGAGCAACACCTTCATCAACATTTATACCAAATTTATTTCTGTCCATTAACCACGTCCTTGTTTCCTCATGTTTTCAACAGCTCTGACATAATCAGGTTTTTCAGCACCTTTTTGCCACTCAGACCAAAAATCAATGGTTGCACTAAGTGGTTTTTCGAGAGGTTCGGAAATCTTTATGCGACTAGGTAAAAGTACTGAATCTCCCACCACAAGAGCTTCCCCTATATCCATAATTGGCAATACATCCAATAGGCTTTCAAGGCTTTCAGGCATCAATTTCTTAACTGTTGCCTGATCACTTCCATTCGTTAGTCTTAACGCAATCACATTATTGCATTGGCTTAATACGGTGCTACTTACATCAGAAGGGCGTTGACTGACTATTAAAAGGGCAACACCATACTTACGACCTTCTTTGGCAATTTTTTCAAAAGACTCTATAGCTCTTTGTTCAACGGGGTTTTTACCTTCTTTTTTAGGTAAATATAAATGCGCTTCATCACAAACCATCACTAAGGGTCGTCTTTTTTCATGATCTGTCCAAAATTGAACCTGATAAATAATCCTTGCGACTAAGCCAACAATAATGGGAAGAATATCAGAAGGCACTTCTGAAAAGTCGATCACTTTTATTTGAGATTTGTCCGACTTGTAATCCATTAATTTATATATCATGGCGGCCATAGAATCATATTGATGTTCTGATTCAGGGGCATGAAATAAAAAGCCATAGCGTTTATCGCTTAGTTTGCTGTGGAGTCGGGTTAGAAGACGACTAAATTGACCGAAAAAATTTCCTTGCTTTAACCCTCTAGCGCCTTGAGTCATTTCTTCATTTAAATCAGTAAGCTTATGGATAACTTTCTGAATAGAGAATGGGATTGGACTATCTAAGGTAAAAGCATTCAATACTTCATTTTTATTTAGCTCTGTCAGTACTGCTTTTTTTTCATCAATTACAGCATTCTGAAATGCCATTACCTGGTTATGAGCGCTAAATTCAGAACTATCTATAAACATGGCTTGCATCTCATCAGCATTTAATAGCCAATAAGGAAGGTAGAGTAACTCTTCAGATGATTTTCCTAATTCTTCAGGCCCAGGAATACGAATATGTCGGGCATAACTTAGTTTTCGGTATTCACCATGAAGATCAAAAACAACCATATTAGATGTTGGTAATTTTGCTGTTCGTTCAAGCAGTGAGGCAACTGTCCAGGATTTGCCTGAACCTGTACTTCCAAGAATAGCGGCATGTCTTTGGAAAAATTTATTACCATCAAGATAAGCGGTTGCTGAATCATCAATAGTATATGTTCCAAGAGCTAAGGATTGCTCTTTATCACCTGATGCAGAAAGAATATTCATAAATGATTCTAGCTGCTTATCTTGTAAAGCATAACATTGAGCTTCAATATCAGGTACTTGAACTAAAGAGCGAGAAAATGTGGCAGAATGTAGAAATGCACTCCATCGGGTAGTACCTAGTAAAGTAAGACGGACAGTATTTACAACATCTTCACCAGTTCCCTCATTAGGTGAGTGCTTATCTTCATCTGTGTTTTCTTTAATGGTTTCAATTGGAGAAGAAATAACGGATTTGATAACTTTATCAACCAAACCTATTAACCAGGTTTCAACTCCCGAAGCAACTTGAAGACAAACGAGTTGCCCTACTCTAGCTTTTCTTAAATTTTCATCAGTTTTGACTAGAATAGAAACTTTACGCGTATCTACTTCACGAACAGTGCCCAGAAAGAGCGAATTATCTTCAAATTCAAAAAGAGCCATTTTAGCTTCCCATTATTTCTGTGCTGAATTTATCAAACTGCCATAGTTCTTTATCAGGTAAGTTTAACCAATCGTTGTAACGACTGTTGAATATTCGAGTTGAATTATTATCTTCATCTATATTTTTACAAATCAGCCATGTGTTTTTAGATTGTTTGAGTAGTGTTTCAATTCGAGAATTAGAGTCTCGTGTAATGATAAGCCCTGATGAGTTTTGATTTTTAAGTTTAATGCTTATTGCATTATTAACTAATTGGGTATCATTAAACCCAAACCCTAGAAATAAAAATGCGCTGTGTTTACTAATAGCGTCATCATATTCTTTTAATAGTATGTCTCTATAGTCATGTAGTTTTTCATGCTTTGCAGTGCCTGGCGTAATCATAAGGCGTTGTGCATTGCTAGGAATTTTTTTCCAGTCATCGGTTTCTATAACTTGACTGTTAAATTGAAAAATATTCAGTGAGCCATGAACTTTATATAAACGGATATGTTTTTTTATTCGTGTAACTTTATTAATTTTAGTTCTACCTGATGGAACTTTTTCTACATATGTCATTTGGCGTTCAGCTTGCTGCCAATCAAGTTTTCGAATGACACCACCCCAAAACCCTGTTGAATAAGGGATTTTTGCTTGTGTAAAGGCATATTCAGCGAGTAAATCATAATTGGGCGTAGCAACATGAAGTATTTTATCTGTTTCAGGTAATGTCTTAACGAGGCGAGACAATATAGCTATTGCAGACCAACTTTGTAAGCCTTGTAATATGTTAAAGACATGTTTTTGGTCAAGATTTGTTAAAAACTCTGCTGTTGCATTTATAACAATACCTAATAAATTTTCATCTTTAATTGAATTCATTGCTGTCTCAAATTCTTGATTAAGAGAAAGCTGGTTTAAAACAGATCTCCATTCTTTTTCTTGCGAAGTGTTTAAAGTGACGGATGGAATAGTTGCCTTCAAGTGCCTTTCTAGTGCAGGCATACCATAGTTAAGATCAATGGAACATGAGGTTCCCGTCGCAAACAAAACAAAGGGTTTTTGATTGAAAAAACTCTGTAATGCAGTATAAGCGATTTCTTTAGTGAGAGTAGGTTTGCTCATTTTATCTTTCTTATTTAAAAAATCCTTTGTTATGGAGTGTTAGTTTAGCAGAAAGGGTATTGGAGGAAGAGGATAGATAAAGAGCTGACTAATCATCATCTTCATCAGGTATTTGCGATCTAAACTCATGTGATAACAGCATTTGAGTGCCTTTGATAACGACCTCTTCATTTTCGGCAAGTTGTTCAGTAATAAAATAACCATTAGCGACTCGAATGGGTTTACTAATATTTCTATGTACAAACTGTTCATCCGCTATTTTTATAAAAATAAACGATTGTCCAAGGTGCCAGGCTAACGATGTTTCGGGAATAATCAAACCTGTTTCAGTGGATTTTTGTTGGGGTACCCAGGCGGTAAAATTCATTCCCGTGCTTATTTTTGGGCTCTCAGTTAATAAAATATATTGTAAGCCCTGAGAAAAACTATCCACAGTTGGTAATAAACTGACAATAGACGATTCAAAAGCCTGGTTTCGATTGCCTGTAGGGCTGATCAATAGCTTATTTATCTCGGCTAGGGGCTGTTTTTCTGCGGGTAATGACAACTTGAGTAAGATCGATTGCCCTGTAAGTAAATTGTTAAGCTGAGCTGAATCGGCGTTAGTTGTCCACTGTGTTAACTGTTCCCCCCACTGCAATCGACTGTCGTTAATGATTTGATTTATTTTGTAACTCAGTTCATCGACAACTGCTTTTTCAGATTGCCATAGTGACTGTTGGGTTTGTACTTTTCGAGTGGAAACCGCTTCATTTTTGTGTAAATTTCGTAAGCGGGTAATATTTTTTTCTGCTTCAGAGAGTCTGGCTTTAGCGCCAGATAGTTGAGCTGATGTTGATAAGTATTGGTTACGTGTAGCCAGTAAGGGTTTGGCACTGATGGCTTTGCCATAACAAATAAATTCAGTCTGGTACTCAGTCTGTTTGATCTTGCGGGTTTCAAGACCCGATATTTCCTGAGACTGTTCATCTAACTGTATAACAACTTCCCCATTCACTAATTGTACGGCTTG
>ENA-OSET01002536-OSET01002536.1-sediment-metagenome-genome-assembly--contig:-NODE-2536-length-17577-cov-32.065543_pt1 | contig 17577 bp, 14 predicted proteins | sample MGYA00237882_ERZ534229 | MGnify/ENA primary metagenome ERZ534229 (study PRJEB26408, sample SAMN06266212) | sediment metagenome | isolation source: Hudson Canyon methane seep mesocosm | place... | reverse complement strand
TTCCAAGCTAATTCATGTGTAAATTCAAAAGCCTGAATAACCCCTTGTTTTTCCAATTGTGATAATGACCTTTCCTGACTCAATTCAACAGCACTCTCAAGCTGAAGTATCGCTCTTTTAAAATTATTAAAACGCTGCTTCCACCTAACATCACTATCTAAAATATTCACAAATAATCACCAAGCCCTATAATTCGCGGGTACCCACGAGAGGCACCTCTACAATCGTACAGGCAATCCCTTGTGGTTGCCTTCAATTCACACAAAAACCAGAAATAACGCATTGTTTACATCGTGATTTTCGGGTATCCACAAGGGGCAGGAAATTTTACAGTCGTCATTCCTGCATGCTTCTAGCAGGAATCTATAATTTATAGCTCCGACTGTAAAATTCTTACACGTAGGTTGAATGAGCTTTTTATTGCGAAGCATTAAAAAACGAAATCCGACATAGCATTATATCGAAAATGCCGGATTTCGTTATCCTCGCTACGCTAGATAAGCTCATTCAGCCTACGTGTACGCCTTACGTATTAATGTACATTAATACCCTTTCAGAAAGGTATAATTTCCCAATACAATAAAAACATTTAATCGATTGTCATATTGTACTTTTTCGACCACCATAACAAGCAATATAATGACCATATTCTAGACCAGTAAATCCCCTCACATTTATTTTGAAATGCTTTATATAATGCAGCGACTGTATCTGGATTTATCCCAACAGATTCACACAATCCTTTATCCAGCAATATGACTTCGACTTCAGGCTGAAGTGCATCTCTACACCAGGAATCAAATGGTAAAACAAATCCCGCCTTTGGTCTTTCAAACAGCTTCGAATCTAAACCTGGCATTGCAATATCTTTTAGTAATTGCTTTCTTCCTAAAGGATAAAATCGTTCATTAATATCAAGGTTAGATATTCTCTCAATTATCTTATGGTCTAAAAATGGCACTCGCACCTCTAACGAGGCCGCCATACTGGCTGAATCAGTATCCCTCATCAACCTTTCTTGAATGAAAAAGTTAAGCTCTAATGCTGAAATCTTACATAACTCTGGTAGATCTCTAATGGAATCTCGTATTGATGTAGCCAGCCTACAATCTACACCATGGTCTGTATTTCTATCTTTGTATTTTAACAACCGATTGTAATAATCTTTTGTAAACAGAGAATAAGATATTTGAAAAACATTAAACATATCTCCTTCTGACTGTAATATATCAGCTGCCTTACCCCATCGGGTTTGAGGCGGTACATCACCATAATAAAAAGCTAAAGCAGAATTAGTTAAACCACTCATGCCATCTAATAACTTTGTAGGTAAAAGAGCCAATTTAGTTGCATAGAATGCCGCTTTTGGCGTGTCAACAAAGCTTCTATATCCGCCAAAAAGTTCGTCACCACCTGTTCCAGCTAAAGCGACAGTAATTCCAGCCTTTCGAACTTCACGACTTACAAAATATGTGTTTATACCATCAAAACTTGGCTGATCCATACTATCCATAGCATCATCAAGACTGTTAATAAAGTCCTGTTGCGTTAATATGATTTCATGATGATCAGTCCCTAATGCCTTGGCAACTGCCCTAGCATATTGAGCCTCACTATATTCAGCTTCATCAAAGGCCAAATTATACGTCGAGATATTTCCATGCCCGTGCTTGACGGCTAATGATGCAATTGCACTTGAATCGATACCGCCAGATAAAAACACACCTAAAGGCGCATCACTTATCAGGTGCAACTCCACAGACTCTTCAATTGTCGTTTTCAAGGAATCAATAGATATACCAGGTTTTTTATTCTCTGTGGGTAGCGCCCAATAGCTGCTCTTCTCAATTATATTACCTGTGTCATCAACTATCATCTGGCTTCCTGCCTTTAGCATATAAACATTACGGACTATCGTCTCTTCCCCCCCTGCAACAAAACCATTCCAAATAAAGCTTTCAACTCCAATAGGATTTAGTTTCCTTTCAATTAAGTTTGATTTAATTAATGTTTTTATCTCAGATGAAAATAGAAATGTTTTATTTGTCCCATTATTTAAAACCGTGTAATAGAGCGGCTTAACTCCAAGCCTATCTCTATACAAAAATGACTTTCGCTCCTTCGCATCCCAGATAACAATTGCAAACATACCTCGGAGTTTCTCTACGAAACTTACTCCCCATTCTCTATAGGCTAGTAATATGACCTCCGTATCACTTTTTGTATTAAAGTGACATCCTAACAATTCAAGTTCAACTTTTATTTCAAGATAATTATATATTTCACCGTTAAACACTATTGCATTACCCGTTAACGAATCTATCATGGGCTGATTAGCATCAGTAGTTAAATCAATTATCGCTAAACGACGATGTGCAAAAATAGCGCCGTGATTCCATGCAATATCATTACTAATCCAGAAACCCTGTCCGTCTGGCCCTCGATGCTGTTGAATTTCATTCATCACTTCAACACTATTAGCTATATTTTGATTAAGATATCCTATTGCACCAACTACTCCACACATAACTAGTTATTTCCTATAGCGCTATATAATGCCTTTTCTAATTTTGGCACCTCACTTAATACAGAATGACGCTGAATGACAGCCTCATGCCCTCTAAGCCCCATTTCATTTAATCGAAATTCACTGGCGTCAAATAACTCGCGAATTGCATCCACCAAATCTTGCGTATTATTAGCTTCTATGAGCCAGCCATTTTCGTGATGCTTAACTAACTCTGGTATACCGGCGATCATTGTCGTGATTACAGGCCTTTTTAAAATAAATGACTCCATAATGGCCACTGGTAAACCTTCAGCAAAGCTCGGTAATACTAATGCTCGAGATGCCAACATATATTTTTTAACTTGCTCACCATTAATCCAGCCGGTGATAATAACTTGCTCAGTTAATCCCAATTCTTGAATTTTCTGCTCTATAATTGGGCGCAGCTCACCATCGCCCGCCAAGACCAAATGAACAATAAGAGCATGCCTATCTTTTAAAATCTTAAGCGCGTCCAATAGTATTAGCAATCCCTTTTGTGGAGCAAGTCTAGCGACACAAACAATAGTTTGAGATTGCTCTTCAATGGATACTGGTACTTCATCGCCAGAAAACTCATCATCTACGATACAACCAATTACTAAAATTTTTTTCCAATATTCTAGCGGTACCCACCTTTTAAGTTGTGCGGCCCCAAAATTTGAGATTGCAACGACAAAAGATGATTCGATAATCTTCTCCCTTAAACTAAAGCCAATAGCAGCATCAAACTCATCAGGACCATGAACCGTAAAAGAGAAAGAAACATTACTCAACTGCTTAACCAAATAAGCCACTGTTGTAGAATTAGTTCCAAAGTGAACATGAATATGTTTAATTTTTCTTTTTTTAGTTTCTCGTACTAATGTGCATGCCTCGACCAAATATGCCAGATGAGTTATCAGCCCTCGCTCACTACGCTTATTGAAATCAAAAGCAACACCCAATCCTTTTAACCAAAGAACGGGGCTAGTGATAAAAATCACCAGTACATTAATTAAAAGACTGACCTTAGATTGCCCCAAACATTCAAAAGTCTTTTCCTCCTCAAGAATATCAATATTATCGATACATCCGGCTGATTTTCTTATAGAAAATCGATGTATGGTATGTCCTTTTCTTTCGAGCTCCAAAATTTCTCTTCTAATAAATGTATGACTTACACATGGATATTGCGTTGTTAGATAAGCAATGTTCATTTTACATCTCAATTATATTTAATCATCACAAATCTGATAATTAGCAGGGTTAAAATAGCTTCTTATTTTCAATAGCATCTAAATAATGAAGATCTTATAGAAAACACTGTGCACTCAATTAAGTCCATGTTTTGACTGCCACACTTGTTCTTGCTGTACATTTAAGGCTTCTGTCGCCACCAACTTCCCTTTTAATAAACATTGCATTTGATACAACCGAATGAATTTGACTAACTCCGCATCATCAAACCGCGCACCACCTTGCAACATACTCTTAATATAGCCCCATAACATCGCCAAACCACCCACAAAATAAGGAGGATGCAACATGCGAAAGACAGAAGATGCCGTCATATACAACAAGCCTGTTCCCATAAAATATTGCCCAAACCCATGACGCATTCGACCTGTGATAATATTTTGTTGACTAGACCCCATAGGCCTAAGGTGTGTAAAGCGAATATCTGGCTCATCCCAGCTCATTGCAATCCAACCCAATTGACGACAGCGATGACCATCTAATCCATCCCACATAACCTGTCGAACAAAACCGCCTATTTCCTCAAAACACTCTCGACGATAAAATTTAGATGCTCCAATTGCATTTTCATCACCACAGCCTTCACTAACAAGATTTCCTGTCAGCTTATCAATAAAATAAGGCTTACCACTACAATTACCTAAGCGTGGGGTTTTCTGCATACGCAAAATCAAGGTCTCAAAATAGCGAGGCGGCATAATTAAATCCAAGTCTAATTTACACAAAAAATCAAACTGCTTTAACTCAACAATATCCAGCCCTGAATAAAACGCCTCAATAACCCCCGGCCCTACACTACGATGCCCCCTGTTTTCCCGCGTAACAATACGAATAAAATCATACCTATTAGCATAGTCAGCCAATATTGCTGGCGTATCATCTGTAGAACCATCATCAACAATAACCCATAAATCAGGTAACACCGATTGTTCCACAACACTATCCAGTGTATTTTTTACATATTCCGCCTCATTCCGACAAGGTGAAATAATTACATAATTAGATGTCATGCTTACCTCAAGAAAACTAACCTAAACAATTACAATCTGCCATCAACACCATCTGATGGAAAAAGATATTTAATATCATATAAAACATGGTTTTTCTTACATAAAGCCTTAACACCCTCAAGCCCCATCTCTTTAAATTGGTGGTGTGAAACAGCAACAATAATGGCATCATAACTAGCCAATGCTGGTTGCTCAATTAAATCTAAATTATAGACAGCCTTAGCCTCACCCTTATCAACCCAAGGATCAAACACATCAACCTTTGCGTTATAAGTATCACTTAACTCATCAACCATTTCAACAACACGCGTATTTCTTAAATCCGGGCAATTCTCTTTAAATGTTAAGCCTAACATGAGAATTTTGGCATCAACAATATTAACCTTTTTACTAGCCATTAATTTTGCTACTTCACTGACAACAAAATGCCCCATATTGTCATTAATTCGGCGGCCTGCTGAAATAAGCTGTGGATGGTAACCTAATGTTTCAGCTTTATGAGCAAGATAGTACGGATCAACACCAATACAATGCCCCCGACTAACCCAGGAGAAAATGGTAGAAAGTTCCATTTAGTACCCGCAGCAATGAGTACTTCCTCAGTATCAATCCCGACGCGATTAAAGATTAAAGCCAATTCCTTAACTAAAGCAATATTAATATCACGCTGTATATTTTCAATAACTTTTGCCGCTTCAGTGACTTTAATACTACTCGCTTTATCCGTTCCTGCTGTAATAATAGTTTGATATAGTTCATCTACTACCGTTGCAATTTCAGGTATCGAACCTGATGTCACTTTAAGTGATTGTCGTTAAAGTACACTCTTTGTCGTCAGAATTGATTCTCTCTGAGCTATAACCACAATAAAAACCCACATCAGATTTCAATCCTGAAATCTGCTCTAACAACAGCACACACCTCCTCCGTTGCACCTGGGTAAACCGTTGATTCATAAATTACGATATCCTCCTTTTTCAAATACCGCGTCAATTGTTAGTCCATAAAAATCCAGCTGTTATTTTCAGGGCTTTAGTAAGCGAACTATTCGATACCATCATTATAAAAAGGAACTCTAGAACCTTCTAATCCAAAATAAAACCATCGCTTTTCAGATAGCGGCTGGCCGATAATTAAAGTATTACCATAGTCAGATGTAATATCCTTACCATAGCCCATCATTGATAAGGTAGTTGGAAAAATTTGATATTGAGAATATAAACGATCTTTAGCAACAGGAAAACGTTGCGCTGCATTTTTACCTATAACCAACAATGGAACTTCACCCTGACTAACTGGCATACCAATATCTATTGAACAGTGAGTTAAAGTAGTATTCGCCCCCTCATCCAGTAAATTTTGACCATGATCAGACGTATAAAAAGTAACTGTTTTATTGATATCAATCTTTTTCATATATTCGATGAAAAATTCATCTACCGCATATCTGACAACATTTGAATATGTATTAATTAATTTTTCTTTATTCTCTACTTTTTTTTCTTCATATATATTACCTTGAACAGGCCTAAAAATTTCTTTTTCTGCTGGGTAACGCCACAAGTATGGCCAGTGCGCACCATCTTTTACGAATACAATAAAATTCTTCTGGCCTTGGTTATTCTCAAGAGCTAGCGCAATATCATCTAGTAGCAGTCTATCCCTTTCATAATCCTCAGTTCGTGTATCTAAGGTTATGTATTCATCGATACTTTTCATATCATGCGGGGTTAAATAATTTTGAAATTGCCCTTCATCAGCTTGAGAATCAAATAGCCACGTTTTATAGCCTGCTCTTTTTGCATATTGATATATTGTTGGTAACTTATTTCTCGTTAAAATATAATCTGTTTCGGCATGCTTAGTATGGGAACTTAAACCTATTCTAATCATAAGATTACTAGTTGCAGAACAATTAGCAACAGAGTTAACAATCCCATAATTAGCAATCATATTAGAGTTTATAATACTTTCCAAATATGGTGTCGTATTTTTTTCAAAGCCATTAACTGATAGATACTTACCACCTATCGACTCATCAATTACCCATATTATATTTTCACTTATCTCTTTATTATGGTTAGGCTGAACACTTTCATCAAGTAACCTTGGCTTCTCTTCTTTTTTATTTAAATGATAATCAGCAATTATAATCGGTATTTTTACTATCGCAGGGTATGATGGATATTTTATGTAATAAACCCACTGTTTCGCCCCATATACAATAGCAAAGGTACTGCCCATCAAAAAAATAAGCCAGTGCAGTGCAATTCTAATTTTAATTTTCTTCCTAAGAACCATCAAAATAGAAACAAAGAACAGACTATAAATAAATGCTCGAGCAATCTCAGTAGAAAATACCAGCATATTTTCATAACTTTCTGCATTAACTAATGCAATTGCATACCCAAATTTAGTAAAGCCTCGAGCACTTACTGAAATTTGAATAAACAAATCAATCCATACAGCAATACCAAGTAAAACTATGGTCCCTACCCATAGTCTATTAGAGCGTATAAAAATACAACTCCAAATTAAAGATATTGAGGCTAGGTATGATGCAATAAAAACGATAGATTTAGCCATTCCTCTAAAATCAAAATAAGGTGAAGCTAAATATATTATTTCATTTTTAAAGAATGCAATACCTGATATATGCTGTAAAAACATTACAGCAATACTTACGATCATAAATGAAGTAAGCAAATAAATTAATGTGCCTATTTTCTCTCTCATAATTGAACCTTAAAAATTTTTCTACCTAATTTACAAGCGCCCATCAACGCCATCAGATGGAAAAAGGTATTTAATATCATATAAAACATGATTTTTCTTGCCTAAAGCCTTAACACCCTCAAGCCCCATCTCTTTAAATTGATAATGCGAAACAGCAACAATAATTGCATCATAACTAGCCAATTCTGGCTGCTCAATTAAATCTAGATTATAGACAGCCTTAGCCTCATTCTTATCAACCCAAGGATCAAACACATCAACCTTTGCATTATAGGTATCACTCAGCTCATCAACCATCTCAACAACACGCGTATTTCTTAAATCAGGACAATTCTCTTTAAATGTTAAACCTAACATAAGAATTTTAGCGTCAACAATATTAACCTTTTTACTAGCCATTAATTTTGCGACTTCACTAACAACAAAATGCCCCATATTGTCATTGATTCGGCGGCCTGCTGAAATAAGCTGCGGATGATAGCCTAATGTTTCAGCTTTATGAACAAGATAGTACGGATCAACACCGATACAGTGCCCCCCGACTAATCCAGGACGAAATGGTAAAAAGTTCCACTTAGTACCTGCGGCAATAAGCACTTCCTCAGTATCAATCCCGACACGATTAAAAATTAACGCCAATTCATTAACTAAAGCAATATTAATATCACGCTGCGTATTTTCAATAACTTTTGCCGCCTCAGCAACTTTAATACTACTCGCCTTATGCGTACCTGCTGTAATAATAGTTTGATATAACTCATCGACTACCGTTGCAATTTCAGGTGTCGAACCTGATGTCACTTTAAGAATTGTCGTTAAAGTACGCTCTTTATCGCCAGGGTTGATTCTTTCAGGGCTATAACCACAATAAAAATCGACATTAAATTTCAATCCAGAAATTTGCTCCAGCAATGGCACACAAATCTCTTCCGTTGCACCAGGGTAAACCGTTGATTCATAAATGACGATATCACCCTTTTTCAAGTACCCAGCGACTAGCTCAGTAGCGGAAACAACAGGAGATAAATCTGGCGTTTTACTTGCATCAATAGGTGTGGGGACAGTGACAACAAAAATATTAGAATCCGCTATTAACGAGGCATCTGTTGTGCAAGTTAGCAAATTGGCAGAAGCCAACTCTTCAGGCGTTGTTTCAAGAGTCGAATCAACACCCGAATTTAACTCTGCAATACGCGCAGTATTGATATCAAAACCTACCGTTGTGAATTTTTTACCGAATTCAACCGCCAATGGTAAGCCAACATAACCTAAACCAATAATTGCTATTTTTTTCATCCTAAACCCTTATTTAAATTTGTATTTATTACCCTGCTTTAGGCATTAATGTAAAGATACCCTTATTAACAGATTTTTATAGTTCCCATGCTCCAGAGACTGTGAAAGTATTATACGTAGGTAGGATTAGAATTTTTATTGCGAAGCATTAAAAAACGGAATCCGACATATCATGATATCGAAAATGTCGGATTTCGTTATCGTCGCTACGTTAAATAAGCTCGTCCAGCCTACGTGTTATCCATTAGATAGCCACCGCCTCCTTCTTTCCGTTAACATTCGTTCAATATAAGGTGTAAGGTCTTGTATGCTATTGATATTTTTGATAGCGAGCTCTGCATACAACGTATTCGTTCCAAGTAAACGCTTACCGTACTTAATAATTTGAGCCAATAACGGCTGACCTACCGACCTTAAATCAATCAGATCTATATACTTACTAAGCAACGTACTCAGCTGATGAATATAAGCCACTTATCATCTGCTGTCATACACCGCCTAAATAACAGTTGAATTGCAAAATCTACGTCGCTATCCCTTGTTGCCATTCCTTTAGCATAAGAGCCAAACAAAATAGCCAATTCAACCTCAGTGTGCTCACTAAGCCAATAGATTAATCCAGACTCTAACTTTACGAGTTCATAAACTAAGCAGACACAGCACCAAGATTTATCATACTGTTCAGGGTGTATAAGTGGGACTTATCATTAATAATTAACAACGGCTGGTATCCGTTATATCCTATTTTTCGCCCTCAAAGCAACAACCATAGTGTACCCGTCCAGCCATATCATTCAAGCCATAACCTTACACACAAGCTTGTAACTCATTGATTTAAAAGCAATTCATAAAAATTAAACTTCATTTAAAATCAGTTGCTTATAAAGTTATGTGTAAGGAGATGCATTCAAGCTAAGTAAAATTCATTTTATATATAACTTTGCCTTATTATTAACCTTTTCTTTGACATATTTACGAAACCGGCAAGATTTAAAAACCCGTCGACTTAGATAATCTAAAAATTTTAAGGTGAGACCATAACGGCTAATAAAAAATAAAACTTTATTGATATGCGAAAATATCCTTAAATAGTAATCATAAAAAAAACTAATTTTTTCAATTTTTTTATTACCATCAAGGTAGTTATATTGTTTCATCAACATTTCTAACTTGGATTCAACCAAATTATTCACCTTATTACCCGAATTTTTCCATTGATTAATTAATGATATATCAGGGGAAGAAAAAGTTGATGAGCCTGCATAGTTAAGCATTTCCTTAGAATAAGAAACACCTATAAATTGACATATTTTAGACAATTCAACTTCAGGGTTTCTAACAAGGTCTTCATAATATACATTAATAAAATTTTCATCACTTAATTTCTGAGAAAAATCCTGCCAAATATTTTCCGTAAGTAGCCACATATCAGCAGCAGTCCAAACATGCCCAGCCCACCCTTTTTTTACATAAGATACAGTAACATCTCTCGGGTCTCTAATAAGATGAATGTACTTCGCATTTGGCCAAATTAATGACAAAAACTGGAAATTATGATGCACAGTAGCTCCACAAATATGTTTCTGCATATTCTTATCATGGAGCTGTACTAAAAAACTTTTAACAATTTCCACATAATTGTCAAACTCTGGAATGATAATTCCATCTGACTTAAAAATTCTATCCGAATCAAGAAATTCCCTATAATCCTCAATACCAGGAAACTGCCCCTTAAAATCAATCTGATTAACAGAGTACTCAAACTCATGATGAAAAAATATTTCCGGATGATGATCAAGCATTAACCTTAGCATCGTAGAGCCTGACCGCTCTGCTCCAACCAAAAAATAGGGAGGGTTAATTATTACTGTCATAATGTTTTTTTATACTCAATAATTGATTGCTCATGTTTTACTATAAAATTTATATAATATTTCATAACACCAATTGACTCTGGAAACTTCTCAATAACACAAAATATTGAATAAATAATTTTACTATACCTTGAGAATGGTAAAGCACCAGACTTTCCATATATCTTTATCATTTGTAAAGGATACATCAAACAAAGCAAAGAAAATATAGGGTCGATACATATCATCAACAAACCGATAATAACTGGAATTAACGCCCCCCACAACAAAGCACTAAAAACTGGTTTTTTCGCTACTCCCAAGTTCATATTAGAGACGTAAGCGTAACCTGTTTTAATTGAACGCTTCCAGTACTGCGAAAAAAAATCAATATTGGAATCATGTGTTCCCATATCAAAAGGAATGCACAGAATCTTATAATCCTTTTTACGAATTCTAAAATACAACTCAGGGTCCGCCCCAGCGATTAACTTCTCATTAAACCCCTGCATTTCTTCAAAAACACAGCGTTTAACAGTTGCAATACCACCACAAGCATTAATTTCCCCTGTTTCTACATACCAATCCATATCACATAATCGTGTATAAATATTTTTGTGCTTAAATTTTTCATGTAGTCGCCCACATACAACAGCTATCTGAGGAGACGCATCTAATGCCATAATTGCATGATTCAACCATTCAGCATGTAATTCGCAATCTGCGTCTATAAAATGAACATATTCCAAATCAGGACAGTCGCTTATTAACTTCTTAAACCCAGCATTTCTAGCCCTAGAAGCATTCATTGGATGACTAGCATCTAAAACTACTGTAGGAATATCAAACACTTTAGCAGCCTTGACACTATTATCCGTCGATTGAGAATCAACATATACCGTATATATACCAATAGATTTAATTGATTGAAGGCATTTAACTAACCTTTCACCTTCATTTCTACCAATAACAACTATCCCAATGTTTTCTTTCATATTATTTAATCTTAAATGCAGTTAAACTTCCGGTCCAAATATCACGCCAAGCTAAGGCATGAACATTCATTGCTTTATTTCCAAGCATTTCACGGAAAAAATGAATAACACGCCCACAAGTCCAAAGAAAATTGGCGCTCAACAGCCCTAATCTTCCGTAATATTTAACATAGTATCGAGAGCGTGAATGGTAGTAAAAATGTGGTAACCTTCTTATTTTATGGTTTTTTGAAAAACCCAAGTTTAAGTGTACAACTTTTGATGATGGACAATATAAAACATCCCAGCCCTTTTGTCTCACCTGCCTACAATAATCATTGTCCTCTCTATACATAAAAAAACCTTCATCCATTAGACCAATCGATTTAATTACATCATGGCGAATTAGAACACATGCAAAACTAACCCAATCAGGAGAAAAAACAATATTTTTTGATGAAATGCCAATTTCGTCAATATTAAATGTTTTTTTCAATATCCAGTTAATGTATTTTGTACCACCAGTTTTAATAAGTTCATGCCATGGAGTTAAATTAACAAAACAACTATCTTGAGCAACACCATCATCATATTCCAATCGCGAGCCTATAATCCCTGCATTACTATGTAATGAAAAGCAGTTTAACAATTCATCAATAGCATTATTTCTAATATAAGCATCACTGTTCAATAAAAAATAAAATTGAGCTTTACCCGAATTTATTCCAAGGTTACAGCCATAAGAAAACCCCCCATTTATTTCAGCACAGATTAAATTAACAAACCCTACCCAAGCATTCTCATTAATCGCTTGCTGCAAAATTCCAATTGAACCATCAGAAGAGTTGTTATCGACAATAGTTATCCTATCTTTCGCTTTAGATAAATCATTTAGCAACGAATTAACTGCCTGTATCACAAGTTCAGGCGTTTTGTAATTAATAATGACGGCTAATACACGAATATCATTTTCCATTTTTTAATAACGCTCCTAATCCATTCCTTCTAATATGCATAAAAAAACGAATTTGTTTTTTCACATACCACAATACTGTGTCAAATAAATAAATAAACATCGCTTTTATTGAGGTTTTAACATACATTTCTATTACGGCTGTTTCATGATATTTGGTTCCAAAAGTCGACTTATACCCTTTAAAATCCCCCCCCATTCCAAAATTAAGATAATTAGCAGACTTTTTTTCTATAAGATCTTCTATGACAAGCATTAATAAAATTGTACCCGCTGACCATTGTGAATATTCGGGTAAATATCCTGTTGATTCGTAGTGAAATACTCCATTAATAATTTTTGACTTCACAAATGCAACAGGTATATCATTAGCATACAAAACATAAGCCCTTAACTCTTTTTGTTTCGCTAGCAGTTCAAATAATTGCTTACTCTCTTCACTATTAACTAAACGACTGCCTAACTCCCACTGATAAGTTTCTTTACTAATAGACTCACCATCCCGAAGGAAAAAGTCAATTTGTTGCGCATCCGTTATCACTTCAAGCCTTAACTGATACTCCTTCCTAAAGTTTTTTAACATCCATTTAAGGTACTTCCTTTTTTTTGACTTAAACTTACTCATATAAGCCCCCATATCTTCAGGAAGCGTTATCAGCCAATGAGGAGAAATTTGCTTTACATAAGGCGCTTTAAATATCTGACCTTTACTATTTATAACAGCAAGATAAAGAGGAGTAGAAATAGGCTGCTCATAAAGATTAATAGCATCACAAACAGTACTGTTAGAAAAAAAACTTACGAGGTTTTCCGCATTTTCCTTTGAAATTTCACCAACAATCGCCTCGATTAATTGAATAACTTTATAGTTAATCTCAAATAACTTACGCCTTCCTATTATAAATCTTTTTTTTCTATTGGCTAAAATACACGGTAAAATAGCTAAAACCTTTTCATTTTCGAAGATAACAACTAAATAAGGCGAATCACTCTTTTCATTTAACAATAACATTTTATGATAATACGAGTAAGAAATAGTTGCCTCCCCCCCCTTCCGCCTTAGTTCATCCCAACTTGACTGCAGAAATTCAATATCTTCTATTTTAGTAAATGCTTTAATTAACATATTATCTTCTATACTATAAATTTATTTAAACTTAGCTTGGATTATCAGTGCTTTTTTTAGGCACCTATAAAAATAGTGCCCTGCCCCATAAAATATATCATTCATTTCAACTAAATTAGCAGGTTCAAAGCGAGGTATATTAACAGTAGCAAACTCATTTGAGGCATATATATGCTGTGTGGTAAAAGCAATTTTATAACCCGCTTCTTGCACAAGCGCTGCTACATGCTGGTTCCATGCTCCATAAGGGTAAGCAAATGAAACCACTTCTTTACCTAGTTTATCCTCAATAATAGCCTTAGAATCATGTAATTCATGCTTGATTTTTTGCTCATTTAATTTTGTCAAATCTGGATGAGAAAGCGTGTGAGAACCTATCTCCACCCCCGCGTCATTTAAAGAGCTAATTTGCTCCCATGACATTATTCCTTTTTCAGCCATTCGATTGGGAATAATAAATTGAGTCGCCTTACCTCCACTCCTCACCATTTCCAAAATAGGCTGGTAAGAAGATAACTTACCATCATCAAAAGTAATACAAACTGCAGAATGCAAAAACTGTTGTTTATCAAGCTGTGTTAATAATTCAGAAGCCGTCAACCAACTTACCTCATTCTGGAGCAATAAATCTATTTGCGCCTTAAAAACCTCTCCATTCACTGTATACCGGGGATCAAAATCACCTATCTCTTCTTCAATATCATGAAATAGCGCAACTAAAATATCATTATACCTAAGAGGGTTACATTCAATTTTTTTGGCACAATTAATCGCTACACTTTTAATATACTGCTTAAAGTTCATATTTTATGAGTACTTAACTAATGAGTATGCCCAACAACTCTTGCAGGCACGCCAGCACAAACACAATAGTCTTCTACATCATGAATAACTACTGCATTTGCCCCAATTTTCACATGATTTCCAATAGAAATATTTCCTAAAATCTTTGCTCCAGCTCCAATATCTACATTCCCACCAATCACAGGAACCCCTCCATTACGACTACCTATCGTTACTTGCTGAAATATTAGACAGTTTACTCCAATTTTGGCCTTTGGATGAATTACAATCCCATTAGGATGTGTGATCAATAGCCCGCCGCCAACTGAACAGTTCAAATGTATTTCAGCACCTGTGATTATTGTCCAAAACCAATGCCTAACAACAGCATATTTCGTTAGTAGGGTTGAAAAATATTTTTTATTTTTTTTATTTTTTTGATAGGATCGAATCGATGCCAATAGTTTTCGCCCTGGGTCCCAATAACCTACTACTTTCTCTCTTGACCACTCGGGGGGTTGATGCAGAAATCATAACAAGTTCCCTTATTAAAAAATTAAAAAAACACAAAATAATATTTTCCAAACAAACTGAAGTAAATTAGTGAACATCTTAAAGCCTTGCTAGGCTATTAGATTCAGGAGAAATTTAGAAAAAATTCCGCCAAAAAATCACTTTAAATTTTAAAATCAACTATCTTCACATTGTAATAGATAGTTTGCTTTTTTAGCTATCTAAAATAAATATTACTTGTAAAATATACACAAATTGAAACCACCTCTAGCAGAAAGTGACCTAGAAAATGGCTACGCACTTAAAGCAGGAGACCGTAGGCTTGGAGTGATAAAAATCTAGCCTTTTACCCTATTTTGTAACATTTAAACGCTTCATTTTTATTCCGAAGAGAAGCTTCAATGCCATTAAATTAATAATACAGCACGGTAGGATGGGTTAGGTTTTTTTAACAAAGTAAAAAAACCTAACTCATCCAAGCTCCCTATACGTCACTGTCCACACTTAAGTAAATGGACGTGGGACTTTAGTCCGCAGTACTGGATGAAGTAAAGCAGGGCTAAAGCCCCTCTTCCGTACATATAGTATAAGTCTGTCCCAGCTTAAGTTGGCAGCCTAGAAAGGCTACCTCTTTAACGCAGGGTACTTTAAGGTAACGCATAATACACATAGTGCCTATTTTATAGTCCCCATGCAGTAGCGTCACAAGCTGCACTCCCACGCTGAAACGTGAGGAACAATAAAATAGACTAATAATTCCAATTAAATTAGGATATAAAAAATTATGATTTACCGCATTTTTCAACAAAACAAAAAGTAAACAATACATTTATGGAACAAACTAAATCATTAAAACAGAAAGCTGTAAGCACTTCACTATGGACTCTATTGGGTTTTGGGGTTTCACAAGTTATAAGGTTAGGCGGAAACCTTATTTTAACTAGACTACTGGTACCTGAAATGTTCGGCCTAATGACGGTAGTAACTGCCGTACGTGTTGGTGTCTATATGTGTAGTGAAATAGGGCTAAGAGTAAGTGTTATTAGAGATAAACGCGGGGAAGATTCAACTTTCATCAATACAGCATGGTCTATCCAAATTATTAGAGGGTTTTTTCTCTGGTTGCTAATCATTATAATTGCCGGCTGCCTTTTCCTAGCCGAGCTTAATGGATGGATATCAAATGAAAGTATTTATGCAGACCCACTGCTCCCTACAATATTAATAATATCAGGTATCACTGCATTTATAAACGGTTTTAGTTCCACGGGAGTATGGTTAGCACAAAGGAATATGCAATTAGGCCGCGTAACACTATTAGAGTTAATTGCCCAATTACTATCAATTACTGTCATGATTTTAGGTGCCTATTGGTATCAAAATATTTGGCCCTTGGTTATTGGTAATATTGTTGCCTCATTAATGAGAACAATTCTCTCTCATGCCCTTTTAAAAAGTAAAAAACATCATTTTCATTTGGATAAAAAAATAACGCCCGAACTACTTAGCTTCGGAAAATGGATGTTATTATCGGCAATTTTCACATTTACCGCTCAACATGGAGGGAAATTAATTTTGGCCGCTTATTTAAAGCCCGCCACATTAGGTGTCTATGTTATAGCCGCTGGCTTTGCAAGTGCAATCACTGGTGTTATCTTAAAATTCAACACAAACTTATGGTTTCCACTACTCAGTGATATTAATAGAAACCAAAACAAACGATTATGTAAAGTGTACTATAAAATAAGAATGAGACAAGATGCTTTAATATATTCCATTCTTGGTTTTATTTTCTTTTTAAGCCCTCTGATAATTGATATATTATATGATGAACGATATAAAGAAGCTGGCTGGATGTTACAAATAATATTACTTTCTATTATCTCACTATCATACAATGCAATTGGCACCTCATGCATAAATATCATTGGAAAGCCTCATTTAAACACACTAAGAGTTGCTATTAAAGCTATAGCTTTATGTGCTGGATCTGCATATATTCATAAACAATTTGGTAGTATTGGGCTAATATGGTTTATATCATTAATTTCATTTATCGATATTCCAATATTAATTATTATCATGAAAAAGAATAATATTTTCATATGGTATAAAGAAATTATATTTTTACCATTACTCTTTGTTAGCTACTGGCTAGGCACCCAGCTTTTAAAACTACTAATTGTTTTTTCCCCTAATCTCACAATTTATCAATTATAAGCGTCCAGTCTTCCATGATATTTCATGTGATAGGGCTCGTACAGTACGAGCCACCGTTACCCCTGAGTTGTCATCAAAAGAACAGCTTGATAACGTATTATACCAACCCCAATAGATTTATATTTAAACTCACCTACCTAAGAAAAGTCGTCATTCCTATAGGCTATGTCACCGTTAAGTGTGGAATTTTAAAAACATCTAATTTTTCAGTAACTTAAGAATATGCTGCTATATGGTTCAAAGTCAGAGAAATCAGGCTTTCAAAAGTTATTAGTTAAATTTTCAATACTTAACGGTGACATAGCC